>Ga0265298_10002127_pt1 | contig 28215 bp, 28 predicted proteins | sample AusTroGonzalo_MG_3_FD_193486 | JGI IMG/M metagenome (GOLD analysis project Ga0265298, IMG submission 193486) | Bovine rumen microbial communities from tropical cattle in Woodstock, Queensland, Australia - Gonzalo_01 | ecosystem: Host-associated > Mammals > Digestive system > Stomach > Rumen ...
CTTGCCCGTCAAGAAAACGACCAACGACAACAACCCAAAAAGGGGCTTCTAAAATTTTGCTTTATGAAGAAATGAATAGGTTGAAATGAAAAAAGGCAGCATCCGTTTGGCTATTTTGTTACAAACGGTTTTATTTCCTTATATACTTTCTGCGCTACTTTTTCATATCCTTGCGCATTGGGATGAACTAAATCGGACTTTAATCCCCGGTGATTAAAAATACCGTGTAAAATCGTTGGCACAAAAACGGCTTGTTTTTCCTTCGCTAATTTTTTATAAGCCGCCGTATAACCGTCCATATTTGGGCCGCCCGTATCCACAATAACGGCAATTGCCCCGGCTGCTTGAACCGCATCCACAATGTGCGCAACGGCATTAACGGCTTCCTCCATACTGCGTTGTTGCATAAAATCGTTCGCACCAAATTCAATAAGTACCATGTACGGCTTATGTTTTAATACATCCGGCAGCCGTTCGGGTGCGTGAACGGCCAATTCACCGGAAAGCCCTAAATTGAGAACCGGCTGACCCAACTGTTGTGCTAAATAGTCGGGGTAACTGCTTCCTTTCGGCGCGCCGTATCCGGCCGTTAAACTGTCCCCAAATGCCACAATGGCCGTATTTGTATTGGGAAAATTTCTGATTTCCGGCTGTTTTTTCATTACAAAATACACCGCTATCACCGCCGCCAATATCCAAATTGTGTTTTTCATACGTTTTATTATAGCAGAAAAAAACTTGCTTTTTTATGCCATTATTATAAAATAGTTTTAGAAGCATTTTATAGGGAGTTACGTTATGAAAAAAACAACTTACAAAGGGCTTCCCGCCCAAATCATGGAAAACGAATACTTAAAATTAACATTTTTACCAACTTACGCCTTCAAATTAGCTAGTTTAATTTCCCAAAAAACAGGTCGTGAGTTTTTATTCCAATCGAGTGAAAACCTACTGCGCGTACCGAGTTATGCCGCCGATTTTTCCGCTTATGATTCCAGCGGTTTTGATGAAGTTTTCCCCTCCATAGATGCCTGCTTATATCCGGAAGGAAAATACCAAGGAACTCCTATCCCGGACCATGGAGAAGTGTGGGCCATGCAGTGGCATCATATTTTAGCACCCGACGGAAAATCCGCCAAAGCCACTATTAAAAGCGAAAAACTGCCTTATATTTTTTCCAAGAATATCACCTTAAAAGAAAACCAAGTAGTTTTTGAATACACGGTAGAAAATACCGACAACGAAGACTTCAAATTTATTTGGACACCGCACTGTCTTCTTGCCTGTTCCACCAATACGCGCTTACTCATACCGCCGGATTTGAACCGGATTATCTCGGTGGAACATTCGAGTCAGCATTTAGGCCCATGGGGTACTCAACACAATTATCCGTTGACACAAGATGTAAACGGAAAAATTATAGACCTCTCTGCCACCGAACCGGAAACCGCACAAAATTGTGAAAAATTTTATTTCACTTCACCGAATACTTCCGGTTGGTGCGGCATAGAACATACCGATACCGGCGAACAACTTTTGTATCAGTACGATGCCTTGCGCGTGCCGTATTTGGGCGTATGGAAAACCCAAGGCGGTTACAAAGGCGATTACAATATTGCGCTGGAACCTTGCACCGGTATTTATGACGATTTGTATGTAGCCAATAAAATCCATCGTGTTTCCGTTGTAACTGCCGGAGAAAAATATACGTGGACGTTTACCATTATCATACAATAGGAGAAACCATGACCACCCCTCAGCTATCGGAAGAATTCAAAAAACATTTTACCTCCGCTCCGCAATTTTTCTTTGCGCCCGGACGTGTGAACCTTATCGGAGAACATACCGACTATAACGGCGGCCATGTATTTCCGTGTGCTTTGTCCTTCGGGACCTATTGTTTATGTGGAAAACGCACTGATAAAAAGGTGCGTCTTTTTTCTCTAAACGTAACGCATACCGGCGTGGTGGAAGCGGATTTAGCCGCCCTCGCGTATGATAAAAAACAAGATTGGGCCAACTATCCGCTCGGTGTAATTGACGTATTTCAAAAACACGGATATACTTTTGAAAGCGGTGTAGATTTATTATTTTGGGGTAACGTACCGAACGGCGCGGGATTATCTTCTTCCGCCTCGATAGAATTGGCTACCGCCGTTGCCTTAAACACGGTTTTTGATTTGGGAATTGACCCGATTACGCTTGTCAAATTCGGACAAGAAGCGGAAAATAAATTTGTCGGTATGAACTGCGGCATCATGGACCAATTTGCCAGCGGCATGGGCAAAGAAAACCACGCCATTTTGTTAGATTGCAACACGCTGAAATATGAACACGTACCGCTAAATCTAGACGGTGTTTCTATTGTCATTATCAACAGCCATGTAAAACATTCCTTGGTAACGTCCGCCTACAACGAACGCCGCTCACAGTGTGAAAATGCACTCAAAGCCCTTCAAACGAAATTACCTATCAATGCTTTGGGCGAACTGACCGTGGAAGAATTTGAAAAAAACAAACAGCTAATTAAAAATCCCGTTGAACAAAAACGCGCCAAACACGCCGTTTATGAAAATCAACGCACACTGCTTGCCACGCGAAAACTGCGCGAAGGAGATTTAGAGACATTCGGCAAACTGATGAACGATTCGCACGTTTCCTTGCGGGACGATTACGAAACGAGTTGCCCGGAATTAGATATTATTGCCGAAGCCGCATGGAAAGTAAAAGGCGTATTGGGGGCGCGTATTACGGGCGGCGGATTCGGCGGATGTGCAGTTTGCCTCGTTAAAAATGAAGCCATCGACGAACTAAAAAAGACCGTCGGACAAATTTATAAAGAAAAAACAGGCATCACGGCAGATTTTTATATCGCTTCCGTCGGTGGTCCTGCCCGTGCTGTTAAGGAGTGTTTATGAAAAATATCCTCGTCATCGGCGGAGCCGGATATATCGGTTCCCACACGGTAAAAATGTTGGCCCAAAAAAGGTATAATCCCGTTGTCTTTGACAATTTATCCAAAGGACACCGTGAAGCCGTAAAAAATTATCCGTTTGAAATGGGCGATTTAGGAGATAAACTTCGTCTAAGTGAAGTATTCAAAAAATATCATATAGACGCTGTCATGCACTTTGCCGCATTTATTGAAGTGGGTGAAAGTGTCAAAGCCCCTTCCAAATATTATCACAATAATGTAACCAAAGTGCTCAACTTGTTAGATGCCATGGTGGAAAATAACATCCGCTATTTTGTCTTTTCTTCCACGGCGGCCACTTTCGGCGAACCGGTCAAAGACAAAATAGACGAAACCCATCCGCAAAGTCCCATCAATCCATACGGGCGCACCAAACTAATGGTGGAAAAAATGTTAGATGATTTTGAAACGGCCTACGGGTTAAAATCCACCGCACTTCGTTATTTTAATGCGAGCGGTGCCGACGAAAGCGGCGAAATCGGAGAATCGCACACCCCGGAAACGCACCTCATCCCCATCGTACTGCAAGCGGCCGCCGGTAAGCGCGAAAGTATCAAAATGTTTGGCAACGATTACCCCACTCCCGACGGAACGTGTATCCGGGATTATATCCACGTTAACGATTTGGCGCGCGCACATATTTTAGCATTAGAAAAAATGATGCAAGAAGATAAAAGCGAACGCTTTAATTTGGGCAGCGGACACGGATTTTCCGTCGCGGAACTCATCAAAGAAGCCAAAAAAATTACCGGCATTGATTTCAAGGTAGAAGTGGCTCCCCGCCGTGAAGGCGATCCGGCCGTTTTAGTGGCGGACAGTACCAAAGCCCAACAGATATTGGGGTGGAAACCCGAATATACCTTATCCCAAATCATCCAAACGGCTTGGAATTGGGAACAACACCGCAAATTTTAGAGGTCTTATGAACATTTATCTTTTAATTGACCAATTAGTTGCTTATGCTATGGCAGAAAAATTAATTACCACGCAAGATAAAATTTGGGCAACCAACCAATTACTTTCTCTTCTCCATCTGACTGAGTACGAACCATCTGGCTTTCAAGGGAAACTTCCCCCGTATCCGTGTGAAATTTTACACAAAATTTGTGATTACGCGGCAGAAAAAAAATTATTTTCTCCCGACACCGTAACGCAGCGGGATTTATTTGACACCAAACTGATGGGCATATTTGCCGCCAAACCGTCCGACGTTACCCGTCAATTTTTTGCCTTGCAAAAAAAGAATCCGAAAAAAGCAACCGATTGGTTTTTTCACGATGCCAAAGCACTCGATTATGTCCGCACGGAACGGCTTGCCAAAAACTTGGCATGGAAAGCACATACTCCTTACGGACAGTTAGACGTTACCATCAATATGTCCAAGCCGGAAAAAGACCCGAAGGATATTGCCGCCGCATTACATGCAAAACCGGCTAATTATCCCAAATGTTTACTCTGCAAAGAAAACGAGGGCTATGCCGGGCATATAAAACATCCCGCACGGCAAAATTTACGTTTGATTCCTCTTGATTTATTAAAAGATAAGAAACCGTGGTTTTTGCAATATTCCCCGTACGGCTATTACAACGAACATTGTATTTTATTATCCGCCCATCACGAACCGATGAAACTGACGGAAAAAAGTTTTGCGCGACTCTTAAATTTTGTGGAAATACTGCCGCATTATTTTATCGGCTCCAACGCAGATTTGCCCATTGTAGGCGGTTCCATTTTAACGCATGATCATTTCCAAGGCGGCCGTTATACGTTTGCCATGGAAAAAGCGCCGGTAGAACGGTTCTTCACACTTAAAAAATTTCCGCGCATAAAAGCCGGAATTGTTAAATGGCCGATGAGCGTAATCCGTCTGACGGGCAATAAACAAGATTTAATCAAAGCGGGTTCTTATATTCTGCGCAAATGGCGCACCTACAATGATCCGGCGGCCGATATTCTTTCCCAAACGGGCAATACGCTGCACAACACCGTCACTCCGATTGCCCGCCGGCGCGGTAAACAGTTTGAGTTGGATATTGTCCTTCGTAACAACCGCACAACCGAAAAATGCCCGCTGGGAATCTTCCATCCGCGCGAAGAAGTACACCATATTAAAAAGGAAAATATAGGGTTGATTGAAGTTATGGGGCTTGCCGTATTACCTGCACGGCTTGCACAGGAATTAAAAGACTTGGCCCCCCTCCTCATTAAAGAAGACCTGAAAAAAATTCAGACAAGCCCATCCCTCAACAAACATAGTGCGTGGGCCGGAAAACTGTTAAAACAATATACCTTTACTGAGGCTAACGCTGCCGAAATTTTGCGCAAAGAAGTGGGCAAAGTTTTTGCCAAAGTATTGGAATATGCCGGCGTCTATAAGCGCACACCGGAAGGCCAAAAGGGCTTTGATAAATTCATAAAAAAGTTATAGAATAAAATTCCCTTGTGTACAAAATGCAAGGGAATTTTTCTGTCTTATTGTAAAAAATATAGAACAAAAAAATAATCTGATAAATTAAAAAATACTTATTTTTTAAGTATTTTCAAAATTCGCTTTACTTTTTTATTAAAATTTTATAGAACAATATATAGAACAATATATTATTAAGGAGATTCCTTATGAAAGCCCTTCACGCCAAACAAGCCGAACTGTTAGAGATTTTGAAAACAAATATTTCCGATCCGCTCACTATGGAAGAATTAGCCGAACGCCTCAATGTAAGCGCGAAAAGTGTAGTATTCCATCACATTAAACAATTAGAAAAAAAAGGATACCTCAAACGCAATCCGGCCAATCCGCGCGATTACATTATTTTGAAAGACCCGGAACGAAATGTCGTTTACTTAAAAATGTATGGCATGGCCAAGTGCGGCCCGGAAGGGACCATTTTGGACGGAACCCCCACCCGTATCGTGCCGGTGGACCCGAGTATGATTTATTTCCCGGCCGGAAAAGGATTTATGGTAGAGGCCAAGGGGGATTCCATGCAGACGTTAATTGCACCGCACGATTGGCTGATTGTGGAACAAAATAATCAACCGAAGAATAAAGACGTCGTCGTTTGCGTTAATAACGGGGAAGTAATGGTTAAACGGTTTACGCAGGACGGAGCAAACATTATTTTACAATCCGAAAATCCAACCTACAACCCGATTGTCGCCGATCAAACCTCTTTCCATGTGGAAGGGATTGTCCGCAGTATTATTAAGCGTAACGTCAATTGCTGATTTAATTGCCCGTAACCAAAAGGGGCAATTAGTCGTAACCTCCGCCAAACCCTGTTACTAAACAGGGTTTGGTGTTTTCTTTTAATTTTGATACAATAAAAAAGAAGTAAACAATTTTATCTGTTTTTGGAACCGTATAGAGAATACGGACCGCCTTAAAAGGGCTATCAAGCAGTCCAAAAACAGTCGTTTGAAGCACAAAATAAACGGAAGTCATGAGCCGTTTGTTTTGTGCTGAATGTTTGCCGTTGTATTTTATATAACGGCAAACTACGGCTGTTTTATTTGGGTCGCTGCTTGAGGCTCAAGTATTACGGCCGTTTTTATTCTCCGAAAACAGAAAGGAGAATAAATATGAAACATAAAGGATTTACCTTAATAGAGTTATTAGTGGTTGTCTTGATTATCGGGATATTAGCGGCGGTTGCTATTCCTCAATATCAAAGAGCCGTAGAAAAAGCGGCCATCGCGGAAGCGTTACCGATTTTGCGCACGATTGCCAACGCAAACGAGGCCTTTTATATGGCGAACGGCCGGTATGCAGAAGCCAATGAAATGAGTTTGCTAGATATAGATATTCCGGGAACTGTTACGACGGGTACTTATCCCGATAGAATTCAAACAAAGAATTGGGTCTATTCTCCAAATGCTACTTCTAGTCAATATCTATCTCTTGCACAAAGAAAGGAAATTGCCACTACCTATCGAATTTACATAACCCAAATGGATTCGCCGCGTTTTCATTGTTATGTGTATGAAGGCAGATCCGCTACTGCTATCCAAAAGAAATTGTGCGAAGAAATAGAGGCAAAAGGCGGTTTATAAAGTAAAACCCCCGACTTTTCGTCGGGGGTTTTTATTTTTCAAATTGTTATTTGATTTCTAGTACGGAGCGTCCGTCTTGTTCCGGCGAGTATGGATCTAACGTCTTTTTGCCGTCCACCATAAATAAAAACTTGTATGCACCCGGGGCAATTACCAACGTCTTTTCCCAGTGGTCGCCCACTTTATTTAACGCCTGCGGTTTAGCCATCGTAAATCCGCTCACCACGGCAACTTTGTTTCCTTCTCCAAACCAACGGAAAGTGACTTGGCGGTATTTTCCTTTACCGGTAATAGAAATACTTTCCTTCTTTTCTGTAATTTCCGGCTCGGATTTAACCGGTTCTGTCTTGACCGGTTCTTCGGGAAGGGGCTCCGTTTTGAGTACATCTGCCACAATTGTTTCCGGCGTAGAAATAATCACCGGTTCTTCCTTCGGTTCAACCGCCACCGAAACAGCCGCCTTTTCAACGCGCACTTCTGCAGGTTCTTCCACCACCGTTTCTTCCGCTACCGTTTCCTGTTTTTGGGCTAATTGCACCGGAGCCACGTCACGCGGGGCAAAAACATGCGTGGCGAAATATCTATAAATAAAGAAACCAAACACGCACAAAAACACAACGTCCAACACAATCAAAAAGAGCCACAGGTCCTTATTGCCGGACGGGTGGGTTTCAAATTCTTGCTCTTCCGTTTCTAATTCTTGTTTTTCGTTTGGCATACCAATCCTTAAAAGCGGGCGAAGGGAATCGAACCCTCGTCTAAAGCTTGGGAAGCTTCCATTCTACCATTGAACCACGCCCGCATTCAAATCCGTTACTTTATTTTAGCAAAATTTTTTCAACTCTACACTATTTATTTTCCACCGGGGAATACCGTGCAATAAATTGCAAGGCATCCTCGCGCGTGTGGATTTGTCCTTCCACTTGTGCAAGTGAAACGGCTTCCAAAATCTCTCCCACCTTTTTCCCGGGAGATAAATTCAGCACGGTCATTACATCTTGCCCGTTTACTAACCGCGTAGGACATACCTTCTGCGGTTGCTCAAAATATTTTCCGAACAACAACCATAATACCTGTAAATGGCGAAGTGTTTTTCCTACGTTTTCTTCTCGTTTGGCTTGCGTAATCGTCATCAGCCGCGCAGACGAACGCGGTAAAATTTGAAATAATTGCTCATCCGTTACATAACTCGTATAATCAGCCCAACATAACAACAATAACGGCACGGCCGCATCTTGTAAATCGCGGAAGAAGTGATACACTCCCTTATCCGTCAGTACGTTGTTACTCGCCAAATTAGACGGGCGCAAATGTTCCCCGATAACCGCACCGATTAAGCGCATATCTGCCCGGCTATAATGTAAACGGGTCAAAACTTCCTTTGCCATTTTGGCCCCTTTTTGTTCGTGGTAAAAAAACCGCAAACGATCCCCTTGCACTTTGGCAGTAGCCGGCTTGGCGATATCGTGCAGTAAGGCAATCATTTTCAGTAACGATTTATTTTGAATAAAGGGAGATAATTTTTCCGCATATTTCGGGAAAGCAATTTCCAAATGTTCCGTCAAAAATTCTATCCGCTTCACTACCAAAAGTGTGTGCTTTAGTACTCCCCCTTTGCCATAATATACTTCCGCACACTCCCGCTGACTTTCCAGTTCCGGAAAAACAGATGTCAATAATCCGCAATCATCCATCCGTACTAACATTTCGTACGCATGCGGCGTAGAAAACAACCGTTCTAATTCCTCTCGAATCCGTTCTCCCGCGGAATTTTTAATGAGGGCCCGGTCCTTTTTTATTTGCGAAAACGTATCTTCCGAAATCGTAAACCCGAGTTCCGCCGCAGAGCGAAATGCCCGTAACATGCGCAGTGGGTCATCTTGAAAACGGTATTCATCATTGATACGGATTATTTTTTGGGACAAATCGGAAAGGCCGTTATTTTCATCTACGATTTTTTGGGAATCTAAATTTTCTAATAACAGGTGCGCCGTTTTATTTTCGCTCGGCGTAATGCTGATTTTCGGACAAGCGGCTATCGGATAAGCCAATGAATTAAATGTAAAATCCCGCCGGAGCAAATCTTCCCGCAAGGTTTTTCCCTGATAGGCAGTTAAATCTAATTGGATATTATCCGCATAGGTAACTAACCGCCACACCCCCATTTCCGCATCCATTTCAAAACTAGCGGCTTGCAAGTGTTTTGCCAAATCCGAAGCCGCTTTTTTTACTTGATCTGCCGGAAGGGCTATATCAATATCGGACGAAGGCCGTTTCAGCAAACTGCTGCGAACAATTCCCCCGACATAATATCCCTGCGGTATAACTTCTTTTAAGACATCGGCCAAATTAAGCAAGTGTTTCCTCCGCGGGAACACCGGCCGCCGTACGGGCCGCTAATTTAGCCACTGCATCTTCACGCAATTTACGTTTTAATACTTTGCGTAATGCGTTCTTCGGGAGTGATTCTACAAACTCAAAATCGCGCGGACGTTTATAATTATCCAAATTCGTCTTTAAGAATTTTCTAAATTCCAAATCGGAAACTTCCGCCCCTTCCTTTTTTACCGCATAGAGTTTAATAAATTCGCCGCCACGTCCGTCGGGAACACCGATAATCGCACATTCCTCGATAGCTGGGTGTTCGCAAATGATGGCTTCTACTTGGGCAGAAAAAACTTTCAGCCCTTTAATGATAATCATGTCTTTCTTGCGGTCTTTAATGAAAATAAATCCATCGTCATCTATTTCCACAATATCCCCGGTTTTGAACCAACCGTCTTCCGTGAAAGCATCGTGCGTGGCTTTTTCATTTCCCCAATACCCGCGGAAAACATTTGGGCCCTTCACACACAGTTCCCCTTCCGTATTACGCGGTACTTCATGACCTTCATCATCCACCACAAGCGTACTTACCGCTGGAATGGCCGGTCCTACCGATCTGATCTTTTGTAATTCTTCTGTATTCACGCTGACAACGGGACTCGTTTCCGTAAGGCCATAACCTTCCAATATCGGTACACCGAATTTTTCTTCAAAACGGTCCTTAATGTCTTGTGTCAGCGGTGCAGCACCGGAAATGGCAAAGCGTATTTTCTTAAACGGCCAGAAGCGTAAATACAACCGTTTAAGCCCTTTGGCTTCTTTGGAAAGCACCGCATAAATTTGCGGCACCGCTAAAATCAGCGTTACATTTTCCGTACCCATAGCCCCTAACCATTTACTCGCCGGCATGACGTTGGCCACAATCACTACTTTCAAACCCAAATACAACGGTAACACGACACACGTCGTCCACGCAAACGAGTGGAACATCGGCAGTAAACAGAGGAAACAATCTTCGCCGCCGATCTTAAAAATCTGCGCGCAAGAAATAATATTGGCTGCCAAATTTACATGCGAAATCATAGCCCCTTTTGGCTGCCCTGTGGTACCGGAAGTATAAAGAATAAAGGCCAAATCATCTAGTCCGGCTTGGGCAGAAAATGTTTCTTCATGAGCCGTGGATTTTTCTATTTGCTCCCAAAACAATTGTATTTTTTCATTACCGGCAGCGGATTCCGGAATAGAATCCGTAGAGAAAATATATTTCACCGTTTCCAATTTCGGCAAACATCTTACGTAATGACGGATAAATTCCGCTTGAGTAACAACGGCTACGGCTTGGGCATTATTCAAAATAAATTCAATTTCTTCGCCCTTTGTTACCATAAAATTCATCGGGATACACACTGCGCCTAATTTGTATAAGCCGAAGTTAGCCACTACCGTATCTATCGCATTGCGATGAGCAACGGCCACACGGTCGCCTTTACGGATGCCGTGTTCAAAAAACATGTCGGCTGCACGGTCCACCTGCATCAACAATTCATGAAAAGAAATTTTTTTGTTTGTACCGGCTTCGACCAATGCGATTTTATCCGGGTAACGGAATGCGCTATCAGCGAGAGCGGTATATAAATCTTTACGGCGAATCATAAGCACCTCTTTTAATAGTATCTACTCTTATTGTATAAAATCAAATCTGTCTTGGGTCTAAAATATCGCGAAATGCATCCCCTAGCAAATTCCATCCGAGCACAAATAAAAAGATGGCTCCGCCGGGAAAAACTACTGTATACCAATACGCAAACGGGTTAGAAGGCGTTCCCAACACCCAATTACGCGCCATGGCAATTAACTGCCCCCAATCCGCAGAACCGGGCTGTGCCCCTAATCCTAAAAACGATAAAGAGGCAGCCGTTAACACCACATATCCTATATCCAAACTAGCAACCACTACGGACGGATAAATTGCATTTGGCAAAATATGACGCAATAAAATCCGGCAATCTCCCGCCCCTAACGTGCGGGCAGATGTAACGAAATTACGTTGCTTCACCGATAAAATATCTCCCCTCACTAATCGCGCATAAGAAGGCCATGCCACTGCGGTCAGCGCAATCATCATATGTTGAATATCCGGCCCCAACATCGCGGCAATAACCATTGCCAACACCAAAGAGGGGACCGCAAATACCACGTCGGTCAAACGCATTAAAATTTCGTCCGTTTTTCCTCCGAAATAAGCAGCCGTCATCCCCACCAATAAACCGATAAGAAATGCAAAAAACGTAACTGTAATTCCTATCTTAAAAGCAAGCCGCGCTCCCCACACAATTCCGTAGTATAAGTCATATTGCTGTTCCGTAGTACCTAGCCAATTTTGTGCGGAAGGCGGTTGCGGCGCAATTTGATAACTGGCTTGTGGCATTTGGTAAGGATTATTCTTATTATATACCGGGGCCAATACCGGTGCAAATAATGCCGTCAGAAAAAACAAACTGACGAGAACAAGACCTATCAATGAAGTTTTATTTTTATAAATGCGCTTCCAAATACGTTCGTTCATAATTACTCTAACCGAATCCGCGGATCAACTGCCGTGTATAAAATATCCGACAATAAATTTCCCAATACAAATAATACCGCTACCATGAGCGAAAATCCCAATATCCCGGCAATATCTAATTGTTGTGCGGCAATTACACCAAAACGTCCGATACCGGGATAATCAAAAATCGTTTCCACAATTACCGTTCCGCCTAGCAATCGGATAAACTGAATACTGGCTAGCGTGATTACGGGAATAATTGCATTTTTTCCGGCGTGTTTATAAATGACTTGATACTCCGACAATCCCTTTGCGCGCGCCGTACGCACATATTCTTTATTTAATTCTTCCAACATGCTCGATCGCATCACACGCACCATCAGCGCAAACGACCCGATACATAAGGTAACCGCCGGCAATACCAAATGGGCAAAAACATCCGCAAATACTTTCAGATTTCCATTGAGTAACGAATCTATTAACAAAAACCTTGTGTAGTGATGAAAGGACGGCGCGTGTACCAACATATTTGTTTGGACGGAATATCCACCGGGAGCAAACCACCCTAGTTTTCCATAAAACAACATAAGTAACAGTAATCCCAACACGAAAATCGGCAAGGAAAATCCCCCCACCGAAATCAAACGGGCCGCATTATCCTGCCATTTATCTTTATGCACGGCAGAAACAGCGCCGAACCACACCCCAAAAAACACAACGAGCAAAATAGTAACAACCGCTAACTGAATGGTGGCGGGCAAATACTCTTTGATAGCCCGCGCAACAGGCATATTTGCACTTGGGCTATATCCCAAATCACCCTTGGCAATATTTTTCAACCAACGCCCGTACTGTTTTACCACATTATCACGCAAACCGTATTGGCGGATAACTTCTTCCAACGCACCCATTTGACGCGGATCTTTTACATACAAAGAAGCACGCATTTCCGGGCTTAAACGCTGGGTAAGTAAAAACAACAAAAAGGTTACTCCCAATACCACCAACGGCAATAATAAAAGTCGTCTGATAACAAAACGCAACATATTTTATTTCCGATATTCGCAAACCGCTTGCATCACAAGACGGCACGCCGTAAAAAATTCCTTTAATACTAAATATTCTTGCACGGTATGGCAATTACGCCCGCCGATACCCATATTAGGTAATGTAAAACCGTACCCGCTCATCACGTTAGCATCGCAACCGCCGCCGGAGGCACCGGCGCGCAAAAGGACTTTTTCCTTTCGGGCCACCTTTATCAGCAGTTTAACTAGCGGATGTTGTTTAGAAACACTCACGGCCCCGTAACGTTGGAACGGAACAAATTTCACGGTCGGCTTCACTGTTTTTCCGTCAATCCGTTTAGTAAAATGTTTGATAGCCGCCTCAAAACAAGATTTCATGTGCGCCGTTTGCTTGGCTAGTTTTTCATTACGCAAACTGCGCGCTTCCCCTTTCAAATAAACTTCTTCGGTTACTATGTTCGTGGCACTCCCCCCCTGCACAATGGCAAAGTTAGCAACGGTTTCTTTATCTATACGCCCTAGTTTCATACGGCTTAACGCATAAGCCGCCACTTCCAAAGCAGAAATCCCTTTTTCGGGGCAGACACCGGCATGAGCCGCGAATCCTTTAATCCATACTTCTATCGTATTTACGGCCGGTCCCTGTACAAGCAATTCGCCGAGTTCTTCGTTATCTAAAATAATACCTTCTCGGCTTTTTAGTTTTTTATAATCTAAATTTTTTGCCCCGCTCATTCCGTTTTCTTCCGTTAACGTAAATAATACTTCCACCGGCGGATGCGGCCGATTCTCTTCTTTCAAAGATTCCACTACTTCTAAAATAATCGCAATTCCTGCCTTATCATCGGCTCCTAAAATAGTAGTACCGTCCGAAGTAATACGATCCTTCTTCACCACCGGCTTTACCGACACACCCGGTCGTACCGTATCCATGTGGGCGGCTAGCAAAATCGGCTTGCTTTTTACCGTTCCGTCCAAAAATCCCATAATGTTCCCGGGGGCATCCGTTTGATATTTTTTTCCGGCCTGATCTACCGTTACACGCAGCCCTAATTTTTTTAGACGGTTTACCAAAAATTGATGAATTTTCCCTTCGTGAAAAGATTCACTTTCTATTTGGACGAGTTCCAAAAATGTATTTACTAATCGTTGTTCATTCATACGTTCTCCTCACGGGCGCTTGCCAACCATGTATCGCGCAAAGCAGGATTGGGCTTGGGCACTGCCCGCAGTAATTTTTGCGTATAAGGATGCACCGCATGCGTAAATAATTCTTCCGCCGGCGCACACTCTACAATTTGCCCATCGTGCATCACAGCAATATCATCACATAAAAAACGGGCAACGGCAAAATCGTGTGTTACAAACAGAACCGACAAATTCCGTTCTTCCTTTATCTTTTTGATTAAATTCAAAATTTGTGCCTGTACCGATACATCCAACGCCGAAACCGGTTCATCAGCCAATAAAATCCGGGGGTTTAACGCAAGGGCGCGCGCAATACAAATCCGCTGCCGTTGTCCGCCGGAAAATTCATGCGGATAACGAGGAAAAAATGAAACGGATAACCCCACCGCTTCCAATAATTTCCGCAAAAAGTTTTTCCTTTCCTGTTTATTCGGATAAAGCCCGTGAATGGCAAGCGGTTCACTTAATAATTGGTACACATTCATCCGCGGATCTAAACTACTGTACGGATCCTGAAACACCACTTGCATTTGACGGCACAAATCTTTGCGCTCTGCGCGGGACAAATGGTTTCTGTTTTTTCCATTTATCCACACTTCTCCTGCCGAAAAAGGCTCTATCCCTAGTAAAACTTTACAAAGTGTACTTTTTCCACAGCCGGACTCTCCCACTAGCCCTAACACTCTTCCTTCTTTTAACGTCAGTGAAACATCTTGCAACACCTTTTTTTCGGTCCGTTTTCCTAAAAACGGCCGGCGGATATACGTTTTGGAAAGATGTTTTATTTCTATTGGGTTCATTTTCCTTCCTGTAACCAACACCGCACACGGTGAGTTCCTTTTACGGTCAATGGCGGACACTGTTCAAAACATATGGGGAGTGCCTGCGTGCAACGAGGTGCAAACGGACATCCTTTTCCTATTTCACTAGGAATAGGCGGTTGCCCCTCAATTGCGGGTAAACGGTCCTTTTTTTTATCTACGGAAACTAGCGATTTTAACAACCCTTGCGTATAGGGATGAAGCGGGCTTGCAAACAATTCATTCACTTCGGCCTGCTCCATGCAGAGCCCGCCGTACAACACAAGTACTTCATCCGCCACTCCGGCCACTACGGCTAAATTGTGGGTAATAAAAATAGCCGACATACCGCTTTCTTTTTGCAAATCACGCATGAGCCGCAAAATCTGTGCCTGAATCGTCACATCTAACGCAGTTGTCGGTTCATCCGCAATTAACACATCCGGCTTGAGCGCAAGTGCCATCGCAATCATTACCCGTTGGCACATTCCGCCTGAAAATTGAAAAGGGTATTCCTGTAATCTTTTTTCGGACTCACGGATCCCCACTTTTTCTAGTAAAGCGGCGGCTTGTTTTTGAGCAACTTGTTTCGTTATTTTTTTATGTGCTAAAATTGTTTCCGTTAATTGCTCTCCGATGGTCAAGACGGGATTCAAACTAGCGGACGGGTCCTGAAAAATCATCGAAATTTTTCCACCGCGAATATTTCTTAATTCCTTTTTGGTCAGGTGTACAATGTCTTTGCCCTGATAAATCACCTTTCCGCCGGTAATGTGTGCCGCAGGCGGCAAAAGCCGCAATAACGCCAACGCGTGTACCGTCTTTCCGCTTCCGGATTCCCCCACTACCGCTAAAATACGTCCTGTGGGTAACGTGTAAGAAAGCCCGCGCAGAATAGGAAATTCCCCTTCATCCGTACGGAAGGAAACCTGCAAATTTTCCACAGATAAAATACAGTTTTCTTCAGTGCTCATCTTTATTATTATACCAAGTTACTACCGCGCTACAAAAAATTTCTCTTTATTTTTCTAGCGAAAATCTTTCGAACTCCAAATGGGCAAGTATCATTTCCTGAAATTTTTCTTATCCTCCATATTTTTCTTTTTACTTTTTATATTTTTTTTGCTATACTATTTTATTATGAAACGTTTTTTGGTTTTACTATCCCTTTTTTTAGCGGTTGCCTGTAATTCTTATAAAACGACTACTGTTGTCCTACCGGACGGGTTTGAAATAAAAGCCGCCATAGCCGACACCCCGCAAGCCCGCGAGAAAGGACTAATGTTTATAAACGATTTACCGGAAAACAAAGGAATGTTGTTTGTTTTTGAAGAAGAACAATTGCAACAATTTTGGATGAAAAATACATTTATTGATTTAGACATGGTGTTTATCGGAGCGGATAAAAAGGTAACGTCCGTTGCAGCGGAAGTTCCCCATTCTTATTCCTATACTCCCGATAACGAAGTTGCCTACGCTTTGGGTTACGGACAATACGTATTGGAAATTCCCGCCCGAGCAGCAGCCAAACACGGTGTTATACCGGAAACAGCGTTAAAATTCTAATGTTGAAGAAATTATTTTTGACAGGACTTATCTTAACGACATTACCCGTTTTCGCACAACAAAACGGGTGGGTTTCGCTTGAGCAAAACGCAAAGAAGCATCTTATCAACTTAATTAACATTGATACTTCCCAACCGGATGCCAATGAATTGAAAGCCGTACGTTATATTTATAAGGAACTGAATAAAAATAAAATTGATTGGGACATCTTTATTCCCAGTAAGCCCCATGCTAATTTAATTGCCCGTATCAAAGGGACGCAACCCGCCAATAAACCACTATTGTTAATTTCGCATTTAGACACCGCCCCGGCGGCTTCCGGTTGGACGTATTCCCCTTTCAAAGCAACGGAAGAAAACGGCCGTATCTACGGTTTAGGAGCAACGGATGCAAAAAATTATACGGCTGCCAATTTGGCCCTTTTTATATGGCTTGACCAACAGAAAACCCGCCCAAACCGGGACATTATATTCTTGGTAACTTCCGGGGAAGAAATCGGCAGTGAAACCGGGCTACTGTGGTTAGGTGGAAACCATAAAGATGAAATAGATGCGGGATTTGCCTTAAACGAAGGCGGCGGCATCATCCGGGATAAAAATATGCCCACTATTGTTTTTGCCGAAGCCGCTACTAAAATGTATATGGATGTACGTATCACTGCCAAAGGGACACCGTCTCATTCTTCCATTCCGCTCAGTAATAATGCCGTTTATACGCTTTCACAAGCACTTGCTAAGATTGCTGCTTATAATCCTCCTTCCCGTTTAACACCGACAGCGCGCACATTTTTTAAGGCCATTTATCCGGTACAGACAACTGACGGACAAACCACTCTTACGATGCTTTTGGAAGGGAATCCGGAAAACCAACAGGAAGCCGCCGAAGTTATGGCGCAAGACCCATTTTTCCGTTCACAGTTAAAAGATACCTTTACACCTACGGAACTTTCCGCCGCCATGGATACCGGTACAACTACCGCCCAAGCAAGCGCCTTGTTAAACATCCGTTTACTACCGGGGACAGACCCTGATGCCTTTTTTGAAACACTCACCCAATTATTCGCAGATAACGAAAATATTTCATTGGAAATTGTAGAACGTCCCCAAATTCCATTTGCTCCGGCGATGGATGGCCATGACCCGCTTTTTGCCTCTATTGCCCGCACGGCACAAAAACTTTTCCCGGGGGCGATTACGGTGCCGGGGCTAAGCCCTGCATCGGGCGATAGTGAATTTCTGCGCAAATGGGGTGTTATTACGTACGGTTTAGGCCCCAATATGAATCCGCTGCAAGAAAATTCTGCCCACAGTGCCGATGAATTTATCAGCGAACAGGATTTTTACCAACAGTTACAATTTTTGGCCGGTACCATTTTTGATTTTGCATACGGAAAAGACCTTCTGCCATTGACGCAACCGTCTTTATCCGATACTATAATAATTGAGGAAAATGATTATGACGAAAAAAACTGAAGAAAATACACAACAACTTTCAGCACGCAAACGTGCTCAGATTGCGTTCTACCGCAAACATAGAAAACGCTTACTCGCATACGCTAACAATTATTATGCCGAGCACAAAAAAGAAGTGCTTCAAAAAGCAAAAGTACGCTATGCTAAAAAACGCAAAGACTACTTCTGCACTGTATGCGGTGTCAAATTACCGCGTACTATGAGCGGACACCATTTGTTCTGCGATAAATGCGGCTTAACACATCGTTTGCGCAAAACACCTTCTAAGAAAAAAATGAAATAAGGAGAGGTTTTTCCGGAAATAGTATAATTATAAGAAAGACAAATTTCCCCTCAAATTTAATTAGGAGTTAGCCGTATGATAAAACATGGAAAATGTTTTTTTACGTCGGAGTCCGTTTCTAAAGGGCATCCCGACAAAGTATGTGATCAAATCTCAGATGCCATCTTGGACGAAATCTTAAAAAAAGATAAAATCGCCCGTGTGGCCTGCGAAACGTATATTACACGCGGGCTAGTGGTTATCGGAGGTGAAATCACTACACATACGTGGGTAGATATAGAACAAATTGCCCGCAATGTAATTAAAGAAATCGGTTACGACAGGGACGCTTGGGGGTTTAATCATAAAACCTGCGCCGTTATCAACGTCATCGGTACGCAATCGCCCGATATCAGCCAAGGAGTGGACGTAGGTGGTGCGGGAGATCAAGGTTTAATGGTGGGTTATGCCGTAGATGAAACTCCCGAATATATGCCGCTTTCGCTCGTCTTATCTCACGAAATTCTAAAAAATTTAGAAAAAGCGCGTAAAAATAAAACACTCCGTTATTTAGGGCCGGATGCCAAATCACAAGTAACGGTGGAATACCAAGACGGCAAACCCGTCCGCATTGATACGATTGTCGTTTCTACCCAACACACCGAAGAAATTTTGGACCGCTCGGGCGATAAAATTACGGAAAAATCCAAACAGGAAATTATCAAAACCGCTATTTTGCCCGTAGTGAAACAATGGATAGATAAGAATACCAAAATCTACATCAACCCGACCGGAAAATTCGTTATCGGCGGCCCCGCTTCCGATACCGGCTTAACCGGACGCAAAATTATTGTAGATACTTATGGCGGACGTTGCCCCCACGGCGGAGGTGCTTTTTCCGGTAAGGATCCGACAAAAGTAGATCGTTCGGCGGCCTACATGGCGCGCTATATCGCCAAAAATATCGTAGCCGCGAAACTAGCCAAAGAATGTACGGTGCAAATCGCTTATGCTATCGGGCGGGATGAACCGGTCGGCTTCTACGTAGATACGGACGGTACAGGTGTTATTGCAGATGAAAAACTAGCGCAAATTGCGCGGAAAATTTTCCCGATGACACCGCGCGGTATTATAGAGCATTTCAAATTAAGAAATCCCATCTATCAACAAACCGCCTCTTTCGGACACTTTGGACGGTCCGTATTCCCTTGGGAAAAAACCGACAAAGTTTCTGCGCTGAAAAAAGCAGCCAAATAAGTTTCAGCCCCGCGTAAACGGGGCTTTTTAGAGGATAACCCATGACAAAAAAAGTATGCATGCTCCTTGCTGACGGTTTTGAAGACATAGAAGCCGCAGGTACATTTGCCATTTTGCGCCGGTGCGGGCTGATCGTAGATTTGTACGCGCTTTCCGGGAAAAATACCACCGGCAAATTCGGCCTTGTCTGCGCCGGACTTCGTGATTTTGATTCGCTGCAAGTGGACGCATACGATGCCGTCGTTTTACCCGGAGGCCCCGGATATAATACGTTAGAAAAAAATGAAAAAGTGCAACAACTGATTCATAATTATCTTCAAAATGATAAGGTGGTTGCCGCTATTTGCGCAAGCCCCACTATTTTAGGCAAAAAGGGCTATTTGAAAGGAAAAAATTACACGTGCTTTACCGCCATGAATGAAGATTTCGGCGGACACTTTTTAGATCAATACGCCGTCACGGATGGTAACATTATTACCGGCCAAAGTGCGGCCGCCGCGATAGACTTTGGTTTTGCTATTGCCGAAAAATTGGTAGGAAAAGAAATAGTAGAAAAAACAAAAAAAACCGTTTATTACAAATAGTCTGACAAAAAATACGGCACCTATTAGGTGCCGTATTTTTTAATCATCTTCTGCTTAAAAACGAACCGTCAGTGATGCTTCCCCGCCCAAACCGTAATGGGCATAATGGGCCGCCAAACTTAAATCCACATAGTAAGGCAACTTGAAATTAAATCCGGCCGTTGCACGGGCCGTGGCCGCATAATCCCGGGTTCCTTCTAGGGATGCATCTTGTTTAGCCTCGTTGATGTAAAGCGTAGTATAATCCACACCGCCGCCCACATAAGGTACAAAATACTTAAACTTCATAGAAAGCACCAAACTAGCATTATAATGCGTAGCGGAAAAATCCAATGCGCTTGCACTGTGGGCTGATACAACTAACATCGGTTGAAAAGCCCCCACCATTTCACTCGGGCGTGTAATTCCCCAACGCAATCCCCCTCCGGCAATTGTCATGCCTTCATAACTGCTCGCACGAATAAACCCGTCAATGCGAAACGGGAGACCAATATCGGCTTGCAACCACGGATAGAAAACAGACCCCACTTCATTACGGTCACCCAAAGCCGTTTTTTGGCGGGTTTGATAATCGTTACCTTTCCCTTGGCTCATCTTAAAAATCATACTGCCGCGCGGACCGATTTGGAATCCGCCCCAACCGAGCACACGACCGGTCGTATAAGTTCCGGAACCGATTAAACCACCCAAATCTTTTGTAAACGCGTGCACATTTTGCGCCGTTACGTTATCTGCAAATCTGTCCCATACATTACTTGCACGGCCGTAAGAAACTAACAAAAACACAAACACACTTGCTAGTAATAATTTTTTCATTTCCGAAAACCTCTTATTCAAATAAAATCGTATCGCCTTTTTTCACCCGGCCTTGAAGCGCACCGCCGTTAAATTCCCATGTATAGCGGGCATTTCGCACAAACTTACTAAAACGCCAAGGTTTCATTTTTTCCACTACATACAATACTACACCTTTTTTATCACAAAATACAGCATCTATTTCAAAACGCATAAAACAAGTATGTATCTGCGGGCACGGATCCAACAATAAAGTTTTACCGTCGGCTAATCCTTTGCGCAACATGAGCCCTTTCAGCCGCGTAAAATACGTATCGGCTATTTCCACTTCCGTTGCCAAATTTTCCCCTGTACGCTGCAAAATACATTTCATATTATTTCAATACCTGCTCTATTTGCCGGTTTACTTCTTTTTCCAAAGTAGTATCTAAGAAAATAAAATGCTTCGGTTTTTTAACAGAAATCTCTTTTTCATGTTTGAATACCAAAAACGTCACTATCCACTTATCCGCAAAAGAAACCTCTGCTATCCACATATTTTTCCGCGTGTTGGCAGCACGAATCGATACTACCTTCGGCAAAGACTTTTCCAACGGTTGCCTACATACGGTTTGTTCTTGGCATTCTTGAAGTAACAAGAAAGTATCTTTGTCCAACACACGGATATTATGATACTTTCTTTTTTCTGTGGGCAACACCAATTTTCCCTTGCGGAACGAAATGTGTTCTACACGAAAAAAGGCTCCCACCTGTGCATCTAATGCATACAGTTGGGGCAATAAAAACAACACACTCATTGCCCCAATGATATACTTAAACATTACCCGTTTACTCGTTCCACGTAATTGCCGGTACGCGTATCTACTAAAACCGTATCCCCTTCGTTAATGAAAAGCGGTACTTTGATTACAGCCCCCGTTTCCAATGTGGCTTCTTTTGTCGTATTGGCAACGGTATCGCCTTTTACACCGGGAACGGTGGACGAAATTTTAAGCGGCACTTTGATCGGCAATTCTACATTGAACAATTCGCCGTTAATATAAATACCGGTGGCATCCATATTATCTTTCAAATATTTTGCCAAATCGCCGAGTTTAGTCGTCGGAACTTCCACTTGGTCGTACGTTTCGGTATTCATAAACGTGGCCATATCGCCGGTGGTGTACAAGTATTGGAACGGACGTTTTTCCACTTCCACTTCATTGAATTTATCTTCGGGACGATACGCCGTTTCAATCATCGATCCGGTGCGAATATTACGCAATTTCACACGCACGACGGCGCGGGCTTGGCTTTTGCGGTGGTGTTGAAATTCGATAATTTCCACCAACTGTCCGTTTTCATCTTCAAAGATAAGTCCTTCACGGAATTCTGTTGTACTAAGCATTTTTTACCTCTTATTTTTGCGTTAATTTTTTGGAACCCGTTTTGGTAACTAAAAAACTGTCCTCCAAACGAATGCCCCACTGCCCGTCAAAATAAATGCCGGGCTCTACGGTAACTACAAAATTTTCTTCTAATACGTCAGGTACTCCCGCACGTAAAATCGGTTGGTCATGTTCTTGCAAACCGATTCCATGGCCGGTTGTATGAAAAAATTCTTTTCCGTAACCTTCTTTTTCTATTACATTCCGCGCCGCTTTGTCCACTGCCGCCGCACAGATACCGCTACGAAGGTTTTTTATACCCGCCGTGCGGGCCCGGTCCACAATTTTCCAAATACGTGTATAGTCGGCCGGTTCTTTTTTACCGTGCCACCAACTGCGTGTCATGTCGGACGTATAACCCTCATAAAAACAGCCAAAATCCATCAGCACCGGCTCTTCCGGTTTTAGCCGGCGTTTTTTAGAAGGAGTATGGTGAGCGTCTGCTGTATTTTCCCCGAAACATACAATGTTAAACGGAACGGAGGAGGCCCCGCGTTTATGCAACGCAAGCGCCATTAAAATACGGACGTCTTCTTCCGTCATTCCGGTTTTGATTTTGGGTTTTACTTCGGCAAATGCTTGCGCAGCAATGCGACAGGCCTTTTTCAACCGCTGTACTTCATCCGGGTATTTTTGGCGACGCATTTCCCCGATTAAACTAACTGTGCGCACACAACCTGCTTTCACCAACTCTTCCCCTGTTTGCCAATTAACCAAAGCGGGGTCAAATGCCACCCGTTTTAAGCCCTTTTTTTTGATAAAATCCAATGTACCGTTTAACATAGTACCGAACGGGACTGTTTCTACCTTCAGCCATTTTTTTGCCGGAACCAATTTACTGGCAATTAACTGTTTCGTAATGGCATAGGCCTGAGGGGGTGTAATCAAAAAAACAGCTTCCCCGGCGGATAACTCCACGCCGGACACATACCGCTGCTCTAATGCAGATATTGTAATATATCCGTCCAACTCCGCTCGTTTAAGTAACGAACGAAAATCCTGCATGCGTTTTTTTGATAAATCGGTAATGCCCATATTATTTTTTCGTTAAAATTTTAGCACCGGTTTTGCTCACTGCCACCGTATCTTCCAAGCGGACTCCGTATTTTCCCGGCAGATAGATTCCCGGCTCCACGGTGACGGTATTCCCTTCTTTCAAAAGGGAAGTATCGTGTTGGTTGTTATACGGATCTTCATGAATTTCCAATCCCACGCCATGTCCGGTCCCGTGTGTAAAAAATTCCCCGTAACCGTTTGCCGCAATGATATCACGCGCAACACTATCTACTTTTTTACCGGTCGTGCCGACTTTAACGGATTTAATACCCTCTTTGCGGGCTTTATCGGTTAACTGCCAAATCTTCTTATACTCGGCGGGTTCTTTTTTACCGTGCCACCAACTGCGTGTCATGTCGGAACAATATCCTTTATAAATACAACCGAAATCTAACAACACAGCATCTTCGGCTTTTAACTTTCGGTCGCCGGTTACATGATGCGGATTAGAGGAATTTTCCCCAAAGGCCACAATCGTATCGAACGAAGTGGAAGAAGCCCCGTGGGCACGCATAAACCGTTCCATTTCCGCCGCCACCTGCACTTCCGTCATGCCTGTTTTAATACGCGGTTTGATATATTCATAGGTTAAATAGGCCAAACGGTTAGAAGCGCGCATCAGTTTTAATTCGTTTGCATCTTTTCCCCGACGCATTTGCGTAATAAAACTTTCACTTTCCGTTAGACCGTTTGCGGCTAGGCGTTTTCCGGCTAAATACCCCTCTTTTGCCGCATCAAAACCCACTTGTTTAAGGCCCAAATGCTTTACATATTCGATGGCTTTTCCCAAGCGGTCGGCATCTTCACCAATTACTTTTATATACGGTGCAAATTTGCCAAACGGTTCCACATACAAACTGCGTGTAAAACAGACGATCTCTTTTGACGAAACCAAAAGGACGGTTTCCCCTTGAAAAAATGTAAAATTCGTTAAATAAAACTGGTCTAAATGGTTGGTAACCAAAAAACCGTCTAATTTTTGTTTACGATATTGTTTGATGAGCGCGGAAAACTTTTCCGGCAATTGTTTTGTAGTCATAACTTACCTCTATCTTATATGATAACAATTTTGCCTGTTTCCTACAACGAAAAATCCGTACCGATTCCGCATTATTTTTTCTCATAATATACTATAATGAAAATAATATGATATCTAGGCCTTTTTTCAAAAGTGCGACGTTGGCTATTTTTCTGTTTCTTTCCGGTAGCGGAATGGCGGGGACGTTTACGTCGTCCGATAACACTTTCACGCTTGATTTACCGGCCGGATGGATTCGCGTACGTAACGCAGATGCCAAAAGCGTATTGACCGTTCAAAAAGATACGGCTTCTTTGGATATTAAACGCATAGATTGTACGACGGAAACTTGTTTGGACGAAAGAATCCAAAAAGATTTAGCGGACGTCAAATCCAAAAAGATGACCGTCATTACAAATACCTATACCGGGGAAGAAATTAAACGGATTGAATTTTCCACCGGGGAACCGTTATACTATATTAGTTTCTTTACCCCCAAAAACGATTTTAGCGCCGGATATTTTTTAATGAACGAACATACCTATTCCATTTTGGCCAAAAATATCACGTACGCAGAAGCCGATTTATTATTTTCCTTTTTCTCTCCTATCCGCCAAACAGAACCCCCCGCCTTGCCGGCTGAACCGGCCGCCGAAGAAATCACATTGGTAGCCGATACTTCTTCCCCGCGGGCTTATGATACGGATGCTTTGCCGGAAGTGGAAATCTTGGAAGAACCTGTGGAAGAAAATACCGTCAATACGTTAATTGTAACGGAGGAACCGGCCCAACCGAAAACAACTTCTGTTTCCAAAACACCGGTTTGGAAACAAGCCGCCCGTAAATTAAAACATAAATTAGCCCACACGCATATACGGACGCTCGTTTCCCGTCAAATGCCGCCTTATTTACGTCACTTAAAACACGGATTTGATATTCTTATAGGGCTCATCGTACTTTGGATAAGCATTTGGGTGTTCTCTTTTGCGGTACGGTTGTGTATCCGTCCGAAAGAACCGTTAGTGCAAGCCAATCCAAATTCTCTTTATCCGATTCGTATCGGCCGTTTGTACGGTACTCCGGCACTTATTTTCCGTGCAAGAGATAATCAAGGCAACATTCTTATTTCGCTTGGTTCCCGTTGGCACAGTATTTTTGTGTTTGCCGGAATGTTTACCGTCGTCAGTACACTGCTAATCTTATCGGTAGCAAGTGTCATGGAACAAACCAAACTAATTGCGTTATCTTCATTTGTATACAGTACGGTTTACTCCGTATGCTCACTTATAATTCCGCTAGGGATATTACTTTTTATTTGCGGGATGGTATGGGGATTAGTTGCACTGAAAGAAATTACTTTGTTTGACCGCAACGGTCAAAAGGCCGCTTTTGTTATTCAAAAAGGGCTTCACTTATTTAACGAACAGTACGAAATTTATTTTGCCAAATCCAAAAATATTTTGTACGTTCGCCGAAAACGGTTTACCTTCCGCCGCGTGTGGCAATTATGTAACGCGGAAGGCACGCCGGTAGCCACGTTTACGGAAAAACATTTTTTACGCAGTGCCATACGGAGTTTTACCGGGCATTTATGGGGATTTTTGAGGGCTGATTATACGATTTCCGGCCCGATGGACAGCCACGGCACATTAGAAAATACCCACGCTCTTTTTAACGGAATGATTTGCAATTTAGACAAGCCGGACGCGATTGCCGCGCGGGATGCGTTGGCAATTAGTGTACTGATTGGCATGCGGGACAGGGACAAATGGTATCCGTGGCTCAATTAAAAGTGTGTCGGTTATGGCTGATAGCGTGTTTGTGTATTCCGTTTGTTGCGGCCGAAACGGGCTTTTCCGCTTCTTCGGAAAATAATACATTACCCTTACAAGATTGGACGGAGCAACAAATAAAAATTCCCGCCTTAAATGGTTCTTTGTGGGGCGGTATTGCAACGTATGCGGACGATTCGGGCAGCGAACTTTTTAACATACAAGCCGATACCCGTCTTACCCCTGCCTCTACCTTAAAATTAGTGACTACGGCGGCCGCTTTGGAGTTACTCGGCCCGAACTATCGCTTTCAAACCCGCTTGTATGCGGAAAAAACGCCTGACACAAACGGACGTTTGGCGGGGTCCTTATATGTGCGCGGCGGCGGTGATGCTACGCTCGGCTCTTCCCGTGTTACCGGCGCAGAAACAAGTACAGCCGTTTTGAATAAATGGGTAAATGCCCTAAAAAAAGAGGGCATTCGATACATTGACGGTGATATTATTGCAGACGAATCCTTGTTTGAAGGTCCTTCTATTGCTACCAAAGTTAATTGGGCCAATATCGGCAACTATTTTGCCGCTCCCGCCACTCCGCTTTGTTTTAATGACAATTTATTTACAATTCATTTTAAGCCACAGCCGTTGCCGAACCGGCGTGCGACGGTGGAGTCCGTTACCCCGGGTATAGAAGGGCTGAGGTTAGAAAGTTTCGTCACAACCGACGGAAAAACAAAGAAAGACAATGCCTACGTTTATGGTGCACCGGGCCAATATCACTTACAAATTTTCGGAACGATTCCCACCAATAAAAACGGCTTTGCGATTAAAGGAGCACTGCCGGACCCGGCCTTATTTACAGTCCAATCTCTTAAAAAAACGTTGGAAGAAAACGGCATTACCGTCAGTGGAACTGCTAAAACCGTCCAACAGGAACCGGACTATTCTTCCATGCAACTTCTACACACGTACAAATCTCCCGCGCTGAAAGATATTGTAGTTATCGTCAACAAACGCAGTTTTAACTTGTACGCCGAAATGCTTTTACGCGCCTTGGCACTCGAAGGCGGCCAAAAAGCAAGTTTAGAAAACGGGCTTGCGGTACTGAACAAATTTCTGAAGGACAACAAAATCACCACCGCGCAAGAAGCCGTTATTTACGATGGGAGCGGCCTTTCGCGCGATAACTTAATAACACCACGTACGCTTGTTAAAACGCTTAATTTTATGGCGAAAAGCCCTAATTTTGATTACTACTATAAATCGTTAGCCACGCCGGACGACCGCGGGGATTTACTGATTTTACGCCGTTTCTTAAAACCGCAAAAAAAGGTAAACGAAGTCCGCATCAAAGGAGGCACGATTGACAATACAAAAGCCCTAGCCGGCTATGTATATGATAAAGAAGGGCGGCTGATTTCGTTTGCGTTTATGGCAAACAATTTGGCGGGAAAAGACGAAGGTCTTTTCCGCCTGCATGAAAATATCATCAAACAACTCTTGGAAAGTAACTGATTGGTAGAAAATTTTTCAAGAATAACTTAAAAAACACTAAGCCAATACCCGCTAGGCTCGGAAGAATCGACCCACGATGCGCTTTTTCCCGTCACGCTTTTACAGACTTGTTTTAAGACTTCACTATTTGCATACGCACGACACTCTCTTCTTCCGCGAAAATTACTAGAGGAATGATTATCTAAATAAAAAACATAATACATATTAGGAAGTTTTGCAGTATACAGTGAAATATAAGCATCACTTGTTTGGCTGAGATCCAAATGGATATCTCCCGTATTAGGTATGTCCAAATCTAATTTCTCCCGTGAATTGGCATAAGTGCCGTTCGCCATATAATAAACCTCCTGCGCTTTATGGATAGCATCCCCAAGAGTAATCAGTTCCATAAACCGTGTTTTTTTAACTGCCTTTTGATACTGCGGCACGGCAACAGCGGCCAAAATACCAATAATTAAAACAACGACTAATAATTCAATCAGTGTAAACGCCGCGTTGTTAGTAAATAGTGTCATCCCGTACTTGATACGGGATCTCGCCGCATTTAATAAACGACAAGACCCTGAAACAAGTTCAGGG
>Ga0265298_10002129_pt1 | contig 28190 bp, 22 predicted proteins | sample AusTroGonzalo_MG_3_FD_193486 | JGI IMG/M metagenome (GOLD analysis project Ga0265298, IMG submission 193486) | Bovine rumen microbial communities from tropical cattle in Woodstock, Queensland, Australia - Gonzalo_01 | ecosystem: Host-associated > Mammals > Digestive system > Stomach > Rumen ...
CATCACGATATCATTGCGACCCGTGGTCTTTCCTACATAGGAGGTCGTGCGGTTGTTCGTCTCTGTATAGGTGAGACCAACGGTGTATTTCAGTGTTCGAGCCAATGGAAGATCGAGCTGCAGTCGACCATTATGGGTCAGTCCAAGGGTGAGGTTCTTGTTCTTTACTTCGTTGCCGTCCTGTTGGGCATCGGGGTCATTTCCGTTCCAGTCCTTGGTATGCAGGAAACGCAGCTTGGTATCGGTATGCCAGCGACGGGTGATATCCTTTCCATAGCCGAGGTTGAGGGTGTAACGGTCGTAGGAACGTGTCTTCTCGCGTGGGTCTCCCCATGCCTTTGCATAATCGGCACTGAAGTTGATGATGCCTGCCTTACCCAGATTGAAGCCTTTGCCGGCGGAGTAGTTCTGGGTCGATGGATTGATTTTCGCCTTTACCTGAAGAGGGGTGACACCCACTTTCGAGTGGACGACAACCAAGCCGCTGGTCAGATCGCCATATTCAGCCGATGGGATGCCACGGATGACTTCCACCTCTTCGATATCATCGGCAGCCACCTGGCGCAGATCGGTGCCAGTGAAGGCTGTTGCCGAGAATCCGCCAGCCGACAGCGCTCCGTTGTTCGACATGGGAACACCATCGACCACGATGCTCGAACCGAAGGCCGAGGTATTGTTGTTGACCAGGGTGCGCAGTTGGAGGTTGGACTGCGAGGTGAGACTACCATTGCCCATGAGCTGTCCAGGGACGAGCTGCATGACATCAGCCAGTGAGGTGGCTTGCAGGTGATCAATGGCCTGACGGCCAATGATATTGGCAGTTGAGGCTCCTGCCTCTCGCTGACGTGCCACCACCTTCACCTCTTTCAATGATAGTGAGGTAGGAACCATGGTGTATCTCAACGTCAGGTCTTTGTTGACTTTCAGTCGGCTGTTGATAGGTTCGCAGCCTACATAGGTGATATGGATGACATATTCGCCTTCAGGAACATTCTTGATGATGGCTTTGCCATCCATATCGGTGACGGTTGTCGAACCGATAGGCTGTAGTACGACAGTAGCCATTACCACTGCTTCTTTTGTTCCGTGTTCAGTTACTGTAATATTCAGTGTGTGTCCCCCCTTCTGTGCCACAATGGGAAGGGTCAGTAGGCTCCATAAAGAAAAGAGCAATAGCAGTCGTCTCATATAATTTTTGTTATTTTTCTTCTTTGCATTCATGTGGGGCTGGAACAACGGCTTCGATGCCTTCGGCTTTCAGCTCTTCCAGAAGCTTAGCTTCGTTGGTCTCATTATTCACATAAGTGATGGCGAGTGACTTATTGCGTGGCGATACGTTAGCATCATCGACGCCCTCAAGACCCATGGCTGTTTCGATGGTCTCTTCGTTGGCCTTGTCGGAAGGGATGTTGAAATAGGCATAGCTGATAACCTTACTGGTGTAGTAGGTTACAGGGGTGAATCCCAGTTGACTGAGGACTTTGACGATCTCGTCCCTGCAGGTGCGGTTGGCATCGTAGCGAATGAACATATAGTGCTTGTCGAGATGGGGCGACATGCTGTCGATACCTTCCATCTGCTGCAGACGGGTCATGATGCGGTCAGCGCATTTTTGGCAATGCATGTCAGACATCTGCAGACCGATGCCTTTGCGAATAACCTCGGAAGGATTGTATTCGCTGGTCTTATAACGCACGGTAGCTGCGAGTGAAGCCTTGATGCTGTCGACCGATGTCACTTGTGGATTGAAAGCAATCGTTGCGGTGCGTCGCTCAATATTGAAGTCGATATTCTCAATACCGCCTTTCTGTCGAAGTAGTTTGTTCACCTTGTGGGCACATTCTTCGCAACGCATGCCTTTGATACGAACAACAAGGGTATCAACAGGGTCTGCCAACATCGATGAGCAACTCATGATGAGGACAGAAAGAATTACAAAAAGTCTATTCATAAAAGGGGAAAATATAAATTTGCACATTAAATATAATATGGTAAGACGGTGCAAAGGTACGAATAAGTGAGTGAAAATGCAAATAAATTTGCAGTTTTCCGAACGTGAGTATCTTCGACCGAAGGTCAAAGTTTATGTTTTCCCATTAATTACAAATTATCACCAAAAATCCTCATCGAAGTCGCCCGTATTACTGTTGTTCTTGGTGGGGGCTTCTTCACGCTCAGTGGGGGCCGCATCGTCGTCTTCCTCGTTCTGAATGATAATGTCAGGAATCTGGAGCAGTTCTTCGTTACTGATTTGCAATGGGGCAAATGTTTGCTGATAGAACTCCTCGTAGTCACGATAGCTATAGCGTGTGCCGATGAGGTTGAGGTTATGGTCGCTGATGATAAGACTGCGACATGCACTAAGCCGCTGTGCCATCTCGGGTGAGGCATAGAGCTGGCGTGCATATTGCAAGGCCTCGTCGTAGTTCATGAAGCCACTGACGAGCATTCGTGTGAGCCCAGGCTGCCGATCGACGGTCAGGTCGAAGTTGCGCACCATGAAATTGGTGAAGTTATAGCGGGCAATCTCAAAAAGCAGTTGATTTTCCTGCGCAGCGATATAATCGGGTAGCTCGTATTCCTCTGTAGGACGCGGACCTGTGAGTTGGAGCGAGTCAGGCTGATAGGCGAGGATGAAGAGGAAAGGCAGGTTGCGATCGGTTGACAGCGTGTCGACAGCTGTACTGTCATCATCGAGCGCAAGATTACGATGTGACCAGATGTCGCTGAGGTCGAACTTACCGCCATAGAGCGTGCGACCTTCCTGCACACCTTTGATGATCATTCCGGCCATCTCCGAGACTTCGCTCTTGGGATATTTCTCAACGACCTCCTTGAGCTCCGTGACACATCCTTTGGCATCACCACTGTTTAGTAGGCTCAGTCCGTTGATGAACAGAAACTTAGGACGGTTCTCACCCAAGGGGAATCGTTCGGCTGAAAGAAGTGCGTTGGTCTTTACCTCACTATAGCGCGTAGCTTTGAAAGCATCGTAGGTAGCAGCGTAGAGCGAATCTTCGATATGTGCTCCAAAACGGGCGTTCTCGGCATAGTAAGGATCACTGAGTAGGATGGTCCAGTCACTTTCAGGGAAGTTCTCTTTCATCTTTGCCAGACAGGCGTCAGCAAGGTCAGACCTTCCCCAACGCGAGTAGAGTAGGAAGAGATGATAGTAGGCCTCATCGTTATGCTCGTAGTCAGGGAAGTTGGTTGTCAGTCGTGAGAGCTGCTTCTCTGACAAACGCAAGGGCTTGCTCTGCAGTACGTTTTCGGCTGTAGAGTTGTCGAGCTTGTCCTTGAAGATAATGCCTGAATGGAAGAGGGCGTCCATGATGATGTTGTTGCTCTCTGCTACCTGTTCCTCGGTGAAAGGTATCTGTGCAAGATAGTACTCGCGCTTGTGCGGATCGTTGGCAGTACTGTCTGTGGCAACGCTATCGGTTGCAGCAATATTGTCACCCGACAGCGAATCGTTGGGGATTGCTGCATTGATGAGAGAATCGGCGACAGCAGTACTGTCCGCCGCTACCTCACCTTCAGCAGTGGTATCCGAGTTAAAGGCCACTACGGTTTTGTTCATGCGTCGCCAGTTGTCTTCGTTCTCACGCCTTCCCCACTGTTTTTCAAATTGCTGTTTACCTTGGTTGATGGCCATCTGATTGTAGAAATACCACTGTCCGTTCTGCTGTTGGGTGGTTGGAGTGTTGCGCTGAAGGGTGGTCTGATTGCGATTGCCGGTTGCTCCCCGTTTTTGGAGTGTTTTCTCAACCTCGGCCTCGCGCTCTTTATCGCGCTCTTCTTTCTCCTTTTTCTTTAAGGCTTCAATGACTCGGTCGATGGCAGCGTTACGGTCTTTCTCCGACATCAGTGCCAAGGCTTGCAAGGAATCCTGCAGATGAATGGCATCCGTGTGGGGAACCAGTTCGTCAAGCACTTTGGAACGACGTGATAGCTCATTGTAGTAGGGACGTTCTTTGTCAAGCAGTCCGATAGCCTCACCATAGCAACGCTGTGCATCGTTGTATTTTTCCATGTCCCAATAGATGTCGCCCAACTTCAGCAACAATACACCTTTCTCGACACCGCTGCGCGTAGCTTTCTTGTTACCTTGCTCATAGGCATCAATGGCGTGTGTGGTATCGTTTTGCGCCATATAGATATTACCGATGGCATAATATACCTGATCAAGGTAGTCCTTGTTGTTGTCGTTGTGAGCCATGCGTTTCAGGCGATTGATCATCTTCTTGCCGTTTCCTTTCGCCATCACTTCTGTCTGTGCGATGCGGGCATTGAACTCCGTCTCGTAAGGCGGGTTCTGTGCAGCAACTTTTCCATATGCTATATAGGCTTCCTGGCGATGACCAAGAGCAGCCTCCATCTGTCCTGTAAGGAACCACATACGTGCTTTTTGGTTCTTTCGCTTCTCGTGTTTGATGGCTTTTCGCAGATAGGGCAGGGCACGCTCGAACTCTCCTGTCTTCGAATAATAGTTGGCGAGGACATAGTCCCAGTCGTTCTTTGCTTTGTAATGGATGGAGTCGCGAGTCGTTGTGCGTATCACATCCTCGGCATCATAGAGCCAGTCGAGTTCCATATACGAACGTGCCAGCCATGAACGTGCAATGTCATTGATGGCTGGTTGCGTCTGGTAGAGCCGGCTCATATAGGAGAAGGTGGCGGCTGCCTCGTCGAACTCTCCTTTTTGAAATTGTGCCTTACCCATCAGGAGCCATGCCTTCCAAAGGAAAGGGTTGTACTCGCGTCGTCCAAGCCATTCCTTGTCTTTGTCGTTCTTGCGGCGCGATTTAGTCCATTTTGGCTTAGTCTTGATGCTGTGTTGTTTGATGGCTTTCTCGCTTTTCTCGATGGCACGGTCGAAATTACCGCTGCCAATGCTTCGGCTGGCTTTGTTGCCGACAGTGTAGAGTGGAAGCAGCTCCGTGAAATTGTCCTTGTTGCCTTTCTCTTGCTCCTGCGAACCGTCAATGAAAGCCTGCGAACCGTTGTAGTAAGTATTGTAACGGGCGGTAAAAGAGTGCCACCAACGGGTGTTGGCCGTGTTTTTTTGCGTAGAGCATCCTGCCATCGTAAGGACGATGACAATCATTAATGATATGGGATATAAAACTCTGCGCATGTTTAAAGATGAGGCTTGATGGCAAGTCCCTGACATTCTTTAAACGGATTCGTGGGTGGAATTATTGTCTTTCTGGCGTTTTTTCTCTTCCATCAGACAGGCTATCTTGCACGAACCGTCGGTCTTACTGGTACATGTTGAACAGTCGTTAGCTTGAACGATGGGCTCGTCCTTACTACCGATAGAGCTCAAGGCAGCAATGATTCCCAAGCCGATGATGGCGCCGATGCAAATGATGGCGAATGACATGTGTTTACGTGAAGAATGAATAGTGAAGAATCATTAGTTGGAGGAAATCGGGAATCCGACCTCCTTTAGATGCTCCCAAAAATGGGGATATGACTTGGTGACAACCTGTGGGTTGTTGATGATGACGGGACACATCATGGCTACAGGTGCAAATGAGAGTGCCATGCGATGATCCTCGTAGGTGTCGATTGTCGGAATGTTTTTTTCTCGGTCGGCATCTTCGTGCCCCTCGACTTTCTCTCCGTTCCAGATCAGTTCGCGCCCATTGACATCGTTGATGACAAAGCCCAGCTTGCGCATTTCCGTTTTCATCGCTTCAATACGATCCGTCTCTTTGATCTTCAGTGTCTGCAGTCCTGTGAAGTGAAAGTGAACACCCATCATGCAACAACACACGATAAAGGTCTGAGCAAGGTCGGGGGAGTTCACGAAGTCATAATCCAAACGTGAGATATGATGACCGCTCTTGCGAAGTGTGATAGTGGTTGGCTTTCCTGGCTCTTTTGAGTGGAAGATAGTCTTTATTCCAAGTAAACTGAAGATGTATCGTACTGACGAGTCGCCCTGTTTTGAACCGTCCATAAGGCCTGTGAGCATCACCTCGGTATCATTCTTCGGAGAGAGCGCTACCATCTCATACCAATAGGAAGCAGCGCTCCAGTCGTTTTCAATCAGATAAGGACGATTGGCGTATGGGGTAGGGCGTACTGTAATCGTATCGACAGAGGTCCATTCAACATCAGCGCCAAATTCTTGCATGGTCCATAGGGTGAGGTCTATATAAGGACGTGAGATGATGTCGCCGATCAATCGAAGCTCCAATCCGTTTTTCAGAACGGGACCAATCATCAGCAATGCTGAAATATATTGGGAACTGACGTTGCCCGCAATTTCCAGTTTGCCGCCTTCAAGTGTCGCTCCTTCTATTTTCAAAGGTGGAAAGCCTTCTTCACCAACATAGCTGATATTCGCACCGAGCTGTCTGAGGGCGTCAACAAGAATCTTTATGGGGCGATGCTTCATGCGTTCGGTCCCTGTAAGTATGTGGCAGCCCTTCTCAGTGGCAGACAGAAAGGCTGTCATGAAACGCATGGCTGTTCCTGCAGCTTTTATATCAATTACTTCGGGCATGTTGCGCAAGGCATTGACGATAACCTCTGTATCGTCGCAATCACTGAGATTGTCGGGCAAACAGTTGACATCTGCACCAGCAAGGGCGCATATGATAAGAGCTCTGTTTGAAATGCTTTTCGACGCCGGCAGTGATACCGTGGCGTTGAGTTTATCGGGGGAAGTGATAGTGTATTGTGTCATTGTTAAGTCTTTCCGTATGCAAAGGTAAGTGTTTTTGAGCGATTACCCAAAAAAACGTTACGAAAAATTCTTAATCACTTCACGAAACAGTCTGTTTGTTGAAAGGATACCCTCATTGCCTGTGATGATGAGCTGACGGCGCGCTCGGGTCATGGCGACATTCAGTTTGCGATCGATAGGTCGCTCATCTTCGTAAAAGGTGTTGGCAGTCAGAAAATCCATCTGGTATCTGCGACTGATGCCGAGGGCATAGATGATGACGTCTCGTTGTGAACCCTGATAGCGCTCCACCGTGTCGATACTGATATTCTCAAGTGATGCGATACCCAGTCGGCTGATGGCATTGCGTATGGGAGCAATCTGACTACGATAGGTGACGATAATACCGATCGTCTTCTCAGGTTCGAAGGCGTGGGCCACAAAATGATGAATGCGCCCGACCAGTCCCGCCACAAGTTCTGCCTCGTTATCTGTCGTTGAAGGTACAAAGAGAACACGTTGCTCTATTAAACGACGGTCGATATCGTCTTCAGGAGTGACTAAGTAGAGGGGACCGCTTTCCTTTTGATGGGGGAGAGGAACGGGTTGTAGATGCTCCTGCTGATAGAAATGATTGCAAGCAAACTGTGCTACTTCCGGATGCATTCGCCCTTGGTGGTTGAGCGTTCCAACAAACTGTGTGCGTCCTTCGTGCTGTTCCCATCTGAGCAATCGTTCAAAGAGCGACTGACGACAGTCTGTCAGTCCGATTGCGTGCAAGAGTGGCTCTTCGATACGGCTTGACGGTTCGTCGCATCCCACTACTGCAGGCAGTTGCTTATGGTCGCCAATGAGGATGAAACGATTGATGTGTGGGTGTGACAGAAGACCGATGATGTGAGGTTCTAATATCTGTGACGCTTCATCGATGATGCATAGCGAGAAATGTTTCAATGTGAAGATCTCTTGATGAGACTGGATGGTTGAAGTGGTGCCAACGATGATGGGACAACTCTTAATATATGTCCGTATGTCATCCAGTTTGCTCATACTGTCGAGTGCTGAGTCTAACAGATGATGATGAAAACGAGGATCACAACTGTTCTTATTGCCTAGTCGCAGGTATGCATGTCCTTCTTCGTCAAGCATCGCACAGATCTCGTCGACGGCCCGATTGGTGTATGCCATCAGGAGTATGGAAGAACTGCTACTGGCAATTCTTGTCTGACTCTTTTCTCCGTTCAGCTCTTCTTCAACAAGGAAACGTAAGGCCTGTGATGTCTTTCCCGTTCCTGGCGGACCAACGAGCAGGTAGTAGTCGAGGGCTTGTTTCGCCTGTTCCAGTAACTTGTCGTAAGAGGCGCTGTAGCTTCGACTTAAATGCAACGATGTGTCTGTTTTTGGGGAACGTTGTCCTAAGAGTAGTGCTTTGCGGTCGGGCAGGGCGCATATGAACTGTTGCAGACTGCGCACATTGCTTGAGAACGATTGATCACTGCTGCCGTGTTCTATAGCCCATTTACTGGCATGATCGTTTTCGAAGATACTCGTTTCTTGTTGACCATCATTGAGCATTACTGTTATATGACTGCCATCCAACATGGCAATGTTTCCTTTATAGAGAATACTCTTCCTGACGTCAGGCTGCTCTTGATAATGATACAGGTAAACCATGTCGCCGCGACGGAAGTTTAAGATGTCGAGTTCTCCTTTGAGAGTAATCAGATCATAGCAGCCTTGTGGATCGCTCTTCTCGATTTTCTCAATGGTAAGGTCGATGATGATATTACCAGTATCCAACTTCTCTTGAAGTGGCATCAGCCATAGGTCGCTGATAGCCCCGCCACTATGATAGAGCCGTGTGGCGCTATTTCCTAATTTCTGGAAGAGCTGTTCGCGATAGACAAATGTCATCATTCTTTCGTAATAGGCACGTTCAAGAGGAGAAAGACTATTCGCTTGTGATGTCAACGATTGAAGTTCCGGTAATATGTACTCAGAAAAATAACCGTCAACCGCCACACCTTTATAGATAATGTCGGACCTAAGAAGGGGAAGGATGCGTCCGAAGCCTTCAAGGGCTATAAACAGCTCGGTAGCTACAATCTGGTTGCGTAGTCGGATGGCTTCGGCAAACAAAGTGCGATAGAAATTAACGGAGAGCAATCCCTCGTTGGCTGGATAGCGTGAGTAGAGCAGACGGGTGTCGACAGTCTGGTCGCTGCGCCCGAAGTTGTAGCGTAAGATGCCGTAGTAGAGCAGTAGCTGGACATAGTGACTCTCCTGTTGTAGGCCATGAGGGTCGTGGCTATGCCGTTCTATTTTCATGTTCTTACCGGCTTTCTGCTCTACGAGTAGCGTCATGTCGTCTGTCATCATGTCGACACGTCCCTGCAAGCCCAGCATCTCACAGACGAACGAAGCTTCTAGTAGATATGACTGTCCTTTCCTGTCCTCGGCTAATACGGCTACAGCCTCACGAATGTTCTTTATCTGCTGTGCGGCATCGCGCTTGAAACGAGCAGCATCGAAACCTTCGCAGGTGCAAAAACGTAATGCCTGCTCGTGGAATGACTGACGAAGGGAGGTGTCAATATCGTCTTTATCTTCTGTCCCTTCTCCCTTCTGATGAATAATGTTGTCGAGAGCAGTTCCTGCAAAGTTACCTAAAAGGATTGCTTGCGTGTTGGGACGCAGTTTCAGACGATTGACGGTGTAGAGTAACGGATGGTGGCCGTAATTGGTAAAACAGGCCGCAATGGATGATATGTCGAGCAGGAAGTCAGGCTCGACGATGATAAATTTCGGCGTGAGAATGGAAGATTGGGGCGAACGGGTGCTCTCCAAAAGGTTCAACTGCATGCCTTCCTGTAGAATCTTACGAAGGTATGAATGGTCATAACTGCCTTCGGTCGTACCATAGTCTATCGTGATTTCACCATCGTCGGTGTTTGCGGTGATGAGCGTGTCGTCCCACTTACTGACAATGCAGCGGATATACTTATAGGTGTCTTTCTTCTCTTGATGGGAAAGACGATTGTGACTGGGTAACAGCCGACGCAATTCACCTGGTATGTCGGTCTTGAACACTGCTGAGACAAACGATGCCAGTGCACGAAGATCATAATGCCAGTCCTCGGCTGACAATATGTCGTTTGGCTGAGAACTGTCTTCCTGGGTATGACTGCCAGTATGGCGGCGCAATGTCTGTATGGCGACGCGGTCGGTAGCCGAGACACCTCTCGCCTTGCACAAGTAGTCTACCTGAGAGAAAACGTTGCCAAAAGTGCCTCCGAGATGGCTCGTGCCTTCAGCACATGTCAGCACTAATACCTCATGGGCCTTTCGCAGTGCATAGCTCGTGGGGGGGACCGCAGCCAATTCCTGGCAGATGTCAAATAGTTCTGTTACTTCCATTGTCTTTCTTTTCGCTTTGCAAAAGTAATGAATTTCCCTTAATTTCCCATAATTTCTTTCTGAGATGATTAAAAAACTAAGACGATACTTGCAATTATCAATAAAAATACATACATTTGTAGCCGTAATCTTGTCAAAAACAAATCATGGAGAAATATTTTGCCGATCCTCTTCGATATGAGTCTGCTCAAGGCGATGCAACCATTGGAGGCATGAAATATGAGCGTTGCGGAAATAGTGGTGTGCTATTGCCAAAAGTGAGTCTCGGCTTCTGGCATAACTTTGGTGGCGCCGATTCATACGAGCGTTCACGTGAAATCACTCGATATGCTTTTGATCACGGTATTACTCATTTCGATCTTGCCAATAATTATGGCCCCCCATACGGCTCGGCAGAAGAAACCTTGGGAAAACTCATGGATGATGATTTCTCCCCTTATCGTGATGAGTTGTTTATATCGACCAAAGCAGGTTACGATATGTGGCCTGGGCCTTATGGCAATTGGGGGTCGCGGAAATATCTTGTCGCCTCGCTTGATCAGTCGTTGAAGCGCATGCATCTCGACTATGTGGATTTGTTCTATTCTCATCGCTATGATCCAGAGACACCTTTAGAGGAAACGCTACAGGCTTTAGTCGATATCGTGCGCTCAGGAAAAGCTCTTTATGTGGGTATCTCGCGTTGGCCGCTTGAAGCAACCCGTTTTGCTTTTCAGTATTTGAAAGAGCGTGATGTGCCTTGTTTGATTTATCAGGGACGGTTGAATATGCTTGATCGCGCTCCTCAAGAAGAGGGTATCCTTGACTTGTGCTGTGAATGGGGAGTCGGCTTTATTTCGTTTTCACCGTTAGCGCAAGGATTGCTGACTGATCGTTATCTGAACTGCTCTATAGGTGAGGACGGTACCATCGTAGGCATTCCTGACGATTCTCGTATGTCAAAGGGAAAGTTCCTGAAGCAATCGATGCTTACATCGGAGATCTTGGAACGCATAAAAGACTATAACGAACAAGCATTGCAACGTGGAGAGTCACTGGCAGAAATGGCTTTGGCATGGATTTTGCATCAAAAGGGTGTAACCTCTGTCCTTGTAGGTGCCAGCTCGACGGAGCAGCTGCAGAAAAATATGAGGTGCGTGAATGCTGCACCTTTTTAAGAAGAGAGGATACTATTATTCATCAATTTAAATTAGATTATTATGGAAGTAACAATCACAAACGAAAATTTTGCCAGTTTGAAAAATGGCAACATGCCTTTGGTAGTGGATTTCTGGGCTACATGGTGTGGTCCCTGTCGTATGGTGGCTCCTGTCATCTCTGAACTCGCCGAGAAATACGATGGCAAGATCGTAGTTGGCAAGTGTGATGTTGAGGAGTTTGAGGATATCGCTATGGAATATGGTATCCGTAATATCCCCACTGTCCTTTTCTTTAAGAATGGTGAAGTGGTTGATAAGCTTGTAGGAGCTCTTCCAAAAGCGAAGTACGAGGAGAAGTTCGACGCCCTGCTGTAATTCAAACTCCTGTTATTATGTCTAGCCTTGAAGAGGAATTTCTCATGGACGAAGAGGAAAATCGTCGTGAGATAGAATTTATCCGAAAACAGCTCCCTAATGATCTGAAGGAGAAATTTACTGACGAACAGTTGTTGTTCATCATCGATGCTATTGGTACTTATTTCTATTCCAGTGGTATCCTTGACAGTAATGATGACGAGGTAGATATCGATATGGAGGTTGTTTCTGACTTCGTGTGCAATGAAGCACGTGAAGAAGGCGAAGGACCTTTTGATGCTCAAGATGTGTTCTTCGTCGTGCAGGCAGACCTGGACTTTCAGGAGCAGAATGCTTAGTAAACAGGCTTTTTTACAATAAACGATAGCGGCAGAGACCAATCTCTGCCGCTATCGTCTTTATGATGGATACTTTTATGAAAATAAGCATTTCCACAGAACAGATATGCTTTAGTAGGCATGGTCGTTCTGTAATTCTTCTTTAGTAAGCTTTTTGGCATCAATCTTTCGCCAACAGTATATGATATAGGCCAGTACAAAGGGTACGAGGAATGATACATAGAACATAGTGCGAAGCGTAAACTCGCTACTGCAGGAGTTCTGGAGCGTTAATGACGACTGCAGGTCGGCCGTTGAAGGATAATAGGCTGTGTTGTTCCAAGCACTGCATAGCAGTAGGGAGAGCACTGTGAGTACTGTACCGATACCTGCGGGCCATATTCCCTTTACATAATTCTTTGATAAGACCGTCTTACCAATACCGAAGAGTACAAGTACTACTCCGATAAGCAGGATGATAAGCAAGTACCACATATCAAGGAAGTTATGCAGATATTTATACGGCTCCATGTAAATCTTCGCTGTAACTGGGTCAACGGCATAACCGTCTTTCAGAAGGAGATGGACGAGATAGGCCACGAAGAGGATGAGGAACGGGATGGCAGAACCGACCAGTCTCTTACTGCCTCGTGAGCGGATGTCTTCGTCGGCTACATTGTTCATCACGTAGAGAATGCCAAGTGTGCGTGCCAAGAACATCACGGCAAAGCCCAGTACGAGTACCCATGGATTGAGCAAAGCGTCGAGACCGTGGGAGGCGTTGGCCCACTGGCTGATAACTGGCGAGACAGCACTTTGAAAATCTGATGATATTGGGGCATTCACAAGATTTCCTTTCTCTATGATAAAATTGGAACCTTCGAAGAACGTAGCGACAGCTCCGCCTAAGAGTAGAGGACCCAATATGCCGTTGAGAGTGAGGAAGAACTGGAATGTCCTCGGACCGAGGAAATTGCCTATCTTGTTCTGAAACTCATAGCTGACAGCCTGCAGTACGAAGGTGAAGAGAATCAGCATCCACAGCCAGTAGGCACCGCCAAAACTGGTGGAATAGAATAGAGGAAATGAGGCGAAGAAAGCACCACCGAATGTGACGAGGGTGGTGAAGGTGAATTCCCATTTGCGTCCTGTGGAATTGTAGATAAGACGCTGTCCTTCATCAGTATATCCAAGTGAACGGGCCACGGAGTTAGCTCCCTGCACGAAGAGCAAGAATACCAATATTGCACCTAAGAGTGATACGATGAAACACCAGTAGTGCTGTAAGAATTCGTATGTCATGATTGGGGTCCTTTCTTTATTTGTTTAAGCAGAATACATATTTCAACGGCCAGCATGGTCGTAAAGAGAATGAGGAACAGAATGAACGTGAGCATCACGCTACCAGCGTTCAAGTTGCTGACTGCTGCCCATGTGGGAAGCATGTCTTGAATTGTCCAGGGCTGACGGCCAAACTCAGCAACGAGCCAACCGCTTTCAGAGGCTATATATGCTAAGGGAAGCATGATGATAGCTGCCCAGTAGTGCCAAGCGGGTAGGGCGGTGATGTCGCCTTTGTCGGCCTGTGTCTCAGGTATAACACCGATGGTGGCAAGCAGTCGGCGGGCGATGATTGAGATTACGGGAATATCAAATGCCATCAAGGTGAGTACGCCGAAGAATAGGATGAACAGACAGCCCAGTCCCACCATGATACGGAATGACCAGAAGTTGACGGGGATATAGGGCACTGCCTCACTCTTATCGCGCAGATAGCCGTAGCCGAAATACTTCATGTTTTCCTGAAGCATGGCCATATAGGGACGTAGCACCTCTTCAGGGCTTCCGTCCTTCACCCCTTCACGATAGGTGGCTAATGCTGCGATGGCTACCCTGCCGCGTTCCATCTTCTCTTCGATAGAAGGTTCTTGAGTTCCGTCAGAACGGGTGTAGCCATTCAGTATATCATTGATGCCGGGAACATATCCGTGAATGTCGTTAGTGGCCATGAATGAGAGTGCATAGGGCATGTCAATCTTCAATGGAGCTTCTGCTTCATTTGCGTAATCAGGCTGTTTGAAGGGATTGATCCAGGCAATGGCGGTGAGGCCTTGGTCAGTGCCTCCATTGTAGAGTGCTTCCATAGCAGCCAGTTTCATGGGCTGAACTTCACCCACGCTCTGGGCTGATTTATGTCCAGTGGCGGCAGCTCCTAATGATGCTATGAGCCCCACGACAACAGCGATTTTGATGCTTTCGACTGCCAGATGTTGCTCGCGTTTCTTCAATAGATACCAGCAGCTTACGGCTACCACAAACGCTGCACCGATAATCCAAGAAGAGATGACTGTATGGCAGAACTTATCGATGGCAAATGGTGAAAATGCCACTGCCATGAAGTCCACCATCTCATGACGCATCGTGTCAGGATTGAACTCGCAGCCCACAGGATACTGCATCCACGCATTGGCAACTAGAATCCACCAAGCGGATATTGTTGCACCAAGACCTGTCAGCCATGTGGAGGCGAGGTGGAATCCAGGACTAACCTTCTTCCATCCGAAGAACATCACGGCTACGAAGGTCGACTCCATGAAGAAGGCAAGAATACCCTCGATGGCCAGTGGCGCTCCGAAGATATCGCCCACGAACCATGAGTAGTTCGACCAGTTGGTGCCAAACTCGAATTCCAGGATAATGCCTGTAGCAACACCCATGGCAAAGTTTATGCCGAAGAGTTTTTGCCAGAACTTTGCAACGTCTTTCCAAAAACGTTTCTTTGTGCGATAATAGCAGGTCTCGGCAATTCCCATGATAACGGCAAGACCGAGCGTGAGCGGCACGAAAAGCCAATGGTAGATTGCCGTGAGGGCAAACTGCGCACGCGACCAGTCAATCATGCCGGCATCAATGTTTAAAAATAGGTTTTGAAGCATATTGTAAGACTTTTAGTTATTGGATGATTCGTAGTAATAGGATTGTAGTAATCGTTGTTTTCGGAGTATCAGATTCCTTTGTTTTTAAGAGCCATCTCCTGCTATTCGGGTGGTTAGCTCGGTAGCGACATAGTTGGCTTCTTCGCCTTCCTCGGCATGCTGTTTAAGAAAGTTCGGAAAGAAAAAAACTTTCAGCACAGCAAAGATGATGATGAGCTTCACGATGATAACAGCCCAAAGCGTCCGTCCAAGGGTCATGTGACGGAAACCATCGTAATAAAGGTCGAACGTGCGATAGAGGAAACTGTCTTTTCTCATGGGCATATCCTTTATTTTTTGCAAACGTACAAAATAATTTTGAAACTTGCAAATTTTTATGCCCAAGTTTACGACTTCCCCGTATTATTGTGGCATGATGACCTGGTAACGTCCGCTAAGATGCATGAAGGCAAAAAGACGGAGTAGTCCGTCGTAGTAGGCGTCGAAGTAGCCATCCTCAAATGGTTTGTGCTTGGCATTCCATAGGGCATCGACAAATTCCTTTTTCTTTTCGTGACTGCACATCACAGAAGCTGCGGCAAGGGTACTTACAAGGCCGATACTATGACGTAGTTTGCGGAATCCGCCTGCCTGCAGGATCTCATTCCCCTCTGGCAGTGTGCCATCGGTGCGATACTGATCGACGAACTTGTCAATTCCTTGGCTATAGAAAAAGTTTTGTATTTTCTCTCCATACTGTTGTTGCCACATGGCGTCTTTGCAACTCCATTCGTAGTCCAGGGCGATGTTCATGGGAACACGCCATGAGTCGTAGCGGAAATTATTGCCACCATTGCGGCGAGGAGCACCTTCTGGTCTCTGAGGTCTTCCTGGGAAGGTCGGCGCCTGCATTTCACTGCCATCATATTGGCACATGTCTGGGTTCAGTCCCGTTTCTTTATGGATACATTTATGTAGGAACTCACGGCTCTTCTTGGCACAATCCAACCAATAGTCGGAACGACCGTCATCGGCCCATTTTGCCCATACTTCGTAGAACGCAGGAATATGATAGCTTGGGTCAGTGAAACGCTGTCCAAAGCCATCTGGCGTAAAGGTGATAAGGCGTGTGTCAGGGTCTATGAGATACATCTGTTGTGGCCCGTTCTGTTGTAGTCCGAAGCCTGGACGAGGCTCAGGAATGTACTCGCGTGGCTGAATGCAATTCAGAATATGCTGGGCTTCAGCTTTGTAGTTGATTCCCGTTTGGTTACCCCATCGGTTGGAAGCAAAGATGAGCGCTGTGATATAATACAGCTCACCATCGCTGGCAGCTCCTTCGGCATTGTGAGTTCCGTCGGTCTTACAGCTCCATGCGAAATAACCTTTGCGTGATCCGCTCTGGTGCTGCATGTATTTCTTGCTCCAACGCCACAGACGGTCGAAAATGTCCTTTTGGTCCATTTGAACGGCAATCATCATGCCATAGGACATACCTTCAGTACGGGCATCATGGTTCTTGATGTCGGAAATATAGCCGAGCGTGTCGCCCACCTCGAAATAAACCTTGTTGGGACCGTAGAATACATCGTTGAATACTTCCTTCAGTTTCGCATCAACGACAGTGGGCTCGTAGCCCAGTTCTACAAAAGTGTTCTGATAGCGGCCAGTCTCAAAGCCGCCTTTTTCTTGCGCAAAGCTCATGGTAAATGTTCCCATAAGCAGTAATATGGTTAGTATTATTGGTCTCATAGGCTGCAAAGTTAATGAAAATTGCCGATATTGTGTTAAAAATAAAGTTAAAAAGAAATAGAAACGTCAAAACCTTTTGTCATTTGCCGTAAAATCCAGTATTTTTGCAAATGTTTTTCTATTTTTTATTATAATTTGACTAAAAAGAATATCATAGGATGAAAAAAGTATGGATAGCTGTTGCTGCATCGATTTTGCTGTTATTGGCAGGATTGAGCATTTGGCTGTTTATGAATCTTCAACAGCAGAAACAGGTGAATGATGAGATGCAGGAACTGGCTGAGTTGAACAAACAGGAGATGGAGAATGAATATGAGCATTTCACACTGCAGTATAGTGAGATGATGACTCAGATTAACAATGACTCGATTGTGGCTCAGCTTACCCGTGAACAGCTTCGCACCCAGCAGTTGTTAGAGGAACTGAAACAGACGAAGGCAAATGATGCCCGCGAGATAACCCGCTTGAAGAAAGAACTGGCCACGGTGCGCGAAGTGCTCCGTAGCTATATCCGTCAGGTGGACTCATTGAATCAGGTCAATGAAACCTTGCGCAGTGAGAACTCACAGATTCGTGACGAACTGGAAGTGACCAACCGTGAAAAGGCTGGTCTGGCATCGGAAAAGGCTAAGCTCAGTGAGAAGGTGGCTATTGCAGCCCAGCTCGATGCTACGAATATCAGTATGACTCCACTCAACAAGCGCAATAAGGCTGCCAAGAAGATGAAGGATTGCAAAACGATTCAGGTAGACTTCACGATTGCGAAGAATGTGACAGCTGTGAATGGTCAGCGCACTATCTATGTCCGCATCCAGACTCCGAGTGGTAATGTACTTACGGCAGGAACCTTCGCATATGAGAGTACACAGATCGAATATTCGATGAAAAAGGCCATCGAGTATAATGGAGAGGAAACACGTGTGTCCACCTACTGGAATGTCAACGAGTTCCTGGCAAGTGGTGAGTATAGGGTGAGCATCTTCTCGGATGGTAATATGATCGGTTCGAAAGTATTCTCTTTCACCAAGTGATTCACAATAAATAATCATAATGAATAGGAAAAATAAACGCATAGTAATGGGGGGGATGAGGCTGTTACTGCCTTTGTGCCTCTATGCTTTCTTGCCATTGACGGTAGGAGCTCAGCGCGTGTTGTCGTTAGACAGCTGTAGGGCGATGGCGATGCGTAGCAACAAACAAATGGATGTGGCACGTGTCAAACAGGACGTTGCGAAGAATATCCGTAAGTCGATGCGCACCAAGTATCTGCCTCACGTCAGCGCTTTAGGAACGTATATGTACACAAGTGAGGAGGTGTCGCTGCTGAATGATAATCAGAAAGCGAGCTTGTCGGGCTTGGGCACAAATACGGTGAGCACGTTCAATGGAGCCTTCGGCAATGAACTGTCAACGGCTATGACTAATATTGGTGGTGTGATGGGAGCGATTTCACCAACACTACAGACTGCCCTGCAGGGACTGCAGAACAAGATGGGGCAGAATATGGGCGTTCTTGAACAGGGATTGAATGCTAAAGGTCAGGAAATCGTGGACGCGCTTCATACCGACACCCGCAATTTCTGGGCAGGTTCGATTATGGCATTCCAACCTGTGTTCATGGGCGGAAGTATCATCGCCTTGAATAAAATGGCCGATATCAACGAGGAGTTGGCATGTAATTCTGCCGATGCCCGCAGACAAGCAGTCCTCTACAATGTGGATATGATTTATTGGCAGGTGGTATCTTTGAAACATAAGAAACGCTTGGCAGAAAGCTATCTGCAGGTGGTAAAGAAACTGGACAGCGATGTTCAGAAGATGATCACTGAAGGCGTAGCCACAAAGAGCGACGGACTAAGTGTGAGCGTGAAGGTGAACGAGGCAGAGATGAACGTACAGAAAGTCAATGACGGACTGACCCTGTGTCGTATGTTGCTCTGTCAGACCATCGGACTGCCCACCAACGAACTCGTGACACTCGTTGACGAGGATCGTGAGACGCTCGATGTAGAGATGACATTGCCACAGATGACAGCCGAACAGGCCATCGATAATCGTCCTGAGCTGAAGATGCTGTCCAATACTGTTGATCTCAGCAAACAGGCCACTACATTGTTGAAGGCTGGTAATCTGCCGATAGTTGCCCTCATGGGTGGTTATACGGTGAGTAACCCCAGCTTGCAGAACGGATTTGAGAAAAAGTTCCGTGGCTTGTGGAATGTTGGCGTGATCATGCGCGTCCCGCTATGGAACTGGGGCGACGTGATGTATAAGGTAAGAGCTTCAAAGGGTGCAACCGCCATTGCTTCACTCGAATTGGCAGAAGCCCGTGAGAAGATTGAACTACAGGTGAACCAGACGATGTTCAAAGTGGATGAGGCTAATCGCCGACTCACAATGGCTACGAGCAATGTGGAGAAGGCCGATGAGAATCTTCGTATGGCAAACCTTGGATTCTCTGAGGGAGTGATAACCCCTGCTACCGTGATGGAAGCACAAACTGCATGGCTTCAGGCAAAGTCAGGGTTGATTGATGCTCAGATAGACGTCAAGATGAGCAAGGTGGATTTACAGAAGTCAATGGGTGTCCTTCAATAGCGTTGAGAAACTGTTATATCACAATGTAGTAATATCGTAATATCGAAATAAAAAAAGAATAATTATGTCAGCAACAACACAGCATAAGAATATCTTATATGCAATCTTAGGATTCATCACAGTTGTCATTCTGATGGGAGTCATCGGATTTTTAGCATTAGGTCGTGACCCTGAACTGATGCAGGGACAGGTAGAGGTATCGGAATACAGAGTATCAAGTAAGGTGCCGGGCCGCATTCTTGAGATCAGAGTCAAGGAAGGCGATTTCGTCAAGGCAGGTGATACGTTGGCCATCATCGATGCCCCTGAGGTTAGGGCGAAGATGCAGCAGGCACAAGGTGCAGAGGCTGGCGCTTCAGCAATGGAGCTGATGGCAAAGAATGGTGCACGCAAAGAGCAGATACAAGGTGCTTTCCAGCTGTTGCAGAAAGCAAAGGCAGGGCTGGAGATTGCAGAAAAGTCCTATAATCGTGTACAACGCTTGTACGATGAAGGAGTGATGAGTGCTCAGAAACGCGATGAGGCTTTTGCCAACTACAAGGCAATGGAGGCCACCATGCATGCTGCTCAAAGTCAGTATGATATGGCAGTCAATGGTGCCCGTCAGGAAGAGAAGCTTGCAGCTCAGGCTCAATTGGAGCGTGCCAAGGGTGCCGTACAGGAGGTGACGAGTTATATTGGCGAGACCGTTCAGTTGGCTCAGATGGATGGCGAGGTAAGCAGTATCTATCCTAAGGTGGGCGAACTTGTGGGAACGGGTAGCCCTATCATGACTATTTCCATGATGCAGGACATGTGGGGTACGTTCAATGTGCGTGAGGATCAATTGGGTGATCTGAAGATTGGAACTGAGTTTAATGCTTTTGTACCAGCCTTCAATAAGACCATCAAGATGAAGGTCTATTATCTCAAGGATCAGGGCGCTTATGCTGTCTGGAAGGCTACAAAGGCCAATGGACAGTTCGACCTGAAGACTTTCGAGGTTAAAGCACGTCCTATTGAGACTCTCGAAGGCCTTCGTCCTGGTATGAGCCTGATTATTAAGTAAGGAAGTTCCAACAACTATTCTGTATAAACGTGAAAGAGTTAAGCCTTATATATAAGATAATGATGCGTGAGCTCCTGATTATCAGGCGCAATCATAGCTATTGGTTCTGTATGGTGCTCTTTCCGTTGTTCACGATTGTTTTCTTTACCTCACTGATGGACGACGGTCTGCCGCATGAGATGCCTATAGGTGTTGTCGATTTGGATAACACGTCAACATCTCGTTCGATGACCCGTCGTCTGGATGCCTTCCAGATGTCGAAGGTGGTGGCTCATTACCCAAGTGTGAGCGAAGCGCGAAGAGCCATCCAACGGAATGAGATCTATGGATTCCTTTATATCCCTAAAGGCACGACCGAGAAGCTGACATCTGCGCGACAGCCTAAGATCTCCTATTATTATTCTTATACGACACTGGCTTCAGGTGCTTTGCTGATGAAGGACCTGAAGACGATAAGTACGCTTGGCTCAGCAGCGGTGGGACAGGCAACGTTGCTTGCTAAAGGAGCTACGGATGCTCAGGTACAGACATTATTGCAGCCCATTCGTATCGACCTGCATCAGATTGCTAATCCCTGGACCAATTATAATGTCTATCTTACAACCACGTTTGTGCCAGGCATGATCATGTTGTTCATCCTGCTGATCTCTGCCTATTCATTGGGTAATGAGATTAAGTTCGGAACCTCTAAGCAGTGGATGCGTAGAGCACAGAACCGAATGGTCATTGCCTTGATTGGCAAATTCCTGCCGCAGTTCTTGATTTACCTTGCTGTGGTGATGTTCTATGAATGGTATGTGTTTTTCCATCTTGGATTCCCGCATTTGGGAAGTGCGTGGACACTCCTGCTGATTGCCGTGATGCAGGTTCTTGCCTCACAGGGCTTCGGCATATTCGTTTTCGGCCTGATGCCCTCTTTGCGCATGTCGATGAGTGTATGCTCGTTGTGGGGCGTGCTGAGTTTCTCGATGGTTGGAGCCGCTTTCCCAGTGATGGGTATGGATGCCCCACTGCAGGCATTGTCCTGGCTCTTTCCTCTTCGTCACTACTATATGCTTTATCAGATCATCGTGTTCAACGGCTATCCTTTGCTCGAAGCGTGGTTCCACTTTGTGGCCCTTGGAGCATTCATGCTGTTGCCTTGGTTTGTGATAAGTAAACTAAAAAATGCAATGCTCAATTATGTCTATATTCCATGATATCTATAATGGCATACAGGACATCTGCTATATTTGGCGTGAAGAGATGAAGCAGGTGTTCCATGATGAAGGAGTCATCATCTTCTTCTTCGTGGTTCCGCTTGTCTATCCGTTGCTTTATTCTTGGATATATAATAATGAGACGGTTCACGAGATACCGGTAGTGGTTGTGGACGACAACCATTCATCAATGTCGCGTAAGTTCATTCGCATGTGCGATGCATCGCCCGACGTGAAGATTGCCTTCTATGCACAGGATATGGATGAGGCAAAGTCGTTGGTGAGCCGTCAGCTCGTGAAGGCAGTCTATTATTTCCCCAGTGATTTCGACGCTAAGCTCAACCGAATGGAGCAGGCTACCGTCGGCGTGTATTGTGATATGAGTCTGATGCTTGCTTATAAGGCTGCTTTCCAGACAGCACAACTCGTCAGTATGCAGATGGGAGCGGAAATGAAGGCGAAGTTGGGTGGCTACTATACGAATCGTGAGGCGGCAATAGCTACGAAACCGCTTGATGTGGCTGATGTGCCAATCTTCAATCCACAAGGAGGCTATGGCTCGTTCGTGTTGCCGGCTGTGCTTGTGCTCATCTTGCAGCAGACGCTGGTGCTGGGCATCGGATTGTCGGCGGGTACGACGCGTGAGAAGAGCCGTTATGGCTGGCTCATTCCTGTGTCACGCCATTATCATGGCCTGCTGCGTATCGTGTGGGGCAAAGCCTTGTGCTATTTCATGATCTATGCCGTTATGGGCGTATGGCTCACGATGGCCGTACCTCGTATCTTCCATTTCCCACAGTTGGCTGATGGATGGACTTTGTTGACATTGCTACTTCCATACACGTTGGCAAGTATTTTCTTTGGAATGGCTGTTTCGTGCATGGTGACATATCGTGAGAACGTGATGTTGCTTATGGTGTTTGTGTCACTGCCGTTACTGTTCCTTTCCGGTGTCAGCTGGCCATTGTCAAATATTCCTGCTTTCTGGCAGGGTGCGGCATGGATGTTCCCCTCTACGTTTGCAATTCGTGCCTATGTTCGACTGAACTCTATGGGCGCTTCGATCAGTGATGTGATGACTGAATATAATATGCTGTGGGTTCACACCATATTCTATTTCTTCGTGGCCTGTACTGTTTATTACGTACAGATGAGTCGTGCCCGTCGGGGAACACTGGACCGTTTGGCACAAAAGAAGCAGTCTGCTGACGATGTAGAAGACGATTCAATAGATACAAAGTAAGTATATGACATTATATCCCAAACTTATTATGGATGCCCTTGCTACGGTGACGTATGCGGGCACAAAGAAGAATCTGGTGGAGAGCGGCATGGTAGCCGATACACCAAGTATTAACGGTATGAAGGTGAAGGTGGTGTTGGAGTTCCCTCGTGACACTGATCCCTTCCTTAGATCTACTGTGAAGGCAGCCGAGGCTGCCATCCATTACCATGTTTCGAAGGATGTCGAGGTTGAGATTGTGACTGAGTTCAAGTCGAAACCCCGTCCCGAAGTCGATAAGCTCCTGCCACAGGTGAAGAATATCATCGCTGTAAGCTCTGGCAAGGGCGGTGTGGGCAAATCTACCGTGTCGGCCAACCTCGCCATCGCATTGGCACGTCTGGGCTATAAGGTAGGTCTGCTCGATACTGATATCTTCGGTCCTTCCATGCCTAAGATGTTTCATGTCGAGGACGAGCGTCCCTATGCTGTCAACGTGGATGGTCGCGACCTCATTTGTCCTGTCGAGAAATATGGAGTGAAATTGCTGAGCATCGGCTTCTTTGTGTCGCCCGATACGGCTACACTTTGGCGTGGGGGCATGGCAACCAATGCTCTTAAGCAGCTCATTGCCGATGCCGATTGGGGCGAACTGGACTATTTCATCCTTGACACTCCTCCAGGCACCAGTGATATCCATCTCACCCTGTTGCAGACGCTCTCTATTACAGGAGCCGTTATCGTCAGCACCCCTCAGCAGGTGGCATTGGCTGATGCACGTAAGGGTATCGATATGTATCGCAATGAGAAGGTGAACGTGCCCATCCTTGGATTGGTGGAGAATATGGCATGGTTCACTCCTGCCGAACTGCCTGAGAACAAATACTATATCTTCGGCAAGGAAGGATGTAAGAAGTTGGCTGAGGAGATGCAAGTGCCCCTGTTGGCTCAGATCCCACTGGTGCAGAGCATCTGCGAGAGTGGTGATGAAGGTGCTCCTGCCGCTACTAAGGTCGATACCATGACCGGCCAGTCATTCCTCAATCTGGCTCAGGCAGTTGTCACCGTTGTGAACCGTCGCAACAAGGAACTGCCCAAGACCAAGATCGTGGGAGTAAGCACGAAGTGATAACGAAACGCTTTTGCTCATGGCAAACGGACAGCCCTATAAGATAGTCTATTGCACACCGGCCCTTTATATGGCGGGTGGGGTAGAGCGTGTGCTCACCCTGAAGGCAAACTATTTTGCAGAGCAGTTCGGCTATAATATCACTATCATCCTCACTGAAGGCAAAGGAAAACCGCTGTTCTATCCGCTCTCTGACAAGGTAAAGGTGGTGAACCTCGACATTAATTTCGAGGAACTGTGGACTTGCTCGTTCCTGAAGAAAATCATCGTTTATCTGCGCAAGCAGCGTCGTTTCCGTAAGTTGCTCAAGGCTGAGCTGATGCGTATCCGACCCGATGTCACGGTCAGTCTCCTGCGTCGTGAAATCAATTTCATCAACGATATCAAGGACGGCAGTCGCAAGATTGGTGAGCTCCATGTCAATCGTGCTAACTATCGCAATTTCGAGGCTGGCGATGCCAATGCCATCAAGAACCTGTTTGCCAAGTTCTGGATGCATAGTCTGGTTGCCAAGCTGAAGAAGCTGGATCAGTTTGTCGTTCTGACCCATGAAGACCGTCAGGCTTGGCCTGAGCTGACGAATGTGAGTGTGATTCCCGATCCTCTTTCTTTCGTGCCTGTTCACAAGAGCACGCTGACCAATAAGCGAGTGATTGCCGTTGGCCGCTATGTCTATCAGAAAGGCTTCGACCTCTTGCTGCAGGTGTGGGCAAAGATTGAGCGTCAGCATCCCGACTGGCAGTTGGCTGTCTTTGGCGATGGCGACCGTACGCCTTATCTGCAACAGATGCAGGCATTGGGCATCGACTCCAGCCGTTGCCATCTGAACGGCACCGTTCCTGACATCCAGCAGGAATATGTCGATAGCTCCCTTTTCGTATTCAGCTCCCGTTTCGAAGGCTTCGGAATGGTACTTGTCGAGGCGATGGCCTGCGGCTTACCTGTTGTCTCTTTTGCCTGCCCTTGCGGTCCCAAGGATATCGTGAAGGATGGTGAGGACGGCTTGTTGGTCGAGAATGGCAATCTGGAGGCAATGGCGGGCGCACTGTCTCGTCTGATGAATGATGCAGATTTTCGTCAGTCTATGGCGCAGGCAGGCATTGAGAATGTCAAGCGATTCAATATAGAGCAGATTGCTCATAAGTGGAAAACGATTTTTGAACAAACATAAGCAGCGATTATTATGGCCTATCAAGTAACAATCGGAATACCTGTATATAATGTGGAGAAGCATATCCGCATGACAATGGACTCTGCGCTGGCACAGACCTTCCCTGATATCGAGTTTCTCGTGCTCGACGACTGTGGCAGCGACCATTCCATCGAAATCATTCAGGAGTACCAGCAGACCCATCCGCGTGGCAAGGATATCCGCATCATCCACCAGCCCCATAATATGGGCATCGGTGAGGCACGCAATCGCATGATGGATGAGGCTCAGGGACGGTATTTCTATTCCCTTGATGCAGGTGATAAGATATTCCCCAATACCATTGAACTGCTCTACGCTGCAGCTCAGGAACACAATGCCGAGATCGTATATGGCAGTCACGAACGCCTGTTCATCGATGGCGAGAATGTCAGCAAGGTGAATTTCGTCTATCCCCATCGTGTGTTTACAGAGCCCGATGAATATGCCTGTTACTGTTATACCGTAGGCGTACAGGTGATGAACTGGAACTTCCTGTTGCTCCTTGATATCATCCGCCAGAACCATTTGCGACTGGCACCTGTTGGACATGGTTATGGTGAGGACTTTACCTTCACCGTCGATCTGCCCACCTATATCACCCGTGCCGTTCTTCTGCCCGATATCACCTACCAGTATTATACGGAGAAGAAAGACCATAAGCAGAAGCGTAAGAAGCAGATGTCGCGCACCTCAATGGATGCCGCTATTGCAGCGATCGACCAGAAGAAACAGCGCACCTATCTCAGCGGTCGGCCCTACTACGCCCTGCGTGTTGCCAAGCTGATGATGTATGATTATGGCTTTGTGCGCCAGATTGTCCTTCGTCGCAATGAGGCACAGCCACGCTATACCGATCGTGAGCTTCGCGACACGATGCGTCATCCCATGACCTTCATGCAGATTATCTGCTCGCGTCAGGCTGTCCTCAAAAATCTGTTCTATGGATTCTTTGGCATATTGCCACCGCTGCTTTGTGTCCTTCTGCTCAAGTTCTTCTTGTTCTTTACTGGTCTTGTGGTCTATGTCAGGAAGATCAAGAAGCGCAGACTGAGAAACAAGAATGTGGTCAAATGACTATAAAATAATCAGGCGAGGATCCTTCAGAAATCCTCGCCTGAATTATTATTTCACAGCCTGTTGGATATCCTCTAGTAAATCTTCCCCAGCTTCGAGGCCGATGCTGAGACGAACAGTCGTATCAGGAACGGACATCTCAGCGCATTGTTCAGGCGTGAAAAGACCGAAAATGGTGGATGCAGGATGGATGGCCAACGACTTGCGGTCAAAGAGATTCGTGGCGCGACGGATGATCTGCAGTTTGTCGATGAATGCCCAAGCTGCCTCCTTCGATTCGAGGTCGATGGTGAAGACGGCACCAGGCAATGGACCGAACTGCGCCTTCGACAATTCGTAGAAGGGATTGTCCTCTAAGCCGGTATAGTTCACACGTTTGATTTCTGGCAGCGTCTTACATTGTTGGGCAAGCCATAGTGTGGTCTCTGCCTGGCGACGAAAACGGATGTCGAGCGTATCAAGACCCAGGGTTTCCATATAGGCTACCTGTGGTGTCATCAGCGCACCAAGATTGGTCACCAGTTCGGTCTTTACACGAGCCGTAAAGGCTAGTTTCTTTCCTACCTTCTTCGTGCGACTCTGTAGAGCAGGCGAGGGCGATTGCGACCAGTCGAACCGTCCGTAGTCGATGAGCAAGCCGCCAAGGCCTGTACCGCCGCCTGAGATATACTTCGTGCTACTGACCACCTCGATGTCCACACCTAAGCTTCCTGCGTGAAAGGCAGGAAAAGGTACGATGGTGGTATCCGCTATCAGGGGCACACCCTTACGATGGGCAATCTCCGACAATGCCTTGATGTCGGCCACGAACAACTGCGGATTGGTGATAATCTCGAAGAACAGCGCAGTGGTCTTGTCGTCAATCAGTGTCTCAACCTCCTCTAGTCTTGTGAAGTCTGCAAAACGGACTTCCACATCGAACGTGCCGAGGGTGTCGCGAAGGAGCGAGACGCTGTTGCCAAACAGGTGTTTCGAGGCCACGATGTTCAGTCCTGCACCGCTTACCGCCGTCAGGGCGTAGGCAATTGCCGCCATACCTGTGTTTAATGCTGTGACGCTGGTGGCTCCTGTTATCTTGCGCACACGCTCCTCCAGATATGTTGTCGTCGGGTTGGCGATACGGGCATACGACGGATCCATCGAGCGACCACAGAAGGCATCGTTCATGGCCTTGGCCGAGGGGAACTCGAATGCCGCTGTCAAATACACTGGCATCGAGAGGGCCCCATAGGCGTCAGGCTTCTGATACTTTGTGGTTAATACTTTCGTTTCGTATTTCATATCGTCGGTTTATATTTGGGTGACAAAGATGCGGTTGAGCGAGGGCAGTGCAAGCTTGCTTGCTGACTGCCGAGCGTGAGCATCTTCGCACGAGATTTATCGAGTGCAAAGGTAGGGCGATTTCACCAATTACGAAATCGCCCTATCGTGGCATTTTGACTACCACATGTTTGGTATTTCTCCCGACGGAATGCATAGAAACGCGAGTCCTTATAGTTCAATCCGTACATTTCAGTTTTAATGTTTCATCGGAAATATCAAGCCACCTTACACCGTGCTAATTCCCGTGTTACCCGTCCGCAAGATGCAGGAAAATCTAGAATAATAATGAGAAGTAGGATGGATTTATAATCTTGGCGTTCATCATCAAAAAAGCAGCACAAGAACACTTCTGTCGTTAATGTTGGATTATCTGGTACACAACTTCTAAACCTTTTTAGTTTATTGATAAATCATTTTAATCTATAATAAGTAGCATATCTCATAAAGTCAAGTCCTTCTGGATAATCTTTAGTTCCATTTCCAACATAGTTCTTGAGGATTTCATATAACAAAGGGTCGATTACATAATGTCTTGTTCCGCCATTATAACTCTCCAACTCATTTGTGCATGTAATATACGTAATGTCATTCAGCAAAAGGGATTGCCCGAAATCCTCTAAATAGGGTAACTTCCCGAATATTGGCATTGTACCAAACTCTACATATCTTTCATTATAATGACTATTAGGTATTTGGGGATGTTCATACAATGCAACGGCAGCATCTAATTGATAACTGTTTAGACTGCGGAAGAAACATAGTGCATTATCTGCAATACTATTCATTTGACTTTTAACCCTATTATTTTCCT
>Ga0265298_10002131_pt1 | contig 28162 bp, 24 predicted proteins | sample AusTroGonzalo_MG_3_FD_193486 | JGI IMG/M metagenome (GOLD analysis project Ga0265298, IMG submission 193486) | Bovine rumen microbial communities from tropical cattle in Woodstock, Queensland, Australia - Gonzalo_01 | ecosystem: Host-associated > Mammals > Digestive system > Stomach > Rumen ...
ACACCCTGGTCATCAAGTTTGCCGATGCCCGCCGCGCCGCCCTCCTTCTCCCCGCCGAGGAAGAGGCCGAGACCGAAAAGGTTTGCGGCATCCTTATGCCCATCATGATCCAGTAACATTAGTATCGACGGATTCAGGGTTTCTTTTTCCGAACCTATGCCACCCTCGGCGATATAAGAGGGAGGGGCCCAATGAGCGCGAAGCGCGAATGTTGGGAGGGGTCGCGAAGCGACGGTTCGGAAAAAGAAACCCTGAATCCGGCAGAAAAGACCAATATGGAACTCAATCTACAGAGACCGTTACTATTCTTCGATATTGAAAGTACGGGATTAAATATTGCCACTGACTGTATTGCAGAGCTTAGTTTTGTGAAGGCGCTGCCCGGAGGGGAGACGCGGATCAAGACCTGGCGTTTCAAGCCCTGGGACTATGTAGCCCAGAAGCAGTATCCCATCCACCCGCAGGCATCGGCCGTGAACGGCCTCAAGGACGAGGACCTCAAGGACTGCCCCCGCTTCTGCGACAGCGTGGACGAGGTGATCTCCTGGATCGCCGACGCAGACCTGGCCGGCTTCAACAGCGCCAAGTTCGACCTGCCCATGCTGGCCGAGGAAATCGAGCGTGTGCGCCTGTACATGAAGAAGGACATCGACATCGACCTGCACAGCAAGCTCATGGTGGACGTGCAGAATATCTATCACTACATGGAGCCGCGCAACCTGAAGGCCGCCTACCGTTTCTACTGCGGAGGCGAGGACTTCGAGAACGCCCATACCGCCGAGGCCGATACCGTAGCCACCTACGAGGTGCTCAAGGGCCAGCTGGACATGTATCCGGACAAGCTCAAGAACGACGTGGGCTTCCTGGCCACCGTCGCAGGCCGTCCCCGTACCGTGGACTATGCCGGCCGCCTCATCCTCAACGAGAACGGAGAGGCCGTCGTAAGCTTCGGCAAGCACAAAGGCAAGACTGCCCGCCAGGTCTGGGAGACGGAACCGTCCTATTTCGCCTGGATCGAAGGCGGTGACTTCACCCTGGACACCAAGCGCCAGTTCGCCCAGCTCAAGGCCCAGTTCCAGAAGGAACGCAAGGAGGCCCTGAACCGCCCCGCCACCAACGACGAACTCCAGAACCTGGCCGACAAGTTCAACGGCCGCCTGTTCTAAAAAAGAGATGCCCGGTCAAGCCGGGCATCTCTTTTATTTGTCGGTGCGGACGAAAATCATGGCCATCAGCGGGAGGGCCAGGATGGCCATCGTAGCGCTGATGGGCAGGTAGATGCCGAAGTTGACGAATTCCACCACCAGATAAGTGACCAGCAGCAGGCCTACACCCATGGCACTGCTGATGAGGTAGTGCGCCCGGATGTCCTTGCTCTTGCAGATGAGGCGGCTCAGGTTGGGCACGCCCAGGGAGATGAAGCCGATAGGGCCGCAGATGCTCACGGCGCTGGTCACCAGGCACATGATCGCCAGCAGCAGGAAGGCCTTTCCCCAGTTGGAAATCTCCGTCTCCTCCTTGAAATGGCGCGTGAGCAGACCCGCCTGCGAAAGCGCAGCAGACAGGCCGATGGCGAACAGCACCAGCGAGAAGATGATATCCCCCGTCGTCACCCCTTCCAGACGGAAGTTGGCGGCGCCCCAGAGGTAATACTGCTTGAGCAGGTCTCCCGTGGGGGCGTTCGTCACCACGATCGTTCCCAGCGAACCGATAAACGTACCGAACAGGATACCGAAGGTAATCAGCTGCTGGGTATTCACCTTGAGGGTGATGAAAAAGCAGATGATGGTGCACAGGAGCGTGCAGAAGAAACTGCCCACCGTCAGGGAGCAGGCTCCGCTCATGGTGGCGGCGGCCGCACCCAGGCACGCGGCGCTGCCCAGGCCGAGGCTATAGACATCTCCCAGCTGGTTGCGCCACAGATACTGCATCTGAATACCACCGATCGGCAGGGCGATGCCGGAAATCAATACATATAAAAGGCTTAGTAACATAAGTTTACCATTCAAATTCAAGTGTGATCATCCCATTGATTCCGGGCATGGGATACCCCTGTACGATCTCGTAGGACCGGTTGAAGATATTCTTGCAGACAGCCCCTACGTTCCATCGGTAGAACCGCCGCGAAAGGGAGACATCGCTGGTACTCCAGGGAGCGACATAATAGTCGGACGTATTGGCCGACCGGGACCACCGGGCGCCGGTAAGCGCCGTATCCCAGTTCAGATGCCATTGCTCACAACTGAAGGCAAGGCCGATGCTGCCGCTGTGCAGCGGAATATAGGGAATCTGGTTCCCCCAGGTCTGGCTGCCGGGCGTACTGTGGTCCAGCGCCCGCTGATAGGTATAGCGGAGCACCGCCTTTACTTCCAACGCTCCTTCATAACCGGCTTCGGCCTTCACGTCCAGTCCCGTCACATTCACCTTGCCAATGTTCAGCATGGTCCAGCGGAACTGCGAAGACGTGGGAATGGCCACGATCTTGTCGGTAACATGGTTGTAGTACGGACTCAGCCGGAAGGCCCAGGACCAGGCCGCCGACCGTCCGGAGGAGAGGTTGACATCGGCCCCGATCTGCGTAGCCGATTCGGGCGAAAGGCGCGCGTTGCCCATGAGGCTGTAATACAGGTCGTTGAAGGAAGGGAGCCGATAGCTGCGCCGGGCGAACACACTCACCTCCATCCAGGGCCGGGGTGAGTAATAGACAGAAACGGACGGCATCCAGGCATCGCGGTAGCTGTCTTCGGCCGACCAGCCGCCGGCCGATGGCGTCATGAACCAGTCCCGGGCGCCCATATACACCAGACTGGCCGCCGTACGGAACTCGTCCCAAGCCAGTTTGGAAGCCAGGGCACCGGTAAAGGTGAGCCGGCGGGGCGTGACGAACTGCCCCATGTCGGAGTTCAGCCCGGCAAACTGGACGTCTGTGGCGAGGTCCACGGTCCAGGGATAGGCCAGGATATAGGACTGCGCCAAAGAGAGATATCCGCTCTGCTGCCGGTAATGCAAATCATAGGGCAGCGCCATGGGATTCTTCTCCGGATGCGTATCGTAGTGGGTGTAACTGTTGGCGTATTTGAACTTGACCGCCGCGGAATAACGGTCTGTCAGGGCCTGCGACCATCCGCCCTGGATGAAGAGGTCCTGGTCGGCCTGGCGTTCGGCGCTGAAAGGGAAACCCAGCGCCCGGCGGATAACCGGTCCGGGGAAGCCCCGTTCGGAGCCGTAACTGTAAATATGCAGGTTCCAGTCTCCTCCACGGAGCATCCTGGACAGGCGGGCTTCCAGGCGCATACTACAGATGTCTCCGTTCTCCCGCACCTGCGTGGTGTCAAAACAGGGATACTTATACTTGCCGTTGCTGCTGAGGAACTCCCCGCTGACCGTAAGGTTTAAAAGCGGCTTCAGTTCTTTCTTCCACAGGACAGAAGGATTGACGGTGGCGAAAGACCCGCCCCGCAGGCGGATGCGATACCCCTCCGGGTAATAGGCATAAGCATCCATATCCAGATACACGGCCGCGCCGGCCGCATATTCCCGGGCCGTTTGCAGGCGGTTGCTTTTCTGTCCGCTGTACAGGGAGACCATCCCCAGCATGTCCGCGGAGAAACGTCCCAGGTCCACCTGCATGTTCTGGGCATTGTCAATCTGGATACCGTCCAGGAAGATGCCCACATGCTCGCTGCCCAGGCTGCGCACGTTGATGGTCTTCAGCCCCCCCACGCCGCCATAATCCTTAACCTGGACGCCGGTGAAGTGTCCCAGGATATCGGCCACCTGCATGGGCGCCAAAGGAGATTGGCCGACAGCCACCCATTCCGTCGCCTTGACGACAGAACGGCTTTTCACCGCAACGATCTCGGAGGCCGATAAAGTATCTGCTTCCTGGCCGGATAACGACCAGGAAACAGACAGAATCATCAAAAAGGATATGAGTCCTTTCAGGCGCACTAATACAGGGCGAAGTGACCGGGGCATACGCCGGCCGTCACCGTCCAGAGTTTGCTGCCGTTATGGTAGCAGGCGACGGTACCGGGGTTGAAGTAGTCGCCGGCGTCGGACACGAAGAAGGTGGAAGCATCCAGGGCGGCCAGGCCGTAAGGAGCTTCCGTAATGGTCAGGTTCCAAGCAGACTTGGCGCCATCGACGGCGGCCCAGGAGGCATAGACATGGGTAGCGTACCAGTCCAGTTCGCTTTCGGTGCCGATGCAGTACACCTTGTCGCCGCAGATAGCGGAAACGCTTACGTAGTCTGCCACTTTCTCCACGCTCTCAGGATGGGCAGTCGTGAAGGTATAGAGGCCGGAGTGGACGTCATTGTAGTTGCCCAGGGTGGTCACATAGATGCGGCCCTTGCCGTCGGAATAGACGTTCTTGAGGTTCACCTGGACGGTGACGGTCTTTTCTACCTTGAAGGAGGCGGCATCAATGATGCTCACCGTATTGTCATAGGCATAGTCGGGACCCAGCTGGCTGGAGATACCGCCGGAATTGGCCACATACAGCTTGCCGTTATAGACAGCGATGCCTTCGGGCTGATAACCCACCTCAACGGTGCCTTCGACCTTCTTGCTGCCCAGGTTGATGCGGTACACCTGACCCTTGCAGTTTTTGGAATCGACGATGTTATAACCCTCATAAGTCGCAAACGCACCAGCCCAGGAAGTCACATAGGCATAGTTACCGTCAAAGGCGATGTTGCGGGGCGTGGGCACTTTGATGGCGGCGATTTCCGTCTCATCCTCGGCCGAAATCACTTCGACGATACCCGAGTTGTTCACCACGATCCAGGCCTCGTCGCCATGGATGGCGATGTCGTTACCTACGTCACCAAGGCCGGCACCGATCTCCGGATTCATCTTCTTGAAGCTGCCGGTGACGTACTTTCCATCCTGGAAGCGGAGGAAGTCCAGCGAAGCGTTGTTGGAGCCCAGACCGCCCTCATTGAGGACAAAAAGTTTGCGGGCCGATGTAGAAAGGGAGGATACTTCTACGGCAGTGCCGTCCAGAGTGGAATCCTTTGAAGGAACAGGGTCCTTCTGGCACGCGCAGAATGCGAACGCACCACAGAGCAAAAGCAAGAATGCTTTTTTCATAAAAATATTGAACCGTTTATACCGAAGCTTGTCCCCGAGCTCCTACGTTAAACTTGACAAGGCAGGTCTTCTGACTGCTCCCGGCGCGGCGTCTTCTCGGACGTCATCCCCGACTTGATCGGGGATCTCTCCAATGACATGTTGCCGGACCGTTAAGGAGTTCACAGCTGCGGGCACAGTTCCGGACTTTCACCGGCTTCCCTTTTCAGGCACCCCCGGCACGGGGCGTGCACACCTTTGTCCGGCGCAAAGATACATAATTTTTGTATCTTTGTATCATAATTCTGAATCATGGATATCATCAATAACGCTTACGTATCGGACAAGTACCAGTACACCATGGGAAAGTCCTATCTCGAATGTGGAAAACAGGACCAGATCGCCGTATTCAACCTCTTCTACCGCCAGGCCCCGGAGAATAACAACTGGGCCGTAGTGAGCGGCACCGAGGAAGTCATCCAGATGGTACAGGCCCTGGGTTCCGAACCGGAAGAATTCTACGAGAAGTTCCTCCCGGGAGACGCTTACAAGGAGTTCCGCCACTACCTGGCCACCATGAAGTTCACCGGAGACCTCTACTGCATGCGCGAAGGCGAAATCGCCTTCCCCAACCAGCCTATCGTCACCGTCGTGGCTCCCATGATCGAAGCCCAGGTACTGGAGACCCCGATGCTGTGCATCCTCAACCACCAGATGGCCGTGGCCACCAAGGCATCCCGCGTGTGCCGCTCCACCGACAAGCCCGTTTCCGAGTTCGGCTCCCGCCGCGCCCACGGTCCCTGGGCCGCCGTCTATGGCGGCAAAGCCGCCCAGATCGCCGGCTGCGCCAGCTCTTCCAACATCCTTACCGGAGCATTCAACAACGTGCCTTCCACCGGCACCATGGCCCACAGCTTCATTACTTCCTACGGTAGCACCGTAGAAGGAGAGCACAAGGCCTTCTGCGACTATATCAAGACCCACCGCGGAGAGAACCTGATCCTGCTGATCGATACCTACGACACTCTGCGCTGCGGCGTCAAGAACGCCATCCGCAGCTTCCGCGAAAACGGCATCGACGACACCTACGGCCCCGGCTACGGCGTGCGTCTGGACAGCGGCGACCTCGCCTTCCTGTCCCAGGAAGTCCGCGCCATCCTGGACGAGCACGGCCTCACCAAGTGCAAGATCTTCGCCACCAACGGCCTGGACGAATACCTCATCACGGACCTGGAGCGCCAGGGCGCCAGGATCGACAGCTACGGCGTAGGCGACGCCATCGCCACCTCCAAGGCCGCTCCCTGCTTCGGCAATGTGTACAAGCTGGTCCAGATCGACGACCAACCCGTCATCAAGCGCTCCGAGGACAAGATCAAGCTCATCAACCCGGGCTTCCAGATCACCTGGCGTATCTCGGCCCAAGACAGCATGAAGGGCAACCACTACGACGGCTACGTGCACAAGGTGGACGTCACCTGCCTGCGCGGAGACGAGATGGACATGGCCCTGCAGCACGGAGAGACCGTCACCGTCCGCGACGAGTATGACTTCTACAAGTACAAGACCTTCGAGCAGGGCACCTACGAGGCCCGTCCGCTGCAGCACCAGGCCATCGCCAAGGGCGTCCGCGTGTGCCCGCAGCACACCCTCGGACAGAAGAAGCAGTTCTATCAGGACAACCTGCACCACTTCTCCCCCGCCGAAAGACGCCTGATCAACCCCCACTATTACAAAGTGGACATCTCAAACGCCCTTTACGACGTCAAGATGTCCATCATCGGTAAGCTTGTGAAGGAAATCGAGAACTTCCGTATCGATTAATCCAGATCGTCGGCGTCCGTCACCGCGGCGCCCTTGCCCATCAGGTAAGTTTTCATAAACTCATTGATATCACCGTCGAGCACAGCCTGTGTATCGGCGGTGTTGTATCCTGTGCGCAGGTCTTTGACCAGCTTGTAGGGATGCAGGACGTAGTTGCGGATCTGGGAGCCCCACTCGATGCGCTTCTTCTGGCCTTCGAGCTCGGCCTGTTTTTCCTGGCGCTTCTTGAGCTCGATGTCGTAGAGGCGTGACTTGAGGATGAGCAGGGCGCGCTGGCGGTTGTCCTGCTGGCTGCGGGTCTCGGTGTTTTCCACCATGATGCCGGAGGGGATGTGGCGCACGCGGACGCCGGTCTCCACCTTGTTCACGTTCTGGCCGCCGTGGCCGCCGCTGCGGAAGGTATCCCACTCCAGGTCGGAGGGATTGATCTCGATATTGATGCTGTCGTCCACCAACGGATACACGAACACGCTGGAGAAGGTAGTCTGGCGCTTGCCCTGTGCATTGAAGGGAGAGATGCGCACCAGGCGGTGCACGCCGTTCTCGGCCTTAAGATAGCCGTAGGCGTAGTCCCCTTCCACCTCGATGATCGTACTCTTGATGCCGACTTCTTCGCCTTCCAGCAAAGACGTCACCGTGTATTTGTAGCCGTTACGTTCGCACCAGCGGGTGTACATGCGCATGAGCATGGCGCTCCAGTCGTTGGCCTCGGTACCGCCGGCGCCGGAGTTGATGGTGAGCACGGCGCCCAGGTTGTCTCCCTCGTTACCCAGCATATTGCGCAGCTCCAGGGCCTCGACGGCCTCGACGGCTGCGGCATAGGCGGCGTCCAGTTCCTGGGTCTCGGCCGTTTCCATGGCCTCGTCTTCGGAGCCGGAGAGGCTTTCCTTCGCGAAGTCGTACAGCACGTCCAGGTCATCGGCCTGGCTGCGGGCCTTATCGAAGTCCGTCACCCACGACTTGATGCCGTTCAGCTTTTTCAGGAAGGCTTCGGCAGCCTTGGGATCTCCCCAGAAGTCAGGCGCGAGAGTTTCCTCCGTCTTGGCGGCCACTTCCTTCCGTTTTCCGGCAATATCCAGGCAGCTGTTGAGGGAAGCCACCCTTCCCTGCAAATCTTTGATCTGTTCCGATGTAATCATAGACTGCAAAGATACAAAGAAAATCTACTCCCGCGACAGGGAGTAGGGCAAGTCGGCCTCACGGGGCGTACGTTTTTTCACGGGACGGTCGCTCATCTCGAACTCCAGCACACCGCCGGCCATCATATCCTCACGGGTGATATAACGCTTGGTGTACTTCTTACCGTTCAGTTTCACCCCGCGCACATAGCGGTTGCGGGAGCTCACCTTGGGCGCCTTCACCGTAAAGACCGCCCCGTTATCCAAGCGGAGGCTCATTTCCGGCAGGAAGGGCGCGCCCAGCACGAACTCGCCGCTACCCGGGCACACGGGATAGAAGCCCATGGCGCTGAACACGTACCACGCGCTCATCTGCCCGCAGTCGTCGTTGCCGCCCAGGCCTTCGCGAACGGGCCGATACATCCGTTCCATGATCTCCCGCAGCCAGTACTCCCCTCTCCAGGGCTGGGAGGTCCACTGGAACAGGTAGGGAATGTGATGGGAAGGCTCGTTGCCATGCACATAGCCGCCGATGAGGCACGACTCCTCGATATCTTCGTTGTCGGCATAATACTTCGGATCCAGCGGCTGGGAGAACAGGGTATCCAGGACGCTCAGGAACTTCTTCTCCCCGCCCATGATGTCCATGAGCCCCTTCACGTCATGCGGAACATGGAAAGTGAAGTTGTAGGAGTTGCCTTCGATGAAGCCCTCGCCATAGGTCTGGCGCGGATCGAAATCCTTCTTCCAGCTACCATCCCTGTACTGCGCCTGGGCGAAGGAGTCGCCGGAGGGGAACACGTTCACGTAATTGGAAGCCCGCTTCCGGTACTCCCCTGCCAGGTCGTTCTGCCCCAGCGCCTTCGCCGCCCGGTAGATGGTCCAGTCATCATAGGCATACTCCAAGGTAGTAGAGGCCGAGGTAGAAGAAATGTCATAGGGCACATAGCCCCTTTCCATATAGTCCTTCATCCCCTCGAAATAGGGCAAGGTGGAAGTGGAGACCAGGGCGTCCATGACAGGGCCGACAGGAAGATCCAGCCCGGCCTGCAAGGCGTCGGAAATCACGGAAACGGCATGATAGCCGCTCATGCACCAGCCTTCGTTGGCCATCAGGGACCACACGGGCAGCATCCCGTGGGCGCTCTGCTGCTGGTGGGCCAGCATGGACATCGCCATATCCCGGGCGCGCGACGGGTGCATCAGCAGAAGGAGGGGATGCTCGGCCCGGTAGGTATCCCAGAGGGAGAACACCGTGTAGTTGTGCCAGCCGTCCGTGCTGTGGACGCCACCGTCCAGGCCGCGGTAAGCCCCGTCCACATCGTCGTACAGGGAGGGGTTGATCATCGTATGGTAGAGGGAGGTGTAGAGCATCTTCAGCTCCTCCTCCGTCCCCTGCGCCTTCAGTTTGCCCAGCTCCCGTTCCCAGGAAGCGGCAGCCGCATCGCAGACGGCGTCGAATGCGCCGCCCTCGGCCTCCAGGTTCTTCAATGCCCCCTGGGCCGATGTCGCGCTGAGGGCCACCTGCACCGTGAGGTCGTCGGCCCCGGCCCAGTCGAAGTCGAACCAGCAGGCCAGGCCGCGTCCCGCCATTTCGGGGAAATGATGGTCCGTATCAAACTTCCTCCAGAAGCCCTTATAGGCCGATGCAATGCTTTCCCGGCAGCCGTAATCCGCCACCGGACGGGAGAAACGGATGGCGAAGTAGGTATAGTGTTCGCGGGCCCAACCCTGGGTGATGCGATAACCGGTGATGAGCGTAGGCGAAACCACTCGCACGCTGGCCCAGAGGGTCTTTCCCTCGTAATTGTAGATACCGTGCGAAAGGTCCAGCACCAGGTGCCGCTCCCCTTCGGCCGGATAGGTGTAGCGATGGACGGCAGTGCGTTCGGTCGCGGAAACCTCGGCCTTTACGTTGTAGTCCTGCAGGGTGACGGCATAGTAACCGGGCCGGGCCGTCTCCTGCTCATGGCTGAAACGGCTGCGGTAGCCCTTTTCGGGGGCGTCGGCCGTACCGGGATTCAGATGCAGCGCGCCAACGGTGGGCATCAGGAGCACGTCTCCCAGGTCCGAGTGACCGGTACCGCTCAGGTGGGTATGCGAGAATCCCACGATGGTAGGGTCATCCCAGCGGTAACCGGCGCAGAGGGAGTACACCTCGTCCTGATACCGGCCCGCCACATTGTGGGGAATGGTATCGGTATCCGGGCTCACCTGCACGCCGCCGAAAGGCACGCAAGCGCCGGGAAAGGTATGCCCCATCCCGGCGGTGCCGATAAAAGGATCTACATAGGCCGACAGACGGGCCTGGGGGGCTTGGGCCATCGCCGGACTTACTGCCAGCAGGGCCAGTGCCCAGAATAGTTTTTTCATACTTAATAGTGTTTCCAGGCCCGTTAAGGCTTAGCGATAGATGTTATACTGACTGTAGAGGGAGCCGTACATCTGGCCCAAAACCTCCAGATAAGGCTGACCCTCGAACAGGGTGGTGCGGTAAACGGTGTTGTCCACAAGGTAGTACTCCACGCCGTTCATCACGATGACCTCGTAGTCGTCCGGCAGCGAAGTGACCAGGGCGCCTGCAGGAGGGATGATGGTAGAGTAGGAACCGGAAGGCGAGATGGTGTAGAACACGCCGTCCAGGTAGAAGTACTCGGAGTTGGCATAGGCGTAGCTCTGCACGAGGCCCAGTCTCTCGGCCAGTTCGTAAGCGGAAAGGGCGCGGTTGGAGTTGAGGGCGTACGCGGAGCGCTGCGCGGCCAGGCGGGCGTTCTGCTGGGCGATGATCAGGTTCTGGCGGGCGATGTTGTTATAGTAGTCGAAAGTACGGCTGTAAGTGCGGTACGTATCTACATAGTAAGCGAAGCGGATGCTGCGCAGGATGGCCCGGTTGATGGCAGCCTCGAGGGGTGTACCGAAAGGAGGACGGCAGACTACATACACGCCACCGTAGTTACGGTAGTAAATGCCGTTGTAGAAGTAGTAGTCGATGCCCCAATGGCTGATGCGGCGCCACTGAGGAGGCAGGCTGTGCACGCGGTAGCCGTAGTAGTGAGGATGGTCTCCCCAGAAGTGGCCGGGACGGTCCCAGGCCATGGGCTCGCGGTGACGGGGTGCCACGCGGGTGACGTTATGGTTGTTGTCGATGCGGAAATCGTCCTGGTAACGGTAATTGCCGCCGTTGTCACGGTAGGTCTCGCGGACGGCCTCGCTGCCGGAAGTGCCCAGTCCGTCACGGTTCACGTTCGAGGAACGGACGTTGCCGCCGGTAGCAGCGGAGGAACCGCTGGAACGGGTGGTAGTGGTCACGTTGCTGGAACGGGAAGAGGAAGAAGACGAGGACACGCTACTGCTCCGGGAAGAGGACGACGAAGAGGAGACGTTACTGCTTCTGGAAGAGGACGAAGAAGAAGACACGTTGCTGGAACGGGTGTTGCCGGTAGAAGCACTGCTGCTGGAACGCGTAGCGCTGCTGCCGGAACGGCTGCTGCTCTGCTGGCTCACACTGGAAGACCGGGTGGTACTGCTGCCGGAAGAGCGCGTTGCGCTGCTGCCGGAAGAACGGTTGGTGTTCTGCTGACTCACGCTGGAAGAGCGCGTTGCGCTGCTGCCGGAAGAACGGTTGGTGTTCTGCTGACTTACGCTGGAAGAACGGGTCGTTCCGGAGGAACGGCTGCTGGAAGTGCTGGTGCTGGTATTCCTATTGGAGTTGGAGGATCTCGTAGTCTGGGCCACCGAGCCAGGTGCTGCGAGCATGGAAAGGACCAGCGTCATCGTGGTGGCGATTGTCAAAAACCTTCTCATAACAAATCAGTTTTAGGTTAATTAAAAATATTTCCGAATAAGGGCCATCGCATAATCCGTGCCAGAGGCCGTTCAAGCCATTCCAAGGTCGAAAATACGATGCAGGCCGGAAGGGTCTGCCGAAGCGTGGAGTTCCACGGAAAAAGGTCCCTCGCCCAGGGTGACGCCCTTTTCCTGAAGGAGGCGCAAGGTCTGGCGGGCAACGGCCGGGGCGGGGTCGATGACCTGGACGCCCGGGCCGGCGATGCGCTCGATGACTCCTCGCAGGAAAGGATAATGCGTGCAGCCGAGGACGATGGTATCGGCCCCTTCGTCCAGCAGGGGCTGGAGGGAAGCGCGGACGGTGGCTTCGGCCTCGGGGCCGTCGAAGATGCCGTTCTCTACCAGTTCCACAAAGCCCTGGCCGACGTGCTCCACGATGCGGACATCGTCTTCATACAGGCCGCGGGTATTGAGGTACTTGGAACCTTTGAGGGTGCCGGCGGTGGCCAGGACGCCGATGACGCCGGTCTTCGTTCCGAGCGCGGCGGGCTTCACGGCCGGCTCCATTCCTACGAAAGGAACCGAGGGATACTCGGCCCTGAGGGTGGAGATGGCCGCGGCGGTGGCGGTGTTGCAGGCGACGACGATGATATCGGCCCCTTTCCCGAGGAGGAAGTCCGTGATGTGGCGGGCGCGGTCCTGGATGTACCCGGCGGTCTTTTCGCCGTAAGGGACGTGCGCGTTGTCTGCGAAATAGACAAAATGCTCTGCGGGAAGGAGTTTCACTTCCTCGCGGTAAACGGAGAGTCCTCCGCTGCCGGAATCGAATATGCCGATGGTTGCCATATAGGTACAAATTTAGTCATTTTTGCAAAAAATAGCGTATCTTTACACTTGTAATGGCAACAGATATAGATAAGTTCGTACACGACCAACTCTCCGTGTGGCCCCAGGTGGCGGCCAAGTACCGCGCCCTCAAAAGCACACAGACACGCACCATGCCCCTGGGCGGTATGCTGGTAACCCTGCAATCCAATCCGGGACGCATGCCCATCTTCGATCACGGCTGCCCGCTGTGCGAGGAAAACTACATGGAGCATCAACATACGCTGCCCTTCGAAGGCAGGAAAGGCCGCAGTTACAATATCCTGGTCAACCGGGCCCCCATCTTCCCGAACCACCTGGTCATCACGCGGGACACGCACGTTCCCCAGACCATCTGGCACCGTTTCCCGGATATGCTGGACCTGGCCGCCAGCCTGGAGAACTACATCGTCTTCTACAACAGCCCCAACAGCGGAACCACTGTCCCCGGACACGCCCATTTCCAGGCCTGCCCCAAGGGATACATGCCGCTGGAAAGAGCAGCCGACCGCTTCCTCCGCGAAGTCGCCGCCGGCGGCCATCCGGAAGACGCGGAGTTCATCTGCCAGACCCGTGACGCCCAGCTGTACCATTTCAAGAAATTCAACCGGGGCGTGTTCCTCCTTCGGGCACAGACCACCAAATCCATGGCCAAGCAGTTCTACCGTCTGCTGGACTGCATGAACCTGGTCGCCGAGGAGACCGAGCCCCGCTTCAACGCCTTCGCCTATTGCAGCGAGGGGGAATACCGGGCCATCGTCACCCTGCGCGGCGCCAATCGGCCCAATTGCTATTACGCCACCGGAGAGGAGCACTTCGCCATCTCCCCCGGCGCGGCCGACATGGCGGGCTTCGTCGTCATCCCCGAGGAGGAGGACTTCCCCCGCATGACGCCGCAGGTGCTGCAGCAGATCTACGAAGACGTCACCTTGAGCGAGGCCGATGAAAAGCGCCTCCTGTGGCGCCTGGTCCGCACCCAGCCCCGCATCGAGGTGGCCGTCACCGCCGCTCCCCGCCTGCGCTTCGAGATCATCTCCGACGGCGCCGGTCCCCAGACCGTCACTTTCCGGGAAGGCAAGATCGACTACAACGGCGTCCTCTACGACGAGCTCGTCTTCGAGGCCAACACCATCAGCACCCTGTTCGCGGAACCGTCCTTCATCCTGTATGCCGAAGAAGGCGCCCGCCGCTACGCAGGCACCCTCAAATTCATCGTCGAAGGGGATCAGGTGCAGGCCGTGAACCTCGTCGGCGCCGAGGACTACCTGCTCAGCGTGGTCTCCCAGCTTCCGGCCGGGGAGCAGAAGGCCGAGGCCATCCGCCTGCGCCGTTCCCTGCAGGGGCAGACGGAAATCCTGCACTGCCCGGGGTATATCGGCCTTACAGAAAAGGCCGACGCGTTTGCACGGTCGGCCATCGATGAGACTTGGGGAATGTTAGAGTAGCGCCAGCAGCTGATCCTTAATCTTGGCGAACTCGGACTCCAGGTTGGGCGTCAGGATGCCCTTGCCCGTCGCTTCGGTGATTTCCTCGAAGGACCACCACTTGCCCTCGGAGACCTCGGCGTTGTCCGGATGCAGGTCCGGATGGCCCACGGCAGCGAACATGATCACCCATTCCGAATCACGGCCGGTGAAGAAGGGATAAGCTCCCAGGAACACCGGATTGAAGGCCGTCAGGCCCAGTTCCTCCCCGGCCTCGCGGTAGAGGGATTCCATCACCTGTTCTCCGTAGGAGATGTGGCCGCCCACGGCGGTATCCCATCGGCCCGGAAGGAGATGCTTATTCATGGACCGTTTTTGCAGGTAGAGCTTGCCGAAGCGGTCCACCAGATGCAGGTGCACCACCGGATGCAGGGCTTTGCTGCCTTCTTCGCTGTGGCACCACATGCGGGGCGCCTGTCCGTACACCAGACCGTTGGGTTCAATCAGAGGGAGCATTTCTCCCTGGGGAACCGGCTGCTTGCCGGGACGGTCGCTGGAGGGGCGGGGATACAGCGGAGCGGGGGTGGAAGGGTAAACGAGGTCGAACATTATGCCATTGCGATTAGTATGAGCAACTGAGCCACCAGTACGCGCATGAACATGGACAGCGGATACACCGTCGCGTAGTTCACGGAAGTATAGTCACTGCCGTACATGCCCTGGGAGAAGGCCAGCACGGGAGGGTTGGTGCAGGAACCGCTGATGAGACCGCAGATCTGATAGAAGTTGAGCTTGCCTGCCAGACGGGCCACGACGAAGGTGATGCACAGCGGGATGATCGTGATGCAGGCACCGAACAGGATCCACCAGTAACCTCCGTTCACGATGGAGCTCCAGAACTCACCGCCGGCGCCGATACCGACGGCCGCCAGGAAGAGGCAGATGCCGATTTCACGGATCATCAGGTTGGCGCTGGAAGTGGTATAGGTAGTGATTCTATACTTGGGGCCGAAGTGGCCCAGCAGGATGGCGATGATGAGCGGACCGCCGGCCAGGCCCAGCTTGATGGCCTGAGGGATGCCGGGGAAGCGCATGGGAAGGGAGCCGAAGATCACGCCGACGACGATACCCAGGAAGATGGGGACGAGGTTCGGCTTGTTCAGGGCCTCGGAGGAGTTGCCCACGACCTTGGCCACCTGTTCGATATTTTTCTCTGCGCCTACGCATACCAGACTGTCACCCATCTGGATGTACAGGTCGGGACCGGCCACCAGTTCCACGCCGGCACGGACCACACGGGTAACGCAGACACCGTAGGCGCTGCGGAACAGGAGCTCCTTCAGTTTCTTGCCGGTGAGTCTGGGCTGGGTGACCATGATGCGGCGGGTCACCATGTTGTGGTCCATCTCCTGCCAGTCCTGCAGGTGCATGGGGACCTCGGTGCCGAAGATGATGCGGGTGCGTTCCACCTCGCCCTGGGAGGTCACGATGAGCAGCTTGTCACCCTCCTCCAGGATCAGGTCGGAAGACGGGAAGAGGATTTCCTCGCCCTTCATGACGCGGGAGACGACGAACTCGCCGCCGAACTGGTGGATGATGGCGCTGAGGGCTTTGCCGAAGATGGCGGGGTTGGTCACCTCCACATGCATGCGGCGGGCCTTCTCGGTAGTGTCCTCCTCGGCCTTCAGGGCGGCCAACTCTTTCTTATGGTCGATGCGGAAGATGGCCTTGAAGAGCACGATGACGAAGATCACGCCGATGACGCCGATCGGATAGGCCACGGCGTAGGCCGATGCCAGTTTCTCGGAAGCGGAGGCTGCCGAAAGGGTGCTGGCGCCGCCTGCGACGGAAACGTCGATATAGGTCTGCTGGGCGGCACCCAGACCGGGCGTATTGGTCACGGCGCCGGACATGACGCCGACCAGGGTCTTGAGGTCCTCGCCGGAGATGGCGGAAATGGCGTAAGTCACCAGGACGGCCAGCAGGATATTCATCACGGCCAGCAGGTTCATCTTCACGCCTCCGCGCTTGAAGGAGTGGAAGAAACCGGGACCCACTTGCAGGCCGATGGAAAATACGAAGAGGATGAGGCCGAACTCCTTCACGAAGTGGAGGGTGTCGGCGTCTGCCCGGAATCCGAGGTGACCCATGAGGATGCCCAGGAAAAGCACCCAGGTGGAACCCAGGGAAATACCCTTGACCTTGAAACGGCCCAGATAAAGGCCGCCGCCGATCACGAAGGCGAGCAGCATAATGGAATGGGCGATGCCATTCCCGAAGAACAAGTCATGCATAGTTTAATATTCCATTTTTACCACGAAACAGGATTTGCCGTCAACGCGGCCTTCTACAAACCAGGCGTTGCCATCCTGCACACGGTACAGTTGTACGTTCTCTCCAACTGTGGTTTCTTTATTGAAATTGATGTATAGGTCTTTCATCGGCTGCAAGGCCACGTCCATGGGCAGGCAGTCCATCGCCCACACTACATAGCGGGCGTTGTTGGTGTGTCCCACGATGTCGATGTCGGAATACACGACCTTGTGTTCTGCGGCCAGTTCGGCCTCGATGTCGCGGGGCATCTGCACCTTGGGAGCGGGCTCTTCGATGGCGTGATCCACCTCGTAGTCCAGCGTCATGGTGCTGGGAAGGTCCTCCGGACGGACGAAGCGGCGGGTGCGCTCGTCAATCACGACCCAGGAAGTGGTGGCCGATGCCGCCAGCTTGCCGTCGGGTCCCATCAGCTGGAAGTCACGCAGGTAGAAGAGGCCGTTTCCGCCTTTGTGCCAGGTGAGGAGGGAGACCTGGTCTCTCCAGTGCAGCGGGGTTTCAAAGTGCAGGTGCATACGGGACAGCACCCACGCTATATGATGAATATGTAAGGTGTCATAACCAAAACCCAGTTCCATGGCTGCCCAATAAGCGATTTCCTGGGCGATGTCCATCAGCGCTGCCGGACGGAACACGGCGTTGCAGTTGGTCTGGTAACAAGGGATGCAGATATCCTGACGGAATTTGTATCCTTCACGGCTAACAGGTTTCATACACTACTCCTTTTTAAGCCGCGAAGATAGCACTATTTGCGGAGAATGTCAAGTTCCTCCGGAGAATAAAGATACCCGTCAAGCCATTCAGGGGCCATTCGGCCGACTACTGCGACGGCAACGGCCGCCACCACGGCGATGATGACTAGGATAAAGATGATGCGTCCCGTCACCCGCCAGAAGTTGTTTTTGCGCTTGGGTTTTTCGGGGGTTGCAGGGGTTTCGACCACAGCCTCAGAGGCCGTCGACTCCCCGGAGGCAGAAGAGAGGGCCGATGCCTCCGGGGATTCAACGACCTCCGAGGCTACTGCGGGTTCTGCTATGGGTTCCGGTTCTGCTACGGGCTCGGCCTCCATGATGGTGGCCAGGTTGGAGACGGCGGCGGCGACTTCCTCCGGGGTCTCCTCGTGGGTCTTCAGGGAGATGGGCTGCAGGCCGTAACCGGTAGGATAGATGTCCAGGTCTTCATCGGCCACAAAGAAGAAGTGGTTTTCGCGGGTGGCGCGAAGGCGGCCCAGTCCGGTGAGGACGATGGTCTTGCGGGCCTTCAGCACTTCCTTCATTTCGGAGATGAAATCTACCAGGATGCGGGCGGCATCGGCCTCGGGGACATCGTTCGACTTGGCATAGAGTTCCACCAGCAGACGGTCCTCCCCCTGCTTGGGCGAGAAATAGAGCCGGCGGTACGGCGGAAGAATGGTGTATCCACGGTCTGCAAAGGAAGCGGGAACCAGTTCTGCCACGAAACTGCCCATACCGGGCAAAGTGACGGAATCATGATCCATCACCACTTCTTTCACCATCTTAGCCAGGAGGTCGATATCCATGTTTTTCTTCAGCTGAATTAGATTCACAAATATAGCAAAAAATTTTTCAGAAATTCTTTGGAGAATCCAAAAAAGATTGTACCTTTGCAATCCCGTTCAACGAGAACGGCAAAAAATTCCTCCTTAGCTCAGTTGGTTAGAGCATCTGACTGTTAATCAGAGGGTCGTTGGTTCAAGTCCAACAGGGGGAGCAAAAAGAAAACGGATAGTCACAACAGACTGTCCGTTTTTCTATTATTCCCACCATCATTGGGCTACGGGATGCACTAGACTCACACTCACAACAGAGCAGCAAAAACCCCGTCACCGGGACGGGGTTGTAGAACAAATAAAACAGAAGAACGTCTGTTAGTATCCCAGGGCGAAAATGACGGGATAGGTATAGGTGACGTTTACGGGCTCGCCGTCTTTGAGGGCGGGGGTCCACTTCGGGGACTTGGAAACGACGCGGACGGCTTCGCGATCCAGATCCGGATCTACGCTTTTCACAACTCTGACATTAACGACGTCTCCTGACGTGCTAATGGTAAAGGATACAATAACGGTCCCTTCGGCATAATTCTTCTTGGCTTTCGAAGGATAGACAAGCTGGGTGTTAACCCATTGGGAGAAATGGTTGGCGTCCTTGCCTTTGAACTTGGGAGGAATGATGGAGGGGTCATCGGCCAGAGTGCGGCGTTCTACCTCGACTACTTCGTTGGAGGTGGCGCTCAGCACCTCGGCGTTTACCAGGGCCTTGAGCGTTTCTGCGCCGAGAACAAGTTTGGAGAGCATGCCCTTGACCTCGATGGGAGAACCCAGGGGCAGGTCCTTCAAAGAATTGTACGTAGCGGCGGCATCGGCCGAGGGTGCCAGCTGCACGGGAAGGATCTCGTCTTCCCTCTGCTGCACGTAGAAAATCCGGGCCTCTTCATCCGCAAAGCCGAAGAGCGTAGCCCGGACACAGTATTCGCCGTCTTCATGATAGTCCAGCAGGTCTGCGATGGAGATGAATCCGTCGGGGTCCACTCCCTTTCCCTGCACATTGTCCGTGCTGAGTTCTACGCCGAAGCCGTACGTGATGGTGCCGGTACAGTTACCGCCAAGGACATCGGCCATCTTGAAACGGGCCTTGAGGGCGGCTTCCTTGGCTGCGGCGCAGAGGGTCGGGTCGGTGGTGTCGGAGCCGGTGTAGCCGGGCATCGCCTCGATGACCTTTCCCTGCGAATTGACGACCACTTTCACTACGACAATTCCAGTTTCCTGGGAGTTGTACGAAGGTTTGGGAAGGCTGCCGCCTCCGGCGATTCCTTCGATATCCACCATGGCATTGACTGCATTCTGCGCCCAGCATCCCAAAGAGACCGCAAGCGTCAGCAGAAGGGAGAAAAAAGTACGTTTCATAAAAGGTTTCTGTTTTGAGGTATTGCAGCCCAAAAGCCTCTCAAATATTAGGCCACAGGCAACGGATTTGCTAAAATCAAAATTGTTTTTTACTTTTGCAACTAACTGAACCATAGCACTTGAACTAATTAACTTCACGGAGGGGTTTATATGAGATCCTATCCACAGATCAACCGCACCGAATGGAAACAGGTAGGTGAAGGGTTTAACGGGCAGGCTTTTCTGTCTCCCATGCACCCTGGCATCATGCTAAAACTGGTCCGACGGGAGCTGGGCGCCGCCGAGAAGGTGGAGCACGAATTCCACGCATCCCGTGCCGCATACGCCTTCGGCCTTCCCACACCACAGGTATATGAAATTGTCCGTGACGGAGACGACCACGGCTACCTCTGCCAGGTAGTTTATAACAAGAAGTCCTTCGCACGTCTGTGCGCCGACGAGCCCGGCCGCATCCCCGAATTCGCCGCCATGATGGCCGAATTCGGCAAACAGCTGCACGCCACCCCGATCTGGGAGAGCCAGCACGTTCCCAACTGCAAAAAAATGCTGGGAAAAGCGCTGGAAGAATGCGCCCTGATCACACCGGCCCAGCGCGAACAGCTGCAGGCCCTCGTCCGAAACATGCCGGACGTACAGACCTGCATGCACGGAGACTTCCAGCCGGGCAACCTGCTGCTCGCCTCCGGAAAGCCCTATTGGATTGACATGGGCTGGCTGGCACAGGGCTGGTACATGATGGACCTGGCGCACCTGTACAAGATGATGGTGGAAGACAGCGTCATCCCCCAGGTGCAGGACCTGACCCACATGAGCCGCGAACAGATGCTGCTGTTCTGGGACGAATTCGCCAAAGCCTACACCGGAACGACGGACATAGAAGGCCTGAACCACGAGCTACGGCCCTATGCCGCCCTGGACGTCGTGCGCACGTCCTACCTGCACCCGATGAAAGCGCAGGCCTATACCGAATATGCAGCGGAAAAAATCAGTTACCTGCTTGAAGAAGCATAACACGCCGCAATAACAACCTTATACCAACAGAAAAGCCAGGCAAACCTGCCTGGCTTATTCCGTGTCGGGATGACTCGACTCGAACGAGCGACCCCTACGTCCCGAACGTAGTGCGCTACCAACTGCGCTACATCCCGCTCTTGATAAAAAACAAGCTCTTAAGCGAGCTTGTTAATGTAAACCTGAAGGCCGCTCTTGAGGTTGGCCGCTTTGTTTTTGTGAATGACACCGATCTTGGCGAGTTTGTCAATCATTGCATAAACCTTGGGAGCATTCTCCTGGGCTGCAGCCTTATCGGTGGTGTTACGCAGGTCGCGGATGGCGTTCCTGGTAGTCTTTGCATAATACTTGTTATGCAGGCGATGACGCTCACTCTGACGAGCGGCACGCGCGGCGGATTTTGTGTTTGCCATTATTTTACTTTTTTATATTTGGTAGTGGGTAGGAGAATCGAACTCCTATTGCGGGAATGAAAATCCCGAGTACTAACCGTTATACGAACCCACCAAACTTGGGATTGCAAAGGTAGCAATATTTTTTTACCCTGCAAAATTATTTTTCATCTTTTTTCCACTCAAACGAGTAGAGCAGCGATTCCACCTGGCGCAGGTACTGACGCTTGTCATAGCGGGGCGCAAAGACGAAAGCTTCGATCACGATGATATCCTTGCCGTCCTGGCTGTAGAAGGAGTGCGAAACGAAGGGACCGCCCATGAAATCCCCGTGCACTTCCCAGAAACCGCGGGTTTCCATGAAGTCACGGCCATGGTAACGGAGGCTGCGGGTCACGGGCTCCAGGGAGGTCGAGGTGGTCATATAGGAACCTTCGAACATACCCGGCACATTGGCCTGCATCACCTCGTTGCGCTGACGGATGATATTCTCCAGCGTAAACACGTCGGGACCGGTCACAGGATACTTATACACCAGGACCGTCTGGTTGGTGTACTGCTTCTCGTCGGCGATCCAGACAAAGTCGTCGGTGAACTTGCGGCAGCGGTAGCCGGAAGGGAAATGGAGGATACCGCCCGTCACCTTCTCCACGGGATCACGCAGGGCGCGCTCCTCATAGAGTTTCGCATTGGCGATGATACGGTCGCGCTCCGACTGCTCGTAGAACTCGGCTACTTTGGGGGCGGCCTCCGTGAACAGGGAGAGGGCCTCGGCGGCATCGGCCGCATTCACCTGCACCGCAGCCTGGGGACGGGCCCAGACGTTGTTCTTATAGACGATGCCGTTGGTCGCATTCTGCGGGTTGATATTGATCAGGAGAAGATTCCTATGTACCTTGAACATGCTGTTGAAGGCTCCCGGGGGCACGTTGGACAGGACGAACAGCGGTTCGCGCTGCGCCAGGTAGGGCGTATCGCCGGCCAGGGATTCGCGGATGGCGACGCCCAGGTCGGACTCCCAATCGGCCCGTTCGATGACTACGAGCACCTCGCCCGCCTTTCCGCTTACGTTCGGAAGGAGGTCCTTATTCCCGTTCTTACAGCTGGTCATGAGGGCCAGTACGCAGGTCATGGCGACCCAGAGAATACGCTTTTTCATCAGTTTATCGAATTAATCTAGCTATATCGTTTCCAAAAGCCAGGAACATGAGGGCGAGGATCAGGAACATTCCGATCATCTGCGCCACCATGAGGAAGCGGTCGGACGGCTTGCGGCCGGTGACCATCTCGTACAGACAGAAGACAATGTGTCCGCCGTCCAGGGCAGGGATAGGCAGCAGGTTCATCACGCCCAGCATAATGGAAAGCAGCGCCACGATATAGAGGAACTGAAGCCAATTCCAGGAGGTGGGGAAAACCTGGCCGATCGCGACGAAACTGCCAACCGACTTGTAAGCGCCGGTGGAAGGCGTCGCAACCAGCCTTAGATCACGCAAATATCCTGCCACACTTTCCCAGGCCCAGCTGCAACCGGCCGGAATGGCCTCCAGGACGGTATAATCCCGGTGGCTGAGGGAAGGATTGCGGAAGAAAACGCCCAGCATGCCCAGGGAATCCACCTGCAGCGGAATGGCCAGCGTATCGGCCTCGCGGAGGACGGTGACGGAAACGCTTTCCCCCGGATGGGCGCGCAGCACCTTCTGCGCATCCTGCAGGTACGGGGTGCTCTCCCCCATCACGCCGACGATCCTATCCCCCACACAGAGGGCCGATCCTGCGTTGGGGCTCGACACCATCACGCTGTCCACGACGAAAGGAAGGGCGATATCAAACACACCGGGACTGTTGATTACTTCTCCGATCAACGCCTGGTCTATATATATATCAAGAGTATCCGTCCCGCGGAGGACCGTAGCCTTGCGCACCTGGCGGCGGGCCAGATCGGCCTGCAGGTTCATGAAGTCCGTGGGGACGTAGTCGTCGAAGCGGAGGATGCGGTCCCCCGTGCGGAAGCCCAGTTGCTCGCCCAGCTCGTTCACGTACACTGCGCTTTCGTTGGGCATGTAGTTGCGGCCCCATCCGGCCAGGATGCCGATGAACAGCAACAGGGCCAGGATGAAGTTATTGATGACGCCGCCCGCCATGACCAGCAGCCGCTGCCACGCGGGATGCGTACGGAACTCCCAGGGCTTGGGTTCCTGCATCAGGGCCTCGGTGTCCATGGATTCGTCCACCATACCGGCGATCTTGCAGTAGCCGCCCAGGGGCAGCCAGCCCATGCCATATTCGGTCTCCCCTATCTTGAAGGAAAACAGCTTGAAGCCTCCCACATCGAAAAAGAGGAAGAACTTATCTACGCGGATACGGAAAATGCGGGCCCAGATATAATGTCCCAGCTCGTGAAAAAGGATGAGCACGGACAGGGCCAGAATCACTTGTAATACTCTCATACGCCCAGGAAAGATTGGGAGAGGGAGGTCGCCTCGGCGTGGGTGGCGAAGATGTCGTCCAGGGAAGGATTCTCCACGAAGCCGATGCGCTCCATCGCGTGCGTGATGCAACGCGGAATGTCATAAAAGCCGATGCTGCCGGCGAGGAATGCAGCCACCGCCACTTCATTTGCGGCGTTCATGGCGCAAGGGATGTTGCCGCCCTGGCCGATGGCGTCGAAAGCCAGCTGCAGGCAAGGGAACTTCTCCTTGTCCGGTTCGAAGAAGGTCAGGTCCTTCAGCTCGCTGAAGCTGAGCCGTTTGCCGTCCAGCGGAAGACGCTCCGGGTAGGCCATGGCAAGGGCGATGGGCAGGCGCATGTCCGGGCAGCCGAGCTGCGCGATGACGGCCCCGTCCACGAACTCCACCATGGAGTGGATCACGGATTCCGGATGCACGACCACATGGATCTGGCTGGCCGGCACATTGAACAGCCATTTGGCCTCGATCACCTCGAAGCCCTTGTTCATCATGGTGGCGGAATCGATGGTAATCTTGGCTCCCATATCCCAGTTGGGATGCTTCAGAGCCTGTTCCCTGCCCGCCTTGGCGATATCTTCCCGCGACCAGGTGCGGAACGGGCCGCCCGAAGCCGTCAGATGGATCAGATGGATGGGATTCCCCTGCGCGCCCTGCAGGCACTGGAAGATGGCCGAATGTTCGGAATCGACCGGATAGATGGGAGCCTTGCAGCGGGCGGCCTCGGCCATGACAAGCTGTCCGGCGGCCACGAGGGTCTCCTTGTTGGCGAGGGCGATGATCTTGCCGGAGCGGATGGCCGCAAGCGTGGGCCGAAGTCCGCTGAAGCCGACCATAGCCGCTACCACGACGTCCACCTCCGGGGCCTGCACCAGGGAGCAGGCCGCCTCGATACCCAGATGGACCTGGACCGAAGCGGGAAGGGCGCTGCGCACCTCGTCGTATTTGGCAGGATTGCAGATGACCACATGCGGGACGTGGAAGGCCAGGGCCTGCTCGACCAGCCGCTGCGCGCTGCTGTTGGCCGATATCATAAACACGGAGAACCGGTCCGGGTGCTGGCGCACCACATCCAGCGTCTGCGTGCCGATGGAGCCCGTCGATCCGAGGATTGCAATTCTCTTAGTCATTCTGAGCGAAGCGAAGAATCTAGAATTTGATGTACTGGCGGGGATCCACGGCCGTGCCTTCGTACCAGAGTTCGAAGTGCAGGTGGTCTCCCTTGGTGAGCGAGGACGAGGATGCCAGCACCCCGATCGGGGTACCCGCCTTGACGACGTCGCCGGCCTTATGCAGTAATTTTTCGTTGTGCTTGTAAACGGAAAGGATGTCTCCCCTGTGCTGGATGGCTACGCTGTAGCCGGTCTCCTCTTCCCAGCCGGTGAATACGACCGTACCGTCCAGCACGGCCATCACCACGGAACCGGCGGGAGCCGTCACGTCGATCCAGGGATGGACGGCGCGCTCGAACTCATCGGATACCACGCCCTTGACCGGCGTGAAGAAGGAAAGGGCCTCGATGGGCAAGTTGCGGCGGGTGGTCTCGGCATCTACGCCGAACTGCTCCTCCTGTTCCACGTCCAGGCGCAGGAGCGAATCCCTGAGGGCCAGGAAACGGGCGTCCACCTCTTCGCGGGATACGCCCTGGGTGCTCAGGATCAGGCTGTCCATGCGGATAGGTTCTGCGCCGGAGACCACGCGGCGGAGGTTCTCGGCATACAGTTCCCACTGCAGGATGCGGGTTTCCAACGAGTCGATGCGGAGCGCGTTCTGCACGGCCTGGCGGCGGGAAATGGCGCCGGGATAGCCAGGGATAAGGGAACGCACCGGTGTATAGGCGATGAGGCTGTAAATACTGACGATGAAAATGACGAAGAAAGAGATGAGGGCGATGATCATCGCCGTACGCGTGTAGCGGAAACTCCAAATCCTTTCGTGGGAAATGGCATCCACCAGCGCCAGACGGAACGACCTGTTCTTTTTCTTCTTATCGGGTTTCTCCATAATAATTCGTATCTTTGCAGACTGTATGGACAGAATCATCGGCATAGATTACGGACGCAGGCGCACCGGTCTCGCAACCAGCGACCCGCTGGGAATCTTTGCGTCCGCACTGGATACAGTCGATTCTACAAAGTTAATAGATTATCTCAAAAAATACGCCGAAAAAGAGAGAATCGTTCACTTTGTGATCGGCTATCCGGTGAATATGAACGGGAAGCCCTCGGAGGCCCAGGCCGACGTGGACGTCTTCCTGAAAGTGCTCAAAAAAGCCTTTCCGGAGATTCCCGTCACACTGGAAGACGAGCGCTTCACCTCGGTGCTCGCCCACCGTGCCATGATCGACGGCGGCATGAAGTACAAGGACCGCCGGGACAAGACCTCCGTGGACAAGATCGCGGCGGCCATCATCCTCCAGGGCTACCTGGACAGACAAAACAGATAAACAATTAACGTATGATACGTCCCATTTACCTTTATGGCGCAGAAGTGCTGCGCAAGAAAGCCGCAGAAGTGAACCTGGCCGATAAAGAAGCCATCGCTTCCCTGGTGCAAGACCTGAAAGACACCCTGGTCACGGCCGACGGATGCGGCCTCGCCGCTCCGCAGATCGGCGTGAGCCAGCGCGTAGTCATCGTGGACGGAGACGTAGTAGCCGATACTTACGACTACCTGAAAGACTTCCGCCGCACCCTCATCAACCCCGAGATCCTGGAAGAGAGCGAGGAGCAGACCACCTACTCCGAGGGCTGCCTGAGCATCCCCGGCGTTTACTGCGACATCGTCCGTGCCAAGACCATCAAGGTCCGCTACTACAACGAGGACCTGGAACAGGTGACCGAAGTCTTTGACAACTTCGCCGCCCGCATGGTCCAGCACGAACTCTCCCATCTGGACGGCGACCTCTTCACGGACCACGCCGCCCCCGTCCGCAAGAAGATGATCTCCAGCAAGCTGCTGAACATCAGCAAGGGCAAAGTTCACCCTCACTACAACAGCAAACTGAAGTAAGAGATACGCTCGGCCCTTCGGGCCTCGGTATGACACTACCTGTCATCCCGAGCGAAGCGAGAGGATCTCCTAATGAACCCTTAACCGTTTTCCGACCTGGAGGACGGTTGTTTCTTTTATGCCGTTCAGGCGGCAGATCTCACGGACGGAAGTCTTGTACTTGCGGGCGATGGCCGACAGGGTGTCGCCGGAGCGTACCGTGTGGTAACGCATGGCGGCGGCCTCAGCGGCGGCGCGGGCGGCGGCCTCCTTCTTGGCGTTCTCTTCGGCCAGCAGGCGGTCCTCCTCGTCGGTGCGGAAGATCTCGTCTTCGTCATCTACGTTCTGGACATAGCGCTGGTTGGGATTGAAGTACCAGGAGCGGATCTTCAGGAGGCGGTGGCGCAGGGTGCCCGTCTCGAAGTCGATGAGCCAGGAGGGATCGAAGGCGGCGCCCTTGTAGCGCGTCTCGAAATGCAGGTGCGGGCCCGTAGAACGACCGGTGCTGCCGCCCTCGCCGATGATGTCACCGGCGCTCACCCAGTCACCCGACTGCACGTTGCGCTTGGACAGATGGGCGTAGAACGTCTCCAGACCGTTGGCATGGCGGACGACCACCAGGTTGCCGTAACCGCCGACATAGTCGGAGATACGGACCTTGCCGTCGAAAGCCACGCGCACCGGCGTACCCTTCGGATACGGCAGGTCGATACCCTGGTGACGGCGGCCGTGACGGTAGCCGAACAGGGAACGGGGATGGACCACGTAAGGGCACACATAGGAATCCAGGGAATCCACCACCCAGATGGAGAAGCGGTCCGGAATGGGATCCGGCTGGTCCCGATAGGGATTCACGGCGCGGGTGTCCCAGCACTCGGTGAACACGCTGTCGGCGGCTACCAGGCTCGGGTCCTTCACATATCGGTAAGTGCCATTGCTATACAAGACAACCTTGACACCGGGATTGCCGGTATCAAGGGTGTCAGCGTAAGAGGTTGACTGTCGCACGGAGTGCATGACCTGTTGGCGTCCGAAGACGTGACGGAGGGAATCGGCCTCACGGCCTGCCTCCTGTGCCTGGAGGGGAAGACCCGCGCAGACAGAGAGTAAAATCAATATCGTTCTCTTCATTCTTTAACGTTTACCGCCGAACTGGCCCACGATGATCTGGTCGGCCAGGGCGATCTTTTCTTTGAGGACTTCCTTGGAAGTAGCTTCGCAGATGAAACGCAGATAAGGCTCCGTGTTCGAAGGCCGGATGTTGAACCACCAGCCGGGGAACTCCAGACGGTATCCGTCGAAGTCCATGACCTTGGTGGGTTTCTCCTTGCTTTCAAAGAAGGCCTTGACGGCGTCCATCGCACCTTTCTTGTCCTCTACCTTGTAGTTGATCTCGCCGGAGTTCTCGTAACCGGTGAGGCGGTCCATTTCTTCGCTCAGCTTGATGCCCTTCTTCTTGAGGGCGCTCACGATGCGCAGCACGATGATGCTGCTCAGCATGCCGCTGTCGCTGTAGAAAAAGTCCTTGAAATAATAGTGGCCGGCCAGTTCCCCGCCCCAGAGACCGTCGATCTCACGGAGCTTGGGGGCTGCGAAGGCGCGGCCCACACGCCAGGTGTGCACCTCGGCGTTATAGTTCTTTGTTAATTCCTCGGCCACGGCCAGGCTGGAGCGGATCTCCTGCAGCACGCGGGGGTTCTTCTCTCCCCTTTCGTCGCAGAAATAGCGGGCCCTGAGGGCGACCACCAGATCCGGAGCCACAAAGCGGGCCTTGTCGTCCACGAACATCACGCGGTCTGCGTCTCCGTCGTAGATGACGCCGACATCGGCCTTGAGTTCGGAGACCAGCCTCTTCAGGGGCTCCACGTTCTTGGCCACCAGCGGGTTGGGCTCGTGGTTGGGGAAGCTGCCGTCCATCTCGTCGAAAAGGAAGGTGGCGTCTTCACCCTTGTAGATCT
>Ga0265298_10002132_pt1 | contig 28142 bp, 48 predicted proteins | sample AusTroGonzalo_MG_3_FD_193486 | JGI IMG/M metagenome (GOLD analysis project Ga0265298, IMG submission 193486) | Bovine rumen microbial communities from tropical cattle in Woodstock, Queensland, Australia - Gonzalo_01 | ecosystem: Host-associated > Mammals > Digestive system > Stomach > Rumen ...
ACTAGTGGCGATGTGGCTCTGTTTTTGAGTGCCCCCCTACCCGTCAACGTGCTGAATGTTACCGTTCTCATCAAAAAAGTAATCGTCACCCACTTCTTTAGTGCCATGATGCTCAAGCTGATGGCATCTGAAGCATAAAGCTTCGAGGTTATCGGGATTCAAAGCAACTTCAGGATCCTTGTAATTATCCAAAGTAAGATGCTTCTTGTGGTGCACGTGCTCAGCCACGGACACGATGCCAGCAGCGGCACACCTCTCACAAGTTGGATGCTCACTCAGATACACTTCTCTACACTTGCGCCAGCGTTTTGACGCATAGAATCTCTTTTGTTCTGGTCTTGAATCGTCATAGAAGCTCATAATCGTCTGCACAAAAAAAGCAACCTTGCGGTTGCTTTCCTTGGGAATAATTTTTTACAGGGCTCAACTGAATTTAGAAAAATGATAACTGTACAAGAAGTTTTCTTGTTCTCAATTTTTCTCGATAACATAATATCACGAAAAAACTCCCCTTGAGTATCGCACTTTTATTCAATCTATTTTCTGAGATGCTGCTGCAATCGCTCAGCTCCACGAAATACGGCTCTCTAGCACACCCTGACATACTCTGACACGTATTGAATATTTAAACACTAATATGAACGAATTTCAGCCTTATATACTGCTGCAATCAGCAACAAAAAAGAGCATCCACTCGTTGATGCTCTTCTCTGTATATAAAAAGGAGTCTAATGTTATGAAAACATTTCAAGACACGTTTATATTATCACCTTCGTTCGCCCCTTGTGTATCGCGTTTCATGTACATCCACCAGCTCATAAACATCACATTCAAGTGCTACAGCTATGCGTTCTAAATATTCAAGATTAATTCTCTTCACGCCTTTTTCTATTCCGCTTATTTGTGATGCTGTGCATTTGCACTTCTCAGCCAGATCCTTCTGCGTCATTCCTTTTCTTCTACGTTTCCACTTTATATTCTCGCCAACTCGCTCATAGATCATAATATTATCCCCTTATATTAAAAGACTGTCCAACGTGCTGAATGATATCACTTAGGTAAATTTCATTTTTATAATTCCACTGGTTTATCAGCGCGGACTATTTTATGGACAGTCAATTAATCTCGCTCTTTTCCGCCCAAATTACAGATTCGCTTTCCGCAATATGGACAAAAATGCCAGCGTTTATTGAACGGCACGCGGCAGCCACAGCCACTTATATATCCATTCTTATCTTCGATATAATCACAATATTGTGCTCTATCAGCTATCAATTTATGACCGCATTCTGGACATACAAGTTTATTGTATTTCATTTTTCTCCCCTTTGATTTAGTCTGTTTCCTTTTCGATGAATTTCCATGCTTCTTCGTGATTGAGCCATCCAGCCGGTTCATGTTCGTATACCATAGCTTCAAGCAATCCCAAATTCTGTTCTTTTGTTATACTTGGGAAATTAGCTCCATAATATCCGCCATATGTACCAAAGCCATTTATTACAGATATCTTGTGACCGTTATATTCAAAATGTGTTCGACAGATAAAATCATCGTTATTTATTTCCACCGAATCATCGTACCATTCTATTTTTTTTATCATCGAGAAGCTTTCTAAACTTTTGTATCTCTTCGCATACTTCAATCATTCTGCTGTACTCGCTCCTCTCCTATCAATCTTACACCGAGAACAGCGCAATATATTTTGCCGTTTTGATGAAATTCTATCTGTGTTGATGAGAAGTCGGCTCCTATTCTGTCCATCTCTTCAATCAAGCCATCTATCAATTTCTTTTCGTCATTTGTCATTCTGCTGCACCTTCCCTTCAATGAGCTCTATTATTCTCTTATAAATTCCCTTTGACTTTCGGCCAGCTGCTGCTTCAGCTTGTCGCAAATCTTCGAGCACTTCCATCAGATTCATGTTCAGCTCCTTTTGATCTTCCTGGATTACTGAGTCCAGATCATGATAGAATTCGGCTGAGCACTTTTCTTTGACTACACTGCTGCAACTTTTATCTTTACAGTCGCAGCCATATTTGAAAAAGAATTCTTCTCTTGTCATTTTTTGCCACCTCTTAATCCATCACTGATTAAACATGCGCAAACAACAATAACAATCATCAATACAAAAAATTGTCCATCACTCATTCTCCGAATCCTCTGTCTGTTTGTGTTCGTTTAAATTTATAAATTCGCCCTTCGAATTCACCATGATAGGCTCACGATATACACCTCGGTAAATATCAGGACTAAAGTGTGCCACTGTCCTCTCACCATCATAAAGTCGCACACCATCCTCAGATACCTGGATATCATCAGCTAATACTTTTATAATTTCTTTGGCAAGCAGATTTTGAATTATAACGCAAAATACTTCTTTCACTTCTCTTTCTCCCATAACCACAATACTCCATTAATTTCCTTTACTTCAAACCTTGTATCCCATTCCCTGACATTGACCACAGGACCATTCTTTGCATGGTTTACATCCTCGGTGTGGTGACAGTCAGGATTTGGACAGCCTGGATAATCTAAATTACAGCCTTTTTTTCTTGTCGCAGAGATACATCGCTCTTCTTGGTATTCCCTCGAACATCTTCATTCTCCTCATAAATCGTTGTAATAACACTCTCTAACTGCTCTAACTACGGTCTCAATATCATAATTACCCCATCGTGCTACATCAGCCGCTAATGTACCAATGCATGCAAGCATTTCTATGTTAGTAATATCCTGAGCATCTGTCTCGGTACGAATTCCATCTTCGTCCGATATACTGACAGTGACCTTCAAGTATCCGCCCTTCATTGACTAGTCTCCTTTTGACATTTCTTCGTAGAACTTCAGAAGCGACTTCCTGGTGTTTGGAAAATCATCCACCACTTTCTTCAGCTCCTCTTCTGTGTTTATGCTTCTGAATCCGGAATGAAGGACTTCCTTGCCTTCCGGATCCAATATAATCATTGAGCTTTTACCGTACAGCTTACCAGTGTACCCGTTTTCACTTGTGTAGGTTATCATCCCTTAGCTCCTTTTCATGTTCCTGGATAATCATGTATTCTTTTTCAATTACTTCGTTGATTTTTGCTCGAAGCTCCTCATCCATCTCCAGATCAGCAAGTGCCATCTGAATATTGCCTGGTAATAATTCAAGCATCCATCTGCATCTTGCTTCGATGCAAAACATTTCGAAATCCTCGCGCTCTCTTTTAACGCTCTCGCAAAACAGCTTTATAAATCCCACAAACATAAAGAGCCATACTGCAATCCAGTTTGATGGATTTTGCAAAAATGAATTAATAAGGCTTAAAATCGCAGCGGACAGTGTGAAATACCATGAGCTGCATTTATCCCACAACTTTCCGAGTATCTTAATCATGTCAGCTCTCCTCTAATGGGAATGGAAGCTCATCATTCTGCTGCACCTTTGTACTGTCATATGCATGAATCAATAAATAGCTGATTCCATCTCCGTCTGTATATCCATCAGGCTCAATCTCCTCAACCTGATATTCTTCCATTCCACCATATTCGCAATAGAATTCTTCATTCAAGCCAACGCTGACCACCTGATCTATTCGAATGGCTACCTTAGTCTGTGGGTCTATTTTGCATATTAACTCATCTAGTCTCATTCTTTACCCCTTCCCTCTAAACAATTTAATATAAACATAATCGCCGTACTTGTCGCGCCATGCATAAGCATCGGCCAAGGAATCCACCCACACGTCAATGCTCTGGCCATTCTTGATTGAATCGCCATATCCATCTCCATCGGTATCCATGCCGGCACCAGTATCAAGAACCTCAAACAGTCCCACCAGCTCGCCGACACTTCCATCCTCGTTTACTGCGTTGATTTCTATGGTGCAGCCCTTCCACTCCTTGCACGCAGCCACGATTCCGTAGTGTGTTTTTTTTCCATAAGCCGTTTTTGAATGCTCACAGTAACATGTACACCTGATCTTCACCGGCTCCTCGAAGGGATTCCCCTTCACAGGCTCAATATATGCTTTTCTTGCCTGGCATTCAAAGCTAATTAGCAACAACAGTACACACGCTGCTGCAATCCATCTTTTCATCGCTCTCTCCCTAAAACTTGAAAAGACAATCCTCGCATACATTCATGTGAATGTATTTTGTGGTATCCTTTACCACAATCCGCCTAACTGCTCTTTTCATACAGCCTTTGCATTCGCAAAAACCCAGTAAACCTTTAATTGTCATAACTTCCCCAAGCGCACTTCTGACAGCAATGCGGACATAAGCCCTCACGAACTGTTCTCTTGCACATAAAAGCACGCTCTCTCCTTTTCTTTTCGCGCTTTTCTTCTTCCTTCAGGGCGAAAATCGAAGCTATAAAAGCCACAATACAAATCCCCATTAAAATAAGCGCTAATGTTATCAATCTCATTTAGTCACCATCTTAGCACCGCAGCCGGCACAATAATCGAGCCTGTCACCGCAGAATACCACGCTCTTTCTGTCACAGAATGGACACTGGACCATCTTGTATATTCTTACCATCTCAGTGGCTGCCGCTATCTTTTTCCACTCGCCTTCCTTACGGTCATCCTCATGACCATCTGCAAGATAGATCTGAGTTGCTGCTGATAGCAGCTGCTGCACTTCCAGACCTTCACAGGTCTCACTCATGCCCTTAATAATCTCAGCAAAAAAATTTGAATCAAAATGCTTCATGTCTAACTCCTTTCTGAAGCATTCTCCCTTTTAGCTTTGATTATCTCCCTTATATGGACTTGGCAGTGGAGCCCACGCCAATATTCGCGTGGCTTCAGTGACATATACCACCCAGCCATCGCCCTCAAATTTTCCAAACCCATATGTCTGGCTCACAGTATTCTCATTTTCGCGCTCAGTCCAAACAAGAACAATCTCGCCTTCAGGTGGACTCTTCTCCACCGGAATCCAATCAGAATCTACTAGCTCCACCTTCATCGTGGCCGGTACCACCATAAAGCCATCATCCCACTGTCGCTTCAGGTCATCAGTAAGCACCTTCAGCTGTGCTGGCTTCATAGAACAGTGAGCCGTGATGATTACCTTTTTCATCGACTTTCCTCTAAGCACAGCAAACACTAGCAATCTCCCCTAAATCTCTTTCGACAAAAGATAATAATACTTTCTTCGGCGCTCGTAAAACATTGTACGCTCACACGGGCATCCCATGCACTTCATCTTCTCGAAGGTATTCCCTTCGTAGATCACCGATTTTAGAATATATTCTGCAATATCTCCACCAGCGTCATAAGCTGCATGCTCAACCTTTAACATCTTGTCACGAATTTCTGCTCGCTTGGTCGCAAGCTCCATGGTGGAGTCATCGACTCGTCCTGATCCACCTGGTAATGAATCATAATTCATTGCGCCCACTGAATCTTTAAGCCGATTGTATTCGTCCAGCCACTCAGGATATTTGAGAGAAAACCATTTTGCATAGCCATATTCGAACTTGGAAAGCTTATACTTTCCTGTGTACTCCATCTTTCTCGCCATGTTCCACCGCTTTCTCTACGAACTCAATCAAATCATTGCGCTCAGTGTTTAGCAAATCAACCTGTTCAACGTAGACCTGAATCTGTCTGTTGATGCTTGCTATTCTCTCACGACATAGTCCTAGCACTACCTTTGGCACCTCTTCAGCGCTTGATTGGAAAGAAGCTGACATCACTTTGATAGTCTTTTCTTCAGATTCGTTGCTTAAAGTATCGTCAATACTTTTCAAAGTCTCATCTGCCACGGTCTCAGGCTCCTCTTTTTTAGGTCTTCCTGGACCACGTTTTTCAAACACTGCTACATCTTCGCCAGCATCATGAAGAACCTTCCTGATCTCATTAGCTGTCACGTTGTTCTTGTCTGCGATTTCTTGTATTCGTTTTGCGTTAGGTCGGTCTTTGTAAGCTGCTAAAATCTCCCCTTTCGTCTGAATCATAACTCTACCCCCTAATCAAGTATGTAATTTTTACCGAAAATTTTTAAAAAATCTAAATCCGGATAATTTTTCATGAATGCCTTCTGCGCATCTTGCTTCACCATGGCCGATATCTTTGCATCAGCGTGAACGCTGTTCTTCGACCCAGTGTGATGGTCCTTGCATAGATAAACCATCAGACCATACTCGTCTGACAGTGGTCGCCTTCCTGATCCATAGATACAATGATGCTCTTCCACGTACTTCACAGAATAATCCTGATTTAGCTTCATACACAAATAACAGGTGCCATCCTTCTGCTGCATAATTGATTTCACTTTCGAGCTTCACCGCCTTCCGTCAAATTGTCGGCGCGGTATATCTTGATTGAGCTGTCAGATCTGCGTATCTTGATTTTTGTCTGAGCGGAAATACCAATGTCAATCTTCTTCAGGTCGAGCTCTACCATCTTCGGAACTAATTCGTTCACCAGCTCCTCGACCTTTGGAAAATCATTGTTTAAAAGTGCAAAGGAAATCCCCTTCGACTCTTCAATCATTCCCTTGATTCGCTTTTCGTCCTCAACTCCAGCTCGCCAGATCTTGCCAGCTTCGCAGCGGCACTCAAAGCTCACCTGGTCATTTAATTCTTCATCGGTCATTTCCTCAGCCACTTTCATGAATTTGGTCTGACCGCAGAACTTGCACATTCCAGTCTTTTCGACTAATTTTTCCCCCATCTCGCTCCTTCCTGGTGGAGCTCTAAGCATGACCTTCATTCACAGTAATATAACTCTTCAATCGGTCTGTGGCCACTTTATACATTCGCTCAGGCTCATCTTCTGTCACCCTAATGACAAGCTTGCTATCTCGATATATGCTCAGAATGCAATCGTCAAGCGTATACTTCACGATGTACGTCAAATTATATCTAGCCTTTGCAATTTTAAATAGTCCACAGAATTCATGATACATACTTGCGAGCTCTCCTTGCGCACTCGGCTTTAAGCCAGTTGCGATACCCGTTGAACTCCTTGCATTTGATTATCATTTTCCTTCCGTTAAGCTTTAACAAGATATCTTCCCAAATATCTCGGTTTTTGATTTCCTTCCCCTTTGCATCCTTGAACTCATCAATCTGCCATTTATACGGCCAGCCGTTCGTAAAGGCATTAGCCACGAACTGACAGGTCGTGTGCAAGCAGATTTCATCACATGAACTAAGATAAGCGAGGACACTTTTTATACCATAAAGCACTGCTGCACTCTCAGAGCATCCCTGAACATGGCCGAAAAAACTTTTCGCATTCTCAGGATCATCGACAGTCACGGCAATGCCAACGATACCATCCTTAACCTCATTCCACTGAATCGAGGTCTCAATGTAGACATCAGCTCTCACCCTGAATCACCTTCCAGCTTCTTGGGATTGAACAATACTCTCTCAAGCTCGTCAAAATCATAGTCACGCTGATTAAAATCACTAAATTTTTTCTTGCTTTTTTCACTCGAGTCTGTTACGCGCGCGTTATATATATTATTTTTATTATTATATTTATTATTATGGCGGACATTTTTGTCCGGACCCCCCGGACATTTTTGTCCTACCCCCCGGACATTTTTGTCCGCGGACGGATTCTCCTCTTCTGGCGCTGCTGCACTCAAGTATATTTTGCGATAAATTGTGCCATCTTCATCCTTTGCAGATATCGAGCGAACAATAAACCCTTCTTGCTCCAGATCCTGAAGCCAGCGTCTAACTGTTCTATCATCAACTCCGTATAGCTTTGCAAAATACTTATTATTCGCCCAGCAATATCCTTTAGAATTACATAAAGATGTAATCTCAGCATAAAGCAGCTTTGCATTTGGACACAGCTTCGGATTGTATCTCACATCTGCCGGAATTACGGCATAGTAAGAAGGTTGTGACATAAATATTTAATTCTCCCTTAAAAATTTGGAAAATAACTTGTGAATAAAGTGTGAATTTGTTATGATAATGATGTTCTCGAAACACAAACTATTCAGTTGTGCTGTATAGAGATTTTCCGTTAAATGCTCATGTTTTCATGAGCTTTTTTTATTGAAAAACGCTCCTCTTTCGAGAAGCGTTATAAACGGAAACAGATATTTATCCGATAGTTACATCTTTAACAAAAAAGCCTCTCACACCGTTATTCAATTAATTCCTGTACAAAATTATCTTCCGTTACGGAAATATTAACACAAGAAGCCTTAAAAATCCAAACTATAAAATTGCACAACTTAACAGAGAGAAAATTATAAGATATAACTAATCGGTACAATATGCATCAATCCAAGCACGCAATTGTGCTGAAGGCGAAATATAATGCTCTTTGCAATATTGCAGATATTTCTGTTTACAATCAAGCGGAAGGCTTAAAGATATTCTATCCGGTACCTTCTTGGATTCCAGACCATTGGCGGCCTTAATTACTTCCTGGTCAGCTTCTCGAGCGTCCAGATCTGAGTCATAAATTGATCCCATGTTATTCTCCCATCGTATTTTCTAATAATTCCATAAAGTCAGCCATCGCAAGCGCTGCTTTATGCTTTGGCTTCCAGTCAAGAATTGAAAGCCCCTGAGCTGCTGCGTCAGTGAGCGCAACAGAATTCGGCATGAAAAAAGTCTTATATCCTGGATACCGAATCGAAAACCAGTTGATGAACTCAGCCGTTCCAAGGCAGCGATTCCACCTGTTGAACACGATAATGAATTTTTCTTTATCGAATTCCGATGCAATCTCCATCATGCGCTTTAGTGGTTCCATGTCATACCGATTGCAGTTAGTTGGAATCACCACCACATCAGCTTCACTGATCCATTGTCTCATGTGCTTCTGTAGAGCTCCTGGTGTGTCAATGATGGCCACGTCAGCATCTTCACTTCTCTTCGTCTTATGAATCGCGCCGCCCTGTTGGTCCATATCGTAAAAATCAACCTTCAGCTTTTTCTCGAAGTAAAAAGCAGCCGAATCACTAAGTAAAGTCTTGCCAACTCCACCCTTCTGATTAGCAAATAAAATGTGTTTCATGACAATCTCCTTTCTGCGTAGATTTTACGCAATCTTGCGTATATCATGCGTATAAATTGCGCAAAACCTACGCACTTATACGCAGAAATTACGCATTGCTATTATAACGTTTTTAACACTTTATTCAAACTATTTTAGTATGATAATCAAACCAAGGGAGAACCAGATCAGGAAGGAGTTTAATATGGGATTATTCGGAAATGCTGAAGAAAAAGAAGCTAAAAAAGAAGAAAAAATGAATGCCATTATGGCCAAATACGGACTCGAGAAATTATCACCTGAATATCGTGATAAAGTAAAAGCTATTAATATAGAGCTTGCCGGCATGGGATTACAAGAAGCCGGTATAAAGCTATCAATGGCCAAATCCGAGGACCAGCTTAAAGTTAGTTATCTGCATGCTATTTTTGAACAGAATTGGATAATTATCAGGCTCCTGGATGAGATAGCAAAAAATAAATAAACTTATTTACTTATGCGTAAGACTTACGCAATCTTGCGTATATTCTGCGTAGAACTTACGCAAATATGCGTATAATATACGCAAAATAAAAAAGTGCCCCACCACGCTACCCGTTCAATAGCGCGATGGGGCTTTATCTATGGAGAAAAACATAGATTATCATTTAATAAGCTTGCCCTCTTTTAAGAGTTTAACCAGCTTCAAATTCTGCGCAATGGTGCCACGATATCCTGTGATTCCATTCTTTTCCGCAATTTGTTTTCTATGAGCGAAGCTCGTATCTTTTTCACCTACTGATGTAAGCGCCGATACAATAGAGCTTCCTACGCCTTTATATTTTGGGTAATAATTACCCATAGGCAACTCCTCTATATGTTTCATGTATAAAGGACTATCCTTAATTACGAACATATAAGAGAAGTCCTTCGCACGTTCATCAAAGGGTGATACACAGCCATCCCTGGCAGTGGAACGCATCTCATATACTTTTAGATCATCACCGATATATGCTACATGGCCAGACTTCCACAGGACCATACCTTCTTCAGCAAGAGCCTTCTGAGGTCGAATCAGCATAACAGCTTTTTGTTTTAGCGCTAGACTGTTTATGTTAGGTATACCAAGCGCTGAACACACCAAATAAGAGCAATCCCCAGCAAGATATCCTTTATCAGCATCCTTCATGGCTTCAGCTTTTAAAGCTGCCGTGAACTTACCTGGATATGCTTTTGCAAGCCTTTCGACCAGAGCCATTGTATATCTTTGCCCTTTTCCGCCATAAAGATATCGATGAGTTTTTATTATTTCTTGTGCCTTCCTAGTACCTTCATTTACATTCATAGGAACCCCCTTTCGAGAGCTGACTTCACTTCCTTGCAAGATATTCCTGTAGAGTAGATTTCGCCCTCATCAGATCAGCAGAATACTCATATCCTGAATGCTGACAAAAAGCAATCTCGAAATCGATGAATGCCAGCATACAATTAATGAACACTTCGTTCATCGCCTTTTGCTCTCTAAATCTATCATTTCCTTGCTTTAGAGATTTATCAACCTCTTCCACCTTAACTTCGACCTTTGTAATTCTCTCTTCGAGGTCGTTATGTGGCTTTGCTAAAAAATTTTTAAATAAAAAAAGCATTATGCAAGAATTGCAAAACGCTAAAAAAATCTCAAGCATTAATAATATTTTTTGCATAAGCTATTCCTCTACTTCAGGAAGTCCAGCGAGAGAAGTGGCAATTGATAGAATCGCAGCAACTGCTGACACTGAAAATACAGTCATCCAGTCAACTTGATCCAATCTGACAGCAGATGTACCTACTGCAGCAATAAAAGCCTGAAAAAATGTCCTTACAGCACGTATTGCTGCAGCTTTTAACCATTTATTGTTCATAGCTCTACCCCCTTATCTAAGCATTCTCCAAAAGACCTATTCTGATAGAATTGCTTTCAGCTTCCACATAACCACTTAAAGCCTTAGTTGCGAAGTTGGTTGAACCGTATTCCAACACCACTACACCCTCTGTATCTTCAGTCTGTGCCACATAAGTGGCTTCATCGTAAGACTTTAAGCTTAATAGCTTGATTGCATTAGCGTCGGTAACAGTTTCAATTGTAGGAGTTTTCAGCTCGGCTACTACGATAACATTATTATTGCTCAGCCATGTTGTAACATCATTTAATGAAGTCGCCCCCTCAACTCTTAACATTATGCAAGTATCATTCCATGTCCCTGAATGAGCTAAAGCATATTGATTATATTCATACTTATTCGAATATAATGTATTTTTTGAAACGATAGTTGCAAAACGATTTGAATAGCCATGACTAGGAGTATCATTGTCAGGTGGCTCTTTAAAAGAAAATGCTTTTGCAAAACATTCATGATTATTCGCAGCTATTCCAAACACCCAATTTTCATCTTCAGAACCATCATAAGTCACTTCACCTATTCTTCTAGTAATTTGGTAACCCCCGTCAATTTTCTCTAAGGTATCAGCTACATAATACTTTCCATCCTTTACCAGATTATAATTATCTGTAGAAGTTACTTCGATAGCTCTAAGCACTAAATCCGTTATAATGTCTTTGTACTTATAAGGCTCATAAGTGGTATCTGTAACATCTGCCAATTCAAGTGAATATCTAAAAGTAAAGTTATTAAAAACATTGTCTTTATGATGCTCAAACCATATACCATGGTATGGATAGGTTGCAAAATCATTTTCTGAAATTGTAAATGGCGATGATATTACATCTCCAACCGATACACTCGAAACTGTTTTGTAAACTTTGTCTGTGAATGAGCCATCTGGACTTACATACTGTCTTAAAGCTATTGTGAAGTAAGATGAGTTTTGACCAGTAAATGAACCACCTAAAATCTCAACTCTTAACACATAATTATTTGGTGAAATTTTACTTTTCCCTTGATTTCTGTGAGTATAAAAGAAAAATCCAATTGCTGTACCTGTACCATTTGCTGTAATTGAGTTGTCATCATTGATTGTATATGTAACACCAGTTACTTCTCCATTGCTTGAATAAAAAGGATAAGGAATCAGATTCTTACCTACACACTTTAAATTAGCCTTTGCATTCTTAATTGCTACAGGAACAGAAGGTGTTGGAGTGCCATTCTGTAAGCTCATGCCATACATTTTATCAAGCAATACGCGGCCAATATTAGACTTTGGATTAGCCAAATATGTGCCAGTATTCTCTTTCAATGAATACACATCAGCCACTACATCAGCATAACCAGCTGGTGTGCCAGACATAGCTTCAGCTGCTGCATCTTCAGCCGCTTGCTGAGCATCTTCAGCTGCCTGAAGGGAAGCAAGCGCAGCTTCTGCGTAAGCCTTCGCGCTTTCTGGCGCGGTTGATGCATCATATTCGGCTCTTTTAGCCACTTCGTTAATATCGTAAATAGCATCATGAATCGACTGTCTAACGTCTTTACCATATCGAGCAGACATGATCTGCTGTAAATCTTGCTCTACACTCATGACTCTTCTCCTTCCTCAGCTTCCTGGATCCACTGCTCGCGCTTAACATAATTCAGATTATCATCAAGCAATAGCGCAGTTATTTTCTTAGGACCACCGCCCACACCAGTGAAGCATTCGTAAAACTTTCTGATTGCTGTGTCCTTGTTATCATACGGAGTCAGGCTGCGCTGCTCAGCGCCTTGGGATGTAATCGTTAAGTTTAAAACATACCATCTCATGCTCAGCTCTCCTTTTCTATCGCTTTCGTTATAAAGTCAATGACATCATTCACTTCTTTACTCAAAGCCTTGCCAGCCTTATCATCAGTTAAAACACGCGATATTCTAGCATTAGCTCTGATTGTTTTACCTTCTGAGTCGAATTCGTCGAAAGTTGCGGAAATACGCTGAATTTTGCCATCGCTTGTAATGTTTAGATTCTTAACATTAATCATCTTCAATTTCTCCTTCCATTTTTCCGATTAGCTTCATCATTTCAACAGAAGGAGCATCACAGCGCACTCCTTCATAATCTTTTTGAATTGCTTTGATTTCAAAACCAAATTTCAATTCAGGTGTGCCTTTAACAATAAAATAATCAGGTGTTCTATCGTCTACCCAGATATCACCTTTGCCGTATTTCTGTAAAAATACTTGATAGCATATATCTGTATCAACAGTCTCTTTGAATACATCATCAAAAGCTATTAAACACTCGCCGTTTTCGTCAAGCTGGCCTTCGCCTATATCACCAAAGTATGGTGTTGGAGTCTCGTATGCATTCATTTGAACATGGCCGAAGCTCTTAGTCTTTACTATTCTAGGCTTTGAGCCACCGCAGCCAATGCTTCCAGCTGCATAGATATCTCCATCCGCATAAATACCGCCACCAGATCCTACTCTAGTATTTAAAGCACTAGCGTTTAATGAGCCGTACATTTCAGTATTACAATTTATAGTAAACCAATTCCAAATTACAGTACCGCCGTTGAGCGTAATTCCGTTGCCATCTCTAGCATTCAAATCAGTAACACGTACCGCGCCTGAAGCAAATTCAATATTTGTACAATACACAAATCCGGCATATGTTACATAAAATTTTCCTTCCCATGCATCTGATGTCGAATCTCTTGTATAAACACAAAAAGACCAGTTATGATCTGCATTCACATACTTATAAAGCACTACTTTTCGAGTGCTATCTGAATCATTCGTGCCATTGTACGAAATAATAGCACTATCAGTAATATACCAGCCGCCGACTGTACCTTGTTTCAAAACAATTCCGTCTTTATCCCAGTGGCCAATTTCTTGATTGGATGCATTGACTATCTGAAGAATACCGTCAGTGTTGGAAGCTCCACCAAGCTTTAACGTGCCGCCCTTGATCCTATCAGCATACATCGTGCCAGCAGTGATGAAATCAGCTACAATCGCACCATTCATCGTGATAGCTGTGCCATAAGTCTGGCCACCATCTGAAGAATATCCAAATCCGTTCTGATTCCATCTCCAGATCTTCGTTGGATTGTTGAGAGCATCCTGGATACGAATCTCAATCGGCTGCCCGTCATTGTTACGGACGATAACCACATAGCCACCATCTGCGCCTGTGATTAATGCTGTTGCGTTATCAATGGCAGTTTGAACCATGTTCGAAGTTGGCAGCTCATCAATCTTTCTTTGGATTTCCTCATTGGCAGCTTGTGATTTGGCGCTTAATGAAGTGATTTGCTTAATTCCTAAGGTAATCGTGTCATTCTCAGGATTATTCAGATGAATCTGAAGCTTTGAGAGTATAAAATATCTGTCTAAACCATGTGGAACTGACACTACTCTGATAGAATCCAACAATCTAAATTTATTGAATTCATCAGAAGTCAATCCTAGATCTATGGCCTTCGCCTGGATAACAAGATTCTCAAATTGAATATCTGATAAATACGCCTTGCCCTTTGCTAAAAGCGCCGCTACAGTGGTCACATCATCCCACACAACGACCTTCTCAATATATCCGTAGGCATCCACCGCTGTGCTAGAATATACATAATCAGCACCTGAAGGATGCTCTGAATCAGCCGCTGCGGTCTTGATCGTAAGTCTCTCGTCCAGTCCTGGTATGCTCTGAGTATCCAAAGTCGCACCAAGCGGAATGATTATAGTGGCTATCTCTTCAGTATCGATATTCTGAGATAAATCAAGCAAATTCTCGCCTAAACGAATTACCTGATTGCTCGTCCTTGGACTAGAAGCAAAATAATCAATATAGCGAACACCTTCCACGTGTCTGGTACGAAGGAAGCCGCCAAAATCATCCACCAGATCCTCTTTTATCTCGGTCATGGTGGAATTGTAATTCGTATAACAGTAAATCGAATTAGAATCCGAAATTGTGACCTGTCCGACAGTAAAATGCTTCGTGCTCTCGGTCTGAGCATTATGCTGCGATACATAAGACTCCAGCAATTGTCTCGGAGTTTTATTCTGATAATATGCCGGTCTCAAATTCGAATCATTCAAAAAAGTAAGCTCACCCTCACAGGTGAGCTTTTTCTGCTTCCAAAAATCAATAGTAGAATCAATACATACACCTTCAAAAAGCGGCTCTGTATCATCATCACGATATACGTCAATAAGAGAAGTCCTCTTCTTGATTGTGTTGTAATATGGATGCGTTGGTGGCAGCGTGAACGTGAATGTGCCAGCCTTATTGACTTCCTGGTCAATCTCAGGATTGATAATCGCTAGCTCTTCAATTTCACTTGAGCAGAACAAACTGCCATCAACATAAATCTTATACATTACAATCTAGCTCCTCTATAGTTGATTGTTACTGTTGCCGGACCAGTTATCGTGATTTCATTTTCGCCTGGCTCGAATTCAAACTCATATAAGGTCGTGGTACCCACACCACAAACTACCGACTGACCGTTATATGTGACAGTTACCTGTGCATCTGTAGTAATTGATGCGAAGGTTAGCTGCTCATCAGCTATCAAGGTCACTGTCTCTGATGTTGTGATAACAATATCCATCAATTCGTTTATATAGCCATCTTCGAAGTCAAATGGATCCCATAGCCAATCTTCACCTGAAGAATCAATGCTATATTTGAATGAATCGCAATCGGCTTCAATAACATACTCGCCACCTTTACGATTTTCTTTGAACGAGCTCAAATCAAGGCGGCCATTGTAATAATATGACGGATCGTCATCAAAAATTATATGCAGCTTCTGCCCGTGGAGCTTGTTGGCCACATCAGACATCTTTAGCGTTGGATTTAGTGCTGTGCTATTCATCTTCAGCTTCAGCGTGCGATTGCCATAATAGACCTTACTCGATAAAACGTTTGTCAAATCTAAGTCGCCATTACGCAGTGGAATAGATACAGTCTTTGTCTTTATCGAAGGAAGTCCAATATCCTTAGATTCAAGCGCCAAACCTAAATCTTGCATATAATATTCGCCGATTGTCACATTGTTAAATCTTCCCATCAGATACTCCTCTGGTCATATACATACAATTTTCCAAGTGCGTCATTGTACTGAGATACCGTCTGACCAACAAGTGCACCGGTATCAAGCACAATCTGCTGATTGCCGAGTCCTGGCAACGCTCCAGCAAGATAATTAATTACATCGGCATTATTTGCACTCACTGCAATATTCGACAATGCTGCTATGTGCTCAGCTGTCTGATTAAGCGCCGGATCTAATATATTAAGTGAATTGCTCATGGTATCCGCCAGCAATTCCATGAAGTCGGGCATCCATGTGTTCGCCTGATGAAGCGCTCCTTTTTCCGGTACCGAAAAATGCAAATAGCTTGCGATTGTAGAAGCTACTCCACTCACCGCATCACGTACTGCGCTAATCTTGTCCTTTATTCCCTGGATAAATCCATTAATAAAGTCAGATGCCCACTGCTTTGCATCATTAATCAAATCAATGAAGGTCTGCTTGATTCCCTTTTCCTTCAAGTCGGTAAAAATGCGCTTAACTAGAGCAATCTCAGCCTTAATTATATTGATATAGCCCATGATGAGATTTTGAGCCCATCCTGGTGCTGATTCAAACAGTGAAGTAAATATCGAGGTAATTGTCTCCTTTGCAGCATTGAAAGCGTTAGAAGCATGTTCTTTCATAGAATCCCAAATTTCTGATAAATTTTCTTTAGCTTCCGTCCATTTTTCCGATAACCACTCGGAAATAGCTCCCCAGTTACGAATAATTGCAATCGCACCCACCACAGCAGCCGCCACCGCTGCGATTATTAGAAGCACAGGACCCAAAGCCACAACGATACCAGCAATCGCCGGTATTAAAGTGCTGACTAAAAATGAACCTACTGCCGTAATAACAGTTATAACCGTACCAATAGAGCTTACAATTGTACCGATGAATGATACCACTTTACCGACAATAATAAGCGCCGGACCTAGAGCCGCCACAATTGCCGCTATGGCCACAATCATCTTCTGATGCTCTTCATCCAGACCGTTGAACTTATCGACTAAGGCCTGAACATATCCCACCAGCTGAGTGATATAAGGCATCACAATCTCGCCTATTGTAATCATCAAGCCCTCAACGGCTGATTTTAACAGTGTAATCTGACCATTCAGATTATTAAGCTGAGTGTCTGCCATGTTCTGAGCTGCGCCTTCAGCAAAATCTAAAGCCTGATATACCTCAGTCCATCGCTCGCTTGTTGTGGCCAAAAGCGCATTAACTGATGATAAATCAGTCTTGTTGAACATCTTCGATAAGAGCTCTGTCTTTTCCTGGTCAGATAAGTCTTTCATTGATTCATTTATCTCACCAAAAATGACATCAAGACCTCTCAATTCGCCCTCAGCTGTATACGCATTAATTCCTAATTTATTGAAGGCAGCTATGGCTGCATCTGTAGTCGGATTAAGCGACAGCATGATATTTCTTAAATGAGTACCAGCTTCAGCGCCTTTTATACCATTATCAGCAAGTACACCCAGTACACCGGTCAGCTCTTCAGTACCATATGCCAAATTTTTTGCGGTACCACCGACACTTAGAATCGCTTCACCTAACTGTGAAACGCTTGTATTTGTTTTCGATGAAGCCTTGGCCATCTGGTCAATAAGCTTCCCGGTCTGCTCTAAGCTGAGTCCCAGCGCTGATTGTGAGTCTGTAACCATGTCTGAAGCTGATGCTAGATCCATCCCACCAGCAGCGGCGAGATTAAGAACATTTGGAAGCATCTTCATAGATGTCTCCGCATCATATCCAGCGAGAGCCATATAATTGAGCGCATCAGCAGCTTCAGAAGCAGAAAATGCTGTAGAAGCTCCCATCTCCTGAGCGAAATCTGACAGCTGCTTCATGGTCTTGGCTGCATCAGAAGTCTCATCGTTTAATTCATCAACGGTATATCCCATGGTGGCAGCCACCTGACTCATTGATGAATCAAAATCCGCTGCAGTCTTTACGGCTGCCGTTCCAGCTGCACCGATTGCCGCTGTGACAGGAAGTAATTTCTCTCCAACGTTTGAAATACCGTCCCCGACATTTTTAATCTTTTCCCCGGCAAGTTGGAATTGCGTACCGATTACAGAAGCGGATTCCCTCGCCTGACGCTCCAATTCTTTGAGTTTTTGCTCTGATGCAATAATGTCCCTCTGCAGAGCCATCTGCCCTTCAGTGGCCGCTTCAGTGCCATTTTGCTCGTTCATCTCAGCGAGAGCTTTCTTCTCTTCCTCTATCTTTTTCTTAACATCTGAAATCTCATTTGCAAGCAATGTCTGCTTCTGCTTTAAGAGCTCAGTATTGCCTGGATCCAATTTCAGAAGATTATTTACATCTTTAAGCTGTCTAGCTGTGGCAGATATGGAAGAATTGACTTCTTTTAACGCTTTCTGAAGCCCTGTGGAATCTCCACCAATTTCAATTGTTACACCACGAATTTTCTGCGCCATAATCCACCTCGCTAAAAACTATTAAAATCTTCTTGCGTGGCCACTCTGGTATACTCGGCGCCATCGTTAGAAGATTCAATGAATACATCAAAAACGGCTCCAATTGACAGCCCTTCAAGGTCTGCCAATGTGAAGCCGATTTGCTTGCAACGCAATAAAAACAGAGCTACAGTCGATGGTCGGTCTGTAGCTTCTATTTTTTTTTACGTCCAGATAAAGTTTTCTGATTAATTCCCCAAAGCTCTATAAGCTCCGGAAGAATTTCATAAATAGAAAACATATTGAAATTATCCAGCCACTCTTCAGGTGATGAAGGAAAATCTTCAGGATTCCCCTCGCCTGATCTAGCCATTATATAAGCTATCTTTTCAAAAGACTCAAGAGAACCGATTGAAAACTCATGAGAGCCGTCTTTCTTCTTCTCCTCGTTCTCTTCATAAAGATGCTGCATGTCCTGAAGCATGTCCCTTCTGAACATATTTCTATAATGGATAGGCGTTGCTGCTGTTGCTTTAAATTTGACCTTTTGGCCACTAATATCTATGATTTTCTCCATACAATACTCCTTAGGTCACTGGACTAGATACCGGCTGATGAACAGCTGAATACCATCCTGTGTATGTTGCTGAGCTTGTGTCTACGCAGCGTGCCTTGACCAAATTCTTGCCTGTTGGCTCGTTGTAAATAGACTTGGCTGCGATTGTGATTGTCTCTGTCTCTGGCTCGATTGATGTGTCTGTAGTCTTGCCAGCTACAGAAGGACGTGAAGCTGTACAATTGTAGAAGCAGTGACGTGTTGCTGACTCGTCTCCGTCAAATTCAAATAAAAGAGCGAAGTGAACTGTCGACTGATCAGAAGTCTCAAGCTTCAAATCTCCGTTAGTGATTTCGCCAAGGACATCCTTGCGGAAGTTATCGGGAATCAAAGCGGATTCAAAATCTCCTTCATATCCGTTGTTAGCGAATCCCGTGTAATAATCTGTGTTATCGGCTCTAAACACGATTTTTTCGTCTTGAGCATCAAGTGACAGATTGACAGCACCTGGCCAAGAAACAGGTGTCGCGTAGGTGGCTGTGCCATCATCGCCGATAGTAGCAATCGAGTAGTGAACATTTTTCAGTCCGTACTTTACCTTATTAGCCATTTTGATGATCTCCTTCCTGATTATTTGTTTGAGCCGCTTCAGGTGGCTCGGTAATGACTACTTGCATCGAATACATTGTCTCGTAGACATTTTCGCCATCGATATAAGCGTCATTTTTTGAATAAAAAAATCCGTATTCTGTCAGCTTCGACTCGATAGTGGTCTCAGTATCCAGATCACGGAATGATGAATCATATTCGATTGATAAATTTTGCTTTTTGACGTAATTCGTGTTATCAGCAGCCATGTCATCACGGTCTGGATAATCGAATAAAAGAAATGGAGCTTTTACAACCTTAGCTTCATCGTTGGTATAATACGAATATCCGCATCCGATAGTCTGCGCTATATCTTGCATCATCTCATCAATTTGCTCGTATGTCATTGCTCAAATTTCTCCTTAAAATTCTTCAACAATAGATCATCCAAATTTTCAACCGCCGGCTGCATATGAGGATAGGCCTGAGCCCATCCTTCTCCACCAGTGCCCCACAGGTGTTCAATTCTGTGACCAAACTCGAGTAGATGCACTAACCTGTAACCTGGTGCATCATGATATATGATTACTGATGTGGCAAATCTGCTATCCTTATTTTTTTGGATCCTAAAGCCCTTATAATAATCAGCTGACCAGCCCCAGTGCCTAGCATTTCCTTCAATTCTTTTTTTGACATCTTTCGCGGTCTCCACAACGGCCTCATCGAGAGCATACGTTGCCGAAGCTCCGACTGTATTAATAATGTCCTTCAAAGCATCAGAAAAACCACTTGCTGTCAGCTCGCCACGCTGCTCATTTTTACGCTTCATCAGATTCCCTCACGTTCTTCCACATAAAGCTCCAGATCATCAAGCGATGATTGATAAGTGCGATATATGGCAAATTTCTGACCCTCAAATTCAACAACCTTCTCACCGGAATATTCGCGACTGCGAATAATAAACTTCCACTGTGGCTTGATGCCATTCTGAGAAGCCGCGTTGAATTCTGAACCGGATACAGAAGTCACTCGGCAAAAAATCTCAGTCTTAGACTCGACCTTCACCGGCATGCCATATTTATCCTTAGTTTGGGTATAGCTTATAAGCTTCAAAGTTGAATCTTGCATATTATGAATCTCCCTGGTTTAAATCTTTGATTTTACGAAGTCCAATTCTCTGAAGCACATCCTGGTAACGGCGCTCAGCCTTCTCATCACCATATCCGAAATAAGCCTGACAATATAAAGCCACAGCCTGACATTGTACTTCATCATCAGCCGAAAATGGTGAATCTGTAGCCTGAGTAATATCGGCTTCAGCTGCTGCTATCAGCTGATTCACTTCACTGTCGAATACCGTTGATGTGAGTCGTAATGAAGTTTTGCAATATGTCAAAAGCTCTGAACTAACTGTTGTCATTTCTCTTTCTCCTTCATTTGCTTCATGAAAGCCTCATAAAAGCCTTTAGTGATGATTTGACTGCCACAGTGACCCAGCTGAATCTCTGGATCAGCATAAATCTTATAACCACATTGACGAGCTCTCCAACAAAAAGATAGGTCCTCGCCAACTCTTCCAAGTGGTGAGAACCAGTCTTTATACTGAGCTGCCACGTCAAAAAGCACATCAGAACGCATCAGAACGCACCCAAAGCCGATACCTTCTACCTCGAAAATATCATCCTTAGGATATGAATTGTAATTTTCATAGTTTGCGAAATAATTTTCGTCAATGCTTAATTTTTTAAGTAATACCGGACTGAATGGATGCCTTCTGCGGTAATAAATACCTGATATGATATCCAAATCTCTTTCTTCCATTTTGGCCATCATTCTCTCAAGAGTGTCAGGCTCAAACATCATATCCGAGTCCAGCCACAGTACAAAGTCGGCTTTCATGGAAAGCGCGTGCTTTGCAAGATTATTTCTCGAGTCATAAACTAGAGAGCCAATCTGAAAAGCTACAGCACAATCCCCAACTTTTTTAAGCATTGATAACGACTGCGCAAACACAGCTGGAACGGAATCCATCGAAGGGACAGCTATGAGTACATTCATGATTTATTCTCCTTATTTCTGAATTCTAACGAAAGCATCAGGTCCTACGATTCCAAGACCTACATACATGCGTCCGATTACACCGACAAGATCCTTTGTTGCAAGCTCCTTATCTGTGAATCTGTTGATTGTGATATCCTCGCCGTTAGGGAAGTTTGCAATGGCACCTTCCTCGAAATCACCAACGATCATGTAAGTATCGCCTGTGGTTGCGGCTGTGAATGAAGGAATTGAATTGTTGAACTCAACCTCAAGACCTTCAAATGGATCTACGCTGAATTTGTTTGCATACTGTGCAGCCTTGAAATCTGCATAAGTAAGCTTATTCATAACGATAACAGGATTACGAGCCTGATCTGACAGCATAGCCATAGCCTGAGCTGTAAGGCCAACGCTTACAGTTGTTGCTGTATAAACAGGAAGTCCTACAGCTGTTGTTGTTGAAGCTGTGTCAGCAGCAACAATCTTCGCAAGAAGCTCATCCTCAGCCTTCTTTGCGATGCGGTATGTGAGCTCATCATAAATAAATCTTAGGAACTGCTCACCATCACCAAGGCCGATATCTAAGCTTTCATCTGATACAGATATCCATTTCTTGATTGATGTAGGGAGAATTTCAACTGTACCGAGAACTAACGACTCCTCAGATACTGCATTTCCGCCTTCTGCATGAACTACAGCGCCATCAGCTGAAATCTCAAAACCAACTTTGAGGTTGCCAGCAAGATAAGCCTTGCGGACTCTTCTCATTACACCAGTACGCTCCCATGCGTTCTTAATGAGGTCGTAAACGAATTCAGGAACAGGAACAGTACCGTTTGTTGCATTCTCCGTTAAGAGAGTGCGGCACTCCTTGAACTTGTTATCTGAATTAGCAATTGAACGAGCATATGCATCGATATACTCTGTGGTATTGCGAATTTCTGCATCCTTCATTTTTTCTTCTCCTCTCTTTTCCTCGATTACTGAATCCGCAACATTCGGATTCGCATTAATCTGCTCAGCAGCACGCTCTTCAGCTTCAAGCTTCTCTTTCTTCTCGATGAGAGCCTTGCGCTCTTCAGCGATTTCAGAGAGCTCTTTTTCTCTGGCATCGATTTCGTTCTGCTCAGCGGTCTCAGCAAGTGGTGCAAGACCTTTTCCTCTCTCCTCGTTAGCTTTTAACAGCTCGAGGACTTCCTTCAATTCCTTACTCATGATTAATCTCCTCTAATCTCTGATTAAGTTGTGCCACCTTTACAGCCCTCGCCTTTGCACTCTCCAGCACGCTCCTTGCTTCCTCAAGGCTCTTCTTGCCACTCTCCAGTGACCGAGAAGATATGCTTGTCTGCTCATAAGCTGGCCATGTTACTGCGGAAACCTCAAAGATTTCCGAGATATGAGTAATGGTCCTTTTTGGGTAATCACTATCCAAATCGTCCCATTTATCTCCATCAACTAAAAAAGCGAAGGACATACCTGATATGTCTCCTCGCTTTATTGCTGAATCTAACTCAACCGCCTTCGGATTGTTGGAATCCAGATCTGCCTCCATTTCCACGCCATCCTCAACGATTGTTAATCTCATTGTTGAATTTTTGTTATTTCTTCGGCTCCTTGCCAGCGGAATGCCATCAAAATCATGATTTACTAAAAGCCTGACATCTCTGAGAGTCTTTTCATCAATAGCTCCTGGTGCAATCGACTCTTCCCACCATCCACCGATATCTGTTTTGGCATTAAATACAACAGGCTTTCCAGCAATTGCAATGCCATCGCCTTCAGCTGCTCTTGTTTCAACAGTACCTAAAAAAGTCCTGATCTCAGTATTCTCATTCATTTGAACTATCTCCTTCCTGTGCCTGTGTGCCTGTGGCACTTGTATAGTTATTGGTTGCAATCAAAATCTCATCGCCACCGCGCTCAGGTCCAAGTGGCTCATATCCAATCATCTCGCGGTATTCGTCGCGAGTGAAAAGTCCCAGCTCTTTCGTTGCATTTATTACATTGGTTACGACAGTAAGCGGCTGATATTTAAGCTTTGCTGTGTTGGCGCTAATCTGATTACCAAAAGCTTGCATACGCGCCGTGAAAATGCCATCTGTGAGCACTTGCTCGAATTGGATAGCCCAAGGCTCCAGTCTACCTTCGTAAACTCCTTCATATCCGGCTGAATCGAATTTATTCTGAAGGAAATCCTCATTTACACCGAAATATGAGAACGCTGCGTCCCTTGTAACCTTCTGTGTATCTGCATCAACGACATAAGGCTTTGATTCAATCGGCGTATAATCGAACTTACCATCTATAAACATTACGCCGCCACTATTCTCTACGGCGAAATTCTCCTGGACAAATCTCTCACGGGCAGCCTTAATATCATCTTCTTTCATTACTTGAGCAGCTTTGAGAAGTCCTCGAACTAAAGCACTGTTTTTGATGCCACCCTTTATGCCTTGCTGCTGAGCATCCATCAATTCGGCTATAGCTCTAAATGACTTATTTGAATCGCCATAAATGTCATCTTCCATGAAGTGATTACGCATGTGGATGATTTGTGAGTACGGAATTGTATAATAATGGCTATGTCGCATCTCGAATCTGATGAATTCAACACCATCCTTCTCATACATCTTCGTGCTACGGTAATTAATTGGCCATAAAGCCTTCAACTCTCCATTCTCATCCCACTCTGGCCAGATGTAAGCATTATTTGATGAGAAATAGATCGCAGCCACCTTATAGATAAAATCATACTGAGTCATATATGGATTTGGCTTTTTAAGGACTCTTGCCACATCAGAAGTCCGATCTGTTATCGATATATTGTTTTTGTCTTTACGGATGGCAGTAAGCTCCATCTTCGCAAGATTACGCGCCAGCGCATCAATGCAAGCTACAATCGTATCGATATCCAAAAGCTCCCCGTTAAATCGCTTATAGTGCCAAGTCTCGATATTGAACGGAATTGCCTTAGATCTCTCCTTGTCAATCGATTGCTTTTTTTTGCTAAAAAGTGCCATCTGCTTCTCCTTATCCGACCATGTTCAAATAGTCATCTCTGTACTTGCAATAAATTGTATAAGCATTTAAAAAGCTCACTAGACCATCAATGCGTCTGTGAGCTTGTATCTTAATCGGCTGAATTGCTTCGTTGGTGCCTGTCTTTTTGACCGCTGTGTTCGTCAGACACCATTTAAATATTGGATTATTGTTATAATTAACTCTCTTATCTGCAAGCATGCCACCCAGCTCATTCATTGGAGCTGTCCAAGTGATTGGACCTTGTGGAACGGCTTCCATCACATCGCCAAATTCTGACTTCATCTCCTCGACCCAGTAGTTTGCAAGTGCTCTATCATATCCAACTCGCCACAGGTCAATCTTATACGTGTCGCGCATTTCAGCGAACCACCTGGTCACATCGGAATATTTGACCATATTGCCTTCACATAAGGTCAGAAGCCCTCTCTCAGACCATAATCGATATGGAGCTTCTTTTGCGTTTGTAGCTTCCAGCATGTCAACTCGCTCGCTTGGAAGGAAATAATGCTGCAACAAATAAATCTTATCTTCACCGCGCCTTCGCACCAAAATTGACGCGCATGTGAGGTCGCGCGTGCTCGATAAATCGCAGCCACCTATTCCATAAGTGTCATATAAGAGATTTGGATCAAAAACCTCTTCGTTGTTCAGCTCTTGCCATGTGAGCCAGCTGCTAGAGATAATATTTTTTATATTAAAATCTTTAGTTAGAACAGTCGGCTTATAATTTGGTGTGGACTTAGCTCTCTCAACGCTCGCCCTGAGCTTCGCCCTGGACTTGATTGTGTCGATGCCTGGATTCGCCTTGATCCATTTATCTTCTTTATCCCACTCATCTAAGCTATCAAGCTCATAAATGAATGACAGAAAATGCTCATCATTTATCTGACCATTTAGAATATTCTCAGCATACTCATAAAGCTCGTCATAAATTCCATCACGATTGAATCCGCTTGTGGTGATGGTAATAAATAAAGGCTGTTGTCTTGATTCCGCAGCCATAGCTTGCTTCATAACATCGTAAAGATTACGGTCTTTAATAGCGTGGCACTCGTCAAGAATTACCACTGAAGGATTCAAACCGTCAATTGTATTCGAATCACTCGATAGTGGCTGAAATACCCCCAGATTGTACTCGCAATACAAGTCTGATTTTCTTGATTTGATATACTTACGTAGATATGGAGATTGTTTCACCATATCACGCGCCGAATTAAAGACAATCTTCGCAGCATCGCGCTTTGTTGATACGCAATCAATCTCAGGACCGCCTTCTTTATCGCCCAGCAGTCCATAATTTCCTAAAGCTGAAAGCAGCGTACTTTTTCCATTTTTACGTCCGATTACGATAAAAACTTCTGTAAATCTTCGAAGTCCATGCTTGTCTACAATTCCATACGTTGCCTGGACGATAGCTTTTTGAAATAGCTCCAGCTTTAAGTCTCGCCCGACATGTCCCTTCGACTGTTTGCAGAAATTCTCAATAAATACAATCGGACGATTGGCCAGCACTGGGTCGAAGTGATATTTCTTATCCTTCCCCTCTTGAATATCTGTGAGCATCTTCATGGTCTTGTAGACCTTTTCGCTCACCTCAATCTCGCCTGATTGGATTTTCTTCCAGTATCGAGCGATATAGTTATATTTTTTTATCTCCATCAAAGACCGAGAAATTCGCTCATGAGGTCAGCTGGCTGTTTCTCTTCTTCCTCTGCGAGCGTGGTCAATATTTTCAAAAGTGTGGCCACGGTACCATTGGCAGCCGTTGCCGTCTTATTGTATTCGCTGATGGCCGGATTAGTATAAATATTCTGACGGCCTTTAACATATACCTTTTCTACTGTGGCACCAGTCTCATTGATTTCTTTCTCCAGATCGTTCATAATCTTCATCTGTACCTGGTACCGCTTAAAAGTCGTAACAAAGAAGAAATTCGTTGATACACCCTTTTCTTCTGCTTTTTTAACGATTAAATCTGCTTGCTCTTGCAGCGTCAGATGCTGCTCTTCTTTCTTCTTTGCCATCGCTTCTCTCCTTTCAGGCATCTGTGCGATTAAACTATTTGATTTATTAGCTTGGCCTTCTTGCCGGTCAGCTCTTCCCATCTGCTAATAATTACATCAGCATAGTGTGGATCATATTCCATCATGAAGCATCTGCGCTTCAGCTTTTCGCAAACTAAAAGCGTGGTACCTGAGCCACCAAATAAATCAAGCACATTCTCGCCTTCACGGCTCGAATTCTTAACTTGTTTCTCGATTAGCTCCAAAGGCTTCATGGTTGGATGCAAATCATCCTTTACTGGCTTATCACAAAACAACACAGTAGAGCTTTCCTTCAGGTCCTCAACAAATTGCTGATAATCTTCCAGTTTTCCATCCTTCAGATTGTCGATTGAATTGATAATCGTTGAGATATTACGCTTCTCGCTAAAGTAATGAGCTGCGCCTGGCTTCCATCCGTAAAGACATGGTTCATGTCTCCACTGGTAATCCTGTCGACCTAAAGTGAAGTGCTGTTTTACCCAGATTAAATTCTCTTTTACATCAAGACCGGACTCGATTACGGTTTTCCTAAAAATATAACCATTACTATCTGCGTGCCAAATATAGAACGCAGCTCCTTGCTTCATAACAGCTGAAGCATTGGAAAAACAGTTATATAAAAACTCTTCGAATTCACTGTCTTTCATATTGTCGTTTTCAATCTTTAGATTGTTCGCCGATTCAACATTGACGTTATAAGGTGGGTCTGTAACAAGAAGGTCGACCGTACCCCCCCTAGTAAATCAAGGACTTGCTCTATTTTGGTGGAGTCTCCGACCATTAATCTATGCTTACCCAGCTCCCAAATCTGACCAGACTTCGTGACAGTAGAATCAATCTGATCCATATATTCTTCGAAGGATTTGTCTACTATATCACTCACAGCTTCCCCATCAAGAATAGAATCATCAATTGTGAAGCCAGTTAGATCAATATTGAATCCCTCGCCATTTAATTCGTTGAGCTCCTGAGCCACAAGATCCATATCCCACTCGCCAAGCTCACCGAGTCGATTGTCTGCCAGAATATAGGCTCGGCGCTGTTGCTCTGAAAGTCCTTCAACAAATACACATGGTACTTTCTTCAGCTTCAGCTCTTTCGCAGCCATTATCCTTCCATGGCCAGCGATTACATTGAAATCCTTGTCAATCAGGCATGGTGTAAGGAATCCGAACTCCTGGATGCTATCTTTTAGCTTCTCAAGCTGTTTTTTGCCATGAATTTTCGCGTTTTTTGCATAAGGAACCAGCAATCCTACGTCTACACTCTCAATTTTTTCGATTTTACCCACTTTGCACTCTCCTTATAAGGTTACTCGCAAGTTTTTGTGTTCGATTCCGTGTTCACCACAAAAGTCCCACCCTAAAAGAGCAAAACTTTTGCTATTTTGTTACAAAAAAGTGCCAAAAACGGACATACTTCTTTAAATAGAACGAAAACCCTCAATTTTTCCAAAAAACCGTAGGTTTTTGCTGTCGAGGTACAGATAAG
>Ga0265298_10002134_pt1 | contig 28136 bp, 20 predicted proteins | sample AusTroGonzalo_MG_3_FD_193486 | JGI IMG/M metagenome (GOLD analysis project Ga0265298, IMG submission 193486) | Bovine rumen microbial communities from tropical cattle in Woodstock, Queensland, Australia - Gonzalo_01 | ecosystem: Host-associated > Mammals > Digestive system > Stomach > Rumen ...
CACGCACTTGGTTCGCTCTAGGCATACACTTGGCAGCCTAAAAGGGTATGCCTAGAGTATGCGAAGTGCTTGCCATATGTATGCGAAGTGCTTGCCTAGGGTATGCCTAGGGTATGCCTAATGCCTGCTTACGACTGATTCGGGTTGACAGGGAGGATGTCGTGTCGTGCTTTTGGCACTACCAAACTCTGCAGACCTAACGGCCTGCATGCGCCTGCGGGACGCAGCCGCATCCATGGGTTAACGGTTAACGGTTAATTTCATTTGTTTTCCACTTTTTTACGTCTTAAACTGTCAACTGAAATCAGTCGCAAGTCTCAAAAGTGACAACCAAATTTAGTCCTCAAAAATATTTTCCAACTCTAACCTAACACTGACTTAACTCTGACTTTGGGCTGAGGTGAAAGTATGTACGTTACGACGGGTTTTGGATGTCATTTTGGGGATCATACGACTGATTGGGGTTTGGAGTTTCGGTATAGTGTCGTGCCTTTCCGAACGAAGAGAATTTTAAAAAATGCGAGCTATTTATCAAAAATCTAGATGCAAACATGAGATTTTTGAAGAATTGCTCATATTTTTTTGTGCTTAATTCATTTCTTTTTACTACTTTTGCAGAAAATTTCTACCGTCATGAAAAAAGGAATAGTTATTGGACGTGAGCGTGAAATGGCCGAACTTCAGCGGAGTCTGTGGTCTGACCGTTCCGAGTTTGTCATTGTGTATGGTCGCCGTCGTGTAGGCAAGACGTATCTGGTGGACAATTTCTTTAATTACAAGTATGATTTCTCATTCGTCGGGGGACACCGACTCACGAAGCAAAAGCAGTTGAGGAATTTTGCAAAAGCCATGAAAAAATATGCTCATCTGACCCGACATCCCAAGTATGCAAACTGGGATGATGCTTTTGATGCTCTGGAGGAATATGTGGAAGGTTTACCCGAAGACAAGCGCAAAGTTATCTTTATAGACGAGATGCCGTGGATAGACACACCTCAGTCAGAATTTGTGGATGCACTAGAGACTTTTTGGAATGGTTGGGCGGCACGTCGCCGCGACATCATGTTTGTGGCCAGCGGCTCCTCAACCTCTTGGATGATGGACAAACTAATAGAAAATCAAGGTGGACTTCATGGGCGAATCACCAACAACATCTACGTGCGCCCGTTCACGCTGCATGAAGTAGAGCAATATATGCAGAGTCGTGGTGCTAATTGGGATCGTTATCAGTTGCTTCAGACATATATGATTATTGGGGGGATACCCTTCTATTATAGCCTGTTGAACGTAAAAGAGAGCCTTGTGCAAAACGTTGACCGCCTGTTCTTCCGTAAGAATGGCGAATTAAGGACTGAATTCGACGAGTTGTATAGCGCTTTATTCACCAACACAGATAAATATACCACTGTAGTGAAATTGCTGAATAGTAAACAAGAAGGAATGACGCGTGAAGAAATTGAGAATGCAGCCGACATGGACAAGTCCGTGCTTTCGACAGTATTACGCAATCTGGAACGCAGTGACTTCATCCTTCGCTACTCTCAGTTTGGCAACAAGTCGAAGGGCGCCATTTACCGTTTGGTTGACTTTTACACATTATTCTACTATAGGTTTATTGGCGGTTTCAATGCTCAGGATGAAGAATGGTGGAGCCATAATTTTCAATCACCTGCCATAGAGTCGTGGCAAGGACTGTCGTTTGAGCTTCTTTGCCTCTTGCATCTAGCGCAAGTAAAGCAGAAGTTAGGCATTTCCGGTATTGCAACAGCGGCATCTTCATGGAGATATACACCACCAAAGAAGAAAGAAAAGGATGAGAAAAAAGAAAAAGGAACGCAGATAGACCTGCTGATAGACAGGGGGGATCGTGTCATCAACTTATGTGAAATGAAATTTTCAGTTAAGCCTTACTATATTAGCGAGAACTACGAAAAGACGCTTCGAGACAGGATGAGCATTTTCCAAGAAAAGACAAAAACAACCAAGTCATTAGTCTATACTTTTGTCACCACATTTGGAGTGGCCAATGCGATGGGACGTAGTATTGTCAATAGCGAAGTGACAATGGAAGATTTATTTACCAAATAAAATATCGTCTCACGAAATTGGCGGAAATCAAAGGGTATGCCTAATGCCTGATTACGACTGATTGAAGTTGACATGCACAATATAAAAAGTTGAGGAGGCTGTATGTCGTACAGAAAATTTCTGTAATTTTGCCGTCGAATTGGAAATACAAGTTTATACCTACTATGATTATCATTGGCATTACAGGAACTTTAGGGGCAGGGAAGGGAACCATTGTGGACTACCTGATTGAGAAACGGCAATTCCGTCACTTCTCCGTACGCAGCTACCTGATAGAGGAGGCCGAAAAGCAGGGGCTTCCCATCAATCGCGACACCTTTGTGCTGGTGGCCAACACACTGCGAAGCACCCACTCGCCCTCCTATATCATCGACCAGCTGTTTGAGCGGGCCCAAAAGGCAGGCCAGAACGCCATCATCGAAAGCATACGCACCCCCGGGGAGGTGGATTCGCTGAGACAAAAAGGCAACTTTACGCTGCTGGCTGTGGATGCCGACCCTAAGGTGCGCTACGAGCGCATTGTGGGCCGCAACTCCGAAACCGACCATGTGAGCTACGAGACATTTATAGCAAACGAGCAGCGCGAGATGACCTCCACCGACCCCAACAAACAGAATCTGTCGAAGTGCATCGCGATGGCTGACTACACCCTGCAAAACAATGGTGATTTCGAGGCCCTCTACCGACAAATTGATGACATTATAAAGGAAATAGACCATGAGCGAGACTAACAACACCCCCTACCAGCGCCCCTCGTGGGACGAATACTTTATGGAAATTGCCAACACGGTGAGCAAACGCGCCACCTGCGACCGTGGGCGCAGCGGCTGCGTCATTGTGCGCGACCGCCAGATTCTGGTGACCGGCTATGTGGGCTCTCCCAAAGGACTGCCCCACTGTGATGAGGTGGGCCATCAGTTCAAGCGCATGGTTCACGAGGACGGCACCATCACCGAGCATTGCGTGCGCACGGTACATGCCGAGCAAAACGCCATCTGCCAGGCTGCCAAGCTGGGTATCTCGCTAGATGGAGCCACGCTATATTGCCGTATGACCCCCTGCCGCGTGTGTGCCATGCTCATCATCAATTGCGGCATCAAACGAGTGGTGTGCGAAAAGAAATACCATGCCGGTGCCGAGTCAGAAGAGATGTTCAAGATGGCAGGAGTGCAATTGGATTTCTTCTCTGAAGAGGTGGTACAATACGACAGACAATAGACACAAAAAAAACGGCTCAAATGAGCCGTTTTTTTTTATTTGATACCGAGTTTCTTTTTGATTTCCTTGGGAATACCGTCTTTGTGAACCACAATATTCATAGTTTTGTAGCGCACGTAGGCCTTGCTGGCATAGAACATACCATCGTATTTATACACCTTGCCCCAGCTGTTCTTTACCATATAGTATTCATTACCCATCTGGTCTTTGGCCTTACCGTAAATCAGCATACCATGGTCGTCGGTAGTTTCCCAGTTGTCGAAAGCCAATTGACGCTCTTCGGGAGTAACCCAGCGCTGAGGAGTGGGATGCTCGTAAGCCTCTTTAGCACGTTCGGTCTTGCTCAAGCCAGTCCAATGAGCCATGTCGCTGCCACCATTGTCGCTGCTGCCTTCCAGGTCGGGCAATACGGCAAAACCTTCACGGATACCCTTGCGGAAACCTTCCTCGCTAACATCGGCACCCCAGGCAACGGTATAGCCTTTGTCGATAGCATAGTCGAAAATGTCCATGAACTCATCCAAAGGAACATTGTAGCACTGAGCCCAACGCCAGTTGTCTTGAATCTCCAGCACAAATTTGTCATAGTAGGGGTGATGAGTGTAGGAAGTAATAGAAATATAATCGTCAGGATTCAGACCCAGCGATTTGTAGAAGGTCATTGGATTGTAGGTTACTCCATTGTACACAAAGCTTTCGGGACGCTTGCCCAGGTAAATGTCATGAACAGCCTCGATGGTCTTTACCCACAACACCTCGTTGTCCTTGTTGCATTGGAGTGATTTGAGGTCACCCTTGGCAATAGCGTTTACGATGGCATCGCTGATGGCCGACAATTCACCGTGCTTGGAAAGGCTGTCGCCATACATGGCACCCGGACGCATTTCAGCCTCAGGCACCAAACCGAAGGTCTTCATACCGTAAATCACATCGTAGAACGAACCACCTTGTGAGAAAGACACGTCACCATGGGTACGTACGGCAGCTTTGGCGCGGTCAACATAGGTATTGTGAACGATGTACATTTCAGAAAAGTCGTATTCGCCTTTGCCCATACGCAGCAACTCGGCTTCAATGAAACCCAGTCCCGAGTAGCACCAGCATGTACCGGCACGAGCCTGGTCTTTCACTGAAGTGATGGGCAGTTCCTTCAGGTTGGTGAATTTGTAACCTTCTTTCTCTTCTTTTTTGGTTTCGTTTTGCGCGAAAACCACACCGCTGATCAAAAGGGCGGCAATGGTCAGGAGGGAAGTTAATTTTTTCATTTTCAGATAAATTGGTTAAACATATATTGAATTAAAATTTTCTTCTTACCAAGTCACACAGTGCCAGATAGGCCGAAGAGGTGGAATCCCAGAAATACTGTTTCTTCAAACCTTCCATCACATCGAAAGCCTCTTCAATATTGTCGCACTTATTCAGGGTCTGGATGGCTCTGCTGAACTCCTCGCTTTTGTTCTTGAACAGTTCTCGGATAAACAGAAACTTGTCGTTGATAGACATTGCCTTGGTGAGGTCAACGATTTTGGTCTGCTGAAACTTGTCGCCCAAATCCTGCTTCTGCTCGTTGAACAAGTCGTTCAGCGAGCGCTGCTGTGGCTTCGCTGACTGTGCCGGCTGCTGAGGCTCTTCGGCAAACAATGTTTGGGGAGTTTGCGGTTGAGGCTCAGGGACAGGTTCAGGTTCGGGCATCGGTTCGGGCTCGGGCTCGGGCTCAATAATCGGCTCGGGTTCAATAACTGGTTCTGGTTCAGGGGTTGGTTCCACCACAGGCTCTGGGGTCGGTTCGGGCTCAGCAAACAATTCCGGTTCAGGATGAGGAGCTTTGGTTTCTTGGGGCACATTTTTGATAAACTCCAGAATATCGCTGTCCATCTCCTCCTCTTCAACCTCTTCCGCCACCTCTTCTACTGCTTCCTCAACGGGAGATTGAATTGGAATTTCTTCTTTGGTTTCTGTATTTTCTGATGGAATTTCCGAAATTTTCTCCTCTTCCACCGCTTTTTCCTCCTCTTTTTCCTCTTCCTCCTCAATTAATTCTGGTGTCTGAGGCTCTTCTATTGCTTCAACTTGATTTTCAACATCTTGAGATTCTTCAACAAGCGGCATACGCATCACTGCCAAATAGGCTTCGCGCAAATTTTGAAGCAAAATATCCTTGTCTATTTGCGAAAAATCAGCGTTGTGGTTCTTTATAAGCAGAAGATTTTCAATTATTTGTTCCAGAGTGTCATTGATGTGCTGCATTTTTTTCATTCTTTAAGCCGAAAATATCCCGATAAATTTACTAATTTTGCCTTTTGAAAAAGTGTGTAAAAATACAAAAATAATCAATACCTAACACGACAAAAAATGTTTTTGGAAAATAAAGCGAGCAGGAGTAAAAACAAGGGGTGGATTGAGGTGGTTTGCGGTTCCATGTTTTCGGGCAAAACGGAGGAATTGCTGCGACGCATTCGGAGGGCTACCTTTGCCCAACAGAAAGTGGAACTTTTCAAGCCGGCCATTGATGTGAGGTACGACGAAAACGATGTGGTTTCGCATGACGAAACCTCGATGGTGTCTACACCGGTACACAACTCTTCGGAAATACTGCTGTATGTAAACATGGAGACCGTTGAGGTGGTGGGTATTGACGAGGTGCAGTTTTTCGACGAGGGCATAGTGGATGTATGCAACCAGCTGGCTTCCTGTGGTATACGTGTCATCGTGGCGGGGTTGGACATGGACTATCTGGGCAACCCCTTCGGACCGATGCCCCGACTGATGGCGGTGGCAGAGTATGTGACGAAAGTCCATGCCATCTGTACCCGCTGTGGCGACTTGGCTCAATACTCGCACCGCATAGTGCACGGCGACAAGCAGGTGATGCTGGGTGAAAAAGAAAGCTACGAGCCCCTCTGCCGCCACTGCTTCGATGAAGTGACAAAGTCACAAAGTTAATTGCTAAACCGTTCATTATTTTTTGTATCTTTGCAGGTTCAAATAAAAAAACAATGGCACTACAAGACAATCATGTTAATTTGTTCATTCCTTGCGAAATGGATATGTTCAGTCCCTCGGTGGCTGGCAGTGTGGTTCACCTGCTTGAGAAACTTGGTCTTGAAGTGCACTACAATGCCGAGCAGACCTGCTGTGGCCGCAACTTTTTCTTTTCGGGAGAAGTAGAAACCGCCAAGGAATTGGGGGCCAAAATGATGTCGGAATACGAAGGCACCAAATATCCCTTGGTGATTCCCTCCGCTGCATGCGCAGGCTTTATCCGCAAATACTACGGCCAGCTGCTGACCAATGTGAGTGTGGTGAACGACCTGAAAAACTTTGTGACCAACACCTTCGAGTTGTGCGACTTTCTGGTCAACGTCATGGGCATCACCCAGCTCAGAAATCATTTTCCGCAAAGGGTGTTCTATTTCAAATCGTGTGCCGCCCGCAATATGTACGAATTGCATAATGAGGCAGAGATACTGCTGAAAAACACCCAAGGACTCGATCTGCTGACCGATCCCGAGATGACCGACTGTTGCTCGGCCAACGGACGCTTCTCGTTTATCAATCCCGAGACTTCCGACCTCATGATAGAGAAAATCGTTACCAAGATATATTCCATGGGAGCCCAATATGTGACCTCCACAGACATCAACTGCCTGCAACATTTTGACGCTTTCATCCAATCAAAAGGCATGGGACTTGAGGTTATCCATATTGCCGATATACTCAATGCCGAAGAATAAAAAAACTAATACTACCATGTTACAGATTCAATTAATTCGCGAAAATCCCCAGTTCGTAATCGACAGATTGAAAGTAAAACACTTTGATGCCGAACAGATTATTGCTGAAATCTCACAGCTGGACATCGACATCAGACAAAATAAAAAAACACTGGACGACAACCTGATGGAGCAGAAAAAACTGTCTGCCGACATCGGCAAACTGTTCAAGGAAGGCAAAGCTGAAGAAGCTAACGGCATGAAGCAACACATTGCCGAGCTGAAAGAGGTGGAGAAACAACTTCAAGCCAAGGTGGCCGAAGCTGCCGACGAAATCCAAAACAGACTGTTTTTGATGCCCAACCTGCCCCATAGCTCGGTACCCGAAGGCAAAACTGCCGAGGATAACGAGATCGTTTATACTGAAGGCGATGCCTCCAACTTCACCTACGATGCTCTTCCTCACTGGGAATTGGTGAAGAAATACGATATCATCGATTTTGACTTAGGCTGCAAAATCACCGGTGCAGGTTTCCCTGTATATAAAGGCAAAGGTGCCCGCATCCAAAGAGCCCTGATCAACTTCTTCCTGGAAGAGGCTATCAACCACGGCTTCACCGAAATCCAACCTCCTTACATGGTGAATGAGGCTTCCGCCTATGGTACTGGTCAGCTACCTGACAAAGAAGGTCAGATGTACCACTGCGAGGTGGACGACTTCTACCTCATCCCCACCGCTGAAGTGCCCATCACCAATATCTATCGCGATACCATTCTGAAAGAGAGCGACTTCCCCATCAAAAACTGTGGATATTCAGCATGTTTCCGTCGCGAGGCCGGCTCGTATGGCAAAGATGTGCGCGGACTGAACCGTCTGCATCAGTTCGACAAGGTGGAAATCGTGGTGATTGAACATCCCGACCGCTCGTACGAGACCCTGGAAAAGATGAAAACCTATGCTATGTCGCTGCTCACCAAGCTTGGACTGCCCTTCAGAGTGCTGCGCCTGTGCGGTGGTGACATCAGCTTCACCTCAGCCCTGACTTTCGACCTGGAGGTTTATTCCAAAGCCCAGCAACGCTGGCTGGAAGTGAGCTCGGTATCGAACTTTGAGAGTTTCCAAGCCAACCGTCTGAAACTAAGATTCAAAGACGAAGCTACGGGCAAAATGAGACTAGCTCACACGTTGAACGGAAGCGCCCTGGCTCTGCCGCGTGTGTTGGCGGCCATGCTCGAGAACAACCAAACCGACAAAGGCATCATCGTTCCCGAAGTGCTTAGAAAATACACTGGCTTCGATATGATAGACTAATTGCTCCATGCGCCAATTCCTGTTAACCTGCCTACTTCTCATCGTCTCATCGTTGGTGTTTGCCCAGCAAACGCCCGACGAACAGTTGGCTATACAATACTACAAAGATGGCGAATATGAGAAGGCTGCTGAACTATTCGACAAAATCAACCTGACGAAGAAAAACTCGTATATCTATTATTATCACTTCCAGACGCTGTATGAGCTGCGCGATTTTGACAAGTTGGAAAAACTGGTCAAAAAACAGATTAAGCTGTTTCCCGACCAGCAGCGATATAAGGTTGACTTGGGCTTTGTGTACGAGATTTCCAACCAGCCCGGCAAAGCAGAGAAAGAGTATCAGTCCACACTGAAAGACCTGGCCGCCAAGGACTACAGCATCAAAGACCTTTACAGTGCCTTCCTCTCCAAAGGGAAAAGGGAATATGCCCTCAATGCCCTCTTGAAAGGTCGTATGTTAATGAACGACAACAAACTGTACACCAAGGAAATCACCGGCATATACAGTCAACTGGGACAGACCGACAAGCTGTTTGAAGAAGCGCTGGCCTTGGTTCAAGACAACAATGCCCAATTCCTGCCCCAAGCCGAAGAAATTATCCAAAACGCCCTTGCTGATGACGAAAACCAGCAGAAATACCTGAACATCAAAACGCTGCTTCAGAAAAACATGCAGAAATACCCGGAAAACGACTGCTACACCCTGCTGCTCACCTGGGTTTATCAGGTGAACAAAGACTTTCCGGAGGCGCTGATATTGGCCAAAGCGCTGGACAAAAAAAATCAGGAAGACGGCTCTCGCCTAGTGCAACTGGCGGTAAGTGCCGAACAAAACAGGAACTATGAGGTAGCCATTGAGGCACTGAATTATGTGGTGGCCAAGGGTCCCGACTCTCCACAATATGACAACGCCATCAACAGACTACTGAATATCAAGTATAAGAAAATATCCACTTCCTATCCAGTGAACATGCAGGAAGTGAATGGTCTGGAAAAGGAATACCAGAAATTTGTGGCCGAGAAAGGCATAGCCTCCTGTTCTACCGAGCTGATACTGAAATACTCCTCCTTGCTGGCTTTTTATCAGAACAAAATCGATGAGGCGACAAAACTGCTGGAAGACGCCATCAAAAATGCCAGCCGAGACCAAAAGCAGATGAACGAATACAAGGTGCAGTTGGCCGACATATTGCTGTATTCCAATAACATTTGGGATGCCACCCTGCTCTACTCGCAAGTGGACAAAGACATGCCTAACGATGAGATTGGCCAGACCGCCAAATTCAAGAACGCCAAGCTGTCGTTTTATATCGGTGAATTTGCCTGGGCCAAGAGTCAGCTGGATGTGTTGCGTGCCGCCACCTCCAAGCTGATTGCCAACGACGCCATGTATTTCTCGCTGCTGATTTCCGACAACGAAGAGGAAGACGAGGAAGAAGATGGCGAAGAGGAAGATACCCTGCTTTTTAGCGGTACCGTCACCAATATTCCTCTGCAATACTATGCCAAAGCCGACTTTCTGCTGTTTCAGAATAAAGTAGAAGAGGCCTACACCATGTTCGACTCGGTTATCACCCTGTCGCCTTTTGGCACACTGGTGGACGATGCCCTCTATCAAAAAGCCCTTATCCTGATTCGCAAAAAAGACTTTATTTCAGCAGAGCAGCTACTGCGCAAAATCGAGGAATCCCATTATACCGAACTGTTGGCTGATGATGCCCTTTTCAAGCTGGGAGAGCTGTATGAGTATTACATCCACGACCCCAACAAAGCCATGGAATGCTACCGCAAGCTGCTGCGCGATTTCCCCTCCAGTTTATATGTCAACGATGCCCGCAACCGTTTCAGAGCCTTGCGGGGAGACCACTAACCCTTTGCCATGCCCCTTGTCAAGCCCAAAAAGAACTTAGGACAGCACTTCCTGCAAAACGAGGACATTGCCCGACGTATAGCCGAAAGCATCGCCACAGGGCCGCAAAGCGTGTTGGAAATCGGCCCCGGCATGGGCGTGCTGACCAAATACCTGATAGCACAGCATTATCCCGACTTTAAGGTGGTGGAAATCGACCGCGAGTCAGTGGAATACCTAGAGCAGCACTATCCCGAATTGCAGGGCAACATCCTGTCGCAAGACTTCTTGCGCCTGAACCTGGATGAGCTATACAGCGACTCGCTGACCATCATTGGGAATTTCCCCTACAACATCTCCTCTCAGATACTCTTCAAGGTACTCGACTATAAGAATCTGGTCAACGAGGTGGTGGGTATGTTTCAGAAAGAGGTAGCCGAGCGAGTGGCGGCCTCCCCAAGCCACAAACAATACGGCATTATCAGTGTACTGCTGCAGGCCTTTTACGACATTGAGTATTTGTTTACCGTTGACGAACATCAATTCTTCCCACCCCCGAAGGTGAAATCCGCGGTTATCCGCCTGATTAGAAATCCCGAGAAGCAGCTTCACTGCTCAGAGGCTCTGTTCAAGCAAGTGGTGAAAGCCGCTTTCAACCAGCGTCGGAAGACCCTGCGTAACTCTCTTCATCAGTTTGCATTTGCCGAAGAGTATCGTCAGAACCCCATCTTTGCCAAGCGCCCCGAACAACTAAGCGTTCAGGAATTCGAGGAACTCTGTGCCAACATCATTTCCTAAGCGTAAGGATTGCATACTATTAGAACATCATTCCTTTAAAATATATAGAGGCGGTGCATGCACCGCCTCTACTGTTGTATAGTCTTATGTGTAATAGTCTCTTGAGATTATTTCACGATGAACTTCTGAATAGTCTTGCCGGTTGACGTATTCATGTGGAGGAAGTAGATACCGCTTGCCAAATTGGAAACGGGAACCTTATAAATCTGTGAACCGCCATTGTGGCTGATAATGTTGCTGTAAAGAATCTTGCCACTCATATCCACCACATTCATCTCAATGTTTTGAGCATCGCTGGTCAAATCCACATTCAGGAAATTGGTGGCGGGGTTGGGGTAAACATTGATATCGGAGAGACCACTATTTTGGTTGATACCCAGAATAGTCCAGTACTCCAATTCAAAGCCATCACCTTCCTGCCAATGATCGGTGACAAATCTGATTTTCATCTTGGAAGCATCGATGCTTTGACCACCTGTAGGAGGCATATTGAAAACATCAAACTTGCACAACAGTGCTGGATTAGTCTCGATAGTGGTGACCTCGATGAAATCGCCAGCCTTCAGATCAAATTTTGAGAAATCAATATAATAACCTACTGCATTAGCGGGTTTTACTGTCCACGAGCAAATGGTGTTGGCAGCGTATGGACTATCGTCGCTAGAGATAGCGTTGATAGCTTCATCATTAGGATCTGAAATAACCTCTTGTTCCTTGTCGATTAATACATAATGATAGTTGGTCAGTGTCTGACTTGGAGCACAAGTGGAAATACCGCTCTGATCATAGGTGGCAACATATTCCAAAACGAAGCCATAATCCTCGATAGTGTCGTTGGTGTTGAAAGTAACCAGCACCTTGCTTGAATTCACAGTAAATGGATTAGGCAGAGCCGGCAAATCGAAAGTAACCTGCTGTGCTGAACCCTGGGTTTGGTCGGTAGCGGCAACGGTAAGGTGCTGACCTGAGAATGTATTAACGAGAATAGCTGCATCTTCTTCTTCGCCAGCAAAAACAGAAATCACATCAACATTGGCTTCTGTATTCAGACGTTTGAAAGTTAAGGTATAGCTAGTGGCGTTAGGAGCCTCAATCAGCCATTGTCTATGAGAATTGCTCTGGTATTTCATATTACCTGCACCGTCGCTGATGGTACCGGCTTTGGCAGTAACTTCTGTAATGCTGCTGATAGGCTTTTCAATATTGGCTTCATCAGGCTGCAGGAATCTGATTACACTTTCTCCATATTTATAGGAGAAGTTGTTGCTCGGATACATATAATAGCCCTTCTTCATTTCGTTGGCGTTAGTGGTAGGTGACAGATTCACGTGGAGGAAAACATCTGAACCAGAACCCTGTGAGCCAGTCATATATTTATAACCATCCACCACAAAGCAAACATTATTTGTCAATAAAGCTTCCTTATAGGCTGAATAGAAAACAGGACGTCTTGCATTCAATTCTGGAATCACATATTCAGCAATCCATATGCTATCTTCTTGGACTTCAGTGGGTCTAAAAGTCATCTGAGCGTCGTTTGAGAAACCCCAATACTGTTTTAATGCATTGAATGCATCAATGGGTTGGGTATTGGTTTTTTTATTGCTCTCTCTTTCTGCGCTGTAGTTGGTCAATGCGGTGGCACCGGTATGGAACAACAATTTGGCCACTTCTCCATTGTATGAGCTAAGTGAAGAGGTCATAGCATTGTAATTATATTCCACATTGTTGAGATCCAAAAAGATACGAGGATAAGTTTCCTGATATGCACCCCAATCATTGCTAGAAATATAGCTCACACCACCTGAACCATTAGTCGGGTAGCGATAATAATTAATAATAGAAGCCATGGCCAATCCTGCGCTACCTACAGTAGTACGGGAATCTTGGTCGGTTGCACTTGCATTGCCATCATAGGGGCAATACTGGTTATAGTATGCTTTCTGGCCCCAGCTGGTAGTCAACAACGGCTGACACTCGTTAGCTGTACTTTTAGCTTTGGAAAAATTCTTGGTATTGAAATGATTCCATGCTTTGGTGGCACTGGCATTAACAGGCTGCTGAGCTGCTTTCACATCCTTAATGTCCTGCTTGTAGCTGGCACAGAAAGCATCGTTTTCAATGCCGGCAGCATAGTTGGACTCGTATGAAAATGCAACAACAGGATAGTAAAGTTCAGTAGCTGAAACAATCACAAATCCTTGACCATTCAACTGGAAGCGATAGAACAATGGTTCACCATTCTCATCGGTTTCCGTGTGTTGCAAGGTAAGTTGGATGCTGGCAGGGTTGATAGCACACTGCTCTGTTAAGAAATTGACGGCTGTCTGCTTGGCTTCGTTAACAGTCACCACAGGCTTTACTGCAAACGCGAATGTGAATAAAGAAACCAAAGTCAATAAAAGAATAGATTTTTTCATAGCTATGTATTTAATTTGCATTATTATTCTATATTAAGATGGCAAAGATACAAAAAAAATCATACACTCCGCATGTTTGCTCAAAAAAATAACTAACTTTTAATCATGATGATAGGGCTCGTTGTGCAAAATTGTGAATGCGCGATACAGCTGTTCCGTAAAAATAAGACGGGTCATTAGGTGTGGAAAGGTAAGTTTTGACAACGATATCAAGGCATTTTTGCGCTGGTAAACAGCCTCCGAAAATCCGTAGGCACCTCCTATCACAAAAATCAGTTTTTTGATGCCGCTGTTCATTTTTTGCTGCAGGAAATTGGCAAAATCCACAGAAGAAATCTCCTTCCCGTGCTCATCCAACAGGACTACAAAGTCAGAATTTGTAAATTTTTTCAGCAACAACTCGCCTTCTTTCTTTTTTTGCTCTTCAAAAGAAAGTGATTTGGTGTTCTTCAAATAGGGGATGACAACCGTCTCGAAGTTATTGTATAACTTGATTTTTTTAGCATATTGTCTGATGGCCTCCTCAAAAGCATCTGCATTATCCTTGCCTATACACAAAAGCTCTATATTCATACCACCCAACAAAAGACCGGAAGGTCTGTATTAAATCTTGCTGATATCTATGTTAAAAGTCAGGTTACGACTTTCCGAACAGGGGAAGTGACACCCGCTACAGGCCGACAGTTCACCGCTCAGGCGCTTCTGGGTCATCTCCAACAGACGCTCGCGCAAGGAGTCAATCTCCACATGGTTCACTATCTCGTTGGCAAAAGCATACATCAGCAAAGCCCGTGCATTGCGTTCGCAAATGCCTCTGGACTTAAGGTAAAACAGGGCCTCGTCGTCCAATTGGCCGATGGTGGCACCGTGACTACACTTCACATCGTCTGCATAGATTTCCAAGAATGGCTTTGTGGTAATCTTGGCCTCGTCGGTCAAGGCAATATTCTTGTTGGTCTGATAAGCAGAGGTTCGCTGCGCTTGCGGTCTGACCACTATGTGTCCGTTGAAATTGGCCCGTGACTCATCATCAGCAATACCCTTGTACATCTGGTAGCTGGTACAGTCGGGCACCGCATGGTTCACATATACCTGGTTGTCTACAAACTGCTTCTTGTCCACCAGATACAATCCATACAATTTAGCATCGGCAAAAGGCTCTACCAAATTTACATGAATCATATTGCGCAGAAAACCTGCATTGAATGTGATGGAGTTGGAGAAGAATGAGGAATAGCCCTTCTGGTGCACAAAAATATGATTCAGCGACATGGACTGCATGTCCTTGTTCTCCATCTTATAGTATTTCAGGTCAGCACCCTCATTTAAAACCACCTCTATCACATGATTGCTGAAACTCTGGTCAGCCTGTAACGAATCGTCGCACTGCACCACCGACAACTTGGCATGCTTGCCCAAAACTATCAAGCTGTGATTGTTAATCATCAGATGCTTCTGACTGTTGACAATAGAGACAAACTGCACAGGCTTGTCTATAGTTACCTCATCGGGCACGTAGGCAAAAAATCCGTCGTTGAACAAAAGCTCGTTCAAACGCACAAACTTGTCCGACTTATCAGAGTAATAACGGGACAAATGAGGCAGCACCAGTTCAGGATATTCTCTGATGGCAGCCATCAAGCTACCCACCACCACCCCATTGGGAAATACAGTAAGAGGAGCATTTTTGTGGGCATACCAGCCATTCAGCATCGAGAACATGTAGGTGTTGATGTTGCTGACATTGCACTTGAAATATTCCTCCAACGGCTGATACGGATCGGCTTCCAACTGAATATCATACGACTCTGCCAGTTTCTTCTCTATGGGATAATGCCTCCATAATTCATCTTTTGAACTTGGCAAACCCTCGCTGACAATCTGGCGCATGGCGTTCTCACGCAACGCCGCCACTTGGGGTTGGTCAGCATTCGGCAGTTTGGATTGAATCTCGGCAAACGTCTGTTGCAGGTATTGAATAAGCTTATCCATATTAATTCAGTTTGCCTTCGTTATATTCCGATTTAATCCATTCGTAGCCTTTGACTTCCAACTCTTTGGCCAACTCTTTCGGACCAGATTTCACTATTTTTCCGTCGAAGAGAATATGTACGATATCGGGCACGATGTAATCCAACAGTCTTTGGTAGTGGGTAATCACCACGGTGGCGTTGTCCTTGGTCCTCAATTGATTCACCCCGTTGGCCACGATACGCAAAGCGTCGATATCCAAACCCGAGTCGGTCTCGTCCAAAATAGCCAACTGTGGCTCGAGCATAGCCATCTGGAAGATTTCGTTTTTCTTTTTCTCACCTCCTGAGAAGCCTTCATTCACCGAGCGGTTGCTCAGTTTAGCCGTCAGCTCCACCACCTTTTTCTTTTCTTCCATCAGTTTAAGAAACTGAGCTCCAGAGAGGGCTTCCTGACCGCGATACTGACGTATCTCGTTCAAAGCAGTACGCATAAAATTGGAGATGCTTACCCCTGGAATTTCCACCGGATACTGGAAACCGATGAAAATACCCTCACGAGCACGCTGCTCCACTGGCATTTCCAACAGATTCTTTCCCTTATAGGTGATGCTGCCTTCGGTAACCTCGAAGATTTCCTTACCGGCAATCACAGAAGCCAAAGTGCTTTTTCCAGTGCCATTAGGTCCCATAATAGCATGAACTTCTCCGGGCTTGATTTCCAGATTTACTCCTTTTAATATCTCTTTTCCCTTAATGGAAACGTGTAAATTATCAATTTTAAGCATACTCAATTTTTTGGAGGTGCAAAATTACGGAAATTTTTTTATTTATCGCTTGATGATTTTTGCCGTCTTGATATTGGTGTCTGTTTTAGCACGTACTATGTAAAAACCTGGTGTTAAATCAGCTACAGAAATCTGATTCAGGGTGTACCAGCATTTATCAATCCGACGTATCAGCTTGCCGCTCACATCATATATTTCTACTTGGCGAATAGAGCCGTCCGGATTGGGAATCACCAGCTCATTCTCACAAGGATTAGGATACAGCATTATGGAGGGATCAGGTAGAACCGCTTCCTTGATAGACACTGCGTTATCGAGGTATGCCTGATACATATTAGGGATACCGTAACCCATGGAGGTGTCGGGAGCAAGATACTTGTGTCCATGCTCGCGTACAATATCCAATATTTCCAAGGCATTTTTGTGGGGCAAAGCCTGTCGCAGGCAGGCAACCAATCCCGCCAGCACAGGACTAGCAAAGCTGGTGCCACTACCTTCATTGATTTCTCCTGCCGAATTCACCACATAGGTATTCCAACCCACACTTGTCACATCAGGTTTCACCCTACCGTCGTAAGACGGTCCATACGACGAGAAGGATGCCATTGCGCTGTCCACAGCCCGGGCCGCAGCCATACTAATTACGTCAAAAGCATCAGCAGGATGGGAAATATAGTGCCAGGGTTTATTACCCTCGTTGCCTGCCGACACACAAACCGCTATGCCTTTGTGGCAAGCGAGACTGGCATTGCGGGAGGCTATACTCGTCACCCCATCGCAAGACTCGTAGGTGAAATCGCCCTGAGGAAAGTCGGGAAAAGTGGAATAGCCCAAAGAGGAATTAATAACATCAGCACCCAAACTGTCGGCAATCTCAATGCCCTGTGCCCAAAAGTCTTCCTCTATAAGCTCTTCTGAGAAAGGACTTTCCGACATGATGAAATAATAGCTGGCATGGGGGGCAGTGCCTATCATCTGACCATTAACAGCCATAGCCATCGTAGAAGTTACACATGTGCCATGAGTACCATCTCTATATACATTATTATGTCCTGGAATCAAGTCACGGGTGCCGAGCAACTGACCATTTTCATACATGGCCTGAAAATAAGGGATGGTGTCGAAGCCTTCCCAACCACCATCCAGTATCACAATCAGCATTCCGTCGCCATAAAAACCCAGTTCATGCAACTTGTGTCCGTTATGAAAAGCTATCTGAGCCCATGCTGGACCATAGTCATACAGACTGTCGAAGTGAAAGTCACCATTTAACAGCATGCTTTCCGCATTGGCAGGCACTGTCTCACTCTTACCATCCACATCATCCAAAATATATGAAGCAACAGGAGTAACAGCAGTATCTGTAAAAGGCAGGTTTTTAATAACTTCCAAGGCCATGGAGTCAGGACAATAAATCACCACCGTATTCTGCCACTTCGACTCAGCGAGTATTTGGATGGTATTGTTCACGGCACATATCTGCTGTTTGTACTGCGGGTTCACCGGAAGATCCTGTTCTGTAATATTAATATTGTATCGAGCCTTGTTGCTGATAGCCCTTGGCGACAGAAACTCTTCGGGACGGGTAACAGAGTAGGGACTCTGGTTTTTATCCTTCAACTGAATACGGTAGCAGGTGGCCGGATGTTGGGCCACCACCTGAAGCATCAGTGCTAATAATAAAAACAGAAAGGTGATTTTTTTCAACTTCATTATGTATGTTTTTCCCCTATGGTAAATCTATTTTTGAAAAAAAAAGAGACCTGCAAGAAGTCTCTTTTATATTAAATGTTGAATGATAGACTACTGTAAAGTGAAACGAATCGGGAGGTTGAAGTAGCATCTTACGGGCTTACCCATCTGCTTGCCAGGTTTCCATTTCGGCATTTTCTTCACCACGCGGATAGCTTCAGCATCGCATTCGGGGAAGAGGGTAACCAAAGGCTTCACATTACTAACGCTACCGTCTCTTTCAATTACGAACTCCAACAGTACGGTTCCCTGGATACCGTTGTTACGGGCCACTTCGGGATACTGCAACTCGTTTCTGAGGAAAGAATACATGGCTTCCATACCACCAACGTATTCGGGCATTTCCTCGGCGAAACGCACAGGTGGAGCATCATCCACTTCTTCCTGTACGATTTCAATCGGAACGTATTCTTCAATTTCCAGGTTTTCGTCGAAATCCTGGCTGAAATCGAAGTCGGTGTTAACCTTGATATTGTCGTTCACAATATTCAAGACTACCTCCTGCTGCTGAGCCACTGGTGGTGGAGGGGGCGGAGGAGTTTGATCAGTTGCGATAACGTCTTCATCCATCACTTCGATGAATTCGTCATCGTCCATAGCCATCACCGTACCTTTGTCACGGGAGGCGAACAACTCGAAACTTACGTAAGTAAGCGCGAGGACGGCGGCAAAACCGATTAAGAGAAATGAGGTTTTTCTCTTTTCCAGATTGCCTTTGTCTGACTTTTTCTCTATCATGGCGATATGTTTTTTGATACTTATATTTCTAACGGCAAAAGTACGAAAAATATTGTAATAAACAGCGTTTTTTCCGCATTTTTTTATTTTTATTTTTTTCTCGCTGATTTTCTGACTACTACGTTTTGCATTTTAAACTTTTAAAATCTTAGATAATCCAAACTATTTTGTAAATTTGCACGTTAATACAGAAATATCGTATAACATGAAAAAAATAGTTTTTATCATCCCCATCATTTTCTGCCTGACCATGATATCATTTGCCCAACAAAGCCCCAAAGATATTCATCAATTGCTGAAAACTTATGAAAAGCAGTTGAGGCAATACGACAATGGTTTTGATACCATCTATATTTCTATCAACCAGCAGATAGAAAAACAGCAAAACAACCCTGCCAACCAAGCCGTATGGCACAGCTGCATGGCCCAACTGCTGTCCGCTTACTATCAACAAAACCGATGGCGGATCATGGATCGCACCGTTATGGCTGATGAGAATGAAGTAGGCAAGGATTTCAACACCTGGGATGCGCAATATTTTGCCAAACAAATCATCAAGCATTATTTACTGTCTATTGAAAAGAAAGAATTTCTCAGCCAGATTCCCATCAAAGACTATGCGGCTTTATTGGATTCAGTAACCTCTGTGGAATATCGTCCCACCCTATATGATTTCTTAGCCTTCCGTTTTATAGATTTTATGCAGAGCGACATTTATGAGTTGCCCGTACCCGAGGTGCCTTTTAATGTAAACGAGGAGGGCTATTGGTCAGCATCTCAGCAATTTGCACAGATGAACATTCCTTCTACCGATGAGCTGTCATTCTCCTACCTCTCTTTGAAAACCCTGCAATCGCTCACCCAATTGCACCTGAACGACCCCGACAGTCGGGCTTTGTTAGACGCCACCCTCCGTCGCTTCGAATACCTGGGCAGTCACAGCAGCTTGGACAATGCCTTGGAACTGCAGTTAGCCGCACTCACCAGCATGGAAAAACAATATCAGGGCAAAGAAGGCTATGAAATGGTTGCCTACGCTTTGGGTAAATACTATCAGAATAGAGCTGAAAAATATGACAAGAATGCTCATTCTGAATATAAAAATGACTATGTAAGCGCTATAGAATGGTACAACAAAGCCATTGCAGCAGCTCCGAAATCCATTGAAGCCAACAATGCCAAGCTTGATATTGAAAATATCAAAAGTTCAGAGGTGAAATTCAGCAGCAATAATATCATTCCCGCTAACCAAGCCAACCTTATCACCTTCTCTTACAAAAATTGCGAAAATCTGTATTTCCGTATTATTTCTTGTAAAAAAGAAGAATTTGAATTGAAAAGAATTACGAATGACAAAAATTTTTATGCATGGCTGACACAGCAAAAAGAGGTCTATAAAACAAGTTTTGACGCTCCCGACGAAAAAGACTACCGCAGTATCAACGGGCATTTTCTCTTACCTGCATTAGATGCCGGTTATTACATCCTGATGGCTTCCAACGCACCAATGACCAATGAGAACAATAAAGGCTACGCTTTCATGCTTTTGGAAGTCACTAATATTGATGCACAATATCGTTTCAATGACAGAAAAATCGAATTTTTTGTCTTCGACCGCACCACAGGCCATCCTCTCAAAGGAGCAGAAGTCAATGTGGGTCTCTTCAAAGATTACAATGCCAAGGGTCCCTTTAAAAATATTCAATTGACCTGCGACGCCGATGGCAAATGTGCCTACGAAATCACCAACGATGTTTATACACTGAATGCTTCCGCCTCTTGGCATCAGGACAAATATCAAATCATCAGTCGCAGATATTGGGGCCGATACCATGAAGATCCGAAAGTCAGCACCTCTGAAAAAGCCTATATTTTCACCGACCGGAATATCTACAGACCTGGACAGACGGTTTATTTCAAGGCCATCCTTGTGGAAACAACGAGAAACGGAAACACTATACTTCAGCAAAAAACAGACAATCAGCAAAAAGTTACCGCTATTTTATATGATGCTAATTATCAAAAAATAGTGGAACAAGAACTCACTTCAAATGAATATGGCTCCGTATCAGGAAGTTTTGTGTTGCCTACACAAGGTTTGACGGGTCAATTCCGTATTCAAATCAAAACTGAATCAAAACTGAATGATTACCATTATTTCTTAGTAGAAGAATACAAACGCCCCACTTTCGAAATCACCATGGATCAGCCCAAAGAAGAGTTCAAGATTGGGCAAAACGTGAGTGTTGAAGGTCACGTGAAGGCTTACGCCGGTTACGGTATCGACGGGGCTACCGTAAAATATCATGTGGTGCGCAAAGCCTCCTTCCCCTGGTGGCACTGGTGGTGGTGGCATCCTATCAGTCAGACTCAGGAAATTGCCCATGGTGATACCACCAGCGACAATGAGGGTAATTTCCACATTGATTTTGTGGCCCAACCCGACTTGGAAAACCAACGCTATAATCCGTTATACACTTACGAGGTCAGTGTAGATGTGACCGACATCACTGGGGAAACCCATAGCGGTTCCACCTGGGTAAAAGTCAGTAAAATTGGCTTGCTTATCGATGCCGAATTTCCTAGCAGCATAGCCCTGAATGGGAAGAATCAATTTTCTGTAAAAATCACCAATCTGGCTGGTGAAGCCCAAAAAGGCACCATCCATTACCGCATAGAAGCCCTTCAAACCCCCGAAAATTACAAAAACAGCTGCACAGAAGCCGATTATTACTTGTCTGATTCAGCCCAAATGGTACAGAAACTATCTTATCTGGATTTCAACAATGAGCGGCAAAAGAGCAATTGGAAAGTACTAAAAACTGTTAAACACGACGATTTTGAAACGGATGGTAAAAATCCCTTCATCATTCAGGGTATGGAAAAATTCCAGGAAGGCTATTACAAAATCAGTTTAATCACTCACGATAAAGACCAAAATGAAATCAAAGAAGAGTATTATGTGCTGATTTATGATGAAAAAAGTAAGAAATGCGCAGCATACGAACCTCTTTGGCTGACCACTCCCGACAAAACCACCCTTGAAGTGGGCGAGACATTGCATTTTACACTAGGAAGCTACCTGAAAAATGCCATGGTGCTGTGCGAAATCATCTCCAATGATGTGTTAGTGGAATCCAAATGGATAAAACTCAGCCAAGGGAAAGTAGATTTCAGTTATACTGTCAGCGAAAAAGACCTCGGCAAAGTGATTATTCATGCCTTTGCATCCCAAAACAACAGGTCTTTTGAAGAAACATTGACATTCAACATTCCCTTCAGCCATAAAAAAATTGATTTTGACTTTTTGACATTCCGCGACAAAACTCTTCCGGGCAGTCAGGAACAATACCAAATTCGCTTGAAGGACAAAAACGGGGACAAGGTAGCAGCAGAACTGCTTTGCTCTATGTACGATGCCTCTTTGGATGCCTTAGCTGCCCCTAATTCATGGATTTCAAGTCTTTTCAATACCAGTAAACCCACTTATAAATATTCCTTCGATTTCTATTCGAAATTTGGAAATAGCTACTACAGATCTTTGCAAAAAACTGTTTCCAAAAATTATTTGAGCAGAAATTATCCCCAATTATTATGGGAAATTAATAGCTGGCGTCGAGATCGTCTGATGATGAGCAAAGCCGCTGGCGTCTATACCACAAATGCGGTTATGGAGGAAAGTGTCGAAATTGTTTTAGACGCTGAAGAGGATGCGCCCCCTTGTGTTTTTCTTGATGATGTTATGGGCGATAAAACTGATAATTTGGAGACTACTTCCTCCAATGACAACGAAACAGACAATACTCCCCTCGAAACATCCATCCGCACCAATTTCAACGAAACCGCCTTCTTCTTCCCGCACTTGCAGACCGACAAAGAGGGCAATGTGCTGATTTCGTTTACCATACCCGATGCACTCACCCGCTGGAAACTGCAGGGTTTTGCCCATAACAACGAGTTGATGAGCGGCTATTTTGAAAAATTGGTACAAACCCAGAAACCACTGATGATTGTGCCCAATATGCCCCGCTTCCTGCGGGAAGGCGATGTGGTGATACTGTCCGCCAAGGTGGTCAATATGAGCGAAGAAGCCCAAAGCGGAACAGCCAGCCTGAGTTTCACCAATCCTTTCACCGGCGAAAAGTTGGATTTAATTCAAGGCTCATCCTCACAAAGCTTTACCGTTGAAGCTGGACAGAGCAAAGAGGTACATTTCACCCTGACCGTGCCCAAAGATTTGGGTGCCGTAACCTACCGCATCGAGGCACGCAATAATCAAAGTCCCTCGTATGCCGACGGTGAGGAAGCCACCCTGCCCATCCTTACCAACCGCATCCTGGTGACTGAAAGTCTGCCGCTTCAGATTTCCGGAAAGGGCAGCAAAACCTTCACTTTCAACAAACTGAAAAACAGTTTCGGCATAGCCAACTCCACCCTGACTACCCAATCCTACACCTTGGAATTCACCCCGAATCCCATTTGGTACGCCATTCAAGCGCTGCCCTATCTGATGGAATATCCTTACGAGTGCAACGAGCAAACCTTCAGCCGCCTGTATGCCAACACCCTGGCTTCCCATATCGTCAATTCCCATCCAAGAATTAAGACCGTTTTCGACAGCTGGCTGAATGAAAGTCCCGATGCCTTCTGCTCACAATTGGAGAAAAACCAGGAGTTGAAGTCGGCCATTTTGGAAGAAACGCCCTGGGTATTGGATGCCCAGAATGAATCGATGCGCAAACAGAACATCGCTTTGCTATTCGACCTGCACCGCATGGCCAAAGAGAATAAGGCAGCCATCACCAAACTGGAGAAAGCCCAGAACGGCGATGGTGGCTGGTCGTGGTTCGGCAGCCACGAAAGCAGTCGCTACATCACCCAGCACATTGTGGCTGGCTGCGGTCACCTGCAAGTCCTTGGAGTGCAAAATCCCCTCAGCGACCAGACCATTCGTAAGGCTGTGAGCTACATCGACAACAAAGCCCGCGAAACCTACGACAAATGGTACAGAGGCAAGAAAGTAGACTATGACGCGACGGACATCCACTACCTGTATGCCCGTAGTTTCTTCCTGAAGCAGAAAGTGAGCACTACCAACAGCGAAGCCTACAATTATTATTATACCAACCTGAAAAAGAATTGGAAGAAGCAATCGATATACTCGCAGGCTATGACCGCACTGATATGCTTCCGCAACGGTGATACCCAACTGGCAAAGGACATTGTGGCCAACATCAAGTCGCGAGCCCAATACTCTGAAGAACTGGGCATGTTTTGGAAGAAAGAAGGCTATGGCTACTTCTGGTACGAGGCTCCCATCGAGCGGCAGGCCATGCTGATTGAGGCTTTCAATACCATCACCAACGACCAGAAATCGGTAGAGCAAATGCAGCTGTGGTTGCTCAAACAGAAGCAAACCCAAAACTGGCCCAGCACCAAATCCACCACGGAAGCCGTTTACGCCCTGCTGCTCAACAACACGCAATTGGAGAACACCAACGGGGTGAAACTCAGCATGGGCGACTGGAGCTATACCGAAGGAGACGGTAGCATGGAAGCGGAAGCCGGCACCGGTTACATCAAAAAGACCTGGACCGGCAAGGAAGTGACCGAAGATATGGCCACCATCAAAATCGAGAAAAGCACCTCCGGTCCCGCCTGGGGAGGATTGTACTGGCAGTACTTAGAGAACATCGACAAAATATCGCACAGCGACGACCAGAATTTCAGCATCCGGAAAAAATTGTACAAAGTGGAAATTGGCGATAGAGGCGAGGTGCTGGTACCCATTACCGAAAACTCACCGTTGAAGGTGGGTGACAAAGTGCGGGTACGCACCGAAATACGCTGCGACCGAGACATGGAATATGTACACCTGAAAGATATGCGAGCCTCAGCTTTCGAACCCGTCAATGTGTTGTCGCAGTACAAGCACCAAGGCGGACTGTGGTACTACGAAGCCACTAGCGATGCTGCCACCAACTTCTTCATCGACTACCTGCCCAAAGGTACCTACGTATTTGAATATACGTTAATAGCCACCATGGCCGGAACCTACAGCAACGGCATCACCACTATCCAATGTATGTATGCGCCCGAGTTTACCTCACACAGCGAAGGCATCAAAGTCACCGTTCAGTAAACAATCGATTATACCCTATTGAAATTAAGATAATTATGGAATATTTCTTGGACATGGACGAGCAGTACGCTCGCTTAGAAAATGCTAAATATGCCTTGTTACCCGTGGCCTACGACGGCACCAGCACTTTCGTGAAAGGGGCCGACAAGGGACCGCAAGCCATTATTGACGCATCCGACAGCATTGAGCTGTATGATGTGCAATTTGAGATGGAACCCTATACGGCTGGTATCTACACCGACCGTTACGCTTACGATTTCAGCAGCCCCGACAAGATGGTGGAGTCGGTTTACCTGAGGGTGAAACACTTTATGGAGCAGCAGAAACGCATCGGCCTTTTGGGTGGTGAGCATTCGGTTTCGGTAGGCTCCATCAAAGCCTTCAGCGAAAAATATCCGAATCTGTCGGTATTGCAAGTAGATGCTCATGCCGACTTGCGCGACGAGTATCACTATTCCATCTACAATCATGCCTGTGTAATGCGGCGAGCTCAGGACTATGCGCGTGTGGTACAAGTGGGCATTCGAAATGTGTGTACCGAAGAGATGCACAACATTGTGAAAGAAAACATCTTCTATGCCCACAAAATGTACAACAATACAGACTGGATGCAGCAAGCCATTGACCGTCTCACCGAGCATGTGTATCTCACCATCGACTTGGACGGTTTAGACCCATCAGTATTGCCCTCCACGGGCACTCCCCTGCCAGGCGGACTTTCGTGGTACACATTGATTGACTTCCTCGAAAAACTCTTCGCCTCCAAGAAAATTGTCGGCTTCGATGTGGTGGAACTCTGCCCGCAGCCTTACGACAAGTCCTCCGACGTGCTCGCAGCAGTGCTGGTGTACAAGTTAATATGCCTTTGGGAAAAGGCCATAAACTGCTGAACCGCTTCCTGACATGGACGCATACACCGCACCACGGGCATAGAAGTCGTCTTTAATTTCTTGCAATTGGGGATATTTGATAAATAAAGTATCCTCAAAATCATTGTGGATGCAGTGCTTCCACTCGCTTATCGGTTTCTGAATCAACTCGTTTAGATTGATTTCCGGCTGCTGAGGATGTACACCAGCGTATGCCTCTTTAGTGGAGATAGAAAAATCAGGTTTTATGACTTCTATTTTGTAATCAGACAAATCCAGATTGATAGGCGTCATGATTTCACCTCTGCCGGTAGCATATACTGGGCTATTTTCAACAAAGAAGGCTGTATCGCTTCCCAACTGAGCGGCCAAACTTTGCAATTCGTTTGTACTCAACTGCAATTGGAACAACTCGTTATACATTTTCAGCGCAAAAGCGGCATCGGCAGAGCCACCTCCCAATCCGGCACCGAAAGGGATGTTTTTCGTCAATTTGATTTCCACTCCATCGATATCAAAATGCTGCTGCAGTAGCCGGAAAGCCTTCACACAGAGATTATCCTCTGTGGCGCACAGGTTGTCAACATTAAGCACGGACAGCCGAACACCTTCTTCAATCCTATTGATTTCCAGTTCGTCTTTTAAGGTATCTACAGGATAAAACACCGTTTGCAGCTCATGAAAACCGTCGGCACGTTTAGCCACGATATTCAGTCCGATATTGATTTTGAAATTGGGGTAAGTGATCATATTATACAAAATTAGGCTGCCATTGCTGGCAGCCTTTGTTTTGCGGTCCGGACGAGACTCGAACTCGCGACCTCCTGCGTGACAGGCAGGCATTCTAACCAAACTGAACTACCGAACCGTTCATTGGTTTTGAGGATGCAAAAATACGACTTTTTTCAATACAAAAACACGCTGCTGAAATTTTTTCTTTCATTTACCATAATATTTTAGTTATCAGTAAAATAGAATAATTTGGTTGATAACAAAATAATACCCTCAATCTCATCACCCTTCTTTTTTCGTCTATTATTTTCGGAAAAAAATTTGGAGTTTGTACTTAATTCAGGAATTTTTACGTATCTTTCCTCTATATTTTTTGCGGACGCGATGAATCGCGTCCCTACAATTCAATGTTTGCATTCGTCCGACAGACCTCTGTAACGAAACACTGATGCTACGTGCGGAGGGAATGCCGACATGGCGAGGCGGAAGCGGTGTGAAGGGACGGCCTCCTATAGCTGCGTGCAAAAGCGCGTCAGCGTCCAGTTTACTTTTGCCGCAGCTGTTGGAGGGCGGACAGAGCGGGCGGCATTCATGTCGGCGAAAAAGCTCATTTTCTTTGCCCCTTTCTTTTGGAGCGGCAAAAGAAAGGGGAATAAAAAAAGAAAAAACATATGATAGCCGTAGTTATTCCCTCTTTTAGTGTAATATATAAAAGAAATTTTTGTACCTTTGCACGCTCTTTGAGAAAAACCTAAAAGCAACAACTATAAGGGATTTCCAACAGCAAAAAGTATAAAACAACATCAACTTAAATAAAAAATTATGGCAGAAAAGAAATTTTTGACATGCGACGGTAACCAAGCTGCTGCTCACGTTGCCTACATGTTCAGCGAAGTCGCCGCTATTTACCCCATCACTCCCTCTTCCCCGATGGCTGAGTACATTGACGAATGGGCGGCAAAAGGACAAAAAAACATCTTCGGTGAGACCGTTAAAGTGGTTGAAATGCAATCTGAAGCCGGTGCTGCCGGTGCAGTACATGGTTCTTTGCAGGCTGGTGCGCTGACCACCACCTATACCGCTTCACAGGGTCTGTTGCTGATGATCCCGAACATGTACAAGATTGCCGGTGAGTTGCTCCCCGGTGTGTTCCACGTATCAGCCCGTGCTTTGGCAGCTCAGGCATTGTCTATCTTCGGTGACCATGCCGACGTGATGAGCGCCCGCCAGACTGGTTTCGCCATGCTGGCTACCGGCTCTGTACAGGAAATCATGGACCTCGCTCCCGTTGCCCACCTGGCAGCTATCGAAGGCCGTGTTCCTTTCCTCCATTTCTTCGACGGTTTCCGTACCTCACACGAAATCCAGAAAGTGGAAGCTACCGACCAGTCTAAAGTGGAAAAACTCGTTAACTGGAAAGCCCTCAAGGAATATCGCGACCGCGCCCTGAATCCGGAACACCCCGTGACTCGCGGCACTGCCCAGAACCCTGACATCTACTTCCAGACCAGAGAGTTGCAGAACAAATATTATGACGCTCTTCCCGACATCGTAGCCAAATACATGAAGAAAATGAGCAAAATCACAGGTCGTGAATATGCTCCGTTCACCTTCTACGGTGCTAAAGACGCTACCGACATCATCATCGCTATGGGCTCCATCACCGACGTTATCAAGACCGTCATCGACAAGGAGAACAAGGCAGGCAAGAAACTCGGTCTCGTCAGCGTTCACCTCTATCGTCCTT
>Ga0265298_10002135_pt1 | contig 28135 bp, 40 predicted proteins | sample AusTroGonzalo_MG_3_FD_193486 | JGI IMG/M metagenome (GOLD analysis project Ga0265298, IMG submission 193486) | Bovine rumen microbial communities from tropical cattle in Woodstock, Queensland, Australia - Gonzalo_01 | ecosystem: Host-associated > Mammals > Digestive system > Stomach > Rumen ...
GGCTCCCATAGGGAGGTCGCGAACCGCATCCATTATCTGGGTGACATCCATCTCAACAATGTGCTATGAATAAATATCATTAACTGTGAAATCGGAAACGAGAGGTAGGCAAGCAGGGCGATGTACGCGATGATTGGGATGGTCAGGTTTCCGGTGATGAGGGCATAGGCCAGTCCCGTCCACCAGGTCATACAAAGTGAGCAGGCGAACGGCTTGACTGGCTTGATTTGTCGGTTGAGCCACCGGGAGAGTGCATCCATCCAAGAGGCGGTGAAGCCGGATACATCCACTATCCAGATGACAACGAGGGAAAGAAGGAGTATGTCAAGCCACGGATTCATACCGAAACCATAAACGAGGTTGTTTCACCGAAGTTCTTCTCAAAGATGTCCACGGCCTTCTCAAAGGTCTCCGCGTGGATGGTGACGGAGTGCGTGTGTCCGTCCGAAAGGTAGTTGAAAGTCCAGGCTCCCAGTTCAGTCTTGTTGTCCATTGATTATCGGCTTTAGTGTAATGTTCATCGTAACTTCGTAGTTCTCGCCAACCAGTTCTGCGTGGTCGAATTCGGGAAAGTAGTAGTATCCCACCGGGGGCGGTGGCAATTCGCGGAGTTTGTCCTGGAACGCCTTCGCAAAGTGGTGGTATAGTGTGTCTTCAAGTTTACGAAGTTCGGATTCCTTCTGCGCCTCTTCAATGAGGATGTTCTTGATTTCGTTCTTGATTTCCATTGGTTGTCAGTTTTGCGTACTCTTCCAGGATGATCGCCTTGATGCGCTTTATCTCATCGCGCATCGTGGTGTGGGAGAACCCCATCCTCTTGCCCAGTTTCCTGTACGATAGGCAGTCCGCGTACAAGAGGATGAGGGTCTTGTCCACCCGGTTGAGTTTGTTGTCAATAATCCATTTCACAGTCCGCACACGCGTCTCGTCCTCGTTCATCACGGAAGGGTCGAAGAGGTACTCTTCCTCTATCTCCTTGAACTCGCGGTAGGCCGCTTCAGCATTCCCGGAGGGTTTCGATGTCGGTCGCTTTGCTTTCATACTTCCTGAACAGCTTGTAGAAGGGCGAGTTGGTACTGCGGTACTGGTTCATAAGAATCCGTGCGATGAAGAAGTTGATTTGGTTGTTCTCCCACAAGTCCACTATCTTCGCATCATCGTATTCCAAAAGAATGAGGTAGACCATCTGGCACAAGTCCTCAAGGGTTCCGGAGACGGGTTTCTTGGCTATGTTTGCCAACATAGTCTCCACCCTTTTCTCGCGGGCCAGTTGGTCGATTATCTCCATCTTCGTCACGGTTGAAAATATAGTTGTTGCTACCTTTGGAAAACGAGCATAGCGGCATCGCGCCCGTGTTCGTTAGTCCTCCGGTCATATCCGGTGATTCCACGGAAGTGGGCATCCGTGAACTTGGTCATCCCCTGCTTGGGGCGTGAGGCGATGTACTGGACGGTTCTCGCCTTGCACCATTCCTCCCAGATGGAACAGTCCCGCTTGACGGAGCCGGCCCCCATCGCCCGCCCCTTCAGTTGCCGGATGTCCCTCTCTCGCGGTATCCAGGTGCGTTGCCTCGCGTCTTCGAAGACCACCAGTCCGATCCCCTGCGTCTTGCGGAGTTCCTCAAGGTAGTCCATCGCGCCAACGATGCCGGAGCAACGGATGTCAAGGAACTGGCGGGAGGATGTGTCCCACACCGCCAGTCCCGTGTGCATTCCGGGGTCTAAACCGACCACTAACATAGGTTTACCTCCTTGTCTATCAGTTCCTTTGTCCGTTCCCAAGCAGGGAGAATCCGCTTGTAGACGAGGACATCAATATCGGTATATCCCGAAAGGACATAAGACCGAATGACCGCCCAAAGCGCAACTACATCGTGGCTTTCCATCACCGACCATACTTTACTTGTGATGTTGATACAATATGTTAACGCCTGGGTAGGGTTCATATTTCTTGGAGTTAGTCTTCCCTTTGCCATCACTTGAGGTATTTGTCCGGCACTAACGCCAGTATGAGACCGACCGCGATGACGATGGAGAAGGAGAGCTGCATCACCTTCCACTTGGCCCAAATGAGGGCGAAGACCCCCACGATGGCGAAGACGGAGAGGATGATGACGAGGACATTGGCGAGGTTCAGTTCCAGTTCGTTGTTGTTGTCTTCCATCACTCGCCCTCCTTCTCGTCAAGGTTGTACATCTTCTTGAGTGCCTCGTCCGCGTACATCTCCGCTTCCTCAAGGATGACATTCGGATCGTTGTCATAGCACTTGGGGTTGGAGAGCAGGGCGAAGAGGCATCCCTGGAAGAGTTGCTCCTTCTTCTGCGCGAGGTACATTGACACTCGCTTGGCTTGTTCCTCCTTCGTAGGAGTGGCGGGTTTGACCGCCTTCATTGACTTGCTCATAGTACCAGTAGTTTTGTGTTGTGTCGGTTAGATTTGGAGGAAGTCCGGGAGGTCTTCGTCCACGGGTTTGGCATCCTTCGGCTTGCGGTCGAGCATCTGGATGTTCTCCGCGAGTACCTCCGTGGAGTAGCGGTTGTTGCCTTGTTGGTCAGTCCACTTGCGTGTGCGGAGTTTGCCGGAGACGAAGAGGTTGGAACCCTTCTTGACATACTTCTCCACGAAGTCTGCGCGGTTGTTCCATACCACGATGGTGTGCCAGGTGGTGTCTTCGTGTTGGTTGCCGTCCCGGTCTTTGAACCGTTCGGTTGTTGCGAGGTTGAACTGCGCGACCTTCGCGCCTCCCTGCACGGTGCGGACTTCCGGATCGTTGCCGACCGCACCGATGAGCTGTACTAAATTAAGATACGCCATAGTTGAAATTGAATTAAATGGATTTGTATTGTCTTTCTGCTTCTTCGATACATTGGAAGATTCGGTACATCACTTGCGGGACTATCGCGTTCCCGTAGGCTTTGAGGGATTCGGTGCGCCACTTACCGAATGGATACTTCGTTGGGTCTCCTTTTCCGTATGTTGGCGGGCCTGGCATTGGAGGAACGGTAAGGCCGTCCACATCAAAGGGAATCCCATCATTTCCTCTGTGAACAGGGGGGACAGTCGGAAAGTGTTCCCATCTTTCTTCGGGGTATAGTCCGAAGGTATCTCCCCAGTTACTATCCGCTTCACTATCGAATCGTTCCGCTTCCCTTGACTTATCGGGATAGTGGCGTTCGTTGCATCGTTGCAAGTCGGTGTGGGTAGAATACCAACCACCATCTTCGCCACTTCCTCTTCCAAGTTCCCCTTGCTCCGGTTCGCGATGTTCGGGTTGTTCAAGTCCGTCCCTTCCACCTTGTAGAGGCTCACGCGTGGAGTCGGCAACATCTGCATCCCCGCCAAATCGTTCAACTCTATCGTGTATCCCTGCTCCACTTTCCTCGTTATCCTCTTCCCGTCTTGTGGACTGGGGTTCTTCTCGTCCCTCGCAGTCGGTGTCGGGAGCAGGGACTTGTACTTCTCGTTCTGCACCACTTCCTGGGCGAGAGTCCCCCCGCCCGTGTACTCCGTCCCCTCCCAGTTCCTCGCGTCCATCGCAGAGGGAGTCCGCATCAGTCCCTGCACCTTCGGATCGTACTTCACTTGCGTCTCCAGGTTGCAGTAGGTTGTCCCGTTCCGGTAGCCGTTCTTCTCCTTCCTTTCCTTCATCTTCTCCGGACTGTCCGAAACTTGAACCGAGGTCGGTGTCACCAACATCATCGTGCGCGATGATGAAGACGCGGTCTCTTCGGTGGGGTGCGCCCACAGCCGCAGCCGGAATAAGCACCGACTGGACGGAATATCCGAGACGCTCAAGGTCTTTGCAGATGCGTTCGATGGTGTAGGACTGTTCAAGTTCGTATCGGTGAAGTCCGTCACCCTCCGCGAACAAAGTGGCTTCGCCTCCCAAGTCAGCACATACCCCTCCTTCCACCATAGAGGTGATTCCAGCAACATTTTCACCGACAACCCAAGTGGGCCGGACTTCGTCAATAACGCGGAGCATTTCCGGCCAGAGGTAGCGGTTATCTCCCGCCCCCCCCCCGCTTTCCGGCAAGGGAGAAAGGTTGACAAGGGAATCCTCCGGTGAGGACATCGATCCGTCCTCGCCACTCCTTGAAACTTGTTTTCGTGATGTCTTCATAACTCTTGCTTTCGGGGAACCAGTAGTCCAGGACGGCCTTGCCGAAGGGGTTGATTTCGCAATGGAATGCGTTCTCCCACCCCATCATCTTGGCGGCCACCTCCGGGCCACCGATTCCGCTGAATAGACTTGCGTGTATCATCTGCTCAATCCATAGATTGCCAGTAGTTTCTTTCTCCTGAATGTCCTCCGAATCTTCTCCTTCCTCGCTTCCTCAATCTCTTCGGAGAACTTGTGGCCCGGCTTGAACTCGCAGTCCGGGTTGTTGTTAACGCCCTTCTTGAACTGGGACACGATGCGACCTTCCGCATACGCCTTCTTGACTGCGTCCGAAAGGAGGCGGGAGATGTCATCGGCACGGACTTCGTTGAAGTTCTCCACCTTCTCCAGCCCCAGTTCACGCGCCTTCCGGATGAGTGTCCGTTCCGAGCATCCGATCCACTTCGCGAGAGGCTTGTTGAACATCGTGGGGAAGTAGGTGCGGATGAGGAACAACTTGTCCTTCGTCCATACTATCTGCGGTCTCTGCGGGTTCATCTCGCTTCCTCCAATGTCCGTTTGATGTACTCCGCGAGGTTCTTCTGCCCACGGTGGTATCCCGTCCAGTACTGGCTCCCCTTCATCGCCTTGATGCCCCGTTCCGACTCGCGGATGTAGACATCGCAGATGAGTTGGAGGTCTGCAATCAGCTTCTTCATACTCACTCCCCCTGCTCGATCCAGTACTCGTTCACATAGACCTCCTTGCCGAAGCGGTTCACCACCTGGATGCGTCTGCGGTTGGGGGTGATTCCCGTCTGCTTCTCTATGTCGCAGATGCGCGAGGCAAGACGGGCCACACCGAAGATGCGGAGCGCATCCATAGAGGTGAGGGTGTTCCCCGCGAGAAGGTAGTTGTAGATGGTCTTCGCCTGGGACGAGAACCGTTCGGCCTCGTCTTCGGTGACCTCGTTGTTTGCCGGGGTCTTTGCTCCGGCCCTCCGGAAGTGGAGGTCGATGCGATCCAACTTGGAAAGCACATCCCGCTTCTTCCCTGCGGGCAGGGTCTGCGCCTCGTTCCGCAGTTCGCGGATGAGGGCGTTGATGTTACTCTTGTTCATTGTTTGTTGAATTAAAAAGGTAAATGATTATTTGTTGTACCATAGGTTGTCGAAGTCCGGAAGGTCTTCCGGAAGGTCTTCCTTGAATATGGGCGCGATGGTCGGTGTCTCGCGCCACCCGTAGATGATGTTCTCTGCGGGATCGTTCTTCATCCTCCGCGTCTCCTTTTCGTAGTAGAGGCAGATGACCTCGTCCACGATGCCCTGGCTCCGGTTCTTCGCCACCTCAAGGACGGCATCGTACTGCATCATCCGTTGGACATCCTCTTCACCGAAGAAGTCCTTCGCCCTCTTTTCGAAGTCCCGCCCCACGCGGTGCGAGATGAGAAGGTTGTCGCAGAGGTTCGTGAGGTTGGCCGTCCCCGCGATGGACTCCTTCCGGAGCAACTGGAAGGACTGTTCCTTGCGCGGGTGGCAGACGAGGATGATGTGGATGTTCTCCCTCTTCGCCAGTTCCTTCAAGTCCTTGATGAGGCGGGTCTGCAAGTCATTGTCGGAAGACGGGCCGTCAAGGTCAATCGCCATCAGGTTGTCAAGGAGGATGAGCTGCACACCGTTCTCCTTCACTATCTCGCGAATCTTCTCTTGCAACAGTTCCCACTCCGATCCATACTCGTTGTTGAACAACCAGAACTTGCCCTCAAGCCACTTGTGGATTTCCACGCAGACATTCTGCGGTGCGTAGAAGAACTCATAGGGCGTGGTCTTCTTCTTGACGAGGTCTTTCCCTGCGGCCATCTGGTCAAGCCAGGACTGGAACCTCTGCCCCTGCAACTCGCCACTCCACGCGGCCACCTTGTATCCGTGTTGGATTGCCGTGAGGGTGAACTGGTTGAGAAGGGTGGTCTTGCCCGCTCCGGAGAGGCCGGACAACACCGTCACATCACCGAGGGCGAACCCGCCAATCTTGCCGTCCAACTGGATGAGGCCCGTGGGGATGTGGACGATGGACGAGGAATCCACCCACTTGATGTCGGACATTGACAACCAGAACTTGCCCCTCGCGTCCTCTGCCACCGGCTCCGTGCGGACTGGCTTCTTCATCCCGTAGTATGACCTCTTGTTCCGGTATTCCTCCCGGTCGGTTCGCGAGTATGCGGACGGATCGTAGTGGATGCGGAACTCCTTCCACCCGTAGTGGGAGCAAGAGTTGTGGAAGCACTTGAAGCCAATCGCCCCGTTGTCCAGGTGGAGGATGGCCGCGTCCTTGTGGTTGGGGTCGAAGGGACACTCCGCGAGAACCAGTTTCTCCCCCTCCTTGTACCGGCTCCGCTTGATGACCTTGATGCCGTGCTTCTCAATGAAGCCGTCAAGGTCGAACCGCTCCGTGGAGTATCCGTTCATCCTGGACGGGGCCTCCGGCTTGGGGTACATACCCGCCACCTTCTTGACATACGCCTTCCCGGTCTCAAGGACGAAGGGCGGTACATAGATGAAGGAGGACACCCGTTGCGGTCTTGACTTCGTGCCAGTCCCTTTGTTGGACGATGTGCCGATGACCTTCACGATGCGCGATGCGTTGAACACCGAGATGTCCACCTTCACCTTCTCGTCCGAAAAGAGTGCGTCCAGGGCGCGGAGGAAGTCGCGGACGATGTCCGTTGTCTCGTCATCGTTGGGCAGATCGACCTTGTAGTAGAGGTGGTATCCGTTCGCGGAATCCGCGATGACGGGCCAGTTGAAACCCTCGTCACGGAGGAAACGGCACACGGCCCTCATCCGCAGCTCTGCCTCCTTCTTCTCCGCATCGGTCGCGTTGGTGTCGGAAGGGCGTTCAGGGTCGAAGTCAATCAGTATCCACCGCCTCCGTTCAATGTCCCCGTCATTGGTGGTTGACTTCGGCTTCGCGATGATGACATCGTGTTGGGAGCGGTCATAGCAAGCCTCCTTGACTTCGTTGAGGGTCGCGTAGATTCCGCATCCATCGTACTGTCTCATCTGGGCGATGGCGGTCTCCGCATCGGTGAAATAGCCGGAGTAGTTCTTGCCACCGGAGAGTATCCGGATTTCGGTGAGCGGGAGTTCCGTGTGGAATATCTCCCACCATTGCCGTATTGTCTTATCGTCTATCATAGTCCGTTGATTTTCATTTTTGATTGGAATCTGGTTGAAGGGTTGTCCACCTTCTTGACATCGGTGGACAGCTCCGGGATGATGTACTTGGCTTCGAACCCTACCCAGGACTTCTCAACCGCCCTGCCGATGCAGTCCTCTGCGGTGTATCCGTAGGGTTGAGCCTTGCCGACCTCGCGGACGATCCCGTCCATCGCCTTGCGTGTGTTCACGCCTCCCTTCTTCTTGCGGACTTTCATCCAGTCGGTCGCGGTCTGCTCCGTCACCCCCAGTTGGATGAGGTCGGCCTTGAAGTCCGCATCGGTATAATCGTTATCGGCATCAGCCGATGTATGTTTTCTATTTTGTTTTCTATCTTTATTTTCCATAGGTGCAGAAATTGCACCCCCCCCCGTGCAGATATTGCACCCCCCCGGTGCAGAAATTGCACCCTCCCCGTGCAGATTTTGCACCCCTATCGGGAGGTTCTCAACATCCTGGACGAACTTCTCGCAGACTTCGTAGGCAACCATTTCCTTCCCGTCCCGGATGATGTGGTATTTGCGGATGAACCCCTTTTCGATGAGGGAGTTGATAGCGGAGTCAATCGTCCGTTTGGATGTCACCCCGCATCGTTCGGCAAGGGTCTGCCGAGTGCCAAAGAAGCAGCCGGAACTTTTCTGCGAGTACCCGTTCAGGACTGCGAACACGGCCAATTCAGTCCCCCGTAGACCGAGGGCAAGCATTGAACCAGTTACGATGTAGAACCAATCTGCCATTTAGTTAAACCAAATGACCTGCCACTTTCTGCACCGATGGCGGTCGAGTGCATACTTGTAGCAGGTCAGTAAATCGTCTTGCAGTTCGCCGCCACGAACCTTTCTGCTACTCAAATATCAGTTTCCGTTTTTTTGGAAAGTTGGAGGTGTTTCACCAGTTCGTCCTTGAGGGTCTCGCGGATGTATGGGTGAGTGCCGTGGTATGTCCAAGCGATTCCGGCTTCGTCTGCGGCCTGGATGATCTCCTTGTTGCCGATGTACTGAACGCCCAGTTCCCTTGCGAGGGCGGTGTTGCTAATCTCACCGTAGTACCGACACCGCTTCCCTCCGCAGTCATAGAAGGGCATCCCTTGTCCAGTTCTCGCTTCAATCTCCGTTGAGGTGATGTAGACCCTTCCTCCGTCAAGGAGCTGCCGAAGGAAGGTCTTGTCCTCATCCGTGAGCGGGTATGTGAGGGTGATTTGAACCATCACGCCTCCTTCCCTGCACGGGGTTTCGTGAAGCGGATCGTGTGGGTCTCCGTCCGGTGGTAGTAGTCCGGGAGTTCCGCGTCTGCCTCCAGTTTGGAGACGGAAGCGGAGAGGGTCACCGTCACATCCGGAGGGAGGATATCCTTCAGGGCCTCTTCAACGAGGGACTGGTAGTGGTCGCAGAGGATGTCCTTGTCCACCTCCGTCCGCGTGGAGGTCGCGGTCGCGAAGGAGTAGCCGAGGCTTCCCTTCACCTTCTCGCATCCGGTCATATCCATCACCTCGCGAATCTTCGCCTTGACGAACGCGATGGTGTTGTCCACCGCCTCCATCTGCCGGGTGAGGTAGTCCTTCTCTGCCTTGAGGGTCTTCTTCTTGTCCTCCTTGCCCTTGAGCCAACGGCCCAGGAAGTCAACGCCCTCCGTGTTGAGCAGGGTGCGGAGTGCCGTGACTTCGGCCTCCATCATCTCCGTCTCGTCAGTAACTTCGCCTTCGTTCTCCGCGTAGGCGCATTCCAGTTTGTAGGACGCGTAGTCCAGACTGGAGAGAATGTCTTGCAATTCCTTGTAGTCCATAGTGGTTGATGTTTAGAATACTGGTGTGATGTTGTGTTCGAAGCGGTAGGACTGCACATCGCGGTCGAAGCAGAAGAGCATCTCTTCCGTGGCGTTCACCATCTTCGCCCATCCGGTGCGGTAGTCCTCCCCCGTCTTGGTCTTCTTCCCGGTCGCGAAGGCGGCCACCACCTTGAGGTAGTCCGCGCCACCGGGGAGCAGGGTGGAGATGTCCTTTCCGGAAGATTTTTGCGGAGCGGGTTTCGGCTCCACGGCCTTCTGCGCGGTCTTCTTGCCGGAAGTTTTTTCCGGAGCCGGTTGGGAGGCCCCCAGTTGGAAGCGGACATTCCCGAAGCGGTCAACGATGGTCAGGGAGGTGATGGTGCGGGTCTTGGTATCGTATCCGATCTCGCTCACATCGAAGGTCTGCCACACGCGAATCTTGCCGTCATTGCCCTTGCCGTACTCCTTGTCGGAAAGTTCCACGGAGACCTTCGGGGCGGTGTACAGCTCACGGCCTATTCCCCAGTTGAAACACGCCCTCTTGAAGGAGTCGCTTGCCTGGCCCTTCTCCGCTTCCGTGTTGGACTCCGTGCCGACATCCTCCTTGCCGACCCACTCCTTCTTCTCCTTGTCCCATACTTCGACAAGACAGTAGAGTCGGTCACCGATGAGGCGGTGGGATCGTTTCCAACCCATAGGGCCGTAGAGTTCGTCCAGGATTTTCATATCCACGCGGGCGTTCTTGTAGATAAGGAGGTTGGCCTTGACCGCGCCTCCGTTGGTTGTGGTGGTCTGCGCCACCCGGACTTCGATGTCCTCCTTTTGGAGCAATCTTATTTCATCCATAGTAAAAAGGTGTTATTGGTGTTTCTTCTCTTCGTAGTATTTCTCCATCGCCTTGTCCTCTCGTTCAAGTTCGGCAACGGTCTTCCAGTACTCGTCTTGCTCCATCTCGCGGAGTTCGTCCGGATCGAGTTCGTGTAGGTATTTCATCGTGCGCCCTCCAGTCTCTTGGAGACCCATCCGCAGAGACCCGCCACCGCGAGGCAGCCGACCGTCCACCAGGTGAGCCTTCCGTCCAGTCCTTCAACGCATCCGGCCAAGATTGCAACGATGCAGATGTAGCCGAGGATGTCACTTAATTTCTGCTTGCTCATTGTTCGTGTTGATTAAGGTGTGATTGATTAGGATTCGCGGGTGACGATGATGACGCGGGCATCGCGGTCGAAGCGCGTGGAGTAGACCCGTCCCAGTTCGCGCCCCAGGAAGGAGGCGTAGTTGTAGACGGTGACGGACTTGTTGGTCGCGAGAGACACCGCGATGGTGCTTCCCGGTTTCATCTGGATGATTCTCGCACGGAGCGAATTCTTTTGAGTGGTCATATCTATGTTTGTTTGAGTTTGCTTAAAAACCGGAGGGAGTTCCCACCCGCTCCGGGTTCCCAAAAACTGATTTGTGTTATTAGCCACCGGATTCTGCTTGGGTGGTTTAGTTGAACTTGATGCCGTATCCGCATCCCTTCACGAAGTCGCGGAAGGCCCAGTAGTGTTCCAGATAGTCCTTGCCCTTCAAGTTGCAAGTGAAGGGGTTCTGCTTCTCTCCGTAGACGATGACGAAGAAGTGCTTAATCTTCATCATTATGGACTTCTCCATCCGGTCTTGCATCGCCCACATCACCTCCAGTTCCTCATAGGCGAGATCGATTTCGTAGGCCCTGCGGACTTGGCCGTTGAGAGACTCAAGGGAGTCAATCTTGTCGGCAATGCCCTTCGCGTAGTTCTTCTCAATGGTGTGCTTCTTTGCCCAGTTTTCCAGTTCGGAAATTCTTTCGGGAGTCCATTCGGTTGTCATAAGGCGTTGAGTTTATAAGGTGTTATTAAAAATTCTTTGTATCTTTGTATCTAACTGACGGGACAAAGGTACAAACAAAATTTGAGTTCCGCAATAGGCATTACAAAAAAATTAAGAGTACATTACAAATTTAGTTAGAGTATGACCAACCTTGAGAAGATGGCGTACATCAATAAGGTATTCGGACTGGCTTGCGCGAAGGGACTGTGCCGGACGAGAGCGGAGTTCGCCAAGTTATTGGATTTCAATCCAACAACCCTCTCCGGTGCTATGGGTAGCAGACCGGACAACCTGACCGATAGTATGATTGCGAAGGTGAAAGCCTTCTCCGAAGAACACACCCTGGAATACGAACCGACAACCGATTCCGACTCAAACAAAATTTGTGTCATCCCCTACGAAGCGAGGGGCGGTACGATAGGGGACTATGTGGAAGGTGTGAGCGAGTATGACTGTGAGCGGATCGTGTCTCCCATCAAGGGCGCAGACTATGCAATGGAAGTGACTGGTGACTCAATGGCTCCGGAGTATCCTTCAGGTTCACGCGTCCTCATCAAGAAAGTGAGCGAGACATTCATCGCCTGGAACGAGACCTATGTGCTTGACACTCCGGACGGAGCCGTCATCAAGAAGGTGAGAAAGACGGACGATCCATCGGTAGTGGAGTGCGTGTCGGTCAACCCGGCCTACCAGTCCTATACAATCCCGCGCAGCTTCATCCGTGGGTGGTATCGCGTCCTGATGGTGATGGCACTCAAATGAAAAGGGGGCGCATCCCTGCGACCCCTTGACAAAAAACACCAAACTCTAAACACCCTATGGATGAGTGATTCACACGATGGAAATATAGAAGAGCGGATTTCCGTAAGGCCGGAGGACATACTGGAAGCGGAACGCATCGAAGGGAATCCGGAAGCGATGCTCCGGCTCATTGATGTCCTCTTCTTCCTCCGTGACGATGACGGCCTCCCGTCATAAAAAACCGCCAGTACCTCACGGCAATGGCGGGAAAACATACTTATACATATGAAAAAACAAAAAAACACGGAACGGACGATTCCCATCGTTCTGCATTCAAATATAGGTTCGCACGAAAACGGAAACGGGGATACCATCACGGCATCCCCGTCCTTGTACTAAAACCAAATTCGACTATTAAGAGAAAAAGAGTCTCTACCCCACAAATATAGATACGGACGAAATGGTAAAATCTTTCACACATTCGTAAGATTTGGTAAGAAAACCGCGATTCCTTTACCATTTGAACAGCTCAAGCACCTTCCGGTTGGCATCGTCCAACAACTCCCAGTCCCGCTCCAAATAGATGTCCGTCACCCGGTAGTCACCGATGTGGCAGAGGCACTCGTCCACCGTTGCCTTCTCCACGCCCGCCTTGTACCGTGCTATCGTTGCCCAGGAGTGACGGATCGCCCCGAAGGTGAACACGGGTATCCCCTCGTCCTCGCACCACCGCTTGAGTCCCTTGTTGACCTTTGCCGTGGCGTACTTGTCCCTCCCCGCCATCCGGTGCAGGGAGACGAGCGAGGGGAGCCGGTTCTTCACGCACTCCGGAACCCTCACCCTCATCTCCGCTCCGTCCATCCTCCGATCCCTCGTCTTCTTCCGGTTGTACTCCCAAACATCACCGATGTCGGCAGCTTCGTACAAGTCCGCGAGGTTCACGCCACACAACGCGAATGACAAGACCGCCACATCCAAAGCCGTCTGCACCGTTGGAAGGCGATGCCGTGCGTCAATCATCCTCTGCACCATTTCCACCGACAACGGCTTCTTCGCCCTGCTCCTGGGGTGCTTCGGTATCATCCCCGTGAAGGGACTGCGTGGTATCAGTATCGTCCCTCCGTCCTCATCGTTGTACATCTCCTTCGCCTTGTTGAAGATGTGCGCCAATTTGGCCATATTACGGCTTTCCGCGCCCATTGGTATCCTAACCCGTTTTGACGGAGATACGCGCCCAAACTGAAAGGAAAACGCCTTCCCGTCCATCCATTGGAGGAAGTCCGAAAGCAGAGGCTTGGTGATGTCATTGATGTCGATCTCGCGCCTACCCAGGAACTCCGCGAAGGTGTGGCAAGCCGTCACATACTGGCATCTCCCTCCCTCGCTTTTGGACTGGATGACCTTGTCCGCGAACTGGAAGAAGTCAAGACGGAAATTGTGCAAGACATCTGCACTCTTCATCCGCGCCACCACCCAGTCCACATCCTTCCCCTCAAGCTGCGCGTCAGTCAGTCCTTCCACCGCCCCCATCATCTGCCTCACAACCAGTCCGGCCGCCTCAAGCACCGACTGGGACTTTATCCTCAAGCCACGCGTCAGGTCACCGGGTCGGCACACCACCGATGTGGGGATGCGCCTCACCTTCCCGTTGAAGTAGACGCGGACGAAGACGAGGTACGATCCATCCCTCCGCTTGTTGGAGGGGATGACGATGGGTTTGGCGGTGACCATCGGCAATGGTGCGAAGTTTGGTGCAGACAAAAGTAAGACAAAAATCGCGGAAAACGAAGAGGGCAACCGGCTCCCACGCACCTGGAGCGAATAGTTTTTTCATAGGTTAAGTTTTAGGTTAGAATTGCGGAACGGGACTGTCGGGAGACACTCCCGTTCATTCTTTTCCCTGCGTGGATCGGCTTGCAATGCCGATTCCTCTCCGGGAGCCGAATAGCAATCCGTGCCAAAGGTTCCCCCGCGCAGACAACTGGAAGACAAAAACTGCACGAAAAAGGGTTGGATCGCTCCAACCCTTAACACCTTTTTATTTCAACACGGCAACGAATGCCAGTACAAAGATAGCGATTTTTCCCTTTCGTAAGTCAGTCAATTAGGGCCGTAAGTTAGTTCTCATACCTCTGCCAAAAATTCAGTATTTCGGCAAAAACCACCGGGGCATCTTCAATCGTTATACCATAGGAATTTACGATGTCCTGCAAATGTCCTGTGGTGTTGGGGTTTTCGATTCCGTGTCCACCCGTTGTGAATTGGCGGTATTCAACAATTTCGCTACCCCGTTTCAGCATATCGAACATAAACTTGCCGTTACGCAAGGGCGGGACGGTTGTATCGTCTTGCCCGATAAAGATTTTCACAGGGCAAGGGACTTTCACAACCCGGTCTTTCCACAGGTCTATCTCGGCCTGTGTCGGGGTGGTTGTGGATGCACTCAAATTCATATTTGCGAAAAGTTCATCCTTTGACGGTGGATTCGCCATCAACCGTGTAAACGGATTGTAAAGGATGAATTTATCGTAGTTATCCTTTAAGTAATCCCATTCCGCTTGCGACATTGGAGAACTGCTCGTCCAAGTCGGGGCAGTACCTACGAAACCAAGTTTCTCGGCACAAAAGGCCCTACGGGTTGCGTTCATATATTCCCACCACCAAATATAATTGCAGACCGGAACAATCGCACAGGATGCAATAACGGGGATAACGGAAGAAGAAAGGATGTCGAATGTCATACCGCCCCCCATTGACTTGCCCGCCAACAGGATGCCATCATCATAGATGTTGTAATGCTCCACTATCCACTTGTAGGCAGATTCGATACATTGTCTTGCTCCCGGTATGAATCCGTGCGAATTGTTGTCGGTGTACGGATCTGCATCCATATCAAGGACGGCATATCCTTCCGACAACCATAGGCGGGCATCAATGGAATTTAGGAAACGGTTGGATTGTAATGTATAGTTCGCACCCGCACCGTGGCAATAAATGATAAGCCGTGTCGGTTTCCCGATATTGGTGTATTGGAGAGGAAGGGCAAGGACACCGTAATCGTATTTTAGTGTTACGGAATCCTGTACAACATCGGTGATTGCATCGGTGGAGTTCGGATTGGTAACATTGACAAGAGCCGCAACGGTTTGATATGCCCCGTAGTCTGCGACATCGGGTGTCTTTATGTTTTTCGTGTTCCAGTCTGCCGGAATATTCCCGCTAACGGAAAAATCGAATCGGTTTATTGCTTGTAATCCGCTTGCACCAGCCGCACTACGGAAACAAAACTTCATATACTTTGCACTTGACGGAACATTCGTTGCGGTTATGGTGTAATCCGTGTTAGCGGTTAGTTTGAAATAGTTTAGCCCGCTTACACTTGTGGTTGCCGGATTGCCGGAGCCAACCCAAGAGAAGTCCTTGTCATAATAGAATATCATACAATAGACTCCAATGGATGCCTTCAAGGTTATCGGACTTTTTGAATTATCTATACGGATATAATTCCCAGTCCTCCAATATGTCTTGTCAAGATAGACCACATTCGTCGAGCCACCTAACGATTTTATCATTTCGGTCATATCACCGTCATTTGTTAAACGGCCCATTTCAACCCCCGGTAAAATCGTATTCCCCGTATTCGTATTGATTTCACCCTGCAAAGTTGTTATATCTATCTTATTGATGTGTGGCATTAACAAACCAGCCGTAAATCCGTAGGTGGATGACCATTGGAGAAGAATAATATCACTGGATTGTAACGATGCCGAATTCGCCCTTGTTGCCATCGTTCCGCTTGCCGCCACCAAAATAACCGCACCCGAACCAAATGTAAAAGTTTCTTCGGTATGCCCACCGTTCGCATATACGGTTTCGTAGGTGTTGTCTTTATGGAAAAGGACAACCGAAGTCAGTTTGATTTGATTATCACTTACTCTTGAAATATTCCCAACCGTGACAACAGAAACCGATTTGTTTACCTTCGTGTTGAGTGCCGAGGTATCGAATTCAAGTGTAGAAATTTCGGATTTTATTCCCGCATCGGGCGTCCAAGCCGTTACACCATTTATGATGAGGTGCGAATTTGAGCCAAGATAGAACGAAAGTCGAAGAAAGGCCGTTCCCGCCATTATGTCGGTGCTTTGCAAAATTCTGCCATCGTCCTGTGAGGTTGCGTTCTTGCAGACAAAATAGTCTATTACCTCCTTGTTGGCATTGTAGAATACAAGACAGCGGTATGTCGCATCGGCATAGGTATCGTTCCACTTGTAGTTCACACTACCGCCCGAATACGGGGTATAATCACTATATCCCCAATTCGCATCGGCAACCGCCTCGCCCGTGCTTTTAAGGTAATAACCGGGTGTGAAATTCCCATCTAATTCGGCCTCTAACTGACTGATTTCGGATTCGAGTTGGACGCCCATCGCGGCGCTTAACGCCTGGGTCGCATCGTTCGTGGTGAGGTTGTTTACGATGGTGAACGGATAGTCAACGGACGATCCGGTGTCACCCTGCGCTCCCTTCAGTCCGGAGAAGGCGAGGGTGAGCTGCTGACCGACAAGGGAGACCGTGCAAGTGGGAGTCCCCACGGTGTTGTCAACTGTCGCGACAACGGAGGTGACACCAGTCTCGCCCTTCAGGTTGGTGAACTGGAAGGTGATGTTCTTCGCGGTGTCAGGGCCGGAGGACTGCACGGACACTCCGGGAGTACCCACATTGCCGTCCACCGTTGCGTTGATAGTGCCGAAACCCGCGGCATCGCCATCGTTGCCGGGGTTGCCCTTCATATTGCGGAAGTCGAAGGTGAGAAGGCCGTCCACGAAGGACACGCCCACCTCCGGAGTGCCGACATTGTCATCCACCGTTGCGGTGGCAGAGAGTATGAACAGCACCTCCTTGTGCCATTCTGCCTCGTTGTAGATGAGCATAGACACCTCGCCCTGACCGACCTCCAGTCCACCGAAGTGGGTGTAGGTTCCCGCGGTGTAGGCGAGATAGGCCAAAGGCCCGGTCATAGTCCCCGGATCGGAGGACGGGACGGCAACACCCGCGATGGTGTAACCCTTGCCCAGGGCCGAAACCATACCACGGAGGATGCCGTTCAAGATATTGCCCGTGATGGCCTGAACGCCATTCTTCTTGATATGGGCGTTGATGAGGGCCTCAAGTGCGTTGAAATCTGCCATAGTATTATCTATCTTTTGCTACTTAAATATCAGTTTCCACAATTTCGTAAAGCATCCGCGGAGAGGTTTCCGGAATGTCCAGACACCCAGTACTCCCGTGATGAGCAGAAGCCACGGAAATGCGCCCAGTTTGACACTCTGCGACCAAGATAGTGGTTTCTCTACCTTCACCTCCTTGAGTGTCTCCACGGCTACGGAATCGCGCTTTATGAGGGTGTCGCGGATGGTCTTGTAGCGGTACACATACTTGTCGCGGTACTCCACTATCCGGACGGTGTCACCCTTGACCCATTCGCGGATGTAGACCGAATCGTGTTGGATCGTGGTGTCCACCTGGTAGACATTGCGGTACTCCGTGACCACCTTCACGCGCTCCACAATCTTGGGGGAGCAAGAAGGGAGGGCCACAAGAAAACATAAACCCACGGTTGCTGCCAGTTGTTTAACAAAGGACATTGCGCGACCCTCCCTCATTTCTTTTTCTTGGCCCTGCACACCGACACCGGGAACTCGCCACGGGCATCGAAGCAGGGGCATTGCTTTATCCATTCGTTGGGTGTCACCACCCCGTCATTGTTCTTGTCGGGGGATGCGTCCCGATGGCCGATGACTTCCACGATGGGGTACTCTTGCATCAGCTTGTAGACGAGATCGACAAGGGCGGCCTTCTGCGCGGTTGTCCTTGTGTCTGCGGGTTGTCCGTCCCGGTCAAGTCCACCGACATAGCAGATTCCGATGGAGTGCTTGTTGTACGCCTTGCCGGATGTCCCTGCGGTGTTGCAATGCGCCCCGTCACGCGAGAGTGGACGGCCCAGTTCAACCCGTCCGTCCAAGTCAATGACATAGTTGTATCCGATCATCGCGAAACCCCGCTCCTTGTGCCACTTGTCAATGTCTGCCGCACGGACATCCTGACCGGCCCTTGTCGCGGAGCAATGGATGACTATCGCGTCAATGTTCTCCCTCTTCATACGAATCCCTCTCTTCGCGGATTTCCCGGTCTATGTACCGCTTCGTGTCGGTGCGGAACTTGACCATCTGGTTGTTGAAGTACATCCCGATGCCAAGCACCGATGCCGTGTAGATGAGGGACTGGCCCAGTATCCACAAGACGGAATCCGCGACCTCCCCCTCCGGAGGGATGACGAACCCCGCGATGGTGAGGCCCCATCCCGCGATGAAGGCCACCACCGCAGTCACGATGGCGAACTTCTGCTTGATGTCCATTGTCTTCCAGGTGTCCATAGCCTAATATATTTTCACGCCACCCTTGCCGATGGCGAAGTCCACATTGAAATCGTCATTGAAGTCCGCGTAGGTCTCATCGCAGAGGTCGGACACCGGGACGGTGAGGTACACATTCGTGAACACGCCCGCGCACTCGTCAAGGAACCTCTGCCGGAAGGTGGTGAAGGTGTACTGCGTGTCGCAGAAGACACCGTTCTCGTTGAGGGTGCGGATGATGTTGTCAAGTACCTGGATGCCCACCGACTGGATTTCCAGTTCGTTCTTCTTGTCGGCACGGAGCCGGTCTATGTAGAAGAGGGTGAACTGGAAGGTGACGAGGGACGATTCCACACTCGCGGTGTGGATTCCCTGCGTCCATCCGAAGACCGCGTACTCCGCGTCCGGAAGGGAGTTGAGACGGAAGATGTCATTCCGCACGATGGAGGACACGGAGGGTGTCCCCGATGCCACGGTCTCAATCTGCCGTATGGTTTCGGTGAGGGTCATCGCTTGAGGGTGTTAATGGGGTTCATTGGCGAGACACGCCCGCGTGGGCCACCGAGCCACAGTCCGCAAGAGGCCGCGGAGTAGAGGTTGGACTGGATTTTCTTGCAGACGCAGTCGGTCAGCTCCGGGAAGGCGGTGCGGTTCTCAAGAAGCCATTGCTGAATCTCAAGGGCGCAGAAGTCGGCCTTCGACTGGTAGTAGTACTGCATCTTCGCAATCTCGTCCTGGGTGGCAACGGTGAGGTTCTCATCGTTGGACTTCGCCACACCGAAGTTGCCGATCTTGTAGGAGACCTTGTTGGTCAGCTCCACGATGGCGGTGTAGGCGAGGTAGTACTGGCACTTGTCCACCAAGTCCTTGTATGCGACATTCTCCGGCTCGTCCAACTCCTTCGCCCGTCCCAGTTCCTTCAACTTGCCCAAGAGGCAAGTTCCGAGGATGGACTTGAGGGAGATTTCCTGGGCCTCGCGGATGGAGGACTGGATGTACTTTCCGGCCACATTGTCGGAAATGGAAGAGACCGATTTCACGAAGGTCTCCGAAACGAGAAGGAATTCCTTGTCTGCCATATCAGTTCACCGTTTGTTCGTTCGTGCCGTCAAGGGAGAACGGCTTGATGTTCAGGACTCCCTTCTGCCCGTAAATCTTGTCATACGCGTCCGCGATCATCCTCTGCACGGGACGCACCACCGTGCGGTTGTACAGCTTGAAGGACTGTTCGAACTCGTCCGTGGAGAATCCGGTGTTCGTCCCTGCCGTGTAGCCGAAGAGCAGGGGGATGGCGCGGAAGGCCGTGAAGATGCGCTCCCGGCAAGTCTCCGCGAGTGCCTTGTACTTCTCACCGAAGTCGGTGATGGCGGGGACTTCGAAGGTGGTCGCGGACTCCTTGTTGGGGTTCCAGGAGAGGATGAAACGCCCCGCGTTCTGCGGGCCTCCAAACTTCTCGTCAATGTTCCGCTCTATTTCCTCCTTCATCTCGTCCGTGGGGATGCCGTTGTTGAAGTTGATAATCATAGACGGGTTGAACCCGTTGGCCACGGCATTGAGGTGGTATTCGTCAACCATCCGTTCCGTCTCGCAAGCCTTGACGGAGGCGGCATACACCGGGAGGGGGTAGGTGCGCGTCTTGTCGGTCTTCACGAAGAGGATGGAGGACGCGTGGCGGTTGCGGGTCTCTTCGTCCAGTTCGAACCACTTTTCCTCAAGTCCGGGGAGGAAGGCCGGATAGACGATGACATCCTTCTTGCCGTACTTCTTGCCCCAGTCCTCGCAGTAGTAGAACACATCGCACTCCTTGTTGGCGCGGAGGTAGCGGATCGGAGTGTAGTAGACCTCGCAGGGCCGTCCGTCCCTTCCACGGATGACCTGGAGAGCGAAGCCGCCTATCCGCATCTCGTCACGGGAGATGTCTTCCACTTGCTCCGAAATCATATCGCCCCGTCCGTTCATCTGCCCTGCATCCCAAGCGGGGTTGAGGGGGAGGATGGTGATGTCATCGCCCGCGATGAAGTCCACCGTGCCGTTGATGATGGCGTTCAGGGTGGGGACGGATTCGGAAAGCGCACAAAGGTAGTCCGGGTATGAGTTGTTGTCACCCCATTCGATGTAGTCCTTGCCGTGGATGGCCGTCTCCTTCGGTGAGACGATGTGCGATTCAATGTACGGATCGAGTGCCGCGAAGGACACATTCGCCCGCACCTTGTCAGCTTTGGTACTGTTCATATTCTATCTCTTTGTTGTATTCTTCGGTCTGCAACCCGTTGTCCCGCACCACCAGTAATCCGGTGGAGAGGGCATCCCCGTCTGCCGTCAGTTCGTACTGGTACTCGCCCGGTGTCACTCCCTCCGGAAGGGTCAACGCCACATTGAAGTAGAGTTTGAGGATTCCCATATCAATGACGAGGGCGTTCACCACGGTGTCAAGGTCTACCGTGGACTTCATCGCGAAGCGGATGGTCGCACCCTCCGGCACTTCCGTGTCGCGGGGTACATACGCGACTTGCGCGTCCGTTGTGTTGCTCAAGTAAATCATCTTGCCGTCAAATATACTTTCGCGGATTTTCGTAAAAACAAAGACTCCCCACCGCTTCCGGCAGGGAGTACTGGGTTGGAGGATGGGGTTGGTTTAGGTGGTCGGGGTGGCCGTGCAGGTCATCGGGAGTTCTCCCGCGATGTCCTGGAGGACAACGGTGTAGCCGTTGCGGTCTCCCCTCTGCGTTCCGGTCTGGCCGTCCGATCCGGCGGTGAGACGGACACCTTCCTCATAGCCGAGATACCACATCGTGCCGTTGTTGTCTTCCACAACAACCACCATTTCGGTCTGCGCGAGTGCGACAATCTCAAGCCGCTTGGTTGCGTCCATCTTGTTGAACACCATCGTCAGGAGGGTCTCCACATACTTCGTCCCGTTCTCCGGACTGACATTCCAGTTGGAGGTGAAGGAGGAAGTGTTGGGGGAGAAGGCGTACTTGTAGAACTTCTTGGATGCCTCCATCGTGATGGCGGTCACAACCCCGGAGGTCACGGTGACGGAAGCCACATCAGCGAAGTTCGCGATGTAGACCGTCTTGATGCCTCCCATATTGGAGGAACAGTCGCGGGCGATACCCGCAAGGGTCTGTGAGCAAGCCATATTGCGTTCGTTTTTAGGCGTTAAATGATGGAGGGCGGGTGTTGCCCCACCCTCCGGGATTCAGTCGCTTGTGGCGAAGATGTGGGGTTTACTCACCCTCACTCGCAGGGGCGGCACACGGGCAAGCACCCATCGGAACGGGGGCATCGTCCATCGCACCGACCGCGATGAGTTCGGAGAAGTGGTAGGCCACACCGGAGTTCCACTTCACTTCGTAGCGGAACATACGGTTATCGGAACTCCACCAGATGTCAACGGCCTCGTTGTCATTCTCCATATCGCAGCCGTAGACGAGGTTGTCCGCGAAGGTTCCCACGATGGCGTTGGTGGAGGCGAGACCCGCAGTCTTGATGACGCGGACATCCGTGCCGGGGAGAAGGATTTCCTCCGGGTTGCCGTTGCCCATATCGTAGTGGTAGTAGTTGAGAACCACCAGGTCATTGAGCAGGGCGCGGAAGATGGCGGGATCGACGAAGATGACACCGCCCTTCTCCAGGGCCTCTTCCGGCATAGCGAAGTACACGGCCTTGACTGCGTCATAGGCGGCGGTCACACCCGTGAGGGTCACGGCCACCACATTGGCATCGGCCGTGAACTGGGTGAGGAAGCCATCGATGAGGTCGGTGCCGGAGGTGTCACCCGTCCAGATGAGTTTCTCGATGCCCTTGTTGATCTGGCCGATGAGGGTGTCCACGATGTACTGTTCGAACGGCAGCTCGTTCTCCGTGGCGCGGATGCGGACGAGATACTCCGCATACTTGCCGAGCAGGGTTTCGGGGCAAATCTGGCCGTCCACCTTGATGGCCGCGGTGTTGATGACCTTGTTGGCGAGGGCGATTTCGTCAAGCGGGTTGAAACCGCAAGAGGAACCATCCTGGAAGGCGGCCTCCAGGTGGAGGTAGTTGAGGTACGCATCCTTCTTGATGCCAGTCTGGATGCCGATGCGCCCACGGGTTCCGGAGTTCGGAAGACCGAAGGAGGCGATGATGAGGTCACGGTTGGTGGCCACATAGTCGGCCAGTCCGGTGACGAGGAAGTTGGTAACAGCCATAGTTGTATGAATTTTTAATGGTTTTCTGCGCTTGAAATATCGTATTGCGATAAGCCGTAAGAAAATGCTACTTGCGGAGCATTTCAGCGAGTCGGTCAAGGCCCTTGATTCCGGTCTTCTGCGCGGTCGCGGATGCCTTCACCTCTTCGTGCGCGGGTTCCGCGAGGGGCATCTTGGAGAGTTCTTCGACCTTCTTGGAAAGGGTCTCCACCTGGGAGCGGAGTTCCGCGTTCTCCTTGCGGAGGTCTTCCACTTCGGGGGCCTCTTCGGGTGCGACTTCGGCTTCCGGATCGCGAATCTCCGCGACCTTGCCTTCGACCACCACGATGGTCTTGCCGTCCTCCGTCTTGTACTCACCGTCCGGGGCGGGAACGAGACCCTCTTCGCCTTCCACGAAGACGGCATCACCGGCCTTCAGGTCTTCCTCGCCTTCCCACACCAGTTCACCGCCATCGGTGGCGATGCGTCCGAAAGCCTCTTCCGGCTCTTCGTTGGCGGGTGCTTCCTCCGGGGCAACCTCTGCCTCCGGGTCGCGGATTTCGGACACCTTGCCGTCCACCACTACGATGGTCTTGTTGTCCGAAGTGATGTAGTCACCATCCGGGGCCGCCTCGCGGTTGCCCTCCTGGTCTTCAATGTACACGGCATCGCCCTCCTTGAGGTCTTCCTCACCATCCCAGGCGAGAACGCCCTTGTCGGTGGTGACATTGCCGAAAACGGCCAGCAGCTTCGCAAGCGCGGCACGGAAACGATTGATTTTACTCATATTGCTTTTGATAAAGGATTTGAAAATTCTTGAGAACTGGCCGTCAAGGTCATCAACAATCTCTTCCACGGTCTGCTTGTCCCGCTCCGGGGTGAGGTCGAACATACCCTCAAGGGAGAACCCCTTGTATGTTCCGTCCTTCACCGCCTTCCAGACATCGTCATTGAGGATGTGGAACTCCGCGAAGAGGGAGCCGTCCGCGATGTCATCAAAGCCGTCAACGGAGACCCCGTCACCCTTGATGAAGTACTGCACCATATAGATGTCCGGCAAGTCTTCGCCCTGGTGCATCGCATTGAGAATGTTCTGCCGGGATTCGGCAAGGTACTTCTCTGCCATCACGCGGATGGTCTCCGGCTTGTAGATGATGTAGTACTCACCGAGTCGGTCATCCCTGCGGTAAATGGGGAAGTCGGCCCGCATCACAACCCCACGGACAAGCCTCTTCTCGTCATCCGTGACGGAGTACATCTGCATCTTGCGGATGTTGTCGAAGGCGAGGAAGTCCGACATCACGGCCGGATCGTCCACCAACGAAATCTTCATCATCCCGGTCTCTTCGTCCGTGATGAGCGCATCAAATACGGGTATCCCCCCAATAGTGACCATAGACAGTTCGCTTTTTGGGGGGATATATCGTTTTGCGAAAAATCGTAAGATTTAGAAGGAAGACTCTTCCACCTGAACCTTCGATGCGAGTGCGGAAGCCTCCAGTTCGCTTTGCAGAATGTACACCGGATTCGGCTCCATAGCGCGGTTCAAGGCCGCTTCCGTGCTTGCTCCGCTCACCACGGTTGTGGTCGGTACTGCGGTGTCAAGGGATGGCGCGGACACCGTGGGAGTCTCCGGAGCCTGGGTGGACGGGGTGGAATCCTTCGACACATTGGTGGCGCGAATCTTCGCGATGTTCGCCAGTCCGGCCGCGATGACGGCCGCCGCGTTGATGGCTCCCACGATAGGCCCCGCGATAGGCCCCAGTTGTTGTGCCGTGGAGAAGGCCGTGACCGCACCGGAAATCATATCAATGGTCGCGGATGCGATGCGGAGGTTCTTGGCCGACTTGCCCTCGTTCTCCATCAGGTCTGCGAGGCTTGAGGTGAGGGAGGACACACCGGACGCGTAGGCTTGCATCGTGTCCATCTTCTGCTTGGCCGCCTCCTTCGCCATCTTCACCTCCGTCTCACGCGCAATCTGCTCTGCCTTCATCTCGTCATCAAGGGCGGCTATGTACTGTTCCACCTCCGCTTCGATGAGTGCGTTCTGCTCGTCAATCACTCCCTGCATCTCCTTGTCGAAGGAATACTTCTCCCGCATCTTGGAGAGCATCTTGGACATAGCCTTCTCCCAAATCTTCTCAAGATCGTCTGCGGTCATCAGTTCCTCTTCAAGGTCTTTCTTGATGTCCTTCGCGACCTCCTTTCCCGGCTTGCGGGACTTCGCACCCGCCACGATGGTGTCCGCGAATGTCACACCGGACTGGTAGTTCTCCTTGAAGGCCACGCCCGCCTTCATCTCTTGGCCGAAGGCTTTGGCCGCGTTTCCGATGCCCTTCACGCCTTCCTCCTTGAACACCTTGATTGCTTCCACGATGCCCTTGAACGGGGCGATGACGAACTTGAGGATGGCGTTGCCCACGCCCATCACGCCCTGGATGATTTGGTTGAGGATGCCGGAGGACGAGAGGAACGAGGCGGCCTGGGTGATGAGGTCACCCACATACTCCACCACATCCTGAAGGATGCCGGAGAAGAAGTCCATCACGGGTTTGAGCGCATCCAACAGCTTCTTCACCCCCGCGAGTGCCTTGTCATTCTCCTTCACGCCCTGCGCGATTTCGGAGATGAGCGGAGCCAACAGTCCCAGTATTCCGAGGATCGGTTGCTTGCCCATCAAACCGAGGGACTTCGTCACATCGTCCATCGGCCCCTTGATGGCGTTCAGTCCGGAAGGGAGGTCTTTGATGATTTCCTTCATCGGTGCGGTGACCTGGTTGAAGTAGTCTCCCACATTCCGTTGGAAGTCCCCCTTCATCGCGTCCATCCGCTTCAACTCATCGTTTATCGCCTTGATGCGACCTCCCACATCGGCCCGTTCCGCTTCGGTGGTGGCCGCACGGAACTCCCTCTTGAGGTTGGCCATCTGGTTGACGAGGGAGTTGTAGGATGTACCCTCCTGGTCGATGGCATCCTTGAGGTGTTCCGCAGTCGCGGTTGTGCCGTTCATCGCGGCACGGAGAAGGTTCTGCCCCTCGATCACTTGCTTGAGCTGCGCCTGGTACTCCTTGCTTCCGAGGTTCAATGTGGCGAGGTTGTCCTTCGCCTTCTTTATCTGCTCCTTGAGGTCATTGAGATTCGCGACCGCATCAACGGTCACAATCTTGACATCTACTTGTCCGTCTGCCATATCAGTTCGTAGTATAGTTGGTTGTTGACTGCACCTTCACGAACTCGCACTTCGTGCATCCGGAGGTGGTCAATGAGTGGTCAATAATCTTGTTCAACGCCCAGATGGCCCCGTCAAAGGCGTAGAACTGCCGGAAGAGGTTCTCGTCCACCTTCACCCCACGGAAGTCCACATAGCAAGTCACCACGGCACTATCGTCATCGTAGCGGTCACCGATGTACTTCTCCCAGTACTGGGCGAACACGGCACTACCGGCTCCGAAGGTGATGCTTGGAATCTGCGCCTCAAGGGGGTCACCGAAGTCAAGGGACTTGGACACGGACGAACCGCTCATCAGGTAACGCGAGAACTTGGGCATCCCCGCAAGGAGCCAGTCCGAATCGTAGTCGCAGTAGCCGGGCATCCAACAAGGGTTGTTGCCGTTCATTGACATCATCTCACGCGTATCGTCCGAAAGGGTGATGTGTCCGGATGCGGGCGTATACATCCCATCGTAGAAGACGAGGGTGTCCCGCTCGTCAATGTGGCCGTTGTCCTTCCCGTGGAACTGGAGTTTCGGCTTGTCATCGTGCATCGGCAGGGAGGTATTGAGCCAGGTCTTGCCGAAGCCGATTGCGCTTGGCAGGTCATAGGACTTGGACTCGCCACCCTTGTACAGTTCGTACTTGCCACCACCGAGGAAGACCGCAGGGATCGGAGTGGAGCCGTCAACGAGGTCGCAGAAGAACTTGGAGGTCTCAAGCACTTCCACGCCACCGGAGAAGAGGATGCCGTCAGTCATAGACCTTTCGGCCGCATCGAATCCGTATCCGGTGTTCACGCGGAACTCCCCGTAGGGCCGTCCGTACTTGTTCGCGTAGTACTCCGCGAAGTCCCCCTGGAACCCGTTGCGCCACGCGTACCACCTCGCATCGAACGAGAACGGCTTCTTGGAGATTTCCTTCCCACGGTCGATCCGTCCGTTGATGTCCACAGTCCCCCCGTTGTAGAGGTTCTTGCGGAGAAGGATGTCCACCACCTTCGCGTCCTTGTGGCACACCAACTGGAGGCCAAACATCTTGCAGTAGGAAAGGAGGTAGTCCGCAGGGGTGTTGCCACCGGAAAGGAGGGCGGCCTTCGTGATGGTCGCGCCAGTCCTTGCCGTGGACGAGGTGGAGAGGTCATAGTCAATCGTGCTTCCGGAGAGTTCGATGTCGCAACGGAAGAACTCGCCATCGTTCATATCGTAGGAGTACTCCGGCCACATCTTGTATTCATCGGCAGACCCGTTGAGGTGTCCCCACGCGATGCCCTTCTGCGAGTAGTTCACCGTCACCTTCGCAAGGCCGTACTCCTGGATGGTGAAGTGCGGTGCGTAGGCCGTGCCGTTCTTGATGAGGGTGAAGCCTTCGTAGACACCGTCAATGATGACATCCATCTGCGGATAGTACTCCGGGGGTTGCTTCGTGGACACCCTCCAGGTGAACTGACGGAGTACCACATCGTTCGCGTCCTTCGCGATGACCTCAAACTCAAGCCAGTTCAGGTAGTAGCCGGGCGAATCGTCCGGGGACATACCCGCGGCCCAGTCATCCTCAAGGTCAAGTTTGTACATCGTGTTCGCGAGTGTTCCACCGGAGCCGACCATAGCGAAGTTCACATCCACCGTGTACAGCTTGGAAAGGTTTCCACCTCCGGGGATGGTGAATGTGCCTCCGGAGAAGTTGTCCCATCCGCTTGTGTGGACGATGTCAAGGTTCAGTTCGTTGAGCAGGGGGAGGGTGAGCCACGCCTTCTCCCAGTACGGGTTGGTGTTGACGAAGAACTCCGCGTCAAGGTTCACCGTCCATCCCCCGTTGTTGGAGGAATCGCAGATGGCGTTGATGAGTTCCTTCATCCGGAGGACTGGCCGTTGGAGGTAGGAGCGGTAGTCCTTCGCCTCTTGCTCCGTCACTTCGGAGTCAAGGGTGACGAGGGAGAAACCGCCCTGCGCGGCATAGTCCCCGTCCCTGACCGGGAGGCCGACCGATTCGTTGTGGACGAGGCACTTCTTCGCATCGAACGGGGAGGCGGGTTTGCCGTTGTACGCGGGCGCGAAGTTCAGGATGTCCCACTTCGCGTTCACCGAGTTCCCCGCGAGGACATCCCACGCCTCAAGCACCGTTTCGCGGTCTATGTCGAAGTCAAGGGTCTCACCGAAGTCAAGGTCGGCAAGGGTCAGCTTGTTGCCGGACGAATCGTAGGAGAGGCCGTAGAGGAACGAACCCAGTCCCCCGTATAAGGTAACCTTATATTCGTGCCTCTTGCCTTTTGTGGTAACCCCGTCAAGTTTGAGGTAACCGGATTCAAGAATCTCCATCATCTCGTTGTAGATGACGAAGGAGGTCTTACGGCACGGGTCGAAATAGGGGCCGGTATAGGGGGAGCCGTAGAGGGTGTTGCGGTCATTCCGGTGGATGTGGCCGAAAATCTCATCGTTCCGTGGCGTACCCTTGAGTGTTATCTGCCGTGAGAACGAATTCCTCACGATGGTGGGGTTGGACAAGTCCTCCATCGTGTAGTTGAGCAGAAGGAACGATCCGTTGTCCAAGTCGGCACGGAGACCCTCAATGTACAGTTCAACCTTGTTCCTCATCGCTTGTAGGTGTTCTGCGCCACCTTCACTTCGAAGGTGTGGTTCTTCATCTTCATCCCGTGGGTGTTGACCGA
>Ga0265298_10002137_pt1 | contig 28116 bp, 24 predicted proteins | sample AusTroGonzalo_MG_3_FD_193486 | JGI IMG/M metagenome (GOLD analysis project Ga0265298, IMG submission 193486) | Bovine rumen microbial communities from tropical cattle in Woodstock, Queensland, Australia - Gonzalo_01 | ecosystem: Host-associated > Mammals > Digestive system > Stomach > Rumen ...
CATTGCAATAGCTTTTAAGCTGCTCCTTTCCGTCTTTGAGTTTCGGCTTTTTCAGTTCAACAATAATGTATGGCACCGTCGGACGGTCTTTGTCCAAAATAACAATGTCTGCTCTCTTCACTTCACGCCCGAACTTAACAGGGTATTCGACTTGAATTCTGTCGGTCGGATAGCCATATTCTCGAACCAATTTTGACAAATAAAGCTGTCTAACAATTTCTTCGGGAGTAAGTTTTATATCTTTATTACGAATCAGGCACGGAAGATAATAAACCTCCTTTCCATTTTTATCCGTTTTGATTACGATTTTATTTTCAAGTTCGGCAATGTAATGTGTATTCTCAAATTGAGAAAGGCTGTATTCCGAATCCTTCAGAATTGTAACGAGAGTAACTGACATTTTTCCCTCCATATTTCCCCAAAAAACCCGCCGCACTATAAAAAATCCCCCTTCTTATTTCAATAGCGTAAACGTCTAATTTTATTGAATGATTTTGAAATTTAGATGTTAGACAATGTTGAGTCGGAGAATGAAGAAATGCGAGTGGTGATTGCATCGCGTCGCCGAGCGAAGACGACAATTTTTAATTTAAAATTAAATTTTTAGTTGATATTTATTCTAAAATTTTTATAAAAATACTCAGAAAAAACATTATTCTTTTATATTTTATTCAAAGATTTGTGTTTAAAGGGGTCGAATTCGACCCCTTTGGGGAATTTTAATTATGGCGAATTCGCCACAATTAGATTTATTTGAAAAAACAAGAAAAACAGGAGGTTCAAAATGACAAAAATTATTGTAGAAAACACTGAAATATCGGTAATAAAACAAGGTGCCGATGATTTCATTTCGTTGACGGATATGGTTCGTAGCCAAATGCAAGAACACATCATTTTCCGTTGGCTTAGTTTGAAAAGTACTATTGAATATCTAGGTGAATGGGAAATGCTGTATAATCCAAATTTTAATTGTATCGAATTCGGTACAATTAGAAATGAGGCCGGTAACAATAATTTTGTCCTTTCTGTAAAAAACTGGATTGAGCGAACTGGTGCTATTGGTATAGTATCTAAGGCGGGAAGATACGGTGGAACCTATGCTCTTAAAGATATTGCTTATCATTTTGGAATGTGGATAAGTCCGAGGTTTCAACTTTTACTCATTCGTGAATATCAACGCTTAAAAGCGGAGGAACAGAAACAGCTCGGCTGGAGCGCGAAACGCGAACTCGCGAAGATAAACTACCACATTCATACGAGTGCAGTGAGCCACAATCTGATTCCGCCAAGGCTTACGGCAGCACAGAAATCCTTTGTTTATGCCGACGAAGCTGACTTGCTCAATGTCGCTATGTTCGGAAAAACGGCAAAACAGTGGCGCGACGAGCATCCCGATCTTTCAGGAAATATCCGCGACCATGCGACAATAAACCAGTTGATCTGCCTCTCGAACATGGAAAATCTTAACGCTGTTTTCATCAACGACGGTCTTAGCCAGAGCGAACGACTTGAAAAACTCAACCAAATCGCGATCAGTCAGATGCAAATTCTTGAGAACATTGAAGAAAGGAAATTCCTTACAGGGAAGTAATGGAAATTTTGATGTCACAATTTGTGACTTCCAATTATGACAAAAAGGAGAGATATAAAGTGTCAGTTATTTTTTAGGCACTAATCTGTCAAAATTTTTATCACCGTTCTCACTCAGCGCACCAGTGATTTTATGCGGTTTATATGCGCTTTCAAGGAATGCGACGTCTTCCTGATCAAGATTCATGCCGACAGAGCGGACAGCGTCGTCAAAGTGCGAAATGTTCGTCGCACCCACAATCGGAGCGGCGACACCGCGTGCGAAATGCCATGCAAGTGCGATTTCTGTCATTGTTACGCCGTATTTTTCCGCAAGTTCAGCCACCCGTTTTACGACTTCCATGCTGTTCTCTTTTTCGCTGTCGTATTTATCGCGGGTAACTTTGTCCGTGCTGCCGCGTCTGCTGACCGACTCCCATTCTTTGCGTGTGAGATGACCTCCTGCGACGGGACTGTAAGGAATAAGGGAAACGTTGTACTGTCTGCATACAGGGATCAGTTCGCGCTCGTCCTCACGGTAAATAAGGTTGTAGTGGTTCTGCATCGTGGAAAATTTTGTCCAGCCGTTCTTTTCCGCCGCAATCTGCATATTATGGAACTGATATCCGTACATCGCGCTTGCCCCGATCGCACGGACTTTCCCCGCTTTGACGAGGCTGTCGAGCGTTTCCATCGTCTCTTCTATCGGAGTTCCGTAATCAAAACGGTGAATTTGATAAAGATCGAGATAATCTGTCCCGAGCCGCCTGAGTGTTCCATCGATTTCACGCAGAATCGCCGCCTTCGAGAGCTTTCCCTCGTTGAAATAGACTTTTGATGCAAGCACGACCTTATCGCGTGAAATTCCGAGGTTTTTCAATGACTTACCGATATACTCCTCGCTCGTTCCGAAACTGTAGCAGTTCGCCGTATCGATGAAGTTCACACCGAGATCGTAAGCGTGCGCTATCATTTTCTGCGTATCAGCCTGATTGAGAGTCCACAAATGGAATTTCTCCGAAGCTTCGCCGAAACTCATTCCGCCGATGCAGATGCGGGAAACTCTGATTCCCGTGTTTCCAAGTTCTGTGTATTTCATACTAACCTCCTGAAATTTTTCCTGTTTTGTTTCGTTTACGCCTTTTCATATTCCGGCTGCCAGTTCTGGAATCCGGCCAAAGCCTCGTCGGTTCTTGTGTAGCGGCGTTCGTTTTTATTGAGTTTCGCAAGTTCCGCCATGTCGGATGGATCCAGTTCAAAGTCGAACAGATCTATGTTATCCTTGATGTGTGCAGGATTTTTGCTTCCGGGGATTACGATGTTCTGCATCTGGATATGCCAGCGGAGAATAACCTGAGCGGCTGACTTTTTGTACTTCCGTGCAATTTTTGTCACGACCTCGCTTTCCAGAAGTTCTGCCGTCATTCCCTTTCCGCCAAGAGGATACCATGCCATAATTTTTATTCCGCGGGGTTCAGTGATTTTTCGCAAATCTGTCTGAGGGAAGAACGGATGACATTCCACCTGGATCACCTGGGGCACAGTGTCAAACTCGCTCAAAAGCTCTTCAATGTATTTTCCTTCAAAGTTAGAGATTCCGATCGCGCGGATCTTGCCGGCTTTGTATGCTTCAACAAGCTGTTTGTAGCCTTCACGCCAGTTTTTTGTCGGCTGATGGATAAAAAGCAGGTCTATGTAGTCGGTTTCAAGGCGCTCCAAAGTCTCTTCAACGGCATTAGGATTTTCGTATTCGCTGGACCAGAGTTTTGTCGAAAGAAAAATATCCCTGCGCTCCACTCCGCTCGCTTTCATGCCGCGTCCTACCGCACGTTCGTTCTGATATGCGTTAGCCGTATCAATCATTCTGTAGCCTGATTTTAACGCCTCGCGCACGCTGTTTTCGGCATCTTCGGGCGAAAGCAGAAAAGTTCCGATACCGACTACAGGACATTCCAGATTGTTGTTAAGTTTAATTTTTTCCATTGGTTTCCTCCGCTAAAAAGATCGTTTATCCCGTCACCGTGTCAATTACTTCAATTTTCCGTATTCCTCGTCGCTTACCGGTTCAAGCCACTCGGAACCGGCACCTTCGCAGGTATTCACCGTTATCGAAAGATGCGAAAACCAGCTGTCTGCCGCCGCGCCGTGCCAGTGCTTTACATCAGGCGGAATGCGGACGACATCGCCTTCGTTTATCGGCTGCGGCTCTTTGCCTTCGAACTGGATCCACCCTTTTCCGCCGACTCCGACAAGGATCTGCGACGAGCAGCGGTGAATGTGCCAGTTGTTGCGGCAGCCCGGCTCAAAAGTGACATTCGATATCGAAGCGTCTTCGCTGTTGAGCGGCGCAAGCCAGCTGTTTCCGACAAAATATTTTGCGTAAGCCGAATTCGGTTCGCCTACCGCGAACATCGATTTTTCCGCGTAATCATTGATGTTTTCAGCCTGAACTTTTGTGTTGTTTCTTTCTTTCATCGTGTTTTCTCCTGTTTTTTTGGTTGAGTCACAAGCCGTCGCGCAGAAAAAAAGCGCGACAAGCACTGTTCCGATAATCTTTTTCATAAAAACCTCCAATTAAAAACGAACCTTATTCCGTCACCATACTACTTATCCGTAGCAATTTTTTCCAGCCACGATAAAACCTTCGGGAGCGCGGCTGTCACCTCGTCGTCATAGACCGAAAGTGCGTCCGGGCTCAATTTTGCCGCTGTGTATTTTGAGGTATCCTGAAGCGCCGAGCCGAAACCGCCGCCGCCGTGCGTTACCAGAGAATAAAGCGTTTTTCCCTCGAGTTTGTTTTCAGTCAGGAATTTCTGGACCGGCACCGGAAGCGTTCCCCACCAGAGCGGATAAACCAGGATCACCGTGTCATACTGCGCAAGTTCCGGGAAATCCTGCTCTATTTCAGAAGATCTTTCACCTCTCAATTCCTTTCCTGCCTCGCGGACAGTATCGATATAGCTTGATGAATACTTGTTTTTCGTTTTTATGGCGTAAGCCGTGTACCCCGTGGCGTTTGCAATCATTTCCGCCAGAAGTTCGCTGTTTCCGACAAGAGTTCCACCGTCACTCATAAGAGACGCGCTTGAAACCGCATCGACATCCTCTGCGAAATCGGTGTTTCCGACTCTGGTGAAATAAACGATGATGCCGTTTTTCCCTTTCATATCGATCCGTTCAGTACGAGTCACCATGGCGCGGTCAACTTCCACCGTCTGAAAATGCCTTCTGACATAAGTGACTCCGAAAAGTGAAAAAAGTACCGCCGCGAGCACCAGAAGAGCCAAAATGACCGAATAGCGCACTTTGTGTTCTGAAATATGTTTCCGGAGATTCACGAACGTCATTTTCAGCCCAGTTGCCAACAATTTCTGTAATAAAAACGCCGACATAACCATTAAAAGCATGATCGCCGCATAATCAAGGAAAAACCATACCGGCGATTCTGAATAGTCAAAATAGGCAAACATCACGCTCCCCGAAATATATCCGTGAAAATTTCTCTCCTTCAGAGCGTATATTCCGTAAAAACAGCTTAAAACTATCAGCAGAACAAAAAGAAACCTGAAAAAACGCGCCGCTTTCTGCTTTTTAGATAACTCATTGATTTTATTCCACATTTTTCCAAAAACGCCTCCGGCATGCAGACCGATGTGAAAACTCATCAGAAGAAATCCGAGATAGGATGTGACCATGTGGATAGTTCTTGCCAAAGAAAGATCTACCGGAAGTTTGATAAAACTGAAAACATGAAAAGACATGGAAATTCCCGAAAACATGAGAAGCACCACATCGGCGACAAGCAGCCAGTTCATCACCGTCATCAGAGCCCGCATCGCATTGTAACGCCCAATCACTAGCGATTTATACCACCTGAGATTCATCAGATTGTGGGCAATAAACAGGACAAACATCGCCGTTCCCGTTATTTCATGCCACATCCGGCCGGTATAGTGATAAGCCATCACGACCATTAGAAGCAGCGTCATCAGAATATTTACAACTGTTTTTATTCTTTTCATCGCAAACACCATGCTCTATTTCCTTTTCACTCCGTTTTTGTCGAGCCAGTTTTTCACATCTTTCGGGAGGCCGCTTCCACCGGAATAATGCACGGAAAGACCTTCTCCTATTTTCGCTTTCGGCGCAAGTTTTGCAATAGCCGTGACACTCTGCCCGAACCTTCCGCCGCCGTGAGAACAGAATGGGATTATTGTTTTCCCCGAAAAATCGTAGCTTTCAAGAAATGTCGCAACTGGCATCGGGATGCTTGCCCACCAGTTAGGATAACCTATGATGATCGTGTCGTATTCAGCCCATTTTTTGCCGTCGATCTTCGTTTTGAGCGCTGGACGCGCCTGCTTGTGCTGGTCGCGCTGGGCTTCGTTCAGGACTTCGTTGTAACTTGTCGAATAAGGTTTCACCATCTCCAGTTCGATTGTGTCGAAACCGGTCTGCCTTTGTATTTCTTTCGCGACTCCGCGGGTATTTCCGCCCCAGCTGTAAAAAACGACAAGCGTTCTCCCCTTTTTCGCCTTTTCAGCCGTCGGTATCTCCCGTGTCGTGACGGAACCTTTCACGCTGTCATCGGCATTTACAGCAAGACGAAGCCCGACATTGTATGCTCGGCTTGACTGCTGCATCGCCGCACGGTAGGCACTTCTGAGATTCTTTCCGAAATCGTTCCAGCCGCCGCCACGGTATACCCTGCGTGTTCCGCTTGCAGTACCATACGGATTTTCCACGGTGGTTGAGCCTGTCGAAACCCCGTAAGAACCGTAATAGTCGAAGCACCATTCACCGACGTTCCCGTAAATGTCGTAAAGTCCGTTCGGATTAGGTGAAAAACTTCCGACAGCAAGCGTTTTTCCGCGGTAAACACCCGGTTTTGTCTCCAGAACCTCATCGTTGAAATAATTCTGTTCGATCTGGTAGGGATAATGCCCGTAAAAATTCACATCGTCTGCTCCCGGCACTTTTTTCGAATAAAACGGGGTTTTTGTTCCTGCGCGGGCAGCATACTCCCATTCCGCTTCGGTCGGAAGACGGTAACCGTCGGCACTGCGGTCCCAGACAATAGTTTGGCCTCCGTCTTTAACCGAATACGCCGGAGTTTTTCCCTCCCGCTTCGAAAGCGCGTTGCAGAATTCCGCCGCTTCAAGCCATGTCACATTTTCAACCGGCAGATTGTCGCCCGTAAAAGATGAAGGATTCTTCCCTGTAACCTCGCGCCAAAGTTTCTGGGTCACCTCGTATTTCGCCATGTAAAAAGAGGCAACCGTAACTTTATGCTGCGTCTCGTCGTTGCTTCTCCAGTCCTCATTTTCAGGGCTTCCCATCATAAAAGTCCCGCCCTTGATAAGAACAAAATCCTTAGGCGGAGCAGGAATTTCTTTAGCGTTTGACTGAAGAGCAAATACAAGAAAAATCAGCATAAAAACGAGTTTTTTCATAAATCCTCCATGAACGAACACTCTTCCGATTTATCACATACTTTCTTTCAGAATCTGAACAATTTCATCTTTCGTGAACTTGTGATAGCCTGAATTGATGAGGAAAGTCCCTTTCGCGATCCCTTCAAACATCTCTTCTGTAACGCCGAGTTCCGCAATATGAAGGCAAAGGCCTAGTTCTTTCATCCAGTTTTCCATCGCCTGAAGTCCTTCTTCCGCGATTTTCTCCTCGCTTTTGCCTGCGCAGTCAATGTCCCAGACATTTTTTGCGAAACGGGCGAATTTCCACGGCGCGTCTTTCATGGAAACGCGGTAGTAAGGAAGCGACACGCCCGAAAGAGTCATTCCGTGAGTCGCATCGGTGAAAGCTCCTATCGATTGGCCGATCATGTGGACCATCCAGTCCTGCGGTTTTCCTTTTCCGATGAGGGTGTTGAGTGCCCATGTCGCGATCCACATGATGTTGCTTCTCGCCTCGTAATCCTCGGGATTTTTGACAGCGATGCGTGATGAGTGGATGAGCGAGCGCATGAGACCTTCTGCTATATAGTCGGAAGTGTTGTCGTCGTCGCCAGAGAAATACTGCTCCATTATGTGCGACATTATATCGAAAAATCCGGCGATCATCTGCTTTTTTGGGATCGAGAAAGTGTATTTCGGATTTAAAATCGCGAATTTCGGGTAGAGTTCCTCGCCGAAAACATGGCCGATTTTGAGTTTCTGCTCATGGTTCGTGATAACCGATCCACCGTTCATTTCGCTTCCTGTTCCGACCATCGTAAGAACGCATCCCAGAGGAAGGATCCTGTTTGCCGGATTTTCCATTTTAAGATAGTATTTTTCCCACGGGTCGCCGTCATACCATGCCGACACAGCAACGCCTTTTGCATAGTCGACAACAGAGCCGCCGCCTACCGCAAGAATGAAATCGACATCGTTTTCACGGGCGATCCTGCACCCTTCGAGCAGCTTTTCGACCGTCGGATTCGGCATAACGCCGGGGTCCTCGAAAACCTCCTTGCCTGAGCTTTTGAGAATTTCCATGACAGCATCGTAAATCCCGTTCTTTTTGATAGAACCGCCGCCGTAACTCAGCATGATTTTTCTGCCGTATTTGGCAAGCTCGTCTTTCAGGAAATCAAGAGATTTGTCACCGAAATAAAGCCTTGTAGGGTTTGAATAAACAAAGTTTCCGTTCATAAAAGCCTCCTTTTAGTTAAAACGAACATTATCACGTCACAGCGTCAGAATAAATAAAAATGACACTGTGTCAATTTTTTATTTTGACATCGCGTCAGGTTTTTTACAGGAACACGGACAGCACGCCAGCAAATCGTCATCTTGAACAAATGTGAAAGATCTTCCGGATAGTTTTTCTTTAACAATTTCAGCAATATTTGAAAAAACATCAAAGAAAACAACGATGTTCTATTGACATTACATCAAAAGCGTTTATTTTTGCACAGTTGTAATTGACAAAGAACAACGATTCTTTGCCGAAGTTTTTTTTAATTTTTGAATGGAGGAAATTATGAAAGTTGCAGTTATCTGCTCGAACGGAAAAGTCGGAAAACTTGTTGTCGCGGAAGCACTTGCGGCAGGTATGGATGTTACGGGATTCGCCCGCGAGGAGAACAAAAGCGCGGCAAAAAATTTTGTTCAGAAGGACATTTTCGCGCTCACAAAAAATGATCTCGCCGGTTTTGATGCTGTCGTTGACGCTTTCGGCGCATGGGTAGAAGCCGAGCTTCCGAACCACGGAAAATCGCTTTCTCACCTTTGCGATCTGCTTTCCGGAACCGAAACACGCCTTGTCGTTGTAGGCGGCGCAGGAAGCCTTTATGTAAACAAGGAACACACCATGACCGTTTCCGAAACTCCGGATTTTCCAGACATCTTCAAACCGCTTGCATGTGCAATGGCGGCTGCTCTGGCAGATTTGAGAAAGAGAAACGATGTCAAATGGACATACATCAGCCCTGCCGGAGATTTCCAGGCTGACGCACCTAAAACCGGAAAATGGATCTGGGGCGGAGAGGAACTCTCTCTCAACTCGAAAGGCGAAAGCATCATCAGCTATGCCGACTACGCTGCTGCACTTATTGAAGAAATCACAAAAGGAAATAATATACAGAAGAGAATTTCTCTTGTAAGGGAATAGTTTTTTGGAGGGCGGCATGACACAAAGAGAACGAAGAGAATTTCTGATAAAATATCTTCTTAAAGAAAATCCGCAGTATGAAGAGATTGAAATTCCGCAGACTGATGATGAGCAGAAAGATCTTTTACGCTCTTTAGTGAATGTCAGGCCGCCGCTTCCCGCAAGCGATGAATTTTTGAAAATACAAGATGAATATCTTCAGGAAGAAAACCGCTCGCACGGAATCACGGATATTGCGGATCTGCACTCTGCCGACAACGAACTTTATTTGTGGCGCGGCGATATAACGACTCTCAAAGTGGACGCCATCGTGAATGCGGCTAACAGCGGAATGACCGGTTGCTGGCAGCCGTGCCATTTGTGCATCGATAACTGCATACATACATTTGCAGGGATCCAGCTTCGTGCTGTGTGTGCGGATATCATGCAAAAACAGGGACACGAAGAGCCTGCAGGCCAGGCAAAAATCACGCCTGCATTCAATCTCCCGAGCAAATACGTGATCCATACCGTGGGTCCTATCGTCAGAGGAGAACTTACCGCAACTGACCGCGATCTGCTCGCTTCCTGCTACAAAAGCTGCCTTGATATTGCGAAAGGAAACGGATGTACTTCGATCGCATTCTGCTGCATCTCGACCGGCGTATTCCGCTTTCCTGCCGATAAAGCGGCGGAAATTGCCGTTGACACCGTGCGCAAATGGAAAGAACAGAGCGGAGACGGAATGAAAATCGTATTCAACGTCTTTTCTGAAAAAGATGAGGTAATTTACAGGAGAATTCTCTATGGAAGAGATTGAAAAACTGAAATCGGTACTTGCAGAAAACGATACTATCATCATCGGAGCAGGTGCCGGACTTTCGACTTCGGCAGGATTGACCTATTCAGGGGAAAGGCTTGAAAAATACTTCCCCGATTTTGTTAAGAAATACGGCTTTACCGATATGTATTCAGGCGGTTTTTACCCGTTTCCGAGTTATGAGGAGTTCTGGGCATACTGGAGCCGCTACATTATGATAAACCGCTACATGGATGCCCCGAAACCTGTGTACGAAAATCTGCTTTCTCTTGTGAAAGATAAGGATTATTTTGTCATAACTACGAATGTCGACCATTGTTTTCAGAAAGCTGGATTCGACAAATCGCGCCTTTATTACATGCAGGGAGATTATGGTTTGTTCCAGTGCAGCGAGCCGTGTCATCAGGAGACTTACGACAACGAAGCGGAAATCAGGCTTATGTTTGAAGAGCAGCGCGATATGAAAATCCCGTCCAAACTTGTTCCTCACTGCCCTAAATGCGGAAAGCCGATGAGCATGAATCTTCGTTCCGACAACACTTTCGTGCAGGATGAAGGCTGGTACGCGGCGTCAGAAAGATACAAAAATTTTCTTGTTTCAAGAAATGCCACGAAAGACGGGAAAGTCCTCTTCCTCGAACTCGGAGTCGGCGGAAACACTCCTATGATCATCAAATATCCGTTCTGGCGCATGACCACGCTCAACAAAAACGCTTTCTATGTCTGCGTAAACTTCGGGGAAGCGGTCGTTCCGCCGGAAATTTCCGACAGATCACTATGTATCAACGGCGATATCGGCGATGTTTTTTTATATACAAAAACGAATTTCTCTGGTAAAAACATAGGGTTCGGCAGAATACTTTAATGTTCTGCCTTTTACTGATTTGCTTAAGAAGGGGATCAATGAAAATCACAGTCCGTTTCACTGCGGCGGTGCACACACTTCTGTGCATCATGTATTTTGAGAAAGATTATCGCGTAACATCCGATTTCATTGCCGGAAGCACCGGAGTCAATGCGGTCATAATCAGAAAAATCCTGCTTCAGCTCCAGCACGCAGGGCTGATCGAGACAACAGCCGGTGTCGGCGGATCACATCTGGCGAAAAACCCCGACAAAATCAGCCTGCTTGACGTTTATCATGCAATAAATGATACCGAGTGCGGACAGGAAGTTTTTAACTTTCATCCCTCCCCCAATCCAGAATGCCCGATAGGAAAAAACATCCACACAGTCCTTGACCCCGTTCTGCACAATGCCCAGAATGCGCTTGAAACAGAACTTTCCAAAACAACCATTGCAGATCTGGTTGAACAGATCAAGTGATTTATCCCGACATCGTGTCAGAACAAATAAAAATAATACTGAGTCAACTATTGGACAGCAGTTTATTTTTTACTGTATTCATATATTTAATATTTTTTTTAGTCCGTTCGGATCAAGGATCTCTATAACCGGCGGGGTGTATGAAATTACCGATTGTTCCTCCAAGCGTCTCAGCTCTCTGTGAAGTGAAGAACGGGAAACATTCATCAGCATTGCCCATTTGGAAACAGACGGGATCGTCACACTTTTCTTTTCACCTTGTTTCGCGTGCATCAGCAGCCAGAATGCGGCTTTCTGCGCGATACCGCTGTATGAAAAAAGCTCAAGACGCAGCTGCATCATATATGCCGCCGACGCGATTTCTGTCGTAAAATTTTCAATAATTCTCACATCTTTCTGCATCAGTCCCAGGATATCTTTTTTCTGAAAAATCATCATATCGACAGATTCAAGCGCAACTATATTGCATGGATACTTCATGATTTTTGAGAACACAGCGGCTGCACCGATCATTTTGCCTTCTCCGACAACCGACAGATTGACTTGTTTTCCATTCGGCAGATATTTCTGAATTTCAACAGATCCTTCAAGAATAATACCGATCCGCGTAGCAGGTTCCATCAGGCGGAAAATTATTTCTCCTTTGTCATAGTGCTTGATATGAAAGAGTGTTTTTTCCAGATCCTCGCGGAGTTCGTTTGCCGGAACCCCATTAAACAACGGACACTTTTCCAACGCAGAATAATTCATGTTTGCCTCCGTTCAACAAGTCGCGGCTGATTATATAAAAAAATTTTCATTAGTGTATCTCCAGATACAAATTTTTAAAATTTCCAAACTATATTCTTTCCGGGATTTGTAATTTTTGGGAGGGTTTCACAATGATTCGCAAAATTATCAGCATCAACGAAGAAAAATGCAACGGCTGCGGGCTGTGCGCAAAAGCCTGTCACGAAGGCGCGATTGAAATGATCAACGGAAAAGCCAAGCTGGTTCGTGAAAATTTCTGCGACGGTTTCGGAGACTGCCTGCCTCAATGTCCGACAGGTGCGATCTCATTTGAAGAGCGCGAAGCTCCGGAATACGATGAAAAAGCAGTAAAAGAGGCTAAGGGAAAAAAGAAAGAGGCCGAAAACCACGAGCATCATTTCGGCGGATGCCCCGGCTCACGCATGATGCACTTTGAACGCAACGATGAAAAGCCGGCTGTTTCAACCCGCGAAACGCCTGTCTCACAGCTCGCTCAATGGCCATGCCAGATCAAACTTCTGCCCTTCAAGGCTCCGTTTTTCGACGGCGCGAAACTGCTGATTGCAGCTGACTGCACGGCTTACGCCTACGCCAACATGCACGAAGATTTCATGAGAGGAAAAATCACGATAATCGGCTGCCCGAAACTGGATGCAGTAGACTACTCGGAGAAACTGACCGCAATAATCACGGAAAACGACATAAAAAGCGTAATGATCGTCCGCATGGAAGTTCCCTGCTGCGGCGGTTTGCAGAGAGCGGCAGAGAACGCACTGATGTCAAGCGGCAAATTCATTCCGTGGCAGGTTGTCACGATCTCAAGAGACGGGAAAATATTGGATTAACTTTAAAAAATGGAGAAAACTATGGAAACGACAAACAAAATGTTCTGCTATCAATGTCAGGAAACAGCACAGTGCAAAGGCTGCACCATTTCAGGAGTATGCGGAAAAAAACCCGAGGTCGCTGCAATGCAGGATCTGCTGATTTATGTCACGAAAGGACTTTCTGCTGTAACAACGGCACTCCGTGCAGCAGGAAAAACGGTCAGCAAAGAAATCAACCATCTTGTCACAATGAATCTTTTTGCAACGATCACTAACGCAAACTTTGACCGCGAAGCCCTCATCAGCTCGATTGAAAAGACTCTCGCTAAAAAAGAAAAGCTCCTTGCTGAACTTGGCAGCTCTGAAAATCTTCCTGAAGCAGCTCTGTGGAAAGACAGCAGGGACGTATTCGACACAAAAGCTGCGACAGTTGGAGTTCTTTCCACTGAAAACGAGGATATCAGAAGCCTTAAAGAGCTTATAACTTACGGACTCAAAGGACTTGCAGCCTATTCAAAGCACGCAAACGCACTTATGCAGGATAACGCCGAAATAGACGCTTTCATCCAGAAGGCACTGAGCAGAATACTTGATGACTCGATGAGCACGGACGACCTTGTAGCACTCACTCTTGAAACAGGAAAATTCGGCGTTGACGGCATGGCACTTCTCGACAAAGCCAATACTGAAGCCTACGGCAATCCTGAAATCACAAAAGTTGATATCGGTGTCCGCAAAAATCCCGGCATTTTGATTTCCGGTCACGACCTAAAAGATCTGGAAATGCTGCTTGAACAGACGGCAGGAACAGGCATCGATGTCTACACACATTCCGAAATGCTGCCCGCCCACTACTATCCGGCATTCAAAAAATATCCGCACTTCGCGGGAAATTACGGCAACGCATGGTGGAAGCAGAAAGAGGAATTCGAGAAGTTCAACGGTCCGATCCTGATGACGACAAACTGCATCGTCCCGCCGGCAGAAAGCTACAAAGAGAGACTCTGGACCACCGGAGCGACCGGATTTCCGGGATGCAGACACATCGGCGGTGCTTACGGCGAAACGAAGGATTTCTCACCGATTATCGAACAGGCAAAGAAATGTCCTGCACCGACAGAAATCGAGACAGGCAGCATCACCGGAGGTTTTGCTCATGAGCAGGTATTCGCTCTGGCCGAGCCGGTTGTCAATGCGGTAAAATCAGGCGCGATCCGCAAGTTCGTAGTCATGGCAGGATGCGACGGACGGCAGAAAAGCAGGGAATATTACACCGAATTCGCGAAAAAACTCCCGAAAGATGTTGTTATTCTTACCGCAGGATGCGCAAAATACAAATACAACAAGCTCGACCTAGGCGATATCGGCGGCATTCCGAGAGTTCTGGACGCAGGTCAATGCAACGACTCATACTCTCTCGCCCTCATCGCGCTGAAACTGAAAGAGATTTTCGGACTTGACGACATCAACAAGCTACCGCTCGCCTTCAATATCGCATGGTATGAGCAGAAAGCAGTCATCGTTCTCCTTGCACTTCTCTATCTCGGAGTAAAGAACATCCACCTCGGACCGACACTTCCGGCATTTTTAAGCCCGAATGTAGCCGGAATACTCGTCAAAAATTTCGGCATCGCCGGTATCACGACAGTTGACGAAGATCTGAAGATCCTGATCGGATAACTGAGAAATTATCCTGACACCGTATCAATTTTACATCTTCTAAAACAGTTTTCCACTAACGATTTCAGCCGGTTTTTTCGCCGATTTTTTTATTTCCTCGTGGTAGAAAAAGTTGACCATTACCGGCGGTGCATCGAAAGGAAACTTCATTGAATCGTCATCGCACAGATACCTGAGTCCGCTCTTTTCGGCGTATTTTTTCAGTTCGCTGTCGAGATCTTCCCAGTATTTCCGGCTTCCGGCCGAATAAATTTCATTGTAAAGAGGAACAAGTTCAGGATATTTTCTGCGGATATAACTCATGATTTCCGGCTTGAATGTGCCGCGAAGGTTCAGGTTTTCAAGCCAGATGAGGTTGCACTGCTTTTTCACGCGCTCAACTATCGCCTCAACATCGGTTATGCCGGGAAAAATCGGCGAGATGAAGCATGTCGTGCGGATTCCGGCGTCGTGCAAAGTTTTCATTGCTGAAAGACGGCGTTCAATGCTTACAGCCTTATCCATGTCGCTTCTAAAACCTTCATCGAGCGTGTTTATCGAAAAACCGACCCGCGCATCGGGAAATGTTCTGATCAAATCAATATCCCGCAGAACAAGGTCGCTTTTTGTCTGGATGCTGAGCTTTACGCCGCTTCCGCGTAGTTCCTCAAGCAGAGTGCGAGTACGCAGGTATTTTTCTTCCTGAGGATTGTAAGGGTCTGTCACCGAACCGAAAAAAAGCTCTTTTCCTGCATATTTCCAAGGATTTTTAATCGGTTCCCAGAATTTTACATCGATAAAATCACCCCACGGCTCGGAATGATTCGTGAAGCGTTTCATGAAACACGCGTAGCAGTATCTGCATCCGTGCGTACAGCCGACATAAGGATTGACTGAATAATCCGAAACCGGCAGATCCGACTTTGTCAACACATTTTTGACTTTGATTTCGCGTATGACCGGTTCCACCGCACACCTCCGAAAAAACAGACATTATCAGTCACCGCGTCAGAATAAATAAAAATGACAACGTGTCAATTTTTTATTTTGACATCGTGTCGGTTTTTTGTAAAATAGGGTGTTTCGGAATGCCGCAGGTGCATTGCCGGAGAGTGGAATCAAACCGTTTTTTGGAGGATAAAATGAAAAAAGTTCTTGTGATTTTAGCAGCTCTCGTTTCTCTTACAATTCTGTTTGCACAGACCGGTGCAGGGAAACAGACTACAGACAATTCAAAAAAGAGTACAGTTCAACAAAATGAAGGAGGAAAAAAGATGCCGAAAAAATTAGTCGCCTATTTCAGCGCGAGCGGAACGACTGCAAGAGCGGCGAAAGAACTCGCGGAAGCCGCAAAAGCCGATCTTTATGAGATCAGACCTGAGACAAAATACACGAGCAACGATCTCGACTGGAGAGACAAATCTTCCCGCTCAAGCGTTGAAATGGCAGACAAGAAAAGCCGCCCGAAACTTGCCGACAAAAATGCGAAAATAGCGGATTACGACGTGATCTTCGTCGGATTTCCGATCTGGTGGTATGTCGCGCCGCATATCATCAACAGTTTTCTTGAAGCTTACGACTTCAGCGGAAAGAAAGTCGTCCTCTTCGCAACGAGCGGCGGCAGCGGTTTCGGAAACACCGTGAAGGAACTTCAGCCGAGCGCACCGAAAGCAACTGTCATCGAAGGAAAACTGCTCAACGGCAGGATCGACAAAGCAGAACTCGCAAAGTGGGCTGAACAGTTCTGAAATCAAGCGATTACGATTTCTTCGCCACAACACAGATATAATCTTTTTCCGCAATTTCATCGACTGCGATTTCAGCAAAACCTGCTGATTTCAAGGCTGAACTTATCTGCGCGGCGTTGTAGATCTTGAGTCCTTTGATCGTTTTTTCCCACTCGAAATTCGCAGGGTTGAGCCCGGCGGCTTCGTTCACGATCATGAATGTTCCGCCCGGTTTAAGGCAGCGGAAAACTTCTTTGAAAGAATTCCCAAGCTGCCAGTAGTAGATGGTTTCAAACGCGGTGACAACATCAAATTTTGCGCTTTCAAACGGAAGTTCCCGCACATCGGCGCAGAAAACCTGACATCTCCCGCTTTTGACCTCGTTTTTGTTGGTCTTTTTCGTTTCGGCGACCGCGACTTTCGAGAAATCGACACCGAAAACTTTGCCGCTTGTCATAGCGAGAAGGCGTTTTATATTCGCTCCGCCGCCGCATCCGCAGTCAAGACAGTCGGCGTTTTCAGGAACCTTCAAGTGCGAAAATCCCCAGTCGGCAAGGACTGCGTGACGCTCTCCGTTGAGCTTTCTCACCATGATTTTTCCCAAAATTCCGACAGGTTTCGCCGCCATATTCTTGAACTTTTTATAAAGCCACATCGAAGACTCCTTTCTTTCAAATTCTTCTCAAAAAAACGCCGAATTATAGCCGAAAAACGGATATTCTGTCAAAAACAAGCCTCCTATATTGAAACATCTGAATTTTTATTGTATCATCCTGCGGTTTTTTAAACTGTAAAAGGTGTGATATGACATATTCAATAATAGGAATTTTAGCAGCAATCATACTGGTGATAACAAACAGGGATGTGTTTCTGACCCGGAAGGACGCTATTGCAGGCACCCGGAACACTTACTGCTGGTTTCTTCTGGCAGTGCTCAGCTACTATGTCACCGATGCGCTGTGGGGTGTCTTCGACGAATACCGGATGACAAAGATCCAGTTCGCCGATACGACGCTCTATTTCGCGGCAATGGCGGCTGCTGTGCTTCTGTGGACACAGTATGTAGTCGATTATCTGGAAAGAGGAAATGTTTTCGACAAGATACTGAGGTATACCGGATGGGCGTTTTTCGTGTTCGAGATCATTGTGATAACGCTCAATATTTTTCATCCTGTCATGTTCTGGTTCGATGAAAACGGCGTTTACCACGCGGAAAGTATCAGACACGTCACTCTCGCAATCCAGATCCTGATGTTTCTGCTCACATCGGCCTACACGCTTCATGTCACTCTCAGAACCAAGGGAAAAGTGCAGCGGAGGAACCTTACTATCGGCCTCTTCGGGATCGCCATGATCGTTCTGATAGCTTTCCAGATCATCTATCCGCTGTGGCCTTTCTACGCGATGGGATATATGGTCGGAACATGCCTGCTCCACACTTTTGTCGTTGAGGACGAAAAGGATGAGTACCGCAAAAAACTGGAAAAATCACTGCTTCGCGAACAGGCTCAGAAAGAGGAACTCGCTGAAAGCAAAAAGGCACTGGTGGCTGCACTGGCAGAGGCGGAACGCGCCAACAAGGCAAAAACGGTATTTCTTTCCAACATGAGTCATGAGATCCGCACTCCAATGAACGCGATCATAGGGCTCAACACTATCGCCGCCAGCGATCCGACGGCAAGCAGTGAAGTAAAAAAACATCTTGAAAAAATCGGGGTTTCCGCCCGCCATCTGCTTGAAATCATCAATGATATCCTTGATATGAGCCGCATAGAATCAGGACGTATGACACTCAGGAACGAGCCTTTCCCCTTCTCCAGGGCTATCGATCAGGTGAACAGCATAATCGGCGGGCAGTGCAAAGACAAAGGGCTTGCATACAAGTGCACTCTCAACGGGCAGTTTGACGAGTGCTACATCGGCGATGCAATGAAACTCAAGCAGATATTGATCAACATTCTGGGAAATGCCGTCAAATTCACCCCTGAGGGCGGGTCGGTGAACTTCGAAGTCGCGGAAGATTCGCGTTCTAACGGAAAAGTCGTGCTGAAATTCGTTGCCAGTGATACCGGAATAGGGATAAGCAAAGAGTTTCTACCTCATATTTTCGACACTTTCAGCCAGGAAAATTCTTCTGCGGCCGGCAGTTACGGAAGCACCGGTCTCGGCATGGCGATCACAAAAAGCATTGTCGAGCTGATGAACGGAACTATCTCCGTGGAAAGCGAAAAAGGGAAAGGAACTACTTTCACCGTAACAGTCACTCTTGCAGAATCCGCTGCAAAGGGCTCTGAAACAGCGGGCGGAGAAGAGGCACAAAACGGCAGCACTGGAGTCGATCTGACCGGATGCCGCATACTTTTGGCCGAAGACGTACCGGTAAATGCCGAGATCGTGAAAATGATTCTTGGAATGCGTAAAATCGAAGTCGATACAGCGGAAAACGGAAAAATCGCGGCTGAAATGTTCGCATCGCACGATCCTGGATACTACGCCGCCATTCTGATGGATATGCGTATGCCTGTGATGGACGGGCTTGAATCTACAAGAGTGATCCGCTCAATGGAACGCTCCGATGCAGGAACCATTCCGATCATCGCTCTGACCGCCAACGCATTCGATGACGATGTCCAGCGCAGCCTTCAGGCGGGACTCAACGCGCATCTGAGCAAACCGATAGAACCGGCGGCTCTCTTCGGGACACTTGAAGAACTTGTCAAACTGCCTGATTCAGAAAGAAATTCCTGAGCTTTTTCAGAATAAAAACTTATTTTGCTTCGTCAGAATCGATATCGCTGAATGCGCAGCCCACAGCTAAAATCGCGTTTTTGATGCAGTCGGGGCAGCTGCACAGATAGTGCGTGCCGTCGATCCCTTTAAGATCCTTACAGATCGTTGCGCCGCAAAGCTCTTTGAATTTATCGACGATGATCCTTGAATATTTGAGAGTTCCGTTGCCTTCGGAAAGTATTCCTGCGACCATGATAGCACCGACAAGCGCACCGCAGGTCCCTTCCATGTTTCCCATTCCTCCGACGAATCCTGCTGTCAGCGAGGCGAGCTCATTCTCGTCGATTTTCACGATGTCGCTGAATGCCGCCAATACCGATCTTGTGCAGTTGTAACGTCCCTCGGCTTTGTATGCCGCACCTTTTTCCGCTCTTTCCTGAATACTCATTTGTTCCCTCCGTTTTTAAGTTGCATTTTTATCTCTTTCCATTTCACTATGGCAATACTGCCGGATTTTCAAGCAGGTCTTCCATTCTGCAGCCCAGAGCGAGTGAGATTTTGAAAAGTGTCTGCGCCTGAGCCTTGTCAATATCATTCACTCTCTGTTCATAAAGCTGGATCGAGTGCAGCTTCACGCCCGACATTTCTGCAAGCTCCGACTGTGAAATTCCTCTGTTTTCACGGATATTCTTTAAATTTGTACTGACGGAACGTTCCGAAATTTTCTTATCCATCACCTCGATGAAAGCTGTAATATCCATTTCGTGGTAGACTTTGTACATCTTTACGATTTCAGAAAGCGGAACTTTGCTGAAAACCGCTTTAAAAGTTTTTGCCGAATACCATTGATACTGCGCCAAAGCCCAGCCGGCCCAGTATTCCGGAGAACGGCTCTGCGAAAACTCCGGCTCAGGAAGTTCTCGGCCCGGATCGACTTTTTCCATAACGGAACGGACGAGTTCAATTCCCGATTTTCCTGCTACGACAGACGGATTTCCGATGCCGAATTTCCTGCTTTCGCCTGATACAACAAAGAGATCGGCAAAATCATCGGGTTTCATTCCGCAGACATTCACCGCATAATCGCAAGCCACGGCAAGAGATGTCGCCGCACACTCCAGATAGTCTTCACTGTATGCGCGGATCGCCATTTTTCATTCCCTCTCTGATGATATCCATCACAAAAACACTTTTAGATATCACGGCACGACGGATCTCTTCTTTATAAGCCGCTCTTGCATCAGAGTCACGCGCCGTATATTTCGGAAAATATGTCTCCCGGCTTACCGCTTCCGCTCCGGCAAAAGTCAGCTGAGTAAATGCTTTTTCCGAAACGAGAACATACTGAATGCCGAGTTTTCCCAGGTGCATAGCCTTTTTAAGACTTGCAAGCGGCAGAGTATTGTTGATGAAATCCCTGGCAAAAGAAAAATAGGAATCGTCAGCGCGGTAGCCAGTAACAACATCGAAAGGAGCCGTATCAACTGCAAAGTTGTTCACGATATACTCTTTTGCCGCAGCTGCGATCTCGTTTTCCAGCGAAAAAGTCCTGTTGCTCAGCAGAACAGCTATCCAGTTCAGGACTGAGTAGCGCTCATCCTGCAAATCAAGCACTTTAAGGCCGCTTTTTTTCAACCTGTACTTGTTGACAAAACCGTTGCTGTTTTCCCTGCACGCCCACTCTTTCGCGACTTCGATTTCTTTCGTGCAGTAGAATCCCTGCCCGTAATCGTTGTATTTTTTCCCGGCCGCGAGAGTCGGTTTTTCAATAATTTTTGTTGAACCGTGATATAAAAGCATATTGCAAACTCCAAAACTGTATCATCACAACGATACAGTTTTTTTATATCATCACAATGATAGTTTTGTCAAGAAGGTTTTTCTTAAATTTAAAAAATTTCAGCGTACTTTCCAAAATCCGCTTTTTCTCGAACCTATACGTTCAATAATTCCTTTCGAAACGAGCTTGTCTATGTGGCGGTGGACTGTTATCGCAGATTTTTTAACACGTTCGGCAATCTTCGGAATTGTTATGCTGCTGTCATCTGAAATAATTTGCAGAATCATCTCGTCAAGAGCAGATAAATTTGGCGTTTCCGAAGGCTGTATCTTATCATTTATCTTATCATTTAAAGATTTTATCTTATCATTTTGTTCATTTATCTTATCACTTATCTTATCATTTTTCCCCCGTTTGAAGAGAAAAGTGAAACCGTATTCATCACTGAAATACTCATAATCCACCTTACTATCAGCACAAAGTCTGAACGTTCTGTCGAATCCTGTTCCGAATGCGTCTATCATCCCGTTTTTAAACAAAACCGTCGCAATAAGCGGATTTCTGATTTTGCTCCCTATTTTACCGGAAGCAAAATCAAGCGGGTTCGCATCATTCAGAATACCGCCCGGATTATAAATCCTGACTTTTGATTTTGTAATTGAGATCTCGTTGCTGTCGCCCTTCTGATACTGGCAGTGCGCGAAAGAGTTTATGACTATCTCACGCAGTGCCCCCAATGGGATTTCAGGCGTTTCCACACGCTTCGTCCCTATAATTTCGGAGAAATAGTGAATGTTGTTCTGTATGTATTTCAAACCTTCAGCGATACATTCAAGAATATTTCCGCGGAACTGCTTCAAATCCGTGAAAGAAACCCTTTCATCTGTCGGATATATCACCTCTTTCAAAAGCACGGGACCGTCGTTTCCGAATAAAAAATATCCGGCATTATTAAGAAAACCATCTTCATTTATCAAATTCAGTTTTCTCAACGCTTCCTCGGGGTTTCTATAAATATAGTTTAATCTGCCGGTATCGTTCGCGTCTCTTATATAATGAATCAGCAGTTCTTCGTTTACATGATCAATGCCGTAGGATGTCGCTTTTTCTTCCCACTTTGAATAGGTTTTGTCTTTCGATTCAAAATATTTCCGCAAGAGTTTGGAATCCATAAAAATATCGGCATCATGAACTCTCGTGTAATAGCGTCCGTAGGCAGAATAAGGCGTATCGTCACCTGACACGAAAACTTTTATCACATTTTTTTCGTCAATGATTTCAGACGTTATCGAAATAACAGGTGTCGGTTTCAAGTTATTTCTCACTTCATGCGATATATCTGCGAGAGTTTTTTGCCCTATTTCATGACCAAACACCGAACCGTCGTCTTTGATTCCGAAATAGACAATCCCGACATTGTGCTTGTTCAGCATCGCACAAAGAGAAATGACAGCCTCCCGCAACTGGGCTGTTGTTTTCTTGAACTCGAGAGTTTCCGATTCCTGCCGTTTCATACTTTCAACCCCTTTTCATTATTTATCTTATCATTTATCTTGTCAAATATCTTATCATTTATCTTATCATCCATGTAGTCATAAATGCTGTTATGTCAAGAAAACAAGTAGAAATAAAAGATGATTTTAAATCAAAAAATTAGAACATTTTTATCATATTAAAATTCCACGTGCTCTTCATTCGAAAGAATGTTTTTCTAACACTCATTATTTAAAAGACACAAGCAACATATCTTTTTCTCAAAAAACCCTTTAAAATCAGTATCTTATTTGCTTTTCCTTTCTGTTAAAGCTACAATTATCTGTTTTTTTGATCACCATATTTTGGAGAACACGATGGCAGAAAGAATTCATGCTTTGTGGGACGATAATCCTGTAGATATTACTTCAGAAGCTAACTTTATTTGGAGTATCGCAAATAAACTCCGCGGATCTTACATGCCTGATAAATACGGCGATGTTATTATTCCTATGACTATTGTCCGCCGTTTTGAGTGTGTCCTTGAATCAACTAAAAATGAGGTCGTCGCCAAATATAAAAAGAATCCGAATTATCCTGAAAAAGCAATGCAGCGGATTTCAGGGTATCAGTTTTACAACACCAGTGAATTTTCATTGAAGGAATTGTGCAATGATCCTGACCATATTGCAGCAAATTTTGAGGAATACATCAACGGTTTCTCGCCAAATGTACAGGTTATTTTCAAAGAGCTTGAAATGAGCAATCATATCAAAAAAATGAATAAAGACGGTTGCCTTTACTCTGTAGTGAAAGCGTTCTCGGAATTGGATCTTTCTGTCGAAACATTTGATGCTATCAAGATGGGATATATTTTTGAAAATCTTATCGGACGCTTTTACCAGAATGTTGAAGCCGGTCAATATTATACTGGTCGAGACATTATAAAAATGCTGGTAGCTGTGCTTACAGCTGAAGGTTGCGATGATATTTTCGATGACGGTCGCGTTATAACGATCTGTGACCAGGCGTGCGGTACAGGCGGAATGCTTTCCACGGCATACAATTACATTCGGCATTTCAATCCGACAGCCGATGTCAGACTGTTCGGACAGGAATTTATGCCTCAGACACATGCCATAGGACTTGCAGAAATGTTGATAAAGGGGCAGAACGCGGAAAACTTTCTTCATGCAGACACCTTGAAAAACGACTGTTTTCCTGATGTAAAAATGAGGTTTATGATTGAAAATCCGCCCTTCGGAACCCCGTGGAAGGGTGAAGATGCCAAGTCAGGTCAGGAAGAAGCTGTCAAAAATGAATTTTCCAAAGGATTCCGCGGTCGTTGGGGTGCAGGTCTCCCATCGGGTGATGATTCGCAATTATTGTTTATGCAATCAGCTGTAGCAAAGATGGACGACAAACTTGGCAGGGCTGCTATTATTGAGAATGGATCGCCAATGTTTACAGGGGGAACAGCCTCAGGAGAGTCGCAGACTCGCCGCTGGCTTTTGGAACAAGACTTGATTGAAGCAATTATAGCTATGCCGACGGATTTATTTTACAACACCGGTATTGCAACTTATGCGTGGATACTCTCCAAGCACAAATCCCCGGAGCGCAAAGGCAAGATTCAACTGATTGATGCAACACAGATTTATCATAAATTGCGCAAACCTTTGGGTAATAAGAAAAATGAGTTTTTACCGGAAGACAGAGCTAAAATTACAAAATTGTATGCCGATTTTGAAGAAAACGAGGTTTGTAAAATTTACCCGAACACGGAATTCATTTATCGCGAATACACAGTCATGCAACCGTTACAGCGGAGCTATTCGATCACAGAAGACAGCATTCAAAACATGGTGCAATCAGGAGCTCTAAAATCCTTGTGGGATGATGCGAAAGTCACAGAGCTTGAAGAAAAGGGAACCACAGCCAATGCTAAAGAGAAAAAAACACTCGAGTGCTTCAATGCAACAAAACCTTTGCACGACGCTATTTTGGCAAAATTGAGGAACGCTGTGTCTGATAAGAAATGGCTGAGTCCCGATACTTTCACTCCTGTGTTGAAAGAAGTTTTAGCGGATCTGAATATTGAAAAAAAACTGTTTGACAAACTATTCGACAAGATCTTGGACGGCTTATCAGTAATGGACAAAGAAGCTGAAATCCAGACGGTTTCCAAAGGAAAAAACAAAGGCGAAGTCTTGTATGATAAAACCACAAAAGACTCAGAAATCGTCAAATGGGATGAGACTATCGATGATTATATGGCTCGCGAAGTTCTTCCTCATGTTCCCGATGCCAAGTGGTTTTGGGAAGAGAATCTTGGAGCAACGAAACCTGTCATCAAAACCGGAGCAGAAATCCCGTTCACAAGATATTTCTACAAGTATCAGCAACCTGAGCAAAGCGATATTTTGGCTGAGAAATTTAATGCTTTGGAACGTAGTGTTGATGAGCGCATCCGCAAATTGTTCGGCAAATAATGGTGGCAGATATGAGAGAAATGAAAGATAGCGGAATTTCATGGATTGGAAAAATGCGAGATGATTGGGAATTAACAAAAATCAAATACGTTTCGGATATTGTTAGTGGAGAATATATTAGTAAAGATTCTTATGACGAGGAAGGATTATATCCAATAGTGGGTTCAAATGGAATAATCGGGCATAGTAACAAATATAATAACAATAGAACAGTAATAACAACAGGAAGAGTTGGTTCTGTAGGAACAGCTCATTTAGTTGATATTGCTTGGATTACAGACAATACTTTGATATTAGAAAACAAGAGTTCGGTTAGAATAAAATTTCTTTATTATGTCTTACCCAATTTTGATTATCAATATATATCATCTGGCACAGCGCAACCATTAATTACTGCGTCAAAGTTGAAGCAGCAGATTTTTGCAATGCCTTCTTTATTACAACAGGATATCATTATAAACTTTCTCGATTCCAAATGTGCTGAAATTGATGCTCTTACTGCTGATATTCAGTCTGAAATCGAAACGTTGGAAGAATATAAGCGGTCAAGGATTTTTGAAACTGTTGAGCATGGATTTGGGCATAAAGTGTTTGTTGATACAGATTCTGATGTGTGGCAAACCATTCCAGAAGGTTGGAAACTTGTTGATATAAAATATCTTTTTGAGATTGTGAAACGAATAGCAGGAAAGGAAGGGTACGATATTATCGCCATTACCCAGCAAGGGTTGCAATACAAAGATGTTTCTTCTAATGCGGGACAACTTGCATCGGATTATAGTGGATATCAGTTTGTGTATCCGGGTGATTTTGCCATGAATCACATGGATCTTATAACAGGATGGGTTGATTTATCGGACAAATTTGGTGTAACGAGTCCTGATTACAGAGTCTTTCGTTTGAGATATCCAGATAGGTTTGATAGAAAATATTACAAACACATTATGCAGTGTTGCTATATGTGTCGCATTTTCTATTCTTTTGGTCGCGGAGTTTCGAACCTTGGCAGGTGGCGTTTGCAGACATCCACATTTAATGATTTTAAGGTTCCAGTTCCTCCTTATGAAGAGCAAGTAATTATTGGTAAATATCTAGATGAAAAAGTTTCAGAAATTGACGCTATTATCACTCAAAAACGAGAGCAGCTCACTGTTCTCGCGGATTATAAAAAATCTTTGATTTATGAATACGTAACCGGAAAAAAGGAGGTTCCTGTAGCATGAGCATGAACGAGATACTTACTGAAAAACAGTATCAGCATGAAATAATGGAGTATCTAAAATCAGAGAACGGCTACCGCATCCGCCAAAGCAGCAAATTCGACCGCAACTACGCGATGGACCGTGAAATGCTGTTCGAGTTCCTGAATAAATCCCAGCAGGATGTCATGGCGGAACTATCCAAAATTTTTAAAGTAGATACCGAAAACACGATAGCTTCTGTGATTAATGAAAGCGCAACAGCGAGCAAAAGTTCGCTGGTTGATATCCTGAAAAACGGCATTGAAATTGGCAACCGCCATCTTGATCTGATGTATACAAAGCCGGCCACAACTTTCAATAAAACGCTTAACCATCAGTATGATGCCAATATTTTTTCAGTTATGGAAGAAGTTTACGCAACTGACAAAGAACGGATTGACCTTGTTATTTTCTTGAACGGTCTCGCTATTATTTCGTTTGAGCTGAAATGTAATCCTTCAGGACAGTCATATCATGACGCCATTTATCAGTATCGCACAGAAAGGGATCCTAAATCACGTCTCTTCCGCTTTAAATCTGGCTGCATAGTCAATTTTGCCATGGATTTAAATGAGGTCTACATGGCCACAAAACTGGACGGGAATGCGACAACTTTTCTGCCGTTTAATATGGGTAGAGGTAAAGGTGTAAACGCAGGCGCAGGCAACCCGGTTTTCCCCGACAGATACAGTGTTTCCTATATGTGGGAAGACATTCTCACAAAGGACACTCTTCTGGATCTTATCAGCAAGTTCATATTTATTGAGCGCAAAGAAGAAACAGATAAAGTTACAGAAAAAAAGAAGACTTCCGAGACACTGATTTTTCCACGATATCACCAGCTTGATTTAATTCGTAAACTATTGGCATCTGTCAAAGAACATAAAACCGAACTGAATTATTTGATAGAGCATTCAGCAGGTTCCGGAAAAACAAACAGCATCGCGTGGCTGGCCTATCGTTTAGCATCCCTTCATGATGCAAATAATAAAATTATTTTTGACAACATCATCATTGTTACTGACCGCAAAGTTGTAGACAGACAGCTTCAAGGAGCCATCCTTGGAATGGATCATCAAGCTGGTTTTATCCGTGCAATGGACGATCAATGCACCTCAGCAACTCTCAAGGAAGAATTGGAGAAAAACACAAAAATAATTGCAACAACAATACAAAAATTTCCCTATATCGTGGATGTGGTAGCCAATCTCAAAGACAAGCATTTTGCAGTTATCATTGACGAAGCACATTCTTCTACTGCCGGTAAAGATATGCAGGCAGTAACACAAACTCTTGGTGCCGGTGAAAAGCAGTATGAAGATGCAGACGACATGATAAACGATCAGATTGAAAAATCCGGTAAACAGTCAAATGTCAGTATGTTTGCTTTCACAGCGACACCTAAGAACAAAACCTTGCGTCTTTTCGGACACTTAAATTCTCACGGACAATATGAAGCATTCCACCTTTACTCTATGAAACAGGCAATCGAAGAAGGATATATTCTTGATGTGCTCCAAAACTTTACAGAGTATGAGACTATTTACAAAATCAATAAAGAAATAGAAGACGATCCAGAGATGAAGACAGACGATGCAAAAAGACAGATTGCCCGCTTCATTGAACTGCATGACACGAATATTGCACAACGAGTTGAAGTTATCGTGGAACACTTCCGCAAATTTGTTATGAACAGCTGTCTCTGTGGTATGGAAAAAGCTATGGTTATTACCAACTCACGTCAATCTGCTGTAAAATATTACAAAGCTTTCAAAAACTATATCTCGAAGAAAGGATATTCCGGAATTGACGCTCTTGTGGCTTTTTCAGGCAAAGTCACTCTTGACGGCAATGATACAGAATACACAGAGCCCTTAATGAATAATTGCAGGGAAGAGCAGACTCCGATACTCTTCGACGGTGAAGATTACAATGTTCTTATCGTTGCCAACAAGTATCAGACAGGATTCGACCAGAAAAAACTCTGCGCGATGTATATAATGAAAAAACTGGACGGAGTAAATGCCGTGCAGACATACAGCAGACTTAACCGAATAATGCCGCCTTATGACAAAAAGACTTTCATTCTTGATTTTGTTAATAAATACAGCGATGTGCAAAATTCATTT
>Ga0265298_10002138_pt1 | contig 28087 bp, 21 predicted proteins | sample AusTroGonzalo_MG_3_FD_193486 | JGI IMG/M metagenome (GOLD analysis project Ga0265298, IMG submission 193486) | Bovine rumen microbial communities from tropical cattle in Woodstock, Queensland, Australia - Gonzalo_01 | ecosystem: Host-associated > Mammals > Digestive system > Stomach > Rumen ...
GAGTCTCGTTTTCCGCTCATAGTGTTATTTCAGTGCCAGAATCCGCCGCACGGAGGCGTCTATGCGACTTTCCGGAATGTCCCCGGCCAGCACGGCGGCTTCAATGGCGTCAACGGCGGCACGGTAGTCCTTGACGCAGAGGAGGACGTCCACGCCCGCCTTCACGGCAAGGATGCAGGCTTCAACAGAGCTGTACTGCTTTGTGATGGCCCCCATTTCCATGGCGTCGGTGACAATTACGCCGTCAAAGCCCATCTCTTCACGCAGGATGCCCTGAAGCACCTCCGGAGAAAGCGTTGAAGGAATATCGGACCCGGTGACGGCGGGAAGGGAGATGTGGGCGGTCATGACAAGGCGTGCTCCCGCATCGATTCCGGCGCGGAAAGGAACAAGCTCGCACTGGCGCAGCCGTGACAGGTTCTTGCGGCTCACGGCATACCCGAAATGAGTATCCGCCGATGTGTCCCCGTGCCCCGGGAAATGCTTGACGCAGCCCAAAACTCCGGCTTTCTGGAGCCCGGTCAGATAAGCTTTCACCATGGTAGCGGCCTCTTCCGGCTTGCTTGAGAAAGCCCTGGGGCCAATCACAATGTTGTGCGGATTGGTGTTGACATCGGCCACGGGGGCAAAATCAATGTCAAAGCCGTATTCCCTCAGATACCTGCCTATTGTGGCTGCCGCATCCCGCACCCCGTGAGCGCCCTTTTTCGCGGCAAGACTCTCCATGGTGCCGGTATGAGGCAGGCCAAAGGCCGGGTTGTTGGCAATACGCGCCACACGGCCGCCTTCCTCGTCAATGCACAGAAGAGGAGAGCCGGGAAGCGCACGCAGAGAGTCCGTAAAGGCCTTGAGCTGCTCAGGGTTTTGGATATTGTGGGCAAAAAGAATAATCCCGCCAACAGGATACTCGGCATCCACGGCGCGCATGGTGCCCTTGAGCTCCGCCAGCCCGTTGGCTACAAGGTCATCGTTGCTTACCCAGGTAAAATCCGGATCCAGAGACTCCGGGCGCACCCAGAACATCATGGACACCTTTTCCCGCAGGCTCATGCTGTCCACGGGATCCACAACGGCGGGGGAAACGGTTTTGCCGGTGTGGCGGCACCCGCAGACAAGCAGGATGCAGGCCATCACCGGCAAAAGTTTTCCGTGCAGGGTTCTCACTAGAGCTCCCATGCAAGTGCAGAAGCGCCAAGGATTGCAGCGTCAGACTCCTTCAGGGATGAGTAAACAAGCTTGACCTTGTTTTTCCACAGAGGAAGGACGTTGGCATTCATGGCATTGAGAATGGGTTCCGTGAGGAACTCCTTGCTGCGTGCAAGGCCGCCGAACAGGACGATTGCCTCAGGAGCGGAGAACTCAATGAAGTCTGCCAGCTTCTCACCGAGGATACGGCCGGTGTATTCAAAGATCTTGAGGGCAAGTTTGTCCCCGTCTTTGGCGGCATCGTATACATCCTTGGAGGTAATCTTGTCCAGGGAACGGAGTTCTGAAGGTTCGTCTGTCATTTCCAGCCATTCGCGGGCGGTGCGGGCCACGCCGGTTGCGGAGCAGTAAGCTTCCAGGCATCCGGTTTTGCCGCAGCCGCATGCGCGGCCGTTGTGACGAACGGCGCAGGTGTGGCCAAGCTCACCGGCAAAGCCGTCGTGACCATAGACCACGTTGCCATCGATCACGATACCCGAACCCACGCCGGTACCAAGGGTAATCATGATGAAGTTCTTCATGCCCCTGGCTGCGCCGTAGGTCATTTCTCCCACAGCGGCGGCGTTGGCGTCGTTGGTGAGGGAAACAGGAACGCCACCCAGCTGTTCCGACAGCATCTTTGCAAAAGGAAGCACCTTTGCACCGCCCCATTTGAGGTTGGGTGCGTACTCGATGGTGCCGGTGTAGTAGTTGCCGTTGGGGGCGCCTACGCCGATACCGCGGATGCGGCCCTCTGCCTGGGCGTCAGCCACAATGTGGTTGATGGCTTCTGCGAGGGAGGCGATGAAAACCTCGGCATCAGTGGTGTCGTCCGAGCGGATGACGGTCTGGGCCAGGACTGTGCCACGGGCGTCAACGACGCCGCATTTGGTGGTCTGTCCGCCAACGTCGATGCCAATTACCAGATCCTTTGCCATGGCTTAGTTCTTTTTAACTTTGGAACCGATCACTGCAAAGTAGAGGATGAATGCCACGCAGACGGCGAGCACCCAGTAGCTGGCCATGTAGTTGACCTTATCGGCAACGAAGTTCTGGAGGAGCGGGACGATACCGCCGCCAACCACCATTGCCATGAAGATACCGGAGGCCTTCTCAGTTGCGGTGCCAAGACCCTCCACAGAGAGGTCGAAGATGGTGCCCCACATGACGGAGGTGCACAGACCGCAGAGGACAAGGAGAAGGGCTGCGATGGGAACCACTGCCATTTCAAAGCCGTGACCGTTGAACACGGGCATTTTCACGGTGAATGCATTGCCCAGGAAGATTGCCAGGACGACGAGCAGGAGGGCCACTGCGCTGACGCAGGAGAGCTGTGTCTTGGAAGAGACCTTGCCGCTGATAAGGCTGGAGACCAGACGTCCGATGAGCATCAGGAACCAGTATGTACCTGCCACGAATCCGGCGATTGCGACTGCGGTAGCGGGATCCATGCCTGCACCGTTGACGGAGTCTGACAGATAGAAGTTGAGGGTTCCGGGGATACCTACCTCAACACCCACATAAACGAAGATTGCGATTGCGCCAAGTACGAAGTGCTTGTACTTCATGGGGTTCTCCACCTGGCCTTCCACCTCTACCATCTCCGGGTTCTGGATGGGGACGAAGAGCAGGATTACGAATGCCAGTGCAAATACGCCCATTGCCATGAACAGGAGGGTGTTCACGTCTGAGATGAGTGTCTCATGGCTCAGCGTGCCGATCATGGAACCCACCAGCATGGGAGTGAGGGTGCCAAGCAGGGAGTTGAAGCTGCCGCCGATCTGGATGTACTGGTTGGAACGCTTTCCGCCCAGGATCTTGAGCATGGGGTTCACAACAGTGTTGAGCATGCACACGGAGAAGCCGCAGATGAATGCACCAAGGAGATAAACAAAGAAGTTGGTGGGAATGTTGCCGATGGTGGAACCTACGCCCACAACACCGGAAAGGAACTGTACAAACACGCCCAGGAGGCCGATCAGCAGAGCGGCGAGGGCAGTGAACTTGTAACCCTTCTTCTTGAGGAGCCTGCCGGCAGGGATGCCCATGATGGCATATGCCAGGAAGTTCATCATGTTACCCATCATACCCAGGGTGTTGGAACCCTCGATACCGGGCTGCATTTTCCAGATGTTACCAATGGGCGCGGCCAGGTTGGTCACAAAGGAAATCATTCCGAACAGGAATATCATTGTAATGACAGCAATGATACTCGAACCATTTTTCTTAGACATTTTGATATAGATTTAGATAATCATTAATTCGCAACTCCAAATATAGGCAAATAATCTCTAAAAACCTATTCTCAAACTACAATCTGAACCGGGGAATCTCCTTCTTGTTTGAGGCAGCAAAAGCGGTTATGTCCGCGAAATGCTGTTTCAGAGCCGCTTCCGCCCCGTCTGGATCCGACGCTTTTATTCGGTCAAGGATACGCTTATGCTCCTCCACAACCGCCTCCGGTGATATCGTACAAGCTTTAAGGCTTCTGTAGAAATGCAGCACATCCGGCGTAATCATCAGCAGCAGCTGGTAGATTACAGGATTATGGCAGCAGCGTGCAATTGTGGAATGGAAAGCGAAATCTTTCTCATCTCTTGCATCTCCATAGACGTTGTCCACAAAATCCTGAAGCGCCTGCTCCATCATAATTACATCTTCCGGGGTATGATTCATTGCGCAAAGACGCACGGACTCCGCTTCCAGAAGATTTCTGACCTGCACAAGGGAGTTGAAGTCAAAATTACTGCCCTCAAGGATATTGGAAATCTGCCTTACAAGCGCTGTCTTGGAAAGAGAGGCTAAAACCGAACCAGACTGAGGCAGGATAGTGACCACGCCATAAGACTCCAACCTTTCAAGAGCCATGCGGACCCTTGCCCTGCTCACCCCGGTATCGGCCGACATTTTCCTTTCTGCAGGCAAACGGCCACCGGGTGAGACCTGGTCTGTTTTTACCAGTTCACGGATGTGTCGGATTATCGCTACTATCTCTTCCTCTATGTTGCGCTTTCCTTTATATTCAGTCATTAATCCTTGAGTTTTATAATGTCAAAATCTGCGAATTTTAGGGTCTCGTCCCTGAGCTGGCCTGCCAGGGAGCGGCCTTCACCGAAATTACGGTACAGGCCCCACTTTGGACGCATTCCGGTACAGCCGGTGCGCCACGTGTCAAGCACTGCGCCATCCACCTTCACAAGCTGCTTTCCGTCACGCATCCTTGTAATAACCACGGAGTAGCGGCCGTCGTCGGCAAAAAGGACGGTTTCCGTTACGGAGACCCATTCGCCCAGGAACTCGGAAAGGTCTACCCTGGCAAGATAGGTGCTCTTGCCGTCACTCTCCACGTTGGATGCCGTGAACAGCACTTGCAACTGCTGCTTACCATTAGAAAGCGTGCGACATGTAAAAGTGATGCCAGGGAGGGAGACATCGGCCGTGCCCTCCTTGTTGTCAATACCTTTGAGCTGATGGATATGGGCGAACTTGGTGGTTGTCTGCATTCCTTCCGGAAGGCGGAACTTCCAACGCATCTTCAGAGTTTCGCCGTACTGGGCAACCAGGGAATCCGGAGAGTGGGCATCCGTCTTTATTTCGTTCCTCTGGCGGTCTGTGACGTCGGCCTTGCCGCGGTCGTCGTCATTGTCAATATGAAGGATGAAATCGAAGACATACTTCTTGAGGAAGCTGTCGTAGCTCTGGCGTATATGACGATACGGCTCCTGGGCGTGGGCGCCGGAATTGTCCGGAGTCTCATAATTGTACCCTCTGGAAAGAATAAGGGCATAGGTCCCGTCATCGTTTCCATCGGCCTCCAGGCCATAGCGGACGGGGTCTGTCTCCTGCATCTCGGTGCCGTTATCTACGTTGGTGTTTCCGCCATCTGTCTGGTTGCCGGAGCCTCCGCCGGGGACCGGGTCCGGAATTACAAACCCGGAACTGCAGTTTGCTATCAGGGTCAGAAATAAAAAAAGGGCACAGTACTTGTTCATATTCTGATAAAATGTTTATATTTGCGAATGCGAATTGGTTAACCAATTTATCTAACTGCAAATATAACAAACAAATTTAGTAAAAAAAAATAACCACATGAAACGACTTCTGTCTTTTATCCCCACAATTGCCGTTACCTTATTATGCTCCGGTGCATGGGCTCAGGAAGCTAATGTAACCAACCGCTACGGAATGAAACTTGAGGCCAACGCGGATGGCTCCTATGGACTCCAGAAGGAAAATCGCTACGCCAAAATCCTCAACCTTTCGGAGATTCCGGACCTCTACACCCCGTACACCCACCAGAACAACCGTCTCAGCGGAAAACTATATAACAAAGTTGAGACCATAGAGCTCGTCTACAAAGGAAATCTTAAGATTGCGGTGGACAAAGCCATCTCTGACACGCCCTCGCCCGTCATGTTCTTCTGTCACGGCGGAGGCTGGGCCCGTGGCAACTTTGACGCATCCCGCTCCCTGACCAAGTACCTTGCCCAGAACCACGGCATTACCGGTGTTCGCATTGAATACACCCTGGCGCCAGAACCGGGAGCCAACGTCCAGGTGTCTATCCAGGATGTCCTTGATGCGGTTCAGTACATCCGCGACCATGCAAAGGAGCTGAATATCGATCCTTCCCGTATGGGGTTTGGCGGCAGTTCCGCCGGCGCTCACCTTTCCGCCTGCGCCGCAATGCTTACAAAGGAAGCCAAGGTGTTCATAGGCTATTCCGGAATCTATGACCTTACCACGGCCGACATTGTCCAAAAAAGCAAAGACCCGGAGCGTATCCAATACTTTGGGGACCGTGAGGAAAAATTCCTAAGGAGCGCTTCTCCCGCTTATCTGGTTCCAAAGAAAACCAAGATTGCCGCCCAACTGTTCTGCGGTACTGGAGACATAACAGTAGAGTACAACCAGAGCGAGATCTTTGCCTCCGAACTTAAGCGTCATAAGGCAAAAGTAGACCTCCAGGTTTACAAGTACTACGACCACGGCCTAAACTCCAAGTCCTCGGACAAGATGGAAGAAATCTTCTTCAAGACTGTGGATTTTGTGGTTGAAAACCTGTAAAAGATGCCGGCGTCCCAAAAGGAACGCCGGTTTCTTTTAATGCGCAGTGCCGGCGAATGGTCCGCGTCCGGGGTTTCGTAGTTGTACCCTTTGCCGGTTATAAGGTCGTAGGTGCCCTCGTCGTCACCGTCGGCGACTAGGGAGCCTGCGGCCAAAGGACTGACGGCCGGGACCACTTCACGTCATAGCGGTTGAATCTGCGGGCCGTATGTGGTATATGCCGCTTTCAGTTCAAACACTCCTGTAGAGGCATTGAATGATTCAATAGGGGTTTCGTCCAGCGTCGTTACGTTTGTGAGAGGGCCACGATACTTAGAATCTGAGATAGTCCAGCTCTTTGTACCCAGATCGCCAAAGCAATAATTATTGGAAGACGCTCCTGTAAACACGGAAGAGGCCTTTGCCGTTTCCAGATTCAAGCCGAAGAGCTTGATGTTACTGCCGTAAGAGCCATCCTTTGCCCATAGTACATTATTCCTTATATATGCAGAATTAACATAGTAAGTCCTGAAAATACCGCTTGAGGCGGCCACGTTGTAGAACAGGTTATTATCCATAACCAAATCCTGCTTTGCCGTAACCTCACTTACCCCCGTGGCAGAAGTGGAGAATATATATGTCTGCAAGGGTTCGCCAGTAGTACTGTAAACAACGTTATTTGTAAAAGTAAACAGCCCATAACCGGCAAGCGTAGTAGCCGCAGAGTTGACAGCAAACAACTGAACCGCCACAGGCGTTGCAAAACGACACCCGTTCACCGTGATGGTCTCAATACCATTGTTCAGATAAGAAGAGTTAGGGGAATAAATATATCTCTTGATATTCTTGAAATCGCACTGGTAAAGGGTAAGAGACGAGAAATTGCCCTCATTGTCTTTTTTTGTCATGAACTGCCCCGATTCCATTGCATTAAGATCAACAATCATGTTGTCCATCACAAGTGAACCGGATTTGAGAATGATGGATTTCCCGGAAGTACCGGTATAGGTGGCAGGATGAGCCAGATCATTGCTGGCTAATATCACATTACCGGTAATAGTCGCTTCAGACGTATTAGTAATGGAGGCGTCAGCCGCAACGAACACAACTCCTGAGGTGGAAGAATTGAATACTCCTGCATCTGCAAGCAAAGTAGCATCCCCGTCGGTAGAGACATTGTAGGTGTTTCCGGCGATTACCACGTCCAGGCCATCCTGGTAACCACGGTAGCGGTCAGTGGTGAAAGCCAGGCCCGTGAAGGTACCAAGGTTGTTGATGGTTTTTCTGGCCAGGCCCACGTCCGAAGAGGCGACCTTGGTTGCATAACCGCAGGCAGTATTGCCCAAAGTGGCAGTAAATGAAGTATAGGAATTGGCATCCGTACGGTATCTCATGACGGCGTAATAGGTTTCACCCTTGACCAGGGGTGAATTGTCGTCGTTCTTAATGGTGAGCGTAGTGTATTTTGTGCCGTCACCGTCGCCGGTTCCAATACTGCCGTTTGCCTTCAGGTTTGTCTTCAGGCTTCCTGTCATACGTTTACCGGAGGAGAAGGAGACAGAGAACACATCGTCATAATCCACCTTGAACTTGACCAGTGCAAAGGGAACCTTGAAGTTAAATGTGTTGTCCACGCTTCCGGAATATGCCACCACTACAGCCGCTGCAGGGTCAAAGCTGCCGGCGACAGGCCTCTGTACGTCAGGGATGTTGACGTTCATGTAGCCCACATAGTCTCCCGAATCATCCGCACTGCAGTTGTCGGCTGCAGAATAGGGATAAACCGCAAAGAACTTGGTGGCGCCTGCTGCCGCCATTCCCGTGAAGGTGGTGGAGGCTCCGTCGGAATCGGCCTCGAACTCGTGAGGCGAAGAAGGGTCGATGTTGTCAAAAACCGCAATCTTGTCGCCGGCCTTCCACTTGATGTCAAAGCCGTCAAGTACCGTTCTGGTGGGATCGTCCTCATCCACGCCGTCATAGGAGCAGGACGCCGAGAAAGTCATGGGAACAAGGACAACCTCCTTTGCCGGAGTATTGTCAACTGGCTCGTCCCTTTCTACTTCAATGACATTGCAGGCCGTCATGGCAAATACCAGGGACAGCACGCTCAAAAGTATGATGTTCTTTTTCATAATGCTGTTACCGTTTACCAGGAGACGTCGCCTCCATCCGTTAATGATTCAATATTACCCGATGCGCACAGGGGCGCCTCTACATTCATTTCAATCAGCTCCGTGATTGGTGTAATATACTGTGTTTTCATTTGCTGTTAATCTTGAGGGCCGTAAGATTCATATCCCGCAGCCATGGTGAATTCCCCCGTGGAAACATTTGCGGAGGCGACGGGGTCGGAATCGGCCACTGTAATGTTCTCCATGCCGGGTCTCACGTCGGCATCCGCAATGGTCCACGTTTTTCCTGCCGCAAGAGGGCCGTATGCGACGTTGTCCATGACACTCACAGCGGCGATGGACGTCTTGGTTGTCATGCCAAACATCTTGGCATTGCTGCCCAGGCCGGAAGCGTCAACCGTAGAATAAACATTCTTGGTGGCAGATACAGAGGCCATGGTGTTGTGCTTGAAAGTACCAGCTGCCGCCGTATTGTAGAACAGATTGTTGTTGATTACTGCTGTCATGGCATTGCCGGTAGAGCCAGAGTATGCAAAGATGGACGTTGCAAGATTGGCTCCAGTTGTGCTGTAAACGTAGTTGTTATTGAAAGTCATGGACTCGTACACGGTTATGCCGGCCATATCTGACGACACGTTTATCAGATTGGATGCAACACCTATTGCAAAATGGCTGTTGACCATCTCTATATGCTTCACGCCAAAACCCTTGTAACCGGAATTTGTGGCCAACACATACTTGGTTGATGATGAGAAGGTGAACTTGCACCTGTCTATCACAAGGTCCGAAGCGGACGTGGAACTGTTCTTGTTCACGCTCAAGTAAGAAGACTTGCCTCCGGTCATGGTTACATTCAGCCCCTTCATGAATAATGCTCCGTTATCGGCCATGTTGAATACATTTCCCAAGGCCACATCCACTTTATCATCAGTATCGGATATGAAGTAAACCGGTGCTGTAACAGTAGGGTTGTTGGGCTGGCTGAAAGTGCCGGTTCCTACCGCCTTCAGGAAAAAGATTCCGCCGGCCTCGATAGGAGACTTCGTCATGGCATACGTTTCATTATCGGCAGTCCAAAGCGTTGCGGCACCGTCAGTAGCGAGATTGATTGTCCTGCTGCCGATGGCCACGTCAAAGCCGGCCTGGTAATATGCATACCAGCTCTTGGCAACCGTGTATTCGGAGGACAGGCCGCCAAGGTTCAGGACACATTTGCGGCCAATCATGGAATTGTCCAGGACCGTTGCCGATGTCCTTTCCCCAATCATTGCAGAGGATGTGATGTACGTGAGCTTGAAGTTCTCATAAGTCGAGGTCTCTCCTACATGGCGGACTACAATATAGTAGACACCCTTGGCGAGGACGCTGTTGTCACTCTTCTTGAGGGTAATCTTCTTGTAGGTTGTCCCCGTACCGTTGGAGACGCCTGCACTTGTGCTGACATTCACGCTTCCGGCAAAGTTGTTCTTGGTATTCTCTACGGTGACGGCTACGACATCGTCCACATTCACATTCACCTTCATAAGGGCGAAGGCGGCCTTGAAGGCGAACTTTGCCTCAAGGTCTGTGCTTGCGGCCACATAAAGTGCTGCTGCAGGGTCAAAACTGTTCAGGGTTGCTTCCTGCACATTAGGTATGACGGCGGAAATAGGCTTGTCACCATCTCCCAATGCAACTGCAGCGCTGGCAGGACAGACTGCCACAAAGTTTGTAGCGCCGCCGGAAACGGAACCGGTGAAAGACGTTGTGGTGCCTGAACTGTTGGCGGTGAAAATGTTGGCGGCGGGATTGATTCCGTCAAAAACGGCTATTTCCTCCGCGCCTTCCCATTTTACCGTCTGCCCATCGGCATCAAGGACAACTTTTGTGGTCTGTTCGGCTGTGGCCTGGAATGTCATGGTGACCTTCCCCTCCTGTTCCTGAACAGTGTTCTCAATGGCAACTTCCTTGGCACAGGAAACCATCATTACTGCAGCAAATGCTGCCAGCTGGAAATATAGCTTTCTCATAACAGTATCCTCCAAGTATTACCAAATTAAATCAAGAGCATCTCCGAATCCTTCAAGATCCGTGAGCGGTGACAGATCAGACTCGCACAATGGGGCCTCCAGCCTCATTACAACGAGCTCGGCATCAGGTTCTATATACAGTTTCTTCATATCTGTTTACGGATTATGAGAACAATACGCCGCCGTTGATGTCGATGCATGCGCCCGTGATGTAGGAAGATTCCTCGCTGGCAAGGAAGGCCACAAGGTCCGCAACTTCGGTAGCTTCGCCCTCCCGGCGCAGGGGTGCCGTGTTGTGAAGGTTCTCCCTGGCTGCCGGCTTGGTAAAGCGGTCATGGAAAGAGGTGTTAATCATGCCGGGAGCAAGGGCGTTGACGCGGATCTTCTGGGGGCCCAGCTCCTTGGCCATAGCGCGGGTGTGGCAGAGCACGGCGGCCTTGGCCGTGGCGTACATGGAAGCGCCGGGACCGCCGCCGTCGCGGGCGGCCTGTGAGCTGAAGTTCACGATTGCACCGCCTTCGGTCATCATGGGAACCACCTCGCGGGTGCACAGGAAAGTGCTGCGCATATTCACATCCATAAGGAAATCGTACCACTTCTCGTCCTGTTCCACGATGAGCTTACGGCCTACGATACCTCCTACCACATTTACCAGCACATGCACTGCGGGGCCGAAAGCCTCGGCAGCCTTTGCGAAGAGGTTCTTCACTTCGGCAGCCTTTGTCATGTCTCCCTGGACGGCAATGGCCTCACCGCCGTCACGCTTGATCATTTCCACGGTTGCGGCTGCATCCTCGGGGTTGTCGAAATAGTTCAAACAAACTTTTGCTCCCTCCAGAGCCAGTTTCACTGAAATCGCGCGACCAATGTCGCGGGCACCGCCTGTAACAACGGCGACTTTTCCTTCAAGTTTACCCATTTTATTAATAATTAGATTGTTATTTGTCTTCTTTCAATGACGCTTCGTGTTCGATTTTACCACCGAAAAGGAATATGCAAAGAACGCTCAGCGGGACAAGTGATGCGCCCATGATAAAGAAGGGTGTCCAGTTGTCGCCTGCGGTGAGCATGGGGATAAAGCATATAGAGAGGATGGTGCCAAGCGTTGCGGCAGCACCGCCAAGGCCGGCCAGAGAGCCGACGCTCTTCCCGGAGAACATGTCACTGGGAAGAGTCTGGATATTGTTCATGGTGAACTGGAATCCAAACAGGATAACGGCCATCACAACAACTGCCGCCAAGGCTTCCTGTATGAACGCCACAACTATAAGTGATGGAAGAAGGATTGCTGCTCCAATGAGTATGGCGGCCTTCCTGGAGTAGTTCACGCTCTTTCCGCGGGCAATGAGCCGGCTGGAAACCCAGCCGCCTGCAATGGAACCAAGAGCTGCGCCCACATACGGGATCCACATGTGACCCGCAAGTTCCTTGATGTCCATTCCGTACTTCTGCCCAAGATAGATGGGAAGCCATGTGACGAACATCCACCAGATGGGGTCAAGGAAGAATCTTCCCAAAACAACCGCATAGCTCTTGCGCCGGGAAAGGAGGTCGCCCCAGGATTTGCCCTTGTCATTGGTGACACGGCACTCCGGCTGTCCTTCGATGATGTACTTCTTTTCCTCATCGGTAATCCAGGGGTGCTCCTTGGGGCCTTTCTTGTTGACGATGAGCCAGGGAATAACCCAGATCGGAGCCATAACACCAATGATCACGAATGTCCATTTCCATCCGGCAATGGAGAACACCAGCGCAATCAGGATAGGAGCAAGTATGGCACCCATGGAGGCGCCTGCATTGAACAGGCCCTGGGCCATTGCCCTTTCCTTCTGGGGGAACCATTCCGCATTGCTCTTGGCGGTTCCGGGCCAGGGGCCGGCAACACCAAGGCCCAATCCTGCACGGAATCCCATGATACCCTTCACACCGCTCACAAGCGACATAAAGGCATCACTGACACCCCACAGGAGCGCGGAGATGGTAAAGCCCTTCCTGGTCCCTATCTTGTCGTACAGCTTTCCGGAGAAGAGCTGGGAGAGCCCATAGGCAATCATGAAAATCATGTTGATCTTGGCAAAAAGGGCCTTTGAGGCGTCGTTGAACTGGGTGTCCGTAAGGCCCTCGCGATTGATTAACCCAAGGTCTTCCACAATCTTGGCCCACATGATGCCAAGTGTGTTACGGTCTAGGTAGTTGATGATGGTGACAAGGACCACAAGTCCCAGTACCCACCAGCGCAATCCTTTAACTTTCATTTTCTTACTTCTTCAAAAAATCTGCACGATGAGGGGAGAAAACATCTATGAGGACACCTTCCTCAAGACATACGCAGCCATGGAGCTCGTCCGGAGCCACATAGTATCCGTCTCCGGCCACCAGGACCTTCTTCTTTTTGCCTATTGTAAGCTGGAACTTGCCGCTTGCAACATAGGTTGCCTGGCTGTGATAATGCTCGTGGAGGTTACCTACGGCGCCTTTCTGGAAATGCACCTTGACAATCATAAGCTGACCGTCGTAACCCATAATCTGGCGCTGAACGCCTTCTCCGGCAGGCTCCCACTGGAGCTTCCTGCCAATCTGGAAAGTTTCACTTCTTGTCTTCATATCAGTTAAAGTTTATCGTTGCTGTTTCTGTGGGGCTCACATTAAGAGTTACACTGTGCGAGCCAATAAAGTCGTATCGTACGGATATTCCGTTTTCATCGTCGGAAAGAATTGTGACACCCTTGCAGGAGTGAACCAGGTTAGCCGACTGTTCCACCTGCAGGTCATACTTTCCATGTGTCTCCAGGCAGGAGGCGAAAACGTGATTGCCCACATTGTTCTCCCTGAGAATGTACATGGGTTCGTTTCTCAAATTGAAATCCGGGTCCGATGCACCGCCGCGGCAAATGTAGACCTCTGTCTGAGGGGTTGTGGCGGTAGAAACAGTGTACATCCTGTAACCTGTAAGCCAGGTATATGAGGTAGACCCTTCCCCTCCCTTCGCCTTGGCTTCCGTCCAGATATGCTGGTACCCGTTAGCCTTTCCAAAAGCAGACATGGAGGTCAGTGCCCTCTCATAAGGGACGGAAAGCGAGATCATGTGTCCGTTGTAATGGATGGGATAGTCATACTGGTGGGGAGAACAACTCTCTGCCTTGAGGACGTCCATGATAAGCGGATACTCAAGGAAAGGCACATCGGCATATACCAGGTAACGCGTGAAAGATACGCCTTCATAGGCATTATCTTCCCTGGCCGCTACGCACTGGAGGCCGTCTTCGAAGCTGTGCCAGAGAATCTCCGGATGGTGCTTCTGTGACACGCGCCACTTTCCGCCGAACATGTTCTTCTGATCTACCACAAGGGTGTTGTGCGCAATGGAGCTCTTTGCCCAGGAATCGTTCTCGTGAGTGTAGTGGCCGTTATACTTTGCCTCGATATTCAGGAAACGAGCCGCGCCGTAGTCGGTGACAATCTCATTTCCGGCATCGTAATAGGCGAATGTGAGCTTGTCAAAGTGACCGTGGCTCAAGCCGTGGGATGTGGCTTTGAAAGTTACGGCGCTGTTCAGCTTTCCGGAAGATGGGCGCATGATGCAGAATGCACCCTCGGAGCCGTCTCCTCCGTCCCGGAGCCACATACTGTGGAGCTTCAGGGGTTCCGCCTCCCCTGCCGATATTCCTTTTGCAACCGCAAAACCGGCATCGGAAACCAATACTTTGTGCTGGTAATCCTGTACGACGGAAAGAAGGCTCTTGTCCTCCGGATTGGCATTATAGGCAATATCTACCGCCGATATAAGCTCCTGGGCGCTGTACCCCTTCTCAAGGGCATCGTTGAAGTGCATGAACTCTCCTTCGTATGCCATCTGGAGCAGCGCGTCAACCGCCTTGAGAAGAATCCCGTCACGATACTGGAATATCTTAAGTTCCGGATTGTAGACGTCCAGGCACTGTGCAAAGGTGACAAAAGGCCAGATAGCATACCTCAGATAATAAGCGCCCTCGGTGAAATAACCGTCTGGGGAAAACAGGACATCCATCTGCTTGAGGAAACCGCCTTCGCCGGAGAGGTCGCTTCCGTAGAGGGCTTTCTGGACAAGGGAATCGTCCCCCATGGCAATGCCTATCATGCCCACTCCCGCACAAGCCCAGGTGGCCCAGTTGTTTAGGTTGTTGAACATCTGGGTATTTGCCCTGTTGTGCGGAAGGCCGGTCATGATAAACTCCGTATAGGGATAGAAAAACTCTTTCTCTATAAGGGAACGCTCTTCTGCCGACAGGAAGTCGTACACGCAGTCATAAGCAACCGCAGTATGCACCAGAAAAACGCTCTCGTTTAGCGTTTGCCAGAAGATTCGGCCGGGATTTCCGGACAGACCCAGCGGATGGAAGTCCAGCGACGGGTAGAAATCCACATAAGCCAGGAGTATCTCTTTCACCTTCCGGGCATACCTGGAATCCTTAGTCAGCTGCCAGGCGATGCCCATGTTGTACATATCGTAATAATTGAGCTTGTGCATCTCGTGGCTGTACCCGCCGCCTCCATCCTTGGGAACAGGGAGGCATATCTCACGCGAGAGGGCCTCGTCCGCATCCTTCAGAAGCTTGTCCACGGACAAATCAAAGATAGGAAGCTTTCCCTTGTGGGCGCGGATTTCCTTCACCCCCCTTTCTGTAAGCATGAGACTGGGGTGAGAAGACTTGGGGGCTTGGGAACAGGCGCAGACGGCCAGTAGGAGAAGAACAGTCAGCTTTCTCATAATGCTCTGTTTGACAAGATTTTACCCGAATTCTTAAACGTATTTCCGCGAACGGTAACCTTTTCCCACGGGGCTTCGTCAAGGCGTATGGAGTATCCGCCACGACCGCTTCCAGTGAAGGTGTTTCCGGAAATATCAAGTATCTGTGCGCCGATTATCCTCAGGACCGATCCCCTGACCTTGTTGCAGCAATCGTCAAAGGTGCAGCCGCGAACGGTCACATAAGGGCCGGCCGTGGATTCGTCGCTTCCGTTCCTGGCAATCTGTACGGGTATGCCAAGGATACGGTTGAAATAACAGTTTTCAATAACGATGTCGTCGGCATCGTATCGTCCTTTATCCTCTGTCTCTGCAGCGTAGTTGACAGCGTCGCCGGAAAGTGCTTCAAAAGAGCATCCGCGTATTGTCACGCTCTCCGCGAATGTGCCCTTAAGGCCCCGGATGGGGATAAAGCCGCCTTCCCCGCAGTCAGAGAAAGTACAATCCTCAACAACCAGGATGTATGGTTCCACCATATTGTCGTCGGTAGATATTATGCCCTTTGCCAGGCTGCGCCCGGGAGTAAGACGTCCGCTGAAACGGATGCCACGGACTGTAAGGGAGCCCCCGTCGCAGATGGTTATCATATTCTGGCTCTTCTTTCCCGCAAAGATGACCTCCGGACAAGCGCCTTCTTCTGCCCGGATAATAGTGGGCCGACTTATACGGAACCCCTCCTCAAGAACATACAGGCTGTCTTTAAGGACGATTTCTTCAACCTGGTCCACAGGCGCATTCTCCTGGGAAGTCCAGGATGCTCCGCGTCCGGCCAGCACCTCCTCATAAGAGGGCTCCTTAGTTGACTGCACCGCCTCTACCTTGTTGTCCTTCCATACAGTTCCCACGGGGGCAAGTGTACGCTCGAAATCCTGTCCGGTAGTGAATTCAATGCTTTTACAGGCCTCGAAAACGTTGTTTTCAATAACAGTGTTCTTAACCTGCATATAACGGTTGGGCAGGGAATTGGGGACACCGTACATAAGAGCAAGGGCGGAGAAGAAACGCTCTCCGGCAAGGCTCAGGAATGAATTCCCGGTCACTTTCTGGTCCTCACCCACTATGCGGACACCGCCGGTATTACGCACACCATGGCCAATGAAAAGATTCCCGCTGGCGGTATTACGGTCTCCGTGCCTTAGGGCAAGTACGCCCTGGCACTCATAGAACACATTATTGGAGATGACATTCTCCGAGGATTTAATTGAGACCACCTCGACTTCGCCGTTACAACGGTCAAACAGGTTTTCCGTAATAAGAGTCCGGGAATTCTGCATACACTGCTGCGAGGTGCCCACGCGGATGGTTTCTGCTCCGTTGGATCCGTACACAGGCCTGGGTCCAAAGTAATTGTGGTCTATACTGTGATGATTGTCGTCACAGCCGTCGTGATTAAGCATCACTATCAGGGTTACACCAAGATTCAGCTTACCCGTAAAGGAGCAGTGATCCACTCTGTTGTGCCGTCCGTAAAGGTGCACGTAGCTGTAAGAGTTGTCCCTTCTTGCAGGGACGCAGCGGTCCATGACACACTGCGTGAGGCGGCAGCCTTCCGCCAGGGAATCTCCGCTGCGGAACTCAACTATTGAAGAACGCTTGGTTGTGCAGCCCTTAAAGAGAAGGCCGTTAACCTCAAGGCCGGAACCGCTTATCTTAAGGGAAGTCTCTCCGGAAAGGATCACCTTGCCTGGATTCTCCGCCATTACCACCACAGGTTTATCGGCAGGGGCCGATGCCTTCCAGGAGAGGGTGGCATCGGCATAGTTCCCATCCTTTATAAGAAGGGTATCCCCGGGGGCGGCAGAAGCCAGGGCCTTTTCAATCTCCGGGAGCGTATAGCTTCGCCCGCCGCAAGAGACCATGGCCGTAAGGGCCAGGACCCACAGAATGCATTTCCTTACCATTTGATTCCTGCGTTGTCTCTTATTCCCTGCATCACCCTTGTCTTATCCTCATAGGTGGGAGCAGAACTAACTTTATCCAGCTTTACGCCCTTCTGGGTGCCTCCATAGATTATATTGTTTTCCCATACAACGGCGTCTGAAGGAGTTCCGTCCAGGACGTTCACGGCAATCATGTAAGACTTGCTTGATATTACCGTATTGCCGGACACCTTAAGATTCACGGGAGCGCTGTCCTGCGTATCCCTGACACCGTAATTGATGACGAATCCCTGGAGACAGTCCACAAACAGGTTGTCTTTCACCGTGCAGTCCTTTGCCGTCCAGTATCCGTTGAGGGCCGCATTCGATTCGCCCTTCACCACACACAGCGCCGACTTGTAGTTGGTGCCTGTGAGATTGAAGAAGTAGTTATTCTCCACAAGATGCCTCTCTCCAATAATCCTTACTCCTCCCACCTCCGTCTTTCCGCCGGAAAGGAAATAGTTCCCGCGGACAACGCAGTCGTTTCCGTGCCTCAGGGTCAGAGAGCCCTCCCCTTCTTCAAAGAGGTTGCCCTCGTACAGATTGAAGCAGCTCTTGTTGGAAATGATTTCCGCCCTCTCGCCGTTGCAGCGGTAGAAGTGATTGCCCTTCACGATGCACTTTGCCGGTGACATGGAGAAGTCGCTTGTGCCTATACGGATGGACTCCTGCCCGTTACGGGCCTTTCCGGCATCGTCATAATGGGTATAAGGACGATAGAAGTAGTTGTTAAGGATACTATGCTCCGGAACAATACCGTCTTCCATCCAAACCACCAGCAGGCATCCCATGTTCTTTTTCTCGAGGAAGGTGCAGTTGGATATTTCATTATGGGTACCGTACATGGAAATCCACTTGGTGTCCACTTCGGAAACCTTGCTGCTCTTGCCGTCAATCTTGCAATGGGAAATGCGGCAGTTGCTGCTTCCCTTTGCAAATGTCAGGACAGAACCCTTTACGGAAGTGTCAAGATCCGTGAAGGAGAAGCCTTCTGCAACCAGATGGCTCCCCTGCAAGGTTATGGACGATACCCCTTTGAAAACAACCCCTCCGGGATTCTGCGCCCTGAGAATGATGGGGGCGCCGTCCTCTCCGGAGGCCTGCATCTTGACGGCCACGTCGGTGTAGGTTCCATCGGCCCACAGGATAACTGTTCCAGGTTTCGCTTCCTTGAGAGCGGCCTTGAAGGAATCCACATCACTCACGGTAATATCTCCCTCGGAAGGGTAAATTGGCTGCTCCCGGGGCTGGGTTGTTTCAGGTTTTTCATGGCCTGGAACGGGGTCCGGTATAACAAAAGGCTTCTGGCACCCCGCCGCAAGGGCGAGGGCCAGAAACACTGCAAGTTCAGTACAAAGCATATTATTCATTAATTGCGTTAGACCAGTAAAGGTCAATCTCAATATAACCCTCCCTGGAGGTAAGGGCAAGTCCGGTAGTGGAATCTCCGCAAGTGATATCGCTGATGTACATATATCCGATCTTATGGATATCTCCCGTGTCTGCAGCTTTGCCACCAGTAGAAGACGCATGGTCATAGGTCAGGTACTGCAGGTTTAGAACGCTGCCCTTAATCCATGTGCTTCCTTCTGAAGTGCCATACGCGGGTGCACTTGTTCCGGCAATTTCAGGCTCATTGAAAATATTGGTAAGAGTACCTGCTGCAACCTGTGTCTTAACATCTCCATCTCCCATTATTTTCATGAAAATTACAGGTGTTCCAAAATTGGACGGCAAAGAAGTACTCAAATCTGAGAGACGATGAGTCTTCAACTGAGAACTGGAGTTTGAAGGATTCTGGAAAGCCAGTTTGTGAGCACTGGATGCGGTGGCAAACATGTACGGCTGGACAGCATAATACTTTTCTTCATTTCCGTCTGCGGCAGTAACCTTATTGGCTGTTGTTACAAGAGGGCTTGTCTTTGCAGGCTCGTCAACAGGGAGATCATTCCAATAATCTGCAGATACCACGCGTCCTTCGTCCAAAAGAATGAATGCATTCTCACTGTTATAGGCCGGATAAGTGGTCTTGGAATTAGACCCAAGGCCTATCCTCAAGCCCTTGGTGTAGTAGAACGGATACACGGTGATCTTTCCGCAGTCCAGTTCATTGCCACCATTCCAGACGGCAATCAGATCCACCTCACGAGCAGCAGTGCCAGTGATGGTCTTGGGCATGATGAACCGAGCCTCTATATCAGTAGCTTCCGCACTGAGAGCAGCCTCAATTCCATCCACCTTGAACTTTTCTACGGATGCCATGTTCTGGCCCTTCACAACCACTTCGCGTCCAAGGAACATTGCCGTGTATGCGGCTTCTGCGGGAGAGGCAGAGGTGAACACAGGAGCGGCGGGACCAACAGGGGTGGTATCTACCTTGAAGTCTGAAGTGATGGTGATTACCTGGTCAGACTTCAAGCCGTGAACGGCGGTAAGCGCCTTGGACACCACGGCAGGGTTCTGAAGTTCTAATCCTGTAGGAACCTTGATAGTGATGGCTGTGGCGGACTGCTCGGAGATAAGAATATCCGAAGTGCCCCATTTAACTGCCTTCACAAGATCCAGGTTTTCTCCGGCAAGGGCAATCTCGTCACCAAGAAGGGCGGGTGCAGCCTGAGAGTATGCGGCAAAGACCGGGACACTCAGGGTGAACTTGCCATCAAGTGCAATTGTGCCACCTGACCATACTGCAGCAACATCCAGGTCTGTATTGGCAGCGGTCACGGCAACAGCAGGCACAGCCACAACTACGGAAGCGGAGGCGCTGCTCACAAAATCGGCAACTGCTACGGAGGTCCCGCCGAAACTGACGCTTGTAACCTGCTCAAGGTTACGACCGGAAATGGTAACCTCAGTTCCAACCGTGCCGGCAGTAGGGGCAAACCCTGTCACCAGCGCATCTGTCACTGGAATGGTTACAAAGTAGTCGTATTTGAAAATGAGCTTTTCCGTTCCCTCTTCAAATACTTCAAGGTCTACTTTGTATGGATCGTCCTTCTGAGGCTTGTTCAGGACAGGAATCTCAAACACCAGTGTCTTCATTTCCTTGGAAACGATGGTGGCATCCAGGCCGTCAACCTTGACAGAGCCCACCCTGTCAAGATTCAGACCCTTCGCTGTTACCTGGGTTCCTATGTATGCACGTATGGTCCCGCTTTCATTGGTGTTAGGTTCCAGTTTCTGGTTGGTGACATCAACTGCCGGAGTATTCTGCAGCACTATTTCGGGCTCCTGATTACATGAGGCCAGGGTAAGGATTGCGGCAATGGCCGCCAATGTATATAGTCTTTTCATTTTACTCAGGCTCTAAAGTTTGGAATAATCGTAATCGTATTTCTGCCAGTGGAAGTTGAAGGTTATCTTGGACGCTCCGTAATTGGAGTTGTTGTAGATACCCCAGTCAATGGAAGTGATGTGGAGTACGCCAAGACGCTTGATATTCTGGGCAGGGGCTTCCTTGGAGTAACCGTTGTTGCTGTAATAGGCCACAAGGATAATTGCGTCAAGTTTGTAACCAGCCTCTTCAAACATGGTCCCTTCTGTGGTCCTGCTGCACCATGTGCTGGATTTTACTCCGCCCGCTATGGAGGACACGGAGATTCCGGCGATAGTGCTGCCGGCAACGTCTATGGGGAACAACTCCTCGTTGATGTTGTCCAGCTGTCCGGCTAGGACCTTGGCAATAAGTGCCTTCTCAGCTTCATTTGTGGATTCAGGATTCAGGTAACGGAAACCAAGGATGGGCGTTCCGGGCAGGGTGGTATTGCCTCCCGGCACACGGTAATCATTGGACGGGGTGCTTGTCGCATCCACAAAGAAGTTCTTGAGCTGGCTGTTGGAATTGGCCGGGGAATTTACCTGAAGGACATTTCCGCTCACTGCAGAGATGAAGAAATAAGGAACAACCGAGTTGTAATCCTCGTCAGTGACGACGCCTGGTTTCGGGACATTGGCACTTCCCCACTGAGAGTTGTTGTACTTCATTGCAACAGGATCAAGTTCCGTCTTCCATTTTGCATTCTCATAAACAATACCGGTTTCCGGTGAGAAGAAGGATGCGTAGGAATTCTCCGGAACACGGCCCTGCGCCCATATCTGGATATTCTCCCAGAACTTCACGAACGGCACATAGACCACGAATGCATTGTCAAGCACGATGCTTTCGTTCCCGTCAAAATAGTAGGCCTTGACCTCGACGGTTGTCTCACCGTCCTGGAAATTGCCGGCCGGGATGGTAAAGGTAAGCTTTGAAGGCTCCTTGAACATCTGCGCCTCGAACTCTCCTACCATCACCTTGTCTATATTGTTTAGATAAGAGCCCGTGAGGGTAATGCTCCTTCCCACCGCCGTCCTTTGAAGGGTATAGGCGTCGAAGGTAGGAACGCGGCGGATAACCTTTATGGAAGGAGCGGCATCCAATGCCGTGAAGACATTGGCTGTGCCGTTAAAGTAACCCAGGGTAATCTTCACGTTCTCTGCCTCCACATAGGGAACCTTAACCACTATCTCGTCCTCGGAAGCATATACTATCTGGGCCTCATGACCCTCAGTATAGCCCTCTGCGGTGAAGAGTACGGAGCTTACCACACCCATGTCCGTTCCGGAAAGAAGGACGTTGGAGCCAAGTTCCGCCTCTGCCTGAAGAAGCGTGGTCTTGATGGCCGGCACTGCGAACGTGCAGGTGAAAGTATCGGCAGAAGTGCCGCTTCCGTCCGGGCTTACAAGTTTAATCTTTCCACCTGTAATCCCTTTGGGAACTTTTATGGACAGACGGGAAGGTGACACCTTTTCCGTGATTTCCACCTTGGTATTACCTATATACGCCTCAGTAACACTGTTCAGGTACTGACCAGTTACCGTAACTATAGCACCGGCCGGAGCGCTGGCAGGCGAAAAGGATTCCACCTGCGGCGCGGCTGCAGGGAGTTCTTCCACTGAGATCCTGTCACAGGATACCGACTGGAACAATATGGCAGCCAACATGGCTGTAAAAGCAATTCTTTTCATGGTCATAGCATCAATATCCAGGGTTCTGGGCAACGGTTTTATTTATGTTGAGTACCGATACTGGTATCGGGAGCATAGTCTGCCACTGCTCTATAGGGTTCACAGTGTAGTTGTAATTGCCATAGAATGGCTCGGAAGCCAGGTAGTCGTTTATTGTGGAAACAAGCGTTCCCCAGCGGAGAAGGTCAAAGAAGTGCTGGTTCTCGAAAGCCAGCTCCAGGCGGCGCTCCTCACGGACGGCCTGACGGAAAGCGTAGATGGAGCCTACCTCTTCAGCGGTGTAGTCCGGGATTCCGGCGCGCTGCCTTACGGCATTCAGGAGGGTAAGGGCCTCGGCGGTAGGGCCTCCCAGTTCGTTCAGGGCCTCAGCCTTAAGGAGCATCACGTCTGCCAGGCGGATGATCGGGAAGTCGTTTTCCGCATCCCATTCGCTCACCATCGCTGGGTCGATGAACTTGTTGCAGTAGCGGCCTCCGGAACCGTCGACGGTGGCACCGGTGGTCTTGTTGTAATAGCTTTCTTTCAGGCACACGTCCTTACGCTTGTCGCCGGGATTGGCATTGAAGGCCGATATGATGTTGTCGCTGGGATAGTTGTAGTGCTTGGGGGCACCCACAGCCACGTTTCCGGCATTATTGATGGGGGCGTAAAGTGTGGTGAAAGGAGAGCCAATCCCAAGCTTCCCGCTGCGGTAGCGGACCGCCAGGATAATCTCCGCATTCATTTCTTTAGATGTGTCGAAGATATCCGCATAGGGTACCAGGTCTGCGCCGGTAGCGGGATTGCCGCATGCGGCAAGCACCTCCGACAGAAGGTCGGATGCTGCCGAGTATTTGGTGTCTCCGGGCTTATATGCGGTCATGTAGACCTTTGCCAGCATTGCCTTGGCGGCAATGAGATCTATGCGGCCAAGGTCCTCGTCGGCCATCTTTACGGGAAGGAGTTTGCCGTCCGTCACGGCAGTAAGGTCTTCCTCGATAAAGGCCCACACGTCCTCTGACGGGGCGCGCTGCATGTGCCGGGCTTCCTCCGCACCGGTCTTTGTCTTGACGATGAACACCGGCCCCCATAGACGCACAAGATTGAAGTACATCCATGCGCGAAGCACACGGGCCTCTCCTTCGTACTGGGCCTTAAGGGTTGGATCGTCAACGACGTTCAGGCTTGCCAGTACGCTGTTTGCCCTGTTGACCACCATGTAGCACTTGTCCCAGTAATTCTGGATCCAGGCATTCGCATCGCCTGCCACAAGCTGGTCCAGCTCTTCGATGAGCTTGGTGTCCTGGGCGGTAGAATTGTTAACCCTCATGCGGACGTTGTCCGTACGGAGTTCCGTCATGGCCCACTCGTTGTAGAGCACATCGTACAAACCGTTGTAGGCGCCAATCACCAGGTTATTGACGGTCTTGGCATCCTTCACATACTCGTCGGCAGCCACCTCGGAATAAGGGTACTTGTCAAGATTGCAGGATACAACGGACGCCAGGACAATGAATATGGCTATAATGTTCTTTTTCATAACTCGTCCTTTTTAGAATTTAACGTCAACACCAAGGGTAAGCGTGCTGGTGACAGGGAAGCCACCCCTCTGGTAACCGGAAATCATGGGAGAGGAATACACGCCCGATGTCATTCTGGATTCAGGGTTCACGCCCTTGTAGTCGCCGGACCAAAGATATGCCAGATTGCTGCCTGTGAGGTACACCCTGAGGCCGCCAAGCTTGTTGTGGAGGTCCTTGGCGTTGAAAGTGTAACCCATGACAACATTCCTCAGGCAGACGTAAGAACCATCCTGCAGAGGGTAGTCCGTAAGAAGCATGTCAGTACCGGTCTTTCCGTAAGGGACCTTTCCGTTACCGGGATGGGTTTCGCTTACCCAGCGGTCCTTGAGGTATGCCGTATTGTACTTGTGGGACTCGTTGTAATACACATCGCCGTTGAAAACGGTAATGCCCTGCACTCCCTGGATAAGGAAGGAAAGGTCAAACTTGCCCATTTTGAACGTGTTGGTGATTCCGTAGGTGAAGTCCGGATAGGGATTCCCCAGGGCTACCCGGTCCTCACTTGTAAGGAGGCCGTCCTTGTTGGTGTCCACTATCCGCAGGCCGCCGGGCTGGTCGGTAGCGAAGTGGGGATTGGCGCTGATCTCGGCAGTGGAGTTCCATACGCCTTCAGTCTTGTAGCCGTAGTATTGTATTAGAGGTTCGCCCACGCGTGCGATGTAATTCTCGTTACGCTCGCCCTGGGTTATCACCTCACGCTCTCCTCCAATCTCAAGGAGCATGTTCCTGGACAGGGAGAAGTTCAGGTCCGTGGTCCAGGTGAAGCGCTTGGTATTGTAATTCACGGTGTTCAGCTGAATCTCAACACCGGAATTGCGTACGCGGCCAATATTGTTCCAGTACTTGGTGAAGCCCGTGAACGACTGTGTGGGCTGCTCAAACAGGAGAGCTCTTGTAATGGAATAGTAAACGTCCACCCCAAGGGTTATCCGGCTGCGGAGGACGCTCAGGTCCAGACCTGCGTTGAACTCGTCAGTCTGCTCCCAGGTGATGTCCGAATTCGCCAGCGTAGTGGAAGTGTTGGCGGTACCGGATACCAGAGACCCGTTTCCCTTGCCTGTGGCGTAGTTGGCGCCGTTGAGAACCTCCAGGGCGGAGTAGTAGTTTACGTTGTTGTTTCCGGTAACACCATAAGAAGCGCGGAGCTTAAGCGTGTTTATCCAGTCTATGTGCTGCATCCAGGGCTCCTGTGACAATCTCCAACCTGCAGACACAGACGGGAACCAGGCGTTCCTGTTGCCCTTAGTAAAGAGTGAAGAACGGTCCAGTCGGAGGGATGCGGAAAGCAGATACTTGTCCGCATAGCTGTAAGTGGCACGGGAGAGGACAGACTCCAGCATCTTGTCCGGATAGCGGAAAGTGCCTGTACCGGCGTTGTTTCCGTTATTGCTTGCGGCAAGCGAGAATACCGTGGCGGCATTCAGGGTGTGGATGTCATCAGTAGGGAATCCGGTTCCTGACAGGGCAACCCTCTGTACGCGCGTCTTCTCAATTGTATAACCGGCAAGCAGGTCCAGCTTGTGGCGGGCCCTGGTAAGGTTGTAATTGAGGGTGTTTTCGCTCAGCAGGTCAGAATAAAGGGTACTGTAGAAGGTAGCGGAACTGGGGGTATCGTCCTTGAGGGCGTTAAGCTTCTCGTATGTGTAGGACGGGGAGTAACGCAGGTTGAAACCGTTGGAGCTCTTGAACACCAGGCCTTTGGCAAGGGTTACCTCCAGATAGGCGTTGGCCAGGCCGCCGAACGACTCGCTCCAGCGCTCAGTGTTCTCCATCACGCTCTTGGGGTTGTTGTTGGCAGAGCTGAACGGTGAACCCTTGTCCCAGGTAGGGTTGCCGTACTCATCGGCAGGGCCGGTGGGGGTCGTTATGTTGTTGAAATGGCTGCCTCGGGCAAAACCGGAGTAACCGGTAAGCGCCGTAGTCCATTCATTATGCTCTACAGGCAGGAACGAAGGTGTGCGGTAAAAGTCAATGAAGTTGTTGCGGGGACGCTCCGTCCTGGAATAGTTGGCGCTGATGTTATAGCCAAACTTTACCCTGGGGCTCAGGTCCACGTCAAAACGGGTGCGCATGGACAGTTTGTTCACCTGGTTCTGAAGCATAATACCCTGGTCCTGAGTATAAGAAACAGAGGTATAATAGCGCATGGTCTTGCGCCCGCCCGAAACAGAGAACTGGGCATTTGTGATGCCGGCAAAATCCCTGAGGCCTTCACGCTGCCAGTCCGTTGCGCCGATATTCTGCTCCACCCAGGCGGCAGCCCTGTCCTGGGCCTTTGCAGCAGGGCCGCCCACGGACTCCTCGTATTCCTGAAGTTTCAGGTACTCGGTGGCCGTGAGAAGGTCGTGGAGTTGGTATGCGTATTTCATACCTTGATACACCTTTACAGAATAGTGGGGCTCGTCTGCCTTACCGCTCTTGGTGCTGATCATGATGACTCCGTTTGCAGCGCGGGATCCGTAGATAGCCGCTGAAGCCGCGTCCTTGAGGATTTCAATTGACCGTATATCCGATGCATTTACCGTTGACAGGCCGTCCGGAACGGGATATCCGTCCACGATGATAAGTGGCGAACTGTCTGCCGATATCGAACCGGTGCCGCGGACGCGGATGGACGGAAGGACACCCACCTCGGAAGTGGTGTTGGTAATGGTGAGGCCGGCCACCTGACCCTGAAGGGCAACCGCGACATCCGACACGGGGATGTCTATGAGGCCTCCGCCTTCAACCTTGGAGATAGAGCCGGTGAGGTGGGATTTGGACTGGGTACCGTAACCTACGACCACGGCATCGTCAAGGAGATTGTCGTCAATCTTGAGACGGACGTCAATGTCGGTGCTCTTTCCAACGCTCCTCTCCTCAGTCACATAGCCGATGCAGGAAAAAATCAGAACGGTACTTGAAGAAGGGACCTGGAGGGAGTAGCGCCCGTCAAGGTCTGTTGCGGTACCGGAATTGGTCCCCTTGATCATCACTGACGCTCCGATCAGCGGGCCTTCATCATCAGTAACCACACCCCTGACGGTGCGGTTTTGAGCCGCAAGTGCCAGAGGCAGAAGCGCCAGAGACAGCGCCAAAAGCCTGAATTTATACATGTTAGCCGATTAATTAATAATGTGTGTATTGATTATCAGTTTATTCACAAAATTGGTTAACCAATTTCTCTCACTGGCAAAGTTATAAAATAAATCGGACAAAACAAGTATTTATATAAAAAAACGCCCGGCAGAAAAACTGTCGGGCATTTAATCCGGGGATAAGAAGCTTACTCTGCTGCAGGAGCATCGGCGGCGGGAGCCTCGGCGGGAGCTTCGGCTGCGGGTGCGGCCTCGGCCTTCTTGGCGCGGCTGCGGCGGGTGGTCTTCTTGACCTCTTTCTTGGCGGCGAGGGCGGCTTCGTTGAAGTCCACAAGCTCTACCAGTACCATTTCAGAGGCGTCACCACTGCGGAAACCGGTGTGGAGGATACGGAGGTATCCGCCGGGACGGTCTGCCACCTTGGGGGCTACGGTGCGGAAGAGTTCTGCAGTAGCTTCTTTGTCCTTCAGATAACTGAAGACCATGCGGCGGGAGTGGGTGGTGTCTTCCTTGGACTTGGTGATGAGGGGCTCTACGTAAGGCTTCAGGGCCTTTGCCTTGGCCTCGGTTGTGGTGATCCTCTTCTTCAGGATGAGGGAGGATGCCATGTTGGCGAGCATCGCCTTGCGGTGACCGCTCTTGCGACCAAGATGATTGACTGCTCTATTGTGTCTCATTGTTAAACGATCTTTTTCTTGGGTTCAATATTGTACTTGGTGACATCCATGCCAAAGGAAAGCTTCATCTTCTCTACCAGAAGGTCGATTTCGCTGAGGGACTTGCGGCCGAAGTTGCGGAACTTCATGAGTTCTGCGCGGCTGTAGGACACAAGGTCTGCGAAGGTGTCGATATCGGCAGCCTTGAGGCAGTTGAATGCCCTTACGCTGAGGCCCATATCGGACAGTTTGGTGAGGAGGAGATGACGCATCCTGAGGGCTTCCTCGTCAAGCTCCTTGCTGTCAGTTTCCACTGCGGACTCGATGGCGATCTTCTTGTCATCGGTGAAGAGCTTGAAGTGATAGATGAGGATGTTGGCTGCATCCTGCAGGGCGGCCTCGGGGCTGATGGAACCGTCCGTCACGATCTCAAGGAGAAGTTTTTCATAGTCGGTCTTCTGTTCCACGCGGAAGTTCTCCACGGTCCAGTTGACCTTCTTGACAGGGGTGTAGATGGCGTCCACGGGAATGGTTCCGATGGGCGTGTTCTCATCCCTTTCTTCCTCTGCCGGGACAAAGCCGCGGCCCTTGGTGATGGTCAGGGTGATTTCAATCTTGACTGAGGGCTCCAGGGAGCAGATATGCAGCTCCGGATTCAACACCTTGAAAGAAGACAATCCCTTGGAGATGTCCTCAGCGGTAAAT
>Ga0265298_10002139_pt1 | contig 28081 bp, 17 predicted proteins | sample AusTroGonzalo_MG_3_FD_193486 | JGI IMG/M metagenome (GOLD analysis project Ga0265298, IMG submission 193486) | Bovine rumen microbial communities from tropical cattle in Woodstock, Queensland, Australia - Gonzalo_01 | ecosystem: Host-associated > Mammals > Digestive system > Stomach > Rumen ...
CTTGCGCAGCACCAGCTTATCCTGTTTCTGCTTAGTCTTATCCTTATCGACAACATAGGCCGTGAGACCTTCCGGCAGTTGGGTATCGAAACCGATGTACATCGTAGCCCAATAGCAGCTGTTGTCGGCATCCCTACTGTTGGCGCTGACGTCCAGCTCAAAGTAGCGCTTCAACTTGCCCGCATCTTTGTAGGCGCTCCAACATTCAGCCCCCTTGAACTGTTCCAGAAGGTATCCCTTACCTTCTCCTGTCAGTGCATTGCTATTAATGCGCTCATCCTCAGTCAGTTCATTGGTAGCATCCTTCACATAGATAGTCATGAGGTCGCCATTGTACGAGGTGATGCCGCCCCCAGCCAATTCGGTATAGCTATTATAGTCTGGCGCATCGATAAAGAGATGGTCAACACCCTGGTGCTTGTAGATGGCGTTGGTGCGAATCTTATCAATCTTTCCACTGAGTGTAATGCTGTGGTCTGCATCAGCTGCTCGTGCGCTGGGATAGCTCACCAGCTCGTTCTTCTCCTTGTTCATCAACAGTCCGTCACGCACGTCGAAGGTGGGGTGGTTCTTCTCCACCTCGAAGTTCTGGATGGCTGAACCGTAGAAGGGATGGGTGCTGAGCGTGGTGATGCTTGCAGGCATGGTGAACGAGGTCATGCTGCTGCAGCCAGAGAACAAGTCGTCTTCGAGTTCCCTGATTTTCACAGGCAGCGTCACCTCCTGCAGGTTAGTCTTGTTCTGGAATACCTTGTCCAGGTCATCAACAGCCGCAAAGTAGCGTAGCTCCGGGAACTTGGCGATGTCGTTGGCAACAGCACTGCTGGCAAAGGCGGTATTGAAATCTGCTGAGGCTACACCCACCAATTCGCTGAGGTTGATGGTTCCGTCGTGGTTTCCAAATGCCTCATCGCAGAAGGTCTTGGCATTATTATCCTGGAAGGTAATGCCTGGTGTGAAGTTTGGCGCATTGATAACTCCAATTGTCGTAATGTCTTTGGCAACTCCCAAGGTACGTATCAGATGGGTTTCAGTAGATGGTGTGATAGGCTCCATCAACTCCAAATCTTCTATTAAGTTTACTTTGTCGGTGTTCTCGACACTCCAACTGGCAGCACCTTTCTCAAATTCCAACAGATTCTTGATGGTCAACAGATTATTGGCGTTTGACGTATAAATAGGCAACGAGAGCAGTTTACCGTAGTCGCTATCGGCAAACGTCTTCAGCATGGGGAAGCGTCCTACGGCTGTCTGCCACTTGTCGTGCTTCTTGAAGAACTCACCATTAGTCATCGTGCCTACGGCCACTTTTTCATTGCGATTATAGTCGTCATATCTGCGGTATCCTTCAGGAAAGTGGCAATCTGTCAGCGTGATGGGACTGTTGGACATTCCCTTTCCTGGACAGTTTTTCAATACCAAGATACGCTGTACGTGGGCAGGAACAATGTCTTGTTCCTTTAAATCCACGATGGCAGTCCCATTATAATGATTACTCATATTAACGGCAACCGCACAGTCTTCGATGGTTGTGCTGTTATTAGCGTCCAGTTGATTGCAGACTCCTGCCAACGATGTAATGTATGCATTGTTGTTTCCGTCAAGCTGTCCTTCAAACAGGCAGTTGCGGATGACAGCATTGGCCTCAGCTGTACAGCATAGGAAGCCGAGACCATGGCTTGACGAACTTTCTGGTGCCTTGACATAGGTATTGACAAAGCCGATATTCTCGATGGAGGCATCGCCAACGAGGATGTTGAAGATGCCATAGGTGTTGCTGACATACAGGCCGTGTACCAGGTGACCGTCGCCATCCAAGTGACCATACCAGTTGAGATTATATTGATTGTCTCCAGAACGGTCCCAATTCTGTTTACCGTTTTTGGGCTTTCCATCGTTGCCTATCAGGTCGTCGTTGAACCAGATGTCTTGCGTCAGCTTGTAGTATTTCTTGTTTTCGTATCCTTCATACAGACAGTTATAATAGTTCTCCTTCATGGCTGCCGCAAACTGGTTGGCATTGTGTATCAGGTAAGGACTTTCAGCAGTGCCATTGCCCAGATATGCATTATTAAAGTAGCCACCCCACTGCTTGCCTGTGGCAATATTCAGCAGGATTTTCTTGGAGAGACCACCCTGCGAGATGGTCATCATCACGGTGCCAGGCTCTGAAGGGGTGGCGGTGGTGCCTGCAACGGTCAGTGCCGTCTGGTTGTTGGGCAGACTATAGGTAGCTGTATTGTCGCTGCCACTCTTGTCAGCCAGCGAGAAGGCGACGTCCAGATGGTAAGCCTCGTGGGCGTTGGTGAAGCCTCCTACTGGAACGGTGGGCAGCCAGGTATAGGAGGGGAACAGCGTGGGGGTCTTCAAGTCGGTTTCATCGCTCCAGGCATTCTTAGCTCGCTCAATAGCTGTATCTGTCATTACACCACTACGCGTGTTATTGGCACTGCCTATGACCACTCGTGGATAGAAGCCGCTGACGAGTCCCCAACTGACACCCTCGATTTGAATTGATGAATTTACTTCCTTGAGCGTAGAGACTTCAAACGTACCCAGTTCGACTTTGTTGGGATCCAGAGTGGTCGTAGTCAAATCACTGATGGATGTCTTTCCACCCTTGGAATAGACCTGGCAGAGGTTGCCGTCGAAGTAGCAATGATGACCTATATAGCTATTGCCACCTGCTGTCTGATGTATGGCATTCGAGTAACTGCTGACATTAGAGGCTTTCATGGTGCCTAAGAAAAGGCAGTCGTGCGCTCCTATAGGAGGCTCACAGCGAGCAGCAATGCCACCAACGTACTGAGCGCTGGTGCCGTCCACATGTCCGCTGAACACACTGTTGTTAATACTACTATAGAACATCTTGGTGCCGATAGTCCTATTCTCGTTCTTGCCCACGATGCCGCCAGCATCGTAGCCACCCGTTATAGTGGTCATCGCCACACAGGCAATGATATTTCCCATGTTGCGTCCGCAGATGCCTGCTGCCGTACCGTCCTCGCCAGCGGTGACAGCTCCTGTGGCAGCACAGGCTTCGATGTTGCTACCATCGTTGGTGCCACAGATGCCTCCTGCATGGTAGTAGTCGATATAGCCCTTTGTCACTGTCATGTTGACCTTTGCCGTACAGTCGAAGACGAAGGTCTCCAGAGGTCCTTGATGAACCTGCCAGTGCTGGATCTGTGCGACAGAATAGCCGCAGATATGTCCTACGATACCTCCCACGTCGAAGGCACCTCTGAGATTGAAGGTCACATCCGTATGACAGCGATAGATGCTGACAGGGTCGTCGGCATAGCCCACCAGTCCGCCTATCCACGTTCTGTCTTCACGGGTGGTGGTGCCGTTTGTCGCAGTACCTGTGATTGACGCCCCATTACTGACAGTGCAGCCATAGATAGCGCCGTAGGCATCGTCTGAGCGTGACATACCCAGTTTGCCACAAAGCAGTCCGGCTGAGATACTTTGTGTGTTGGTGTAGAGGTATTCTATAGAGAATAAAATATCTGAGTCAGTGATGTTAAGGTTGCGTACAAAGCCCTTGCAACAGCCGAAGAGTCCGTAGCAGTAGGCGCCACTACCATCTCCCACCTCTATCTTCATTCTGGTGATGGTATTGTTGTTGCCATCGAAATAACCCATAAATGGATAGTTTTCGTCGACGCCGATGGGTACCCAGTTGCTAGTCTTACCAATGGTTATATTATTATCCAACCGAACATACTTACCCTGGAAGGTCTCGTGCTTCACGTTGACGCGATAGGCCAAGCATTGCAATTCCCTTAGAGTGGTGATGCGATAAGGGTCTGCCTGCGTTCCTGAACCAGGCAACACGTCACCTTCTATGGGGGCATACAGATAATTATTCTCGGATAGAGAGAAGCTATTGTTTGGTCTCTCTATCAGGTTATATTTGTAGGCAGAAGTCTGGACTGCAAATAATATGATGGCGAATAATAGAATCTTTCTCATTATGATTATCTTAGAATGTAAATTTGAATATTTCCTGACCAGTGCTGAGCAGGTAGACGCCACGACGGGTCAGTGGCACGAACACACTGTTGGAGGGCTGACTATGCTGATAGACGGGAAGGGCGGCGGCATCGAAGATGCGTACGAAGTTGCCCTGCTCCAGTCCTGTCACCAGTACTCCCTTTTCCTGTCGTGTCACCTGTACCTTACGCTGACTCTGGTCTTTCGCCACAACAGGCAGTCCTGTCACGTCGTCGAGTTCCGATGGCAACAGGGTAATCAGATGGAGGTTGTCGCGCCACGACAGGTTCTCGACGATGGCATCCAGCGGATCGTCCTCTTCACCTGTCAGCGTCTCTGCGATGCGGTCATTATAGACACGGGCACGCAGCCACGCTTCAGTCTCTTCCTCCAGATTCTCGGCTATCAGTTCCACATACGCCTTGCGCTGGCCTGCCACCTCCTCAAAGTCTGAGGCTTTCAGAATGATTTCTGAGGCAGAGGATAGCGGCACATCGGCAACACTATTGGGATAGAGTCCTACATGCACGCTGAAGTTCTCGTTCAGGCGATTGACTGAGTTGTCTGTCACCTCCACATACAGTTTGTTGACAGCACCCTCTACCGTCTGGCTCAGCAGTTGGCAACTCACGTCGGCAAAGCCCTGTGCCAGCTGCATGTCGTTGTTGTTGGACTTTTTGACAGTCTGGTCGGCAGCTCTATGCATACTGGCTTGCGCTTCCTGGCTCCAGCCCCCAGCGAATACTGCTGTCACGTCGTGTGCCTTCAGGAAACCATCGAAATTCTCAGGAATAGGATATTCCATCGTCAGCGTATGTATGGAGAATGGATTGATGAATATATCCTTGAAGCTGAACTCCTGATTGTTGATATATCCATAGACCTCAGTAATGGGAGAGTCACCAGTATTGTAGATGTTGATATTGATAGGCATCGTCTCCGTATCAAGCATGGCCATCTGAGGATAACTGATAGCGTAGTTGAAATCGTCGTAGAACTCTACCTGATTGCGCATGAGACACGATGTCTTGTCCTTGGGGTCTGACAATGTGTAGAGCACCGTTGCCTGCATATTGTTGAGCGACACATCGTAGTTGGTAATCAACAAGCTGTCCACAGAGCAGCCCAGCGTGATATAGGGGGTAGCCTGCAGGTTTTCACCCAGGAACAGTCGCGAGCAGTTGATCATGGTCTCGTTATGATCGATTACCACACGTTCGCCACCCTGGCGGATGGTATTGTCTGTTTTCGTCCAGACAACGGCAAAATCATGGGGCATGTTTATCTCGTGGTCGCTCACCAGTCTGACACTCTCAGGATTGTAGTGAGCGATGTCAAGATCTACGCCATAGCCTGTATACTCTCCTCGCATGTTGATTTCCTTGACATAGATATCATTGCTCAGCGAGTCGGCGCGATGCAGAATACCGATGAAAGCTGCTCCGCCGACCATGTCAACAGAAAAGTCCTCTGGGGTATGAGCGTCGATAACAGCTGCCTGCAACGGGCCGTTCAGTGGCTTGCACAAGTATCGCAGCTGTACCTCGTCAGAACCCTTGGGCAGCATCTGGATGATAGCCAGCACCGTGTCGTTGCGCATCAGTAGGCGATAGTCCTTTACGAGGTCTTCCTCCTCTATCTTCATCATGCTTTGAGGCGCTCCCCACTGTGTGCCGTCAAATACAGACAGCATCAGGTCACCCCCAAACGGGCATACGCCAGCTTCACGCAGCTTCTCTTCTTCAGGAATCCTGAACTGTCCACGCTGCCAGATGCAGGCAGCATGATCAGACTGATAGGCTTTCACAAAGTCCTCGCTGTCTATCTGTAAGGCTACCACAGGTTTGACATCCACCAGACTCTCGTCGTAGGCTATCTGTTGCTGTTGCCACTGTCCGTTGCCCACCTTCCGGCTGGCAACAATACGGTTGTGGCGAGCCAGTTCTATATCCATCGCCTGCAATTCCTCGTTAGACAGATTCTCTGCAGTCGTTTCCTGGGCAGTGATGTCACGCGTCATCTCCTCGTAGACAGCTATTTGTATATCGCCATTACTGTCCAAGTGGGGTCGCTGTATGCGATGCCCATTGCTGGGCAACAGTTTGCCGTCCTGCATTTTCAGGGTAGCTTGTTCGCCATTTACAGGCTCGGGCAGCGTAAATTCCATCAGGCGGTCGTCGTTCAGATTGGAAGCAGCGTTCTGGTGGTTTAACAGCATGCTGCCTTCACCCATGAAGAATGGCTTTGAGTCATATCCCACCTGCCCTAGCATGAGTTCTCCAAAGTTGAAGTCATCTGCCTGGCTCTCACTGTCAGCCGTCAGACGGGGTCTTAGTGCCGAACGTGTCAGCGATGGCCATTGAGGAGCCATGCTGGGTCCCAGTGCAGGGGCTTTACCCTTGGGTATGTAGTTAGGATATGAGGGTATCATGGGGTTGTTTGCAGCATCTTTCCAGAATTTGTATCCTCCTATTTTTCCTGTCAATCGGGCTCTGAAACGGGTTCCCAGCGCACTGGCCACATCAAAATAGAGCTCTGCTGCTCCCATTAGCAAAAAGCTGCCGCCTTGGTCAACTCTCTTTTCGAAGGGCCAGACAATGCCATATTTTCCAGAACCCTTCACACCTGCACGGGCGCCTGCGGACACCTTGAGAAGACGTGTAAACCAGCTGGCCTCTGTCTCTTCACTCGCATTGGCTGGACGGCCCTGTGACTTAAGCATCAGTCCAAAACCTGCTTTGACTGTCAATTCGCCAGTAAGGAAGGCACCATACATGCGGTCGTATATCTCTTTCTTGTCATTGACGTAATTATAGGTCTTGAGACCCGCCGTACCTTGAACATATCCTGAGGCATTGGCATGGAGAACAAATGCTATCGGGAATGAGATCGGGCCGAATAGTTCCTCCAACGCATCGAAGCTGTAAGCAGCAGCGGCACCGATGCCGCCTGTTACCTGGATGGTCTTGATGTAGAATGCACTTTTCAGGTTCTCCTTGCTGAAATTCCAGCCAAAACCTATTTGTCCGTCTACATAGGGGCCATAACCCAGTTTGTTGGCCTCCACCTTGAAGATGTCGTCCATCTCGCTCATGAACCACATATTGCGTTTGTTGATGTCGCTGAGAATGTTTCCGGCTGGATTAGTGCTCACAGCATCAACACCGACGCTGGCGTCATGATTTCCTATTTTAGGCTTATCAATCTCGAAGCGGCTGGGGTTCATTACATTCTTCTGGTTGTCACGCATCTTCTGACCAGTGGTCGTATCGCCATTCGGTAGTTTCTTGCTGCGCCAACCTAGTGAGAAGTTGATGTCCATCTCATAGATATTCTTGATGACGTCGATGGTAGGTGACACAGAAAGGGCAAAGCCAGGAAACTCTGGAAACCTCAGGTCTATCATGCCAAGGTTGCCCAGGAGATTGAGACTGACATCCTTATCTCCTTCTGGCTTCCAACTTAAATACATGAACTTTTCCGCCTCTTTCTTAGCCTCTTTCTTTTTGGTCTCAACATCCAGAACCCTGCGACGGATATATGGCATGTGCTTGAATACGCGCTTGTCAATGACGAGACGTAGCTTGTAGTCGGTTTCCTCCTTGGAGACCTTACCTACCAAGTTGTAACGCTGCGTAAAGTAACTGTACTGCATGCCAGGATAGTCGTTGGCGTCAATGAAGTTGCTGCTGACAGTCTGCAGCTGGATGCTGTCTGCAGCACCCTTCTCATGGATAAACAGCTTAGCCTCATTGGCAGCGGCAGCCCCCGCCGTCTTAGCCACCGAGTAGACAATGCCTATCTCTGCAAATTTATCTACGGCAGCTTTCGAAGGATGCCATATCTTGCCCGTCTTTCGTCCACCGTCTTCAATAAACGTATACGAACTCGATGACGACTTCGTCGACAGGTCGCACGAATCTACCACATAGTAATACTGTTTGTTATTGTCCGTCCCGTACTCCTCTTTCTTGTCTTTCAGCACATATACCATCTGCTTCGAGATGTTGGGCCCGTTCTGCGTCGTGGTACCCTCAATAAGACGTACAACACCGCTGTTGTGTTCCTTGCTGAGCACCTTGGTCTTCGGATCAGCAGGCCCGGCATATTTGTAGAGAGCGGGATAATAGCCTGTGGCGATGACCTCTACGTATGCAGGATGCCCGTTGGTCAGCAACTTATGAATACCGCGCTTTCTGTCGTAGCCCGCATATTTCATGCGGTTGTCGTTGACATACTGACCTTTTTCGTCCACACGGAGAATGTTAAACGTAAAGCCCTTGGCGAGCTTCGTGGTAGCATCCTTGTCAGCTATGATGGGTTTGCCGTCCTTACCCAGCACCTGCAAATGCAGGGTGTCGTAGTTCTCAAAGAGTCCTGACCCCAACATATTGAAGATGGTCAGCTCGCGGTTCTCGTGCTTGTCGAGGGTGAAGTTGGTGCCTATCCACAGACGGTTCAGACGGTTGTTCAGGTTGGCACCCCACACCAGTCTGGTCTGGTCCAGTCGCAGGCGGTTGCCCTCTGTGACCAGGAAGAGGTCCTTGAGACAGCTGTCAGCATGCACATAGAAACTCTGGAAACTGTTTCCGCTAAGACCAAGGCGTTGCAGTCCACCGACTTTCTCGTCCTTACCCTTCAACTGGTATTCCAACTGGTAAGTACCACCAGACTTGCGGCGTTTCGAGTCGAGCTTGAAGACCAGCAGACCATCATTGTCCCAGCTATAGATAAAGTAGGTGAAGCGCAGCGTATCGTTAGGGCCACAGCCCTTGCGGCATACGCTGACATATAGCGAGTCGGTCTCGCTCTGAGTGTTGACGAAGAAGAAGCTTGACACATTCTTCACGACGGTGCGCTGGCCAATGCGCAGGCGGGCCTCATATTCGCCCGACTTTCCCTTACCGTCGTTGATGCGGAAGCACAACAGGTTGTCGTCGCGCATCTTCCAGAACAACTTCTGGTCGTCGCGGTTCTTCTGACGTGTCTCTTTGAACATCCTCATGACGTTCTCCACATCCAGGCGGTTGCTCGATACTGAGCTGCCCTCCACTTTCTTCCAATTCAGATTGGGGTCAGTCTTGATATTGCGCAGATTGGTCACGTCACCAACGTTATTGGCAAAGTACAGGTCAAAATCCTGTGCCTGCAGGCTAACAGTTGCAATAATCAGCAGTAATAGAGAGATGATACGCTTCATTATAGTATAGGGTTTTAGTAATTTTATTGTATTTTGCAAAGATATAAAAATAATCATCATCAACCACCGTCCGCTCCTTAAACTTTGTTAAATATAGTAAAATCCAAGACAAAAACATTAAAATAATAATAAATGCGGATGCTTCTGGTTTTTATTCCCTTTTTTTTGTATCTTTGCAGCAAAATAGAAAAAAGAGATGAAGAAGACTGTACTATTATTAATGAGCATCATGCTGCTGACGGCTTGTCAGGAGTCGTTGGAAGACCGTTGTGCACGCGAGGCAAAGGAGTTTACGGAGAAGAACTGCCCGCGTGCGGTCGACAAGGAAATCATACTGGACAGCATGGCGTTTGAGAAGGCAACACATACCATCAGCTACCTGTATACGCTGACGGGGACACTGGACAACCCGCTAAAAATTGACAGCACGCACTTCCGTGAGCTGTTGCTGATGGAGGTGAAGAACTCGACGAACCTGAAGCTGTACAAGGATGCAGGCTACTCGTTCCGCTACGCATACTATTCAAAAAAAGAAAACGGAACGAAGCTCTTTGAAGCTACGTTCCGTGAATCTGACTATCGTTGATTAGCTTTTAGCTTAGCCAACAGCTAATTGCCATTTACTCCTCAATGCCCTCGGGCTTCATGTTGGTGTACACGGTCTGTACATCATCGAAGTCCTCGAGTTTCTCAATCATCTTGTCGATGGTCTCACGCTCCTCGGGAGTAACGTCCTTCAGGTCGTTAGGAATGCGAGTGAACTCAGCACCCGTTACCTCGAAGCCATTCTCCTCCAGGTGCTTCTGGATGGCACCGAAAGAAGAAGGATCGCCATAGATGGTGATGCTGTTCTCCTCCTCGTCCTCGTCGTACTCATCCTCTACGCCGTAGTCGATAAGGTCGAGAATCATCTCGTCCATATCCAGACCGTCTTTCTTCTTGAAGGTGAACACACACTTGTGGTCAAACAGGAACGACAGAGAACCCTGTGTACCCAAGTTACCATTGAACTTGTTGAATACTGAGCGGACGTCACCAACGGTACGGGTGGTGTTGTCTGTCAGGGTGTCAACGAAGATGGCAACTCCGTGAGGGCCATATCCCTCATAGGTTACTTCCTTATAGTCGCTCTGGTCCTTACCCATAGCGTTCTTGATGGCACGCTCGATGTTGTCCTTCGGCATGTTCTCACGCTTAGCATTGGCGATGATAGCACGCAATGCAGGGTTCATGTCGGGCTCTGGACCGCCAGCCTTTACAGCAATGGCAATCTGCTTGCCAATCTTGGTGAATGTCTTGGCCATGTGGCCCCATCTCTTCAGTTTCGCAGCTTTGCGATATTCAAATGCTCTTCCCATATTATGTGATAATTTAAAAATTCAACAATTAAAAAATGTAATAATTAGTTCTGCAACTTTTACATTTTTACATTAACGCAGTTCAGCGTTGAGCTGCTTCTTCAGGTTCTGAATCAGTTTAGTCATGATGGCTTCAATCTGCTTGTCGCCCATGGTCTTCTCAGCATCCTGGAGGATAAAGTTGACAGCATACGACTTCTTGCCAGCGGGCAGCTTGTCGCCCTCGTAGACGTCGAACAACTCGACCTTCTTGAGGAACTTCTTCTCAGTCTGACGGGCAATCTGCTCAATCTGGGAGAACTCTACGTTCTTGTCGATGAGCAGGGCGAGGTCGCGGCTAACAGCAGGATACTTGGCAATCTCCGTGTAGAGCACCTTCTGCTTGCGAATCACCTTCATCAGCGCAGTCCAGTTGAGCTCAGCATAGTAGACTGGTGTGTCGATGTCGAACTGCTTCTGCAGCTTCTTGGCGAGCACACCCATCTCGATAAGCTTCTTGCCACCACGATTCTCGATGGTGAGACCGGCAGAGAAGATGGCATTTTCTGACTTCTTGCGAACCAGCATGCCTGGCTGTACACCGATGCGTGCCAGAATATTCTGCACATAGGCATCCAACTCAGCATAAGACGTATCCTCATTCTGGTGAGCCCATGAGCCCTCGACGCGCTTACCAGTAAGCCACAGAGCCATATGGTTCTGCTCTTTATAGGCCTGCATGGGGTCGTCCTGATTCTCTTTCTCAGGGTCGAAGCTATAGACGTTGCCAAACTCGAAGAAGCGGCAGTTGCCATTCTTACGCTTGGCATTGTGCTCGATGCTCTCCAAACCACCATACAACAGGGTGCCACGCATCACGTTGAGGTCGCTTGACAGTGGATTCATAATCTTCACCAGTTGAGCCTGCTGCTCTTCAGCATAGTAGGCAGCCTTGGTCAGCGAGTTATTCAGAATCTCGTTAAAGCCTGCGCCCACCAGCTGCTCACTGACAAGGTTGGCCAGCTTGTGCTTCTGGTCTTCGTCACCCTTGATGACAAGGCTTGACTTCAGCTGAGTAGGAATCTCTACATTGTTATAGCCATAGATGCGCAGGATATCCTCTACGACATCGCAAGGACGCTGCACGTCAACACGATAGGCGGGAATCTCCAACTCCAAAGCCTCAGCATTCTCGCTGAGCACCTTCATCTCCAGGCTCTCGCAGATGCTCTTGATAGTCTCTACGGGAATCTCCTTACCGATGAGTGAGTGTACGTAGTCGAAGTTGAGGGTGACCTTGGCATTCTCCATCTTCTCGGGATAGACGTCCTTAATCTCCATAGACACTTTACCGCCAGCCAACTCCTTGCAGAGCTGAGCAGCATACTTCAGTGCGTCGATAGTTCCATTTGGGTCTACGCCACGCTCGAAACGGAACGAAGCATCGGTGCTGAGTCCGTGGCGACGTGCTGACTTACGAATCCATGTGGGATGGAAGTAGGCACTCTCCAGAACCACATTCTTGGTGGTCTCGTAGGTACCACTACCCTTTCCGCCGAATACACCAGCGATACACATAGGCTCCTCAGCATTGCAGATAGCCAGGTCACGGTCAGAGAGTTTGTGCTCCTCGCCATCGAGTGTCTGGAACGGTGTGCCCTCGGGCATCGTCTTGACGACAATCTTATGGCCCTTCACCATATCGGCATCGAAGCAGTGCAGGGGCTGACCCAGTGCCATCATCACGTAGTTGGTGATATCGACGATATTATTGATAGGACGCAGACCAATGGTGGTCAGCTTGTTTTTCAGCCACTCTGGGCTCTCCTTGACCTCACAGTCGGTAACGCTGACGCAGGCATAGCGCTTGCAGGCTTCGGTGTTCTCGATGACTACATCGATGGGGAGGTCGTGATTATCGACGACGAAATCGTCGACCACGGGTTTGTGGGTAGCGGTCTTGTAGCCGTTCTGCTTCAGCCAGGCATACAGGTCGCGAGCCACACCCCAGTGAGAGAGGGCATCAGCACGGTTGGCGGTGATGTCAACCTCGATAAGCCAGTCGCTCTCCAAGTGGTAGTATTCTGCAGCGGGTGTACCGACTACTGCATCCTCAGGCAGTACGATAATGCCAGCATGGTCGTTGCCGATGCCAATCTCGTCCTCGGCACAAATCATGCCCAGCGACTCTACGCCACGCAGCTTAGACTTCTTGATAACAAACTCCTTGTCGCCATCATAGAGCACACAGCCCAGATCGGCCACGATGACCTTCTGACCTGCTGCTACGTTGGGGGCACCGCAGACAATCTGCTGAGGTTCGCCCTTGCCCAAGTCTACTGTTGTTACATGCAGGTGATCTGAATCGGGATGTGCCTCACAAGTCAGCACCTTGCCGACATAAAGACCCTTCAGACCGCCCTTGATACTCTGTACTTCTTCGAGTGCGTCAACCTCCAGACCAGTAGATGTCAGTGCATCACACACCTGCTGCGGTGTGAGGTCGAAATCAACGTACTCCTTCAACCATTTATAAGAAATATTCATTGCAATGATATTATATTTTCGAAAATCGGGTGCAAAGGTACGAATAAGTGCGTAAAATACCAAATATATTTGGTTATTTTCGAACGTGAGTACCTTCGATGAAGTCAAAATTACAAAAAAACGGGCAAATTGCAAAGCAATTACCCGATTTTCTTTATGCCCACGTTATGATTGCCGCCCGTATCATCGCATAGACTAACGACAGACATAGTATAGCAATGGGAACATACAGGTGGTTCATGTCATAACGGACAGGAGTTGTGAAGCGACAGTAGAGGCGATAGACGCTATAGCCGACGATGGCACCCCAGAGAAGTCCGACGGTGATGTCGCCAGGATAGTGGACACCCAGATACAGGCGCGTCCAGCAGTTGACGAGCGACCAGCAGACCATGAATATGACAAACAAGCGGTGGCGCATCAACAGCGAGAAGAACAGCGCAATGCTGAACGTATTGGAGGCATGTGCCGAGAAGAATCCGTAGTTGCCACCACGATAGCCGTCAACCACATCCACCAGCATGCCAATCTCAGGGTCATGCGTAGGTCTCCAACGGGCCACGAGTGGTTTGACAATGCTGTCGTCGACAGTGCCTGCCAACAGGACACACAATCCTGCAGCTGCCAGTATCAGCAATATTTCGCGCCAATGTGGTTTATGCGTCATTGCCACGACATAGAACAGTCCTAAATAGAGCGGTATCCACGTCTTTGCATTGGTCAGCGTCATCACGACATAGTCGAGGAACACAGAATCGCTACCATTGACCATCAGCAGCAGCTGTTTGTCAAACTGAATAATCTCTTCCATCAAATTACCTCCAAATCTTTTGTTGGCAGCCAGCCTTCCTTACCATCAGCCACACGAATCTCGCACCACTCCTTCATGGTATTGTCGGTGATAGTCACCTTCGTGCCCTCATGAAGAATGAACAGGTCGGTACCGTTACTGGCTGGGGTACTCTTGACTGTTACTGCCGAACGGATAACGATGGCTCCTGAGCGGTGCACAAGTACCTGCTTCTGTTGATAAGCAAAAAGGTTGCTCAGCACAAATACCACGAGAAACAGCAGACCGACGAAGAAGCCCACCTTACGCAACCAGATGCGGTCGCTGAAGAGATAAGCCAACGCCAGGATAATGGCAACGATAAGTGAGACAAGCGCCATACGTGCCCATCCGTCGACACTCATCAGGTTCACCAACGAGTGGTACCACGTCACAAAGAACATCTCTGACTCAGGGACAATCTTATCGATAGTCTTCGAGCGCGCCATCTGAAGGTTCAGACGGACATCACGGTCACCAGGCGACAACAGCTGGGCACGCTCATAATTCAATACGGCTCGCGTCATATCGTCCATACGATAATAGCAGTTGCCGAGATTATAGTACAAATCTGATGACACACCTTGTTTCAGCAATGCCTCGTACTGCTTGGCAGCCTCTTGATAATGCTCAGCGGCGTAGAGGCTGTCGGCCTTTTCCTTGGTAGCAGCGCTGGCAGCCAGCGGCAACATCAACAGCAACAGCAGCACCGTCAGCGGCTTTATGTTCTTAGACTTCTTCATCGTATTGGCTATCTGTGTGATGGCCGTAATGGCAGCATCATACACCTTATTCATATTTCCTGTGGCATCACCAGGGGCATAGCGGGCAAACTCGCATTCGTCCAAGGCACCGATGAACTGACTGATAGTTTCGTCTGTCACGTTGTATGCCGACAACTGCTCTGTAATATTCTCACGCGACAGTTGGTCTACAGGCATGTTCAGTTTATCACCAACATAGCCCCACAGTGCACGCATCACCTCGTCGTAGAACTCGCCATCTTTGCCAGCCTTCATCAGTTTGGCAGCCTTCTTCAGACGCTTTACGGCAACCTTATTGGCTTTGCCAGCACGCTGCTTGACGATGTTAGCATTCTCGATGGCACGATGGCGGAAGATGATGAACAATGACAAGAAGACAATGACGAGTACGGCCAGCGACACCCAATAGGTGACAGAGCCAAAGAAGAACTCGTTGACGCCATGCTGCTCAGTATCTCCTGTATGGATATAGCGAATATCGCTACCCAACTGCTTGACATCCTCCTGACCAGCAAAAGAAGCCACTGTTGTCTGTCCGTCGCCCTTAGCCACCTTCAGCGTGAAGCCATCGGTACGACGTGTCTGGTAACTATTGGTCTTCGTATCGAAATAGATGTATTCTATCGGTGGAATCTCGTAAGAGCCCTGATGACGAGGCACCGCCAGGAAGTCGTAGACGATGCTACCCTCCAAACCGTTAACCGTCAGCTTAGTCTTATCCGTTACCTTGGCATCATAGCTGTCGAAGTCCTTGGGCATCTTGACAACAGGCTGCTTCAACAGTTTCATGTTACCGGCGCCACTGACAACCACTCTCAGATTGATTGGCTCATTGGCCTTGACCTCTGTCTTATCAATCGTTGCAGAGATATTGAAGGAGCCTACACCACCCGAGAAATTGGCAGGACGCTGAGGCAGCGGGTCTACCTGAATGGTGATGGCGGGTGCTTTAATCTGTTTCTTCACTTCGATATATCCCGAACCGCCATTGAAGAATGCCTCAAAGGGGTCAATGTTACGGTTCTGCATGGCAACGATACCATCGTAGGTAATGGATGGAATCTCCAGCTTACCAGTAGCCTGCGGGAACATGACATACTGCTGCCACGTCACCGTACGATATTGGCGGCCATTGAAGGTCTCTATCTTGAAACTCTTCTCCTGGGGCAGGGGTACCTCACGGGTGTAGAAACTCTTCAGGTCGGGCATCTTACCACTCAGCTGTGTCAGACCTACCAACGTATAGACCTTATAAGTCAACAGTATCGGTTCCTGCTCACGGACATGCTGCTTAGAAGCACTGACATGGATGAACAGGTCACTGCCAGAGATGGTACTGCCTGCGGGGCGCAACTCACCATTACCCCCACCCTGCTGACGGCTCTGCTGACGACCGCCCTGCTGAGCCTGACCACTGACCTTGATACGTATCTCATTAGAGCTAACAGTCTTACCATCGACGGTACAGTGAGCGGGAGGAATGGTGAACGTACCATTCTTGGTAGCTACGACAATATAGGTATAGGTCACTGACGAGGTACTCGACGTGTGGCCATTAACCATCTGGAAACTCGACTGTGTCGACGTGCTGGGGCCCATCAATACTTCTAATTCCTCTGGGATATTACCTGCACGGAATCCACGGACATCCTGCGTATTGATGGTATAGGTCAGTCGGAACTGCTCACCCACAGCGACCTGTGAGGGAGCACGACCCGTCAGCGTCTGGGCAATAGCGCCCACGACCATCATCGTTAGAATTATCAGCGTTGTATATCTCTTCATGTCTATCATTACCAATTCTTATCCAGCTTGCGACGGTTGGGCTGCTGCTGAGCCTTCTTCATACGCTGCTGTGTCTGTTTCTCTTCTTGCATGGCAGCATTGAGCATCTGTTCAGCATTCTCACGGCTCATCTGCTGTTCTTGCTGCTGTTGCTGTTGTTGCTGCTGTTTTTGCTCTTCTTTCTTTTCTTCCTGCTTCTGCTCTTGCTTATCTTGCTTTTGCTGCTGTTGTTGTTGCTGATTCTGTTGCTGCTGTTTCTGCTGGCGCTTGCAGAGTTCCAGATTGTAGCGTGTCTCATCATCAGCAGGATTGTTGCGTAGCGCCTCCTTATAGACATCGATAGCCTCGCCATACATCTTCTTACCCTGACAGATGACGCCAGCATTATGGTATGACAGGGCACGACGTAACGGGTTGGTCTCTATCTTGCCGGCATCCATAAACTGCTGGACAGCTGCAGAGTCTTTCTGTTGTTTCATCAATGCCACGCCAAGGTTATAGACGGCTTGCGGATTACGGGGATTCTTCTCGATAGCCTTGCGATAGAGCACCTCGGCATCAGCATAGTTACCAGCACGGAACTGCTTGTTACCCTTGTGTACATACTGGCGGTCACTCTGGGCAACAGCCGTACCAGCCATCAGCAAGAGTGCGAGGACAGCCACGGTCTTCTTTCTCTTGAACAGCGAGATATTCCTGAGCAGCGGGTTCTGAACCTCCAAGAGGCAAGCCTCGATGATGAGCAACAGCAAGGCTATGATGCCTACTGCCTGGAACTGTTCGTCATAGTCGCTATAGATGGTGGAAGAAATCTCTTTCTTTGCCAACTTATCCAGCTCTTCATCCAACTTCTCCTGGGCGCTGCTATTGTTCTCCACATGAATATAGGCGCCACCACCAGCCTGGGCTATCTGACGACACATCTCCTCATTGAGCCCCGTCATCACCGTCTGTCCCGTATTATCTTTCAGATAGTCGCCATCACCTGTAGGGATAGGAGCACCTTTGGGAGAGCCCACACCCAGCACATAGACACGATGACCACGCTCATTAGCTTCTTTGGCAGCTTCCAAAGCACCACCCTCATGGTCTTCACCATCAGTAATGACGATGATAGCCTTGCCAACTCCTTCCTGTTGTGTGAAGCTGTGCGACGCCATAGAGATTGCTTTGGCAATATCCGTACCCTGTGTAGCCATCATCGAAGGGTCGATGCTTGACAGGAACATCTTGGCAGACACATAGTCGCTGGTGATAGGCAACTGGATAAAGGCGTCACCGGCAAAGACAATCAAGCCAATCTTGTCGTTGGTGAAGTTATCCACCAGGTTTTCTACCATCATCTTCGAACGATCCAGACGACTGGGCGTCACATCTTCTGCCAGCATCGAGTTACTGATATCCATGGCGATGATGGTCTCAATACCCGTACGCTTCTCATGACTGATCTTCGTACCGAACTGCGGACGAGCCAGCATGACAATCAGCAAAGACAAAGCCACCAGCAGCAGGCTGAACTTGACCAACGGACGGAAGCGTGACACATCGGGCATCAGCTCCTTCACCAGCTCTGGGTCACCAAAACGGCGCAGGCGCTTCTTCTGTTGGCGTATCATCAGCCAGCGTATCACTGCCAACACAGGGATGACAGCTAACAGATAGAGGTATATAGGGTCTTCGAATCTAAACATCTTACGGTAACTTTCTGAATATGGTTATTCTCAACAGCATCTCAAGGAGCAACAGCAGTACGGCAGCAATGGCAAAAGGCTGGTAGGCCTCGTAACGCTTGCTGAACTTCTTGACGTTGAGTTTCGACTTCTCCAGTTTATCAATCTCTTTATATATCTGCTGCAACTCCTTATTATTGGTGGCACGATAGAAGTCACCATTGGTAGCCACAGCAATCTCACTCAGTGTCTTGGTATCAATCTCCACAGGGATGTTAACATACTGTACGCCACCAGCGACCGTCATAGGATAAGGTGCCACCTTGTTAGTACCCACACCGATAGTGTAGACACGGATGCCAAAACTCTTGGCAATCTCCGCTGCTGTCATAGGCGACAGGTCACCACGGTTGTTGCTACCATCCGTCAGCAGGATGACTACCCTACTCTTGGCTTTGGAATCCTTCAGACGAGAAACGGCATTAGCCAGTCCCATACCGATGGCTGTACCATCTTCTATCAGGCCACGCTGGGCAATATCTGTACGTACGTTCTGCAACAGGTTCAGCAGCGAGGCATGGTCTGTGGTCATAGGACACTGTGTAAAGGCCTCTCCAGCAAATATTGACAGACCGATATTGTCGTTGGGACGTCCTGTGATGAACTCAGCAGCAACCTGCTTGGCAGCCTCCATACGGTTAGGCTTCAGGTCTTCTGCCAGCATTGATGTCGACACATCCATTACCAACATGATGTCGATACCCTCCATGGTCTGGTTCTTCCACGAATTCTGGGTCTGCGGACGTGCCAGCACCAATACCACCAAGACGAATACGGCTATACGCAGTATCTGTTGAACGGGCATCAGCGCGACTTTCCATGAACGTGGCGCATAGCGATAGGCCATGGTGTCGCTCATGCGCATCGTGGGCTCGCTCTTCTTCCTGTACATCAGATACCATATCAGATAAGGTATCAGCAGGAGTAGCAGAAACAGATATTCTTTGTTGGCAAATTCCATATCAGTACATCAGTTGATAAACATTATAGAGCACATAGCCGAAGAGGACAACCGAAACGGCCACCAATGACCAAATGACGGTCTTCAGCACACGACGCTCATTCTGCGAACGCTGGTCAGCCTCAGACAGTTGTGGTTTCTCCACCGTCTCTGTCGGCTGGTTCTCTAACTTCGTCTGGTTGATGAAGTCGATGGCACTAACCAGGTTAGCATCGTTCTCATTAATCATTGTTGAGTACTTGGCAAACTTCACGAGGTCAGCCGTCATAAACAACTGGCGCAGCTCATCGAGTGACTGCTGGTCGGTCTGCATCAGGCGCTCAATAATTTCCGTACTCGTCATCTCCATTGCCGAGAAGCCATAGCGCTCCTCGATATAGCGACGCAGCGTGTCTGTCAGCTTGGTATAGTACTCCTTCTGGTTCTCCGAGCTGACCATCTTGTCGGCCTTAATCTGCTCGATTTCCTTCATGGCCTTCTGATGAGGCAGCAGGCGCTTCACAATCTTGATATGCGTGATAATCGGTTTGTTGTCACGCAGACGCAGATAGAGATAGTAGTTGAGGGCTATGAGCACCAGCAACAACACACTCAGCCAGAAGCTCAGCGAGAGGTCGCTCCACTGGAAGGGTACGTCTTGCACATCCTTAGGGCCATAGAACTGATCCATCTTCGTGGTATCTACCTCCACCTCGACGACTTTCAGCGCAAGGTCGGCAGTCTTCAGTTCCTTACCGTTGACCTTCACCTTAAAGGGAGGCAGATGGTAGAGGTTACCATCAAAGCTGGTCAGGGTCAATACCAAGGAGTGTGCCGTAGGGCTTTTTGTATCAAGCACTTCAACGCCAGGAACCAACATCTCACGAGGCTTGAAGGTGGGGAACTCCACCTTGGCATTCTCCTCTGCCTGGACGCTGACAGTGACCTGTGCCTGTTCACCAATCATCATTTCGATGGGCGAAATCTTGGCTTCAACACTTGCTTGCGCAAACAAGCACAAAGCACTGGTTATCAGATATATTATCGTTAATACTCTCTTCATTCAACTACGTTGTTTAAACAACATAAGCAGGGCCTTCACATAGTCTTCATTGGTGGCTATGCTGACCAAGTCCACATTGCTTTTGGTCATCGTGTCACGTAACTGCTGCTGACGATTTTGCCAGTAACGCTCATGAGCCTGACGAAGGCTACGACTGCTGGTATCGATATACTGTTCATGGCCTGTCTCAGCATCCACCACACGCATCAGTCCTATATCGGGCAACTCACGGGCACGCAGGTCATACACCTGAAGAGCCACCACGTCGTGCTTACGATTGGCAATCTGCAGGGGCTGCAGGAAGTCCTGACGCACATAGAAGTCGCTGAGCACAAAAGCCGTACAACGGCGCTTAGCCACACTGGTCAAGAACTCCAGCGCCTGCTTGACATCTGTACGCTTGGACTCCGGATGGAAGTCGAGCATCTCACGGATGATGTACAAGATATGCTTGCGACCTTTCTTAGGCGGTATGTACTTCTCGATACGGTCGGAGAAGAACACCACACCAATCTTATCATTGTTCTGGATGGCTGAAAAGGCGATGGTGGCAGCAATCTCCGTCACCATATCACGCTTCATCTGGCGCTGTGTTCCGAAGTCCAGCGAACCGCTGACGTCAATCAACAGCATTACAGTAAGCTCACGTTCTTCCTCGAACACCTTGACATAAGGGCGATGGAAGCGAGCTGTCACGTTCCAGTCGATATCACGGACATCGTCGCCATACTGATACTCACGCACCTCACTGAAGGCCATACCCCTACCCTTGAAGGCAGAATGGTATTGCCCAGCGAAGACGTTCGAGCTCAGGCCACGGGCCTTAATCTCTATCTTCCGTACCTTTTTTAATATCTCAGAAGTCTCCATCAGGGTACTTCTACCTTATTGATAATCTTTGAGATAATCTCCTCACTGGTGATATTGCTGGCCTCAGCCTCGTAGGTCAGACCAATACGATGACGCAGCACGTCGTAGGCAACAGCACGTACATCCTCAGGAACCACATAGCCACGACGCTTGATGAAGGCGTAGGCACGAGCAGCCTTGGCCAGGTTGATAGAGGCACGTGGTGAACCGCCAAACGAGATCATGTCCTTCATATCCTTCAGGCCATAGCGGTCAGGGAAGCGGGTAGCAAAGACGATGTCGGCAATATACTGCTCAATCTTCTCGTCGATATATACCTCGCGAACCACCTCACGGGCCTTGATAATCTCAGCAGCAGTAGTCACAGGACTAACTGTCGGCAGTGCGCCAGCAATATTCTCACGGATAATCTTCTTCTCCTCCTCAATGGTAGGATAGCCGATAACCACCTTCAGCATGAAACGGTCCATCTGTGCCTCAGGCAACGGATAGGTACCCTCCTGCTCGATGGGGTTCTGCGTAGCCATCACGAGGAAGGGGTTAGGCAGTTCAAAGGTCTCGGCACCAATGGTCACCTGCTTCTCCTGCATGGCCTCGAGCAAAGCACTCTGTACCTTTGCCGGAGCACGGTTGATTTCATCTGCCAATACGAAGTTGGCAAATACGGGGCCCTTCTTTACCTGGAACTTCTCATCCTTCTGCGAGTAAATCATCGTACCCGTCACGTCAGCAGGCAACAGGTCTGGGGTAAACTGGATGCGGCTGTATGTAGCATCTATCAGCTGTGACAGTGTCTTGATAGCCAGCGTCTTAGCCAGACCAGGCACGCCTTCCAAAAGGATATTGCCATCACTCAGCAAGCCTATCAGCAAGGAATCCACCAAGTGCTTCTGTCCTACGATTACACGATCCATACCCGTCACCAGGTTGGTAACGAATCCACTCTGTTGTTCTATCCGCAGGTTCAGTTCGCGGATGTCAATAGCTTCTGCCATATTATTCTTATTATTAATATTTACTTTTTACAGGTTGCAAAAGTACTCATTTCCCCTCTGATAACACACGGCGATACACCTAAATAATATTAAAAAAGTTTCCTAAAACTTACATTTTAAGAAACTTTTCAATCCTATTATAATTATTATATTCTACTTGCGTCGCTTCCTTGGTTCCAGCTTAGGAATTTTCAACACCTGACCAGTCTTGATTTGTGGGTTGCGAGGCAGATTGTTGTACACCTCTACATAACACTGCATATCCGGACCAAGTTGTGCACGGCAGATGCTGTAGAAGGTCTGTCCTTCCAACACTTTCACCTCGCGCAACAAGCCCACGATACGGTATGCTCCCAAACGGACACGCTCATCCTTGGCAGCCCATTGATCAAGCTGTTCTGTAGTAGGCTCATTCTTTACTTGAGACGTAGGTTTAGCCTGAGGCTCTGGCTTTGTCTGAGCTTCTAGCTGAGCACCCTTTTTAGCCATCGGTGCTGATATCATCTCATCCATGATAGACTCTTCCGCCTCTTCTACCACCACTGAATCCTGCTCTGCGTTCTGTATATCAGCCATATAGATGGTATCTCTTACGACGAGGGTATCAGGAACCAGCACAACCTGCTGTTGCAGACCATATTCATAGCCTCCATAAGCTGCTCCAATCATCAAAACCAGCACTGCCAAGCCACCCATTATCCATCGTCCCCAATGGCGTTCTGGCTCCTGCTCTTCTTCCTCATAGAAGTCGATAAGCTCTGCAGGTTCTTCAGCAGTCTTTTCCTCGACAACAGGAGCTTCCTCAACCACAGGAGTTTCCTCAACGACAGGCTCCTCGGCTACTGGGACCTCTATCACAGGTTCCTCAATGGTAGGAGGTTCCTCAACAACAGGCTCCTCGACAACAGGTTCCTCAACGACACGTTCTTCAACGACAGGCTTTTCCACAACAGGCTCTTCGATGACGGGCTCTTCAGCAGCTTCTTCAGTCACCTCATCCTTGATGTCGTCAAATTCCACACCATCGTTGAGTACTACGGTCTCAAACTGCGAGAAGGGCTTGTTTACCAGCTCTCGCATGATAGTATCTGGTGTAAAGGTCACCTTTGCATGACTATCGATGACGACACGTTCTCCCGTGCGGACACTGACACTCTCGCGGGCCTCTACATTGATAATCTTAAAGGTACCCAGTCCTTTGACTTTGACGGTATCACCCTCTTGCAACCGTTGGAGGATAACAGAGAACATCTCGGCAGCAAAACGGCTGGCCTCACGTGGTTCCAAGCCGTTCTTCTCTGTCAAGATTTTTGCAACCTCCTGTATTGTCAGTTTTCCCATAGCTTACTGTCCTCCTTTCAGTTTATCTTTCCACGTCTGGTTAGGCTTGAAACTAAGCACGAGTTTGGGAGGTACCAGCATGCGCTGTCCTGTAGCAGGGTTCACCATGATACGCTCCATCTTCTTCTTGGTTTCAAAGACCCCGAAGTTAGGTATCAATATAGAGTTATCCTCCTGGAAGGCATCACCCATGGCATCAATCAGGTTACCAGCCAACTTCTGAGTATCCTTGGGACTATACCCCGTACGCTCAGCCAATTCTGCTATAAATTCCTTGTTATTCATATCTTTGTCGTGGCATATAAGTCAAACTCTTCCGCATCCGTAATGCGGGCATCATAGAATTCTCCGATGGTCAGCTTCTCACTGGCAGGAATCAGCACCTCCGGGTCTACCTCTGGCGAGCAGAACTCGGTACGTCCTACATACCAGTCACCCTCCTGACGGTCGATGATGACGCGCATCACGCTGCCCACCTTCTCGGCTTCCAGTTCGGCACTGATATTCTGCTGTACACGCATCAGTTTGTCCAATCTTTTCTGCTTGACATCAGCGGGTACATCGTCTTTATAATGTTTGGCGCTGTAGGTACCGTCCTCTTCCGAATAGGCAAAGGCGCCCATACGCTCAAAACGCGCCCATTTAGTAAACTCAATAAGTTCACGGAAGTCATCATCTGTTTCCCCAGGGAATCCCACCATCAACGTGGTCCTGATATGGATACCTGGCACCTCACGACGCATGCGGCGTATCAGTTCATAGGTTTCTTCCTTGGTGACATGGCGCTTCATGCGGTCAAGCATGTGGTCGCTGATATGCTGCAAGGCGATGTCCAGATAGTTGCATACGTTCTTTTTCTCACGCATCACGCGCAGCAGGTCCCAAGGGAAATGGGTTGGATAGGCATAGTGCAGACGTATCCACTCTACCCCCTCGATGTCAGCCATTTTCTCTATCAGCTCAGCAATATGCTGCTTACCATCGATGTCTACGCCATAGTAGGTCAGCTCTTGGGCAATCACCTGAAACTCCTTCGTACCTTGACTGACCAGCCAGCGCACCTCGTCGAGAATCTCATCCATCGGACGGCTCTGGTGCCTACCCGTAATGATAGGTATGGCACAGTAGGCACAATGACGGTCACAGCCCTCAGCAATCTTCAGATAGGCGTAATGCTTCGGAGTGGTAATATGACGGTGGGCCTTTTCTATAGCCTCTATATTCTCTAAATCACTTAGCAGCTGCTTATAGTTGAACTTGCCATACCAACCGTCAACCTCAGGAATCTCAGCCTCCAGGTCAGCCAGATAGCGCTCTGACAGACACCCCATCACATAGAGTTTCTTCAGACGGCCTTCTTCCTTGGCCTGAGCCAGTTCCAAGATGGTATCGATGCTTTCTTGTTTGGCATCCTCTATGAATCCACAGGTGTTGACCACAGCAATGTCACCCGTCGGATTGTCTGAGTCATGAGTAACATGATAACCATGAGCCTCGAAAAGTCCCATCAGGGTCTCCGAGTCCACCAGGTTCTTAGAACAACCTAAAGAGATGAAATCTATGGTCGGCTTCTTACTCATGCTTAAACAGTGAATCCACGAACTGACGCTTATTAAACAGCTGCAAGTCTTCCATGCGCTCACCCAGTCCAATGTACTTGACAGGAACTTTCAGCTGGTCACTGATACCTATCACGACACCACCCTTGGCAGTACCGTCGAGTTTAGTGATAGCCAGACTGGTGATATTAGTCACTGCCGAGAACTGCTTAGCCTGTTCAAAGGCGTTCTGACCGGTAGAACCGTCGAGTACCAGCATGACCTCATCAGGTGCATCAGGCATGACCTTCTTCATGACGTCCTTGATTTTCTTCAGCTCATTCATCAGACCCACCTTGTTATGCAGACGACCTGCTGTATCTATCAGCACGACGTCGGCACCATTGGCCTTAGCACTCTGCAACGTGTCAAAAGCGACTGATGCAGGGTCAGAGCCCATCTGCTGTTTGATGACAGGCACGCCTACGCGGTCACCCCAGATGCATATCTGCTCAACGGCAGCAGCACGGAAGGTATCGGCAGCACCCAGATAGACCTTCTTGCCAGCCTGTTTGAACTGCCAGGCCAGTTTGCCAATGGTCGTAGTCTTACCTACTCCATTGACACCTACCACCAGGATCACGTAAGGTTTGTGGTCGCTGGGGAGGTCCCAGTTGTCATTATCCTCTGAGTTGTTCTCTGCCAACAGAGAGGCTATCTCGTCGCGCAGTATCTCATTCAACTCACTGGTTGACACATACTTATCGCGAGCAACACGTTCCTCAATACGCTCAATAATTTTCAGCGTGGTTTCCACACCTACGTCAGAGGTAATCAGCACCTCTTCCAGATTATCGAGCACGTCGTCATCCACCTTCGACTTACCAGCGATAGCACGTGCCAGCTTGTCGAATACGCTGCTTTTAGTCTTCTCCAGACCTTTATCCAGCGTCTCTTTCTTTTCCTTATTAAAAAAACCGAAAATACCCATCTCTCAATATCTCATTCTCTCAATTTCCCAATTTCTCAAACGTGCAGCTCCAGAACGAAACGGACACCCTTCGTGAATTCAGGATCTATCTCCAGATCACCATCCATCTTACGGGCCATCTGCTTACAGATAGGCAGTCCCAGACCGTCACCCTCAGTGAGGTTTCTAATCTCGAGGAAAGGCTTGAAGACGTCCTCACGTTTCTCTTCAGGAATACTCGAACCAGTATTTGCTACTAGGAACTGCAAGGTATGAGCACTACGCTTCTTGAATTCCAGCCAGATAGTACCCTCCTCTGGAGTGTACTCAGCGGCATTGTTCAACAGGTGCAACAGCAGGTGCGACACATACTCCTTGTTGATAGTAGCACTCATCTTGGGAGCATTGATATTCAGCACCACATCCTTCTTCACCTTGCCACGAATCTGATCCAAGATACCCTCACAGAACTGCGGAATCTGTGTCTCTTCCAGTTCTACGGCCTCATCCATCGAGTTTTCAAGCATCGACAGGGTCTGTATATGGTCAGAGAAGTCCAACAGCGCCTTTACCTCAGGAATACTACTGTCCAGCTTCTCAAAGGTAGGCTGCAACTGACCGGCAATATTGCTGATGAACTTAGCCTTCAGGGCATTGCTATCTGTCAGCATCTGAATGTCTTTCTTCTGCTTACGGGTCAGCAGGATAAAGCGCAACAGGACAATAGCACCAATCACCAGGGCTGCTGCCAAGACACCAGACAAGATACCCAGTCCGACGATGAATCCCATACGGGCAGTCAGTGAACTGTCCTTCTCGGCAATCGACTGTTCATTATCCTTAATCTGCTTCTTCAGGCCAGCAATCTGGTCAGCATACTTCAATGCGGTGGTAGAGTCCTTCCAAGCCATATAGCCCATATACGACTGAGCCACCAGGCTGGCGCTGTTGCTCTTACGACCGTTGGCGATGAGGGTCTGATAGACCTCGTCAACCTTATCGTATTCTTTCTGTTTGGTCAGCTTGTCAGCCATCTCCTTGAAGACAGCATTACCCTCTGCATTCTGACCGAATGTGTAGTAATAGATGGCTTTGTTGTAGAGCAGGTCGTTCTGCACCTGCTCGTCACCAGAGTTGTTGGCATGGTTCTCCATAACCTTCAGGTGCTCCAAAGTGTTTGCACCACGACGCATCTTCATATACATCTGCATGCGTTCACGGCTTGTCATATAGTGGGCAGCTGCTTTCTCTGCACTTGAAGACTTGCTGTCGGCATTAGTAGCTTGGTCTATGCGACGCAACAAGTCAAAGGCCTCCTGATACATATTCTCCTTATAATACAAGGCTGCAGCCTTAGCGCCACACTCAGCAGCCTGTCGAATATGACCTTTGGCAGCATAATCTTCGAAAGCACGAATGTAAGTCGAACGCGCACTAGCGATATTCTTATTAGCATCTACAGCCTCAGCACGCTGCTGCAACTCACTCTTCTGTACCTCCTCAGCATTGATAGTGCCACAGCCAAGGAACAGCGTCATCAAAAAGAAAAGAATTTTTTTGCTCATACCTGCGTTTTGATATTAGTTTCTATTCAATCCTGCAAAGATAGCTATAATTTTCGGAAAACACAAACTATTTCAAAAAAAATAAGGTCGCAAAATTATTTTTGCAACCTTATCGTCATATTTCAATCGTATAATTAGTTCTTGAAGAAGTCCTTAACGGCCTCATTGGGAACCATCTGCTCGTCGAAGATGTAAGCACCAGTCTTGGGGCTCTTTACCATCTTGATAACCTTTGTGTAAGCGCGACCATCCTTTGAGCCTTCGTGGAGGGTAGCGACGGTTTTCTTTGCCATGCTCTAAATAGGATTATTTAATCTCCTTGTGAAGAGTCATCTTCTTCAGGATGGGGTTATACTTCTTGAGTTCCATTCTCTCAGGGGTATTCTTACGATTCTTGGTCGTGATATAACGGCTTGTTCCGGGCAGTCCACTCTCCTTCATCTCAGTGCACTCCAGAATCACCTGTACACGGTTACCCTTAGCTTTCTTACCTGCCATAGTTATTAGTCTCCTATTACTTTAATGTCCTTCCAGTCTACATAACCTTTAGCAACAGCCTGCTTCAGGGCAGCGTCCAGACCAACCTTATTAATCATACGCAGACCAGC
>Ga0265298_10002140_pt1 | contig 28074 bp, 17 predicted proteins | sample AusTroGonzalo_MG_3_FD_193486 | JGI IMG/M metagenome (GOLD analysis project Ga0265298, IMG submission 193486) | Bovine rumen microbial communities from tropical cattle in Woodstock, Queensland, Australia - Gonzalo_01 | ecosystem: Host-associated > Mammals > Digestive system > Stomach > Rumen ...
TAGGATTCTCCTTTCCTTTGGCATCGACAGCCAGACAGATGCTCTTCAGCCAATTGGTCATCGCATCTACGAAATCCTTCTCATCGAGATTAGAGGGTAAATCCTTGAAGTAAAAACTCATGTTGGTCAGCGCATCGTAACTAGCAACCTCACCACAATTATGTCCTCCCATACCATCAGCTATGGCAAGCATACACCGATTGGAGTCTGTTGTTTCAAAATCTGCGTGACTTAATCCATTACGTAGCAGTTCTTCTCCAACGAGGATCATATCCTCATTGTTTGTTCTTACACATCCTATTCTGCTTGAAGCTGATATGTTTAAATGTGACATGTTATCAATATTTTTAATTTCCGTTTATGCTAACTTTCAGTACCACATTAGCAATGGTGACGATATCTCCGTTCTTTAATGACATCTCTACGTCGGGTTGTAAGCGGTGATCGTTAAGTTTGGTACCATTAGACGAGTTCAAATCAACAATACACCAACCAATATCTGAACGGAAAAGTATTTTGGCATGAGCACCTGAGACATACATCTGATTCTTGAAGAAATGTATATAAGGTCCCTGTTTTCTGCCTATAACACCACCATTGATACCTACGATTCGTATTCCCAAAGAATCATTATATAGTTGCAATTGGGTCATACCGCCCAATGTTGGAGTAACCGGAATAAATCCTCTATTGCTGTTACTTCCACTACTTGTCATGACAGAGCTGCGCTGAGATATCTGACGCATAGAGACAGATACGGACATGGCTGATACGTCCTGACGCTGTTGGAAATCGCCAGCTGCCAGCATCATACCACCGCACGAAGTACAGCGTCGTCCCAGACCTACACGTCCGCAACGCTCACAATATAATAAAGCCTGTCCACATTGGTCACAGTAACAGGAGTCATCTTCGATTTCTTCCTTACAATTCGGACATATTATCATTCTATACGAATTTTTGTTCTTGCATTAATAAATTACTTCTACAGCCTATCCTTGATATCCTCTGGCTGAATGAGCTGATACGTTTCTTTAGTAACAGTCTCTGGCGGCATGTTGGATACACGAATAGAGAGTTGCTGTATTGTTTCATCAAGCAGGTTTCTAATCTCACGCGCATTGCCAAATGTATCGTCTTTGGTCTCCAACATCTGACATATCACATCCAAAGCCTTGAACTCGGCCGAGGGCGAAAGCGTGTATTCCTGCTTTTCTGCCATTTTCTTGAAGATAGCAAGAAGTTCCTCTTGCGTGTAGTCTTCAATATGAAGCTTATAGGTGAATCGACTGGCCAATCCGGCATTCATCATCAGGAACTGCTCCATTTTATCCTGATAGCCAGCCACGATAACCACGAACTTACCACGGTCATCCTCCATACGTTTCATCAATGTATCGATAGCCTCCTTACCATACTGGTCGTTCTGATCAGACAGCGTATAGGCCTCATCGATGAAGAGAATACCACCCATAGCCTTGTCACACATGGAGTTGACAATCTTTGGTGTTTCACCCATATATTTTCCAACCAGCGTAGCACGACTGGCTTCTATCACATTCGATGTTGGCAGGATATCCATAGCTTGAAGTACCTCACCCATCTTACGTGCAATAGATGTCTTACCTGTACCAGGATTACCCGTCAGGATAAAGTTCATCGTCATCTGCTGTACGCTACCAGCACCCATTGCTGCACGCTGCTTGATGAACATGCTTTGTACGGCAAGACGGCGAATAGCATTCTTAACAGAACGCATACCGATAAACTCATCCAATTCAGCGAGTACTTCATCCAACGGACGGGCAGCCGTATTCTGTGCCATCGGCAGGTCATCTACCGTGAGTTTGTACATATCCTCGAACTGGAATCCATCGGCTACATCATCGCATACATATACGTCAGGCTGACTCATTGCCTTCACAAGTCGTTCACTCTGACGTTCTACGGTCTGATCAAAGATACGGCGTGCCTCACGGGCATTACCGAAGTTCTTATCACGACGCAGGTACAACTGTTCAAACTGACGATGTACGGCAGATTGCATCTCATCATCGAGTACAAAATTCTTGGCAGTTGCCATGTTGACAAATATCTGCGTCAACTCGTCAGGTGTATAGTCTTCGAAATGAATCGTCTGCGTAAAGCGACTCTTCAATCCTGGGTTAGAATCAATGAAATCATGCATCTGGTCTGTATAACCAGCCACGATACAGATGAACTTACCACGGTCATCCTCCAAACGTTTCAGAAGGGTGTCAATAGCTTCATTACCAAAAGAGTCTTGGTCATTAGATTTCAGCGTATAAGCTTCGTCAATAAAGAGCACGCCACCGATAGCTGAATCAATCAACTGATTGGTCTTAATAGCCGTCTGGCCAGAATAGCCTGCCACAAGTTTTGAGCGGTCGGCTTCAATCAGTTGTCCGCGAGAAAGAATACCCAACGTCTTGAATACATCAGCCATGATGCGAGCCACCGTAGTCTTACCTGTACCAGGGTTACCCGTGAAGACGTAATGTTTTCCCTGGAACGTGTTGGTATCGCCACGCTTGATTTGTAGGGTAAGGAAGGCAGCAAGACTTGTCACCTCTTTCTTTACCGACTCCAAGCCAACCATTCCGTCGAACTTCTTCAGACATTCAGAATAGTCAACAACACGTGGAGCCTCGTATGGGATATCCTGTGCTTCGATAGTCATCAGCTGTTCATCAGACATATTCGAGACTTCTCCCTTTTGCAGTCTGCTTGCCTGACGTTTGCACATCTCATCAAAGAGCTGGCGCATCGTACGACCGTTGGCGAAGTCCTTATCGCGTTGGTCATACATCTCCTTAATCTTCTTACGTGCCAATTTCTCAGCTTCTGCAGATATTACGTATTTCTTCTCTTTAGCAAACATCTGCATAATCTGATACAGTTCCTCTGGATTATAGTCCTCAAGATTCAGGAAATAATTGAAACGACTACGCACACCTGGGTTTATACGGAACAGGTTATCCATCTCCATCCTGTAGCCAGCAGCAATGACAACGAACTTATCGCGGTCATCCTCCATTCGCTTCATCAGTGTCTCTAACGCCTGAGCACCCTGAGCATCACGATCGCCTGACTGACTAACGGGTGCAAGTGTATAGGCCTCATCAACGAAAAGGATACCACCCATTGCCTTGTCGCACAACTCATTGACAACCTTAGGTGTTTCTCCCATATACTGCGACACCATCTTAGAACGGTCAACTTCTACCACATGACCAGAATCCAGATAACCTATCGCAGCAAGAATCTCGCCAAGTTTACGAGCTATGGTTGTCTTACCCGTACCAGGATTACCCGTCAAAACCGTGTGCATAGATATCTTTTGAACCTCACCAAGTCCTCGTTCAGCACGCTGCAGACTATTCTGAACAGTATAAGCCATCTCGCGAACAGCCTGTTTCACCTCGGTCATACCGATGAAGCTATCTAATTCATTGAGAATATCATCAAGCGAACGCTCTTCAGGCACATATCCCTTGATATCATCTTTCTCAACTAAAGAATCCTTTCCGCCACGACTGATAAACGACGAGAAGATATCTTCGGCTGTTTTCATTGCCAGATGAGCATTACCGAAGGTCTCATCCTTAATCTTAATCTGGTATTTGAAATAACGGTTTAACTGCTTATCAGCCTCTTCTGAGAATGCAGATATACCATATTTGTTATTCAACTGAAGCTTTACCATATCGCACAGTTCCTGACAATTAGGAACAGGCAGACGGAACATATATTTAAAGCGGTTTTTCACTGCAGGGTTATTCTCGAGGAACTCCTCGAAGCCCTTAGGCAAACCTGCGAGAATCACAATAGGGTTTCCTCCCCATTTATCCATCTCAACAAACAGCTTATCGAGCGGATTTACCTGATTAGAATATTTATCGGGTAATAACTTCTGTACATTGTCGAAGAACAAAATGCCATCCTTTGCTTTCTTGATATTCTCATCCCACTGATCCACAAAGCGTTGATAATCTACAGCATCCACCATCGTCAGTTTCGGCTTACTAATTATCTGCTGTTGACAGAAGTAATCACGGATTATCTCTGCTAAGGCTGTCTTACCAGTTCCAGTCTCACCCATGATGATGCTGTTGACTGATAGACGAACCGTTGCTATATCCTTGCGTGTTCTCAAGTATGCATAGGTATCTACAATGGTTTTCAGTTGAGACTTCACATCAGACAGTCCCACCAATTTATCGAGCACATGCTGCGATACCATTGGCCTTCCACACCATTTGCAGAATTTGGCAATGTTTCTATTTTCCTTATGACAATGTTCGCAATTCATTGTACGTTCTCTCGTTGCATTGTTCTTGTACTGACCCTGCTATCCAATTACATGAAAACTAAATAAGCAGAGTTCTACAATCATGACGATAACCAACAGCGACCAGAGTGCATAGTGGATATTAGATTCTCCTGAAATGGAGTGAATCTGGTCGTCAATCTCATCAAGGACACTAAAATGTGATGCCTTATATCGTTGTGATTTCGTCTTGAATGTATAATATAAAGGTTCCAGAAGCGTAGATTTGATATCTTCTTTCTTCAGGGTCTCATTGATAAATTTAGCATCAGCCTTCTCATCTCGACTGAAGTCTGAGATTTTGGCCACGAATGCATAGACGGCTGTAAATAGAAGTACAACGACATGGAATAATGCAGGGACTTCTCTGTCTATAAATCGCAAGGCATAGAAAGGTGCAAAAGCCGTTATAAGTCCAAAGCCGCCAAACAACGTCGATGCCAAAGCGCCATAACCTCTAAAATATGCGCGTACGCCCACAATAAGACCTGTCGTAATACCCAAAGGATAAATAATCGTCTTTAAAGGATTCTTGAATATATACGTACGGTCATCAAGACCGAAAACAAGTACCAGTAGAACCCATAAGCCAATAAGACCATAGAAGCCGAAACGGAAGAAGGCATCCCTATATCGTGCAGCCTGCCATTCGCTGCGTACTTCACTGACACGTGCTTTGGTTTCCTCAAGCGCTTTTGTATAACGGCGGAAATAGACACTCTGGGGATCGAGCTCTCCAAGCTTATTCACCCAACTCTCCAATTCCCGTTCATAACTATACTCTTCCTCAAACGTCTGATCAGGATTCTCATGATAGAATACCGCTAACCACTGCATAAACGCACCATTGCGAATTTCCATTCTGATTTGCGGATACTTCTTTGAATCTACACTCTTTCCATCATTGAGTGTGATACCATTCGGTAAGAAATAGACGGGCTTACCTCCTAATATCTTGCAGAAACGATATAAGGCCGTACGTAAATCATAAGCACTTAGACGCTCCCTGTTTTCTTCTGAATTCAAGTCAAAGCATCTATTTGCCTCATTAATCAACCTCTTCCAGCCTTTCTGCTTCGCATAGAAATAGAAGCGGTCATTAGAATCGATAAACTCCATCAACTGCTCCTTGACCTCATTTTCAGGTAAACGTTGTACCTTAACGAGTTCATAAGCCAACAGCGTACCAATTTTCTCTGGTGTATCAGCTTCTTTCAAATCATAAGCAGTATCTGGTTCAATCTTATAGAGTATCTTATAAGCCAGTGCTTTAGAATACTCCTGATTCAGCGTTAGCTGTCTTACAGCCTCACATACAGCCATATCTGCATGAGAATAAAGCCATGAAAGAAGACGTCCATCACAAAGTGCGTGCCAATCCTCATCCCTGACTTTCTCATAGCCAAAGGCATGTACAATTTCCTGAACGTTCGTAGATGGCAAATATGATATGAATGGAATACTCTTATCCAATTCATATACCATACGTAGCACACTGGTCTTTCCATCTACATCAGGTTGGAAATATGAACGTAATCGTGCTACATCACCAATACCCTTCGCCTCAAGCCAGAGGAAAAGAGCATCATTGGGATTCAACAGCAATATGGCATATTTATCCTGATTGGAAAGAAGTGCCATCACGATGTCAGAGACATCTTCACACTCAGCCTCATTAACATCTTTATATTTCAGCGAGGGCTCCATAGCGAAGCACGACGCTATATAGCCTGCCTTCTGATCGTTAGGATAGCGGTTGTTCAGAATATCCTTGATAAGGGTGGCCAACTTTATATTACCACTCTGCTCCAACCACTGAACAATACGTCCGCTGTAGAAATAGTGAGTTGCAAGTTGCTCGTTGGCAATCAGCATGGGTACCAACTCCTTCACGTTCTCAGCAATGAGGTTGCGCTCGGGGTCAACCACAAAACTCTGATAGCGAAGGAATGGTGACGAGATATCTACTGCCACATCCTCACCCAAGAACCAACGCTCAACTTCATCATATCCCCAACGGGTATTCTGATTAACAGAAGTCAGACCCTGAATAAGTTGCTTTACCTTATCTGGAAGTTCATTCAGACGTGGCAGGCGACCCTCATTCTTCTGCTTCATCATGGCACGCTCGTTCGAGCTCATAGGACTTTCACCCAGCCATAATGTGAAGAGGGTCATACCCAGTGAGTAGAAGTCGGCGGCATAAGTAATCTCAACCACACCGTCGATCACATCCGTGTACATCTCAGGGGCTGCGTAAATAGGTGTACGAGCCTGAGTTGTACGGAAAGACTTTCCTTCTGTTTCCTGAATAGACGAGATACCAAAGTCACCAAGAACCAACTCCTGTTGTGCCTCATCACGGAAGAAATAGTTGGTGGGCTTTACGTCCTTATGAAGCAAATGATTCTTATGACAGTAAGCCAGAGCTGCAGCTGCCTGAAGGGTTAAACGACGGAAACGGTTAAAATCGCCATTAATTTTCACATCCTTCAAGGTGCCACCTCTCAGATACTCCATCAACTCATAATAGCGATTCTTACCATCTACGTAAGTACGACCATAATCCTGCAAATCAACAATCATCTCAAACTGGAAAGAACGAACCAGTTGGAGCAATTTTTTGTTGATATCGAAATTGGGATAATAAAGCTTCAGGACATACTCTTTACCATTTCTTCTAACAAGATATACTTGAGCTTCACCTGAGTTGTCACTTAGACAAGAAACCTCTTCATAATCCAGTCCCTTCAAGTTAAACGCATTAACTAAAGGTCGGTTCATATCGTTCTGTGAGGCTGCTCTCTCCGGGCGCATTGTACGTTCAAGAGAGTCATCATCAGAAGACCCTCCCATCAATGTGACATCACTATTGGCAGTCGATTTGCCACCCAGCATCACAGTTTTATCATCACCTCCAAGAACAACAGTTTTATCATTGCCTTCCAGGACTACTGTTTTATCGCTATTCCCTAGTACAACGGTCTTGTCGTTGTTCCCTAGCACAACGGTCTTGTCACTATTTCCTAGAACAACAGTCTTATCGTCACCTCCGAGGACAACAGTTTTATCACCATTGTCAGGAACAACGGTCTTATCATCGTTTCCCAAGACAACGGTCTTATCGTCGTTTCTTAGTATTACAGTCTTGTCTTTATCGTCTGCCATTATTTATCGTCCTTTATATCCTGCTTTGAATTATGGCCCAGAATCACCCATTTACCACCCATCTGTGGTTTGGCACAGCCACAAGGACTGGAGTGTAAGGCATTCTTATAATTACATTTCCAAGCCAGACGTACACCTGCAGGTCGCTGAGCCATTGCATAATTTCTCACAGTTGCTGGTGAAGGGTCTTCGGGAATTGCCAATCTATTAAGAAGGTCAGCCAACTGGTCTAATTTGCGATTTTTGTTCTCAGCCAATTCTTCCTTAGTAACGCGCTGCCTCTTTGGGGTTGGTACAACGTCTAATTGCAGGCCTTTATCTTTAGCCAAAAGTTGAAGAACTCGTTTACGTAAGTCTTGAAGTTCCTCATCTCGTTCCTTATCCTGCTCAGTCTCATAAGGCAATTGCATTTGCAACTCATTATACTCCTGAGCAATAGCAATCAGCTCCTTATACTCTGGCATCTGACGAACTCTCTGCAACATCTCACGAGCCTGTTCTGTCAGAGGACGACCACATTGCTTACAGAAAGAGAAATCGTTAAGTGTATGACATGCAGGGCATACTATACCTCCGCGAGGCTGTCCACACTCAGGACAATAAACATCCTGTTCATCAAAACTGGCACCGCAGAACGAGCACACATCCGTTTTGATGTAATGATGACAAGCTTCACAGAAATCTGCATCAGGATCTATCTCACTACCACAGTTCGGGCATACACCAGTACGAAGGAACGTACCACACAAAGCACAATAGGTTGCATCAGGCTCATTTATAGTCCCACATTTAGGACAACGCACGCCATTTGCCTGTTGTGTCTGTTGTATTTCGTTTTCTCGCGATAAAGTACGCTCGCGCTGTAGTTGTTGCTCAGAAATTAAGTTTTTTTCGTCTGCCATTAGTATTTTCTTTAATTTGTTTGCAAAGATATATAATCTTTGGCATTCCTACAAATAAAAACGAAAAAAAATGAAGAATCATTAACACATAACGGATAACATAATAAAACAAAAAGAAAGGGCTCTCGCATAATTTCGAGAGCCCCTTTTCTATGATGATTATGATTTTTCTTTACAGATTCAAGTCCTTTTTAAGTGCTTCAATCTTAGCCTCAGCCTTCTTTGAGCAAGCCTCATAATCAGCTGCGCCAGAGAATGTTGCATCCTTAACCTCAGTGTAGAACTTTATCTTTGGTTCAGTACCTGAAGGACGTACAGAAACCTTGGTACCATCCTCGCAGAACCACTGCAGAACATTGCTCGTATCAGGCATGTCAAGTTTCTCAACAGAACCGTCAGCTTTCTTAGCCTCCAGAGTCTTATAATCTTTCCACAGACAAACCTTTGCACCACCCAGTTCCTTTGGTGGGTTCTCACGGAAGTTAGTCATCATCTGCTTAATCTCGTCAGCACCAGTCTTACCAGGACGAACTACGTTGATAGTCACCTCCTTAGAGAAGCCGTACTCCTTATAGATATTCATCAGCAGGTCGTAAAGGGTCATACCGTTATCGCGTGCCCAAGCTGCAATCTCACAGATCAAGCAGATAGAAGCAGGAGAATCCTTATCACGAACCTTATCAAATGGCAAGAATCCGAATGACTCCTCACCACCGCCAATATACTTCTTCTTACCTTCGTTCACACGGATTTCATTGGCAATCCACTTGAAGCCAGTATAGCAGTCCATCAGCTCAACGCCATTCTTCTTGGCAATCTCGGCAATAACTTCTGTTGTTACGATAGTCTTTACCAGGAATTCATTACCCTTGAGCTGTCCGAGCTTCTTCTTGTTGGCAATGATATACCAGCAGAACATCATGCAGGTCTGGTTACCATTCAGAATCTCCCACTCGCCCTTAGCATTGCGGCAAACGATAGCCAAACGGTCAGCATCGGGGTCAGAAGCAATAACGAGGTCAGCATTCAGCTTAGTACCCAATTTCATACCCAGGGTCATAGCCTCAGCATTCTCAGGGTTAGGAGAAACAACAGTTGGGAAGTTTCCATCAATAACCATCTGTTCGGGCACTACGTGGATATTCTGGAAGCCCCATGAACGCAGAGCCATAGGGATAATCACGCGACCAGTACCATGCATAGGAGAATAAACGATATTGAGGTCTTTCTGGCGCAGGATAACATCCTGATCTACCATAGCCTCCTTAACAGCCTGGATATAGTCCCAGTCCATCTCACCACCGATAGGAATAATCAGGTCCTTATTGCCTTGGAACTTCACGTCCTCAATCTTCACCTTGTTCACCTCGTCAATAATACCCTTATCGTGAGGAGCCAGCACCTGAGCACCATCGTCCCAGTATGCTTTATAGCCATTATACTCGCGAGGGTTGTGAGATGCAGTAACATTCACACCTGCCTGACACTTGAGCTGACGGATAGCGAATGAAATCTCTGGTGTAGGACGCAGACTCTCAAAGAGATATACCTTAATGCCGTTAGCAGAGAAGATATCAGCTACGGTCTCAGCAAACATACGTCCGTTGTTACGACAGTCGTGACCTACAACAACTGCAGGCTGCATATTGGGAAATGCTTTATTAATATAGTTGGCAAAACCCTGTGTAGCCATACCTACAATATATTTGTTCATGCGGTTGGTGCCAGCACCCATGATGCCACGCAGACCACCCGTACCAAACTCCAGATTCTGATAGAACGCGTCGATAAGAGCGCTTTTATCCTCTGAATCAAGCATAGCCTGAACTTCCTTACGGGTCTCCTCATCAAATGCAGGAGAGAGCCATACCTTTGCCTGTGCCTCGCACTGAGCAATGAGTTGAGCGTTGTTTTCCATTTTATGTCTGTTTAAGTTAATAATTCATCTGAGGGGCAAAGTTAATAAACTTTTCCCAAATAACAAAGAAAAAAAGCCATTTTATTTCTCCAATGGCTTTACATAACGCATATTAGCGCGAATCTGGCGTTGACGCTTCTTCATATAACGACTGGGAGCCTTACTACTAAAACGACGAGGATTGGGCAATGTAGCAGCAATAAGGGCACATTGATTAGGAGTAAGGTCTTTGGCATCGCATCCAAAATGTTCCTGTGCCACAGCCTGAACGCCATAAATACCTGGGCCCATCTCAATAGAATTAAGATAAACCTCCATGATGCGTTCCTTAGACCAGAACACTTCTATCAGAACAGTAAAATAGGCTTCCAAACCTTTGCGCACCCACGAACGGCCTGGCCATAGAAAGACATTCTTTGCCGTCTGCTGCGAGATGGTTGAAGCCCCAAGTTTATTCTTTTCAGGATGCTCACGATTACGCTTGGCGGCATACTGGATAGCCTCAAAGTCAAATCCCCAGTGATCAGGGAACTTGGCATCCTCACTAGCCATCACAGCGAGAGGCATTGATGGCGATATCTCGTCAAGCGATACCCACTCATGACTCAGTTTCATCTCGTCCAACTGGAAGAGGCGAATAAACATCATGGGGGTGTAATATACTGGTAAAAACTTCAGCACTACCACAGAAAGAATGGTAGTGCCGAAGAATATTGCTAAGCCCCATTGGGCTATCTTGCGTGCTTTATTAAGCAGTTTTTTCATTCAGATTACTTCAATGTACCAGCCTCAGCAGCCTGGATCATAGCCTGAGAAGCGTACATGTAAATCTCAACGCGACGGTTCTGCTGACGACCAGCAGCGGTGCTGTTATCAGCAACGGGGTTGGTAGAACCCTGACCATCAACGGTGCGAATCTGGCTTGAGCTAACACCCTTACCCAGCAGATAGCTGTTTACAGCCTTAGCACGGTTAACTGACAGAGGATTGTTGATAGCGTCAGAACCAGTATTGTCGGTATGACCATAGATGGCGATATCACAGTCTGCATTGTTCTTCAGCAGAGTAGCGCACTGATCCAGAGCAGCCTTTGAATTAGCATTCAGAGTAGCCTTATTAGTAGCAAACAGGATACCAGAATCGAAGGTCAGCTTCACAGCCTGCAGACCATTAGCATCAGTTACAGTCTCAACCTGAGCGTTCTTCACAGCCTCTGCCTCAGCCTTAACCTTATCCATGTGCTTACCAATCAGAGCACCAGTACCAGCACCAACAGCAGTACCGATAGCAGCACCAACAGCTGTGTTACCAGCTACCTTACCTACGATAGCACCAAGTACTGCACCACCAGCAGCACCAATTGCTGTACCCTTGGCCAGATTGTTACAACCTGCCATCACAATTCCTGCACAGAGAGCCAGGACGATTGTCTTCATTGATTTCATAATAGTAATACTTTTTTTATTAATTAAAAATGTTAAACTAATCTGTTTTCGGCTGCAAAGATAGAAAAAAAACTGAATTCACAATTCACAATTCTCAATTATTTTGTACCTTTGCAGAAAATTTTTAAAATAATTGCATAAATCATGGCAAAAGAATTAAAAGATTTAACAAAAAGAGCTGATAATTACAGCCAGTGGTTTAACGACCTCGTAGTAAAGGCTGACCTCGCAGAACAGTCGGCTGTACGCGGATGTATGGTAATTAAACCCTACGGCTATGCTATTTGGGAAAAGATGCAGCACGAGCTGGATCGTATGTTCAAGGAGACTGGTGCTCAGAACGCTTATTTCCCCCTGCTGATTCCAAAATCATTCTTGTCGAAAGAGGCTGAACACGTAGAAGGTTTCGCAAAGGAGTGTGCCGTTGTGACTCACTATCGTCTGCGCGCAAAGGAAGACAAGACCGGCGTTGAGGTAGATCCCTCAGCAAAACTGGAAGAAGAGCTCATTATCCGTCCTACATCAGAGACTATCATCTGGAATACCTATAAGAACTGGATTCAGTCTTGGCGCGATCTGCCCTTGATGTGCAACCAGTGGTGTAACGTGATGCGCTGGGAGATGCGTACACGTCCTTTCCTCCGTACCTCTGAGTTCCTGTGGCAGGAAGGCCATACGGCTCATGCTACCCGCGAGGAGGCTGAAGAGGAAGCACAGAAGATGCTGAAGGTCTATGCTAAGTTCGCTGAGGAGTGGATGGCTGTGCCCGTAGTACAGGGTGTGAAGAGCGAGACCGAGCGTTTCGCCGGTGCACTGGATACCTATACTATCGAGGCAATGATGCAGGACGGTAAGGCGCTGCAGAGCGGTACCTCTCACTTCCTGGGTCAGAACTTCGCCAAGGCTTTCGATGTTACCTATTTAAATAAGGAAAACAAGCCTGAGTATGTTTGGGCTACTTCATGGGGTGTTTCTACACGCTTGATTGGTGCCCTCATCATGACTCACTCTGACGATAACGGTCTAGTATTGCCTCCACGTCTGGCTCCTATCCAGGTTGTCATCATTCCTATCGCTACCAAGCCCGAGCAGATGGAGCTGGTGAACAAGGAGGTGATGCCTATCATCGAGGAGTTGCGCAAGAAGGGTATTAGCGTGAAGTTCGACGATGCTGACAACAAGCGTCCTGGCTTTAAGTTCGCTGACTACGAACTGAAGGGTGTTCCCGTACGTCTGGTACTGGGTGCACGCGATCTGGAGAACGGCACCATCGAGGTGATGCGCCGCGACACCCTGGAGAAGGAGACTCGTTCTATCGAGGGTATCGCTCAGTATGTAGAGCAGTTGCTCGAGGATATCCAGAAGAACATCTTCGAGAAGGCCAAGAACTATCGCGATGCTCATATCTACGAGTGCGACAACTACGAGGAGTTCAAGGAGCGCATCAAGGACGGCGGCTTCTTCCTCTGCCACTGGGACGGTACTGCCGAGACCGAGGCAAAGATCAAGGAAGAGACTCAGGCTACTATCCGTTGCGTGCCATTCGGCGTTGAGCAGACACCTGGTGTCGATATGGTGAGCGGTAAGCCCTCGAAGGCTCGCGTCATCATTGCCAGAAGCTATTAATTATGGATATCACCAATAGATTTCTGAAATACACGCAGTTTGATACACAATCTGCGGAGGAAAGCACGAGCGTGCCAAGCACCAGTAAGCAGCTGGTGTTTGCACGCTTTCTTTATGAAGAGCTGAAACGCGAAGGACTGGAGGATGTCACACTGGACGACAAAGGCTATATCTACGCTACACTACCTTCAAATACGAATGAGAAAGTGCCAGTGATAGGTTTTATTTCCCACTACGACACCAGCCCTGACTGCTCTGGCGCTGACATCAAGCCTCGCATTGTAAACAACTATAGTGGAAGCGATATTGAGTTATCAGAAGGCATTATTCTTTCGCCCAATAAGTTTCCAGAACTATTGCAACATGTAGGAGAAGACCTTATCGTTACTGATGGTCACACATTACTTGGCGCTGATGATAAAGCCGGCATTGCAGAGATTGTGCAGGCAATGGTTTATCTGAAAGAGCACAAGGAAATAAAGCACGGAAAAATTCGCGTAGCCCTCAATCCTGATGAAGAGATTGGCATGGGGGCTCACTATTTCGACGTAGAAAAGTTCGGTTGTGAATGGGCTTACACGATGGACGGTGGCGATATCGGCGAATTGGAGTTTGAGAACTTCAATGCTGCTTCTGCTAAAGTAACCATCAAAGGCGTGAGTGTACATCCTGGCTATGCTAAGGATAAGATGCTGAATGCATCATTGCTAGCTGCTGAATTCGCAAGTATGATGCCTAGCGATGAACGCCCAGAGACAACAGAGGGTTATCAAGGATTCTACCATCTAACGGGAATGCAAACTCAAACTGAGCAGGCCAAGATGTCGTATATCATCCGTGACCACTCACGCGAGAAATTTGAGGCCCGAAAGCGTTTCATATATGACGTCGTAAGACAGATGAATGAAAAATATGGCGAAGGGACTGTGAGTGTAGAGGTCACTGACCAATACTATAACATGAAAGAGAAGATAGACCCACAGATGCACGTCATTGATTTGGTGTTAAAGGCTATGCAGGAAGTGGGTATTGCTCCGAAAGTAAAGCCCATTCGTGGTGGTACTGATGGCGCCCAACTATCATTCAAGGGTCTCCCCTGCCCCAACATCTTTGCCGGCGGCCTCAACTTCCATGGCCCCTATGAGTTTGTACCCATACAGTCAATGGAAAAGGCTATGCAGGTTATCGTGAAGATTTGCGAACTAACATCCGAATACAACCACTAATAAATGGCTGAACTACCTGCCCTAATACAAGACCTGGCCCTGATACTTATCGTAGCAGGCATTGTAACGTTATTATTCAAGAAACTAAAACAACCGCTGGTTCTCGGATATATCGTTGCCGGCTTTCTTGTATCTCCACACATGCCATATACAACTTCCGTTGTTGACATGTCTAACATTCATCTTTGGGCAGATATCGGTGTCATGTTCTTGCTGTTTTCATTAGGCTTGGACTTCTCATTCAAGAAGATTCTTAAGATGGGAGCCTCGCCTATCATATCCGTCATTAGCATTATCTTCACAATGGTACTGCTAGGTATCATTGTGGGGCATTCCTTCGGCTGGTCACGCATGGACTGCATTTTCCTAGGCGGTATGCTGGCCATGAGCTCCACCACTATTATATATAAGGCTTTTGATGATTTAGGCCTACGCCAACAGCAGTTTGCAGGACTGGTGATGAGCGTGCTGATACTGGAGGATATTCTGGCTATCGTGATGATGGTGATGCTAAGTGCCATTGCCAGCGGCAGCAACCCAGATGGCGGACAGATGCTAGGCTCTGTCATAAAAATCGGCTTCTTCCTGGTGCTATGGCTGGTGGTAGGTATATTTGCTATTCCACTATTTCTCAAACGTGTACGTAAGCTTATCAACAGTGAGGTACTGCTTATCGTATCGTTAGGACTATGCTGCGCTATGGCAGTATTCTCTACAAAGGTAGGTTTTTCTTCAGCCTTCGGAGCCTTTATCATGGGTAGCATCCTAGCTGAAACAATAGAAGCTGAGCGAATAGAGAAATTGGTAGAACCTGTAAAGAATCTATTTGGAGCCATTTTCTTCGTGTCAGTAGGTATGCTGGTAGATCCACAGATACTCGTTGACTACGCACTCCCCATCTTTGTGCTAATGATGACGATTATCATAGGTCAAGCAACCTTTGGTTCTATTTCATTCATGCTGGGCGGTGAGTCATTAAAGTCAGCTATGCGATGTGGATTCTCTATGGCACAGATTGGTGAGTTCTCGTTTATTATCGCATCACTGGGACTCTCATTAGGAGTGATTGGTGATTTCTTATATCCGGTGGTGGTAGCCGTATCCGTCATAACGACATTCCTCACACCTTACATGATACGGCTTGCCACACCGGCTTATAATGCGCTTGAGCCCCATTTGCCATCGAGAATTATCAAGATGATGAACCACCTATCTATGAGCCATCCAAACACGACCGAGAAGAGCAAATGGAAGCGTCTGCTCATGCAGATGGGTGTCAACACCGTGATTTACTCTATCCTCTCAACGGCAGTAGTAGTTCTGATGCTCACTTTCTTCCATCCGTTCGTAGTTCACCTTACTCACGACAGATGGTACGGACATGCTATCACGGGCTTCACGACGATCATCATCATCGCACCATTCCTACGGGCTATGGTGATGAAGAAAAATCACAGCGAAGAGTTTAAGGCACTCTGGAAAGAGAGCAACCGTAATCGTCTGCCACTGATTTTCACGATTTTGTTCCGTATGCTGATAGCAGTGAACTTCGTATTCTACGTGATTCGCTATTTGACTAATTTTGGCCCTGCCATCATGATTACTATCGGCTGTATTGCCGTTATACTCATCATCCTGTCAAGGAGCATCAAGCGACGCAGTATCCTACTGGAACGCCTTTTCATCAACAACCTGCGTTCGCGTGATATTGAGGCTCAGGTACACGGAAAGAAGAAGCCACTCTACGAAGGGAAATTACTAGATAGAGATATCCATATAGCAGACTTTGACGTGCCTTTTAACTCCATGTGGATGGGAAGCACGTTGAAGCAACTGAACTTAGGACGCAAGTATGGTGTACACGTTAGTAGCATTATGCGTGGAGGAATGCGAATAAATATCCCTGACGGTGATTATATTATTTTCCCTGGCGACAAATTACAAGCTATCGGTAGTGACGAACAGCTAACAAAATTCCGTAATGCACTGGAGACAGAAGTGCTGGGTGAAGACCTGGAACTCGAGAAACGCGAAATGCTGCTGCGTCAGTTTATCATTGACAAGAGCTGTCCTTTTGTTGGCAAAACACTGGAAGAAAGCGGCATACGCAGTCGTTACAGTTGCATGGTAGTCGGTATGGAAGAAGGTAAGGAGAATCTTTCATCCGTAGGTCCCAAGCACCGCTTTGAAGAGGGAGACATCATCTGGATTGTTGGTGAAAAGGAAGCCCTAGACAAACTGATGCTTGCCAGCAATTAATACAAGATTAATAGGATTAACCCTACGGATTAATACCACTGTACAGAATTACTATAACCGCTACGCTTATCGTATTTCAAAGCATCAGTAAGCGTAGAAGCATTACAACGGAAAGAGAAGTTATAACTGGTATAAGGCGACAGCACTACCGAGCATGACATATTAAAGCAATGGAGGTCGCGCGACAGTGAAGCTGTAGTCATGGAAATCTTCTTATTCTCGAAGTCATAACCAGATGAGAACGATATGTTCCATCCATCACTAAGACGGATATTTCCACTCATATTAAGATTCTGAGTGAATTTATACGGATAGCGCATCGTGTTGTAATTAAACTTCTTCACATCCGTATTCTCACGCATGGTAATACCATAGCCGAAGCTAACAGACCAAGGCAGTGAGAAAGGCATATAACCATCTTCATCGGTCTCAGCCAAACCTGCATTCTCTTTCCTTGCACCATGCTTGGCTTTCTCCATATCTGGATCGATATTGGTCTCTATCTCATTCTCATCCTCTTGAGATTCATTGGCACGATTATTCTTACCCTTACCCTTTGTATCACGCTCACCCCTCAACCATTTGAAAAGATTAGAAATCTTATCATTTGAAATCGTGTACGAAAGGTTCTGCGACATTCCCTGAAAACGTCCTATCTTTCCCTTCTCCCAGTAGGTGGTATGCTCACTGATGTATGGGCGAGCACCTACAGAGTCAGCCTCATAGACATAGCTGGCAAAGACGGCATTCAAGTTCAGCGTGTAGTTCTTTGTCAGTTTCAGTCGGATACGAGTAGAAAGATCACTCCAAGGACGAACCGATGCAGCCATGTTATATGACATAGAAGCGCCAAACTCATCAATCAGACTAATTTTCTTCACTGAGTCGTTAGCCGTACGAAGTTTCATCTCTACGTTGTTCGACATATCAAACGAGATACTTCCCGTCTTTCCCTTGCCAGGCACACCATAGAGTGAACCCTGATAAGGAGAATATTCCACCATTGTTACATTACCCTCGCTATCAGTCTTCTGATACGTCTCGTAATAACCATAGCGAGATGCGCTGAAGTCTGGTGCATAGTTCAAACTAACCTGAGGTGTGAAGACGTGACGAATTGTTTGTATCTTGCCACCAAGGAATTTACGTGGAGGAGTCAAGAAGCCATACAACTTAGTTGATGCCGCCAGCGACATATTCCAGTTATACACATTATAGAAACCATAAACAGTATCACGCAATTCCTTGGTACCATCCCACGAACGCAAAACCTTATTCGAATAGGTACGGTCGGTGAAATTGAATGAAGCCGTCAGGTTAATATAATTAAGCACGGTGAAACTAGCACTAACAGGAATAGAGTGCTGCATACCGTTACGCCAGTCTTTTATCAGGTCAGAGTGCATCAGCTTATCTTCCTTTGTAGAGATAGAATTACTGAAATGACCTGTATATGACATTGCAATCTTCTCATACCAACGCTGCTTTCCTGCCATCTGCTTACGCTTAAAGGGATAGAATCGCGAGATAGAGATATTCAGGTCAGGCATTGTCATTGCAATGGTAGAGTCGCGCATGTTCTGATTCAGGTTCATCGTGGTGCTCAGACTCATACCGATGCTTGAGAACGATGTGCTATAACTGACAGACGACGTACGGGTTGACTGTGTCATCGTCTGCGGATTATACATTGAAGTCAGGTTATTGCGCTCATAACTACTAGTAGCAAAGTTCACTGAAGCCGACAGGTTGGAATAAGGATTTGCCTTGGCATCCTGGCGATGGCTCCACTGAATCTTGAAACTGGTAGTCTTAGAATAGTCAGGCAAGTTCTTCTCGCCTGTTACAGAGTTCTGATAGCTGGCAAAGAACGAACCGCTATAGCGGTAACGCTTACGGTAGTTTGAAGCTGCACTGACACCCCAAGAACCTTTGGTATAGATCTCACCCAACAGTTTCAAGTCCATTTTGTCACTGATAGCGAAATAATAACCGCCATCACGCAGATAGAAACCACGCTCAGTCTCATCACCATAGGTAGGCATAATGAAACCGCTGGAATAGCTCTTCGTGAACGGGAAGAAACCGTATGGGATAGCCAACGGCAGAGGCACATCACATACGACGAGATATGCAGGACCGAAGACTACATCCTTGCCTGGACGTACCTTTGCTCGCGATAGTGCCAGATAGAAGTCTGGATGTGGTTCGTCACAAGTAGTATAGCGTCCATGTTGCAGATAGAGCTCACCATTTGCTCCGCGTTTCGAAAGCTGACTGGTCAGGAATCCCTCCTGCTGTTCTGTATATACTTGCTGAATAAAGCCCTTCTTTGTCTTGAAGTTAAAGGCCATCGTATCACTCTGATACGTGTCGCTACCCATCTGGAACACGGGGTTACCAAAGAGTTTTCCTGATACAGTGTCACGTGCGCCAGTGGCATGAACCAGTGAAGAGTCAAGGCTCAGATAGATGCGCTCACTCTGCAAGTCCATATTCTGATATTTCACGTGTGAATCGCCATAGAGGAAAGCCATACCGTTGCCTGCAACATAAAGCAAAGAGTCATTAGCCGAGAATTCTACAGGCGAATCAATACCATGCTTCTTCGTACGGTTGATACTATCGAGTGCCAAAGAGTCATCAACGGCCTTGTTATGCAGATAGATAGCCAACTGCAAAGAGTCCATCACCGTAGTATCACGCTTCAAAGCTGCTGCTGCCTGACGTGCTCCGTGAGAGATAATCGTATCTGTAATATCTGCTCCTAACGGAATAGAATCAAATGATTTGGAATCGAACGGTATAGAATCAAATGGAACGGAATCGGTCACAACCACCGAATCACCACTCAGTTTCCATGTGTCATCCTGATATGGTGTAGAAGGTATTCCCGCCAGCATACAAAGGAAGACGGAAAGCATCAAAAATATGACCGATTTGCGTTTCACGGGTGCAAAGGTACGAAAAAGTTAAGAGTTAAGAGTTAAGTGTTAAGAGTTTTTTGCCGCATTGGCTATTATTTTAACGCTTTATTCGAACATTTTTGCCCATCCCAGGAACTTCTCTACACCTTCCTGACCAAACTTCTCAAGGCTTCGTGCTGTTTCTTCAACCGTCAGTACGCGGTCAGGACGTGATTTCGAGTAAAACTTATCTGCATAGCATATCAACTGTTCCTCTATGGTTTCTGGCACGAAATCCTCTTCTGGTAAAGGTAACTGTTGACGAGTAATCTGCTCTCTGGTCAGTCCTGTGCCGGTATGGCGTTCACAAACACGAGCATGCCGCATAAAACCCTCTTTTCTCAGCAACTGACCGCCTATCAGTCCATGACGGATATATGGCTCCTCTCCCTCACAAAAGATACTGGGAGCGTGACACCATCTGATGCCGATATCATGCAGCATTGCTGCCTCTTCTACGAAACTACAATCAAGCCCTAGTTCCGGATGATTCTTACACACCAGCAGACAGCGATCAGCCACCTGTCGTGAATGCTTCACGAGCAGCGCTTTCAAATCATCATCCTCAGGATAATATTTATCTATAAGTATCTGATAATCCATAGTATCAATCCTCGTCACGATAGGCATCCACACCTATCGTTTCCTGACTGCCAATGGTCAATTGGCGTAAATCGTAATACGACCCGTTGTAAATATTGAAGTCCACATGGCCTTTGATGCCTGGCAGCGTACCAGCATCCGTGTGTTGCCAGAACTTCCATTGTCCCTGATACTCCACGCTGTCCACGTAATAGTGGGCAATCCAGTAGGGATATTGGTCGAATACCGAATCGTCAAGATTCTCCATCTTAAATTTATAATAGGTATAAAGGATGGGCTTTACACCATAATGTTTCTCTACTATCTGCAGCCATTCCAACACACTACGTTTAAAATCTTCTTTACTCTGTCTCTCAGGTTTCTGCTCCACGTCAAGGACTGGAGGCAAATCACCCTTTTCCAGATCTACCGTTTGTATAAAGAAGCGAGCTTGCTCTGCAGCAGAGGAATGCTTACTAAAATAGTGATAGGCTCCACGCGTAAAACCAAACTCACGTGCCTGGAAGAAATTCTCCTCAAAGTTCTCGTCAATCTTTGTGGAACCCTCAGTAGCCTTGATCATCACAAAACGGATAGGACAGTCATCTATGGTACCTTGGTTACGCAGTACCTCCCAGTCTATATCACCCTGATAATGACTCACGTCGATACCGTGAATATCATAGCCTTCCGGATAGTTTACCTCACCATATAATGCCCGCCAGCGGAAACTATAGGGCGAAACCAGCAGATAATAGAAGAAAACGATATAGACAGATACAATAGACAAGCCCCCAATCCACCAAGCCCAACGGGGAATACGTCGAAGCAAACGCAGAAAGAAACCGGGCTTCTTTCTACGAATAGGCGAAGTCAGACGTGAGCGTTTCCCGCCCGTCTGACTTCGCTTTATTGTATGATTGGATTGCTTACCAGGCATTACTTGCTCTGCTCAAGAGCCAATGTCTTAGTAGGCTGGTCGCAAACCTCTGTGGGTCCCCAGTACTGGATAGGACCGGGATAGATGTATGAGGTCTCACGAGCCCAACGGTCACGCTGTGCAGCGAAGGTCTTGAAGGGTTTGCCGTCCAGCTCAACGAGAGCCTTACGGATCACGGGCTTCATCTCACCAGCACGCTTCTCCATGTTCATCATCATTGTGATGGGCACACCACCTGCCTTCCATTCGTCAGCAGGAGCAGTTGTGTTCTTTACGATGGCCATGTAACCAGTCTTGCCGGCAGCAATCAGCTGAGCAGCGCTGGTACCCAGAGCATAGCAGTAGTCTGCATCAAAGTTAGAAGGAGCAGCGCAACGACCCTCGTAACCGAAGAAGTGGTGCTGAGTGCCGAACTTGCCAACATACTTGCCTTCCTTCTTCATCTGATCGAGCTTCTTGCCTACCATCTCTGACAGCAGCTTCTCGGTCTCGATGAGTGATACCTGTACGTTTCCGTGAGGGTCACGGTCAAGAGCCAACTGACGAGCTACGCCCTCAGGCAGGCTGTTGAATACAGCAAGGTTCTCAGCAGAGAGGTGACTCTTAGCAAAGTCCACCTGCTCGTCACGGCTGATGTTCTTTGCCTCGGGCAAAGCCAGCACGTCGTTCAGCTGAGCAATCAGCTTCTTGATAGCAGGGATGAACTCGATAACACCCTCGGGGATGATAACAGTACCGAAGTTATTGCCATCAGCAGCACGTGCAGCTACAGCGTTAGCGATGTACTCTACGATATCATCGAGGCTCATAGCCTTCTCCTCAATCTCCTCAGAGATCAGACAGATGTTAGGCTGAGTCTGCAGAGCGCACTCCAGAGCGATGTGAGAAGCTGAGCGACCCATCACCTTGATGAAGTGCCAGTACTTACGTGCTGAGTTACAGTCGCGCTCAATGTTACCAATCAGCTCTGAGTAGGTCTTACAAGCGGTATCGAAACCGAATGAAGTCTCAATCTGATCGTTCTTCAGGTCACCGTCAATGGTCTTAGGACAACCGATTACCTGTACGCCATAGTTCTTAGCAGCATAGTATTCTGCCAGCACACAAGCGTTGGTGTTAGAGTCGTCACCACCGATAATCACGATAGCCTTGATGCCCAGCTCGCGGATAATCTCAAGACCCTTCTCGAACTGCTCTACCTTCTCCAGCTTGGTACGACCAGAACCGATCATATCGAAACCACCCGTGTTGCGATACTCGTCAACAACCTCCTTGGTCAGTTCCATGTAGTTATGGTCAACCAAACCACCAGGGCCAAGGATGAAGCCATAAAGACGGTTGGCAGGATTCAGACGCTTCACTGCATCAAAGAGACCAGTAATTACGTTGTGACCGCCAGGAGCCTGACCACCGCTGAGGATGATACCAACATTCATGGGCTCATAGCTTTTCTCTTCACCGGGTACGAACTCTACGAGAGGCATACCATAGGTATTGGGGAAGAGGGCCTTGATTTCTTCCTGATTGTCAACACTCTGTGTGGGAGCACCTTCCTGTACCTTCACTGCGCCTTTAAGGCCGCGGGGCAGTTTTGGCTGATAGGCTGCTCTTGCAATTTGCAATGCACTTTTTTCCATACTGTTTTAGTACAATTTTATAATTAACAATAACGTTTCCAATTTTGGATGCAAAGGTACAAAGAAAAACTGAAACCTCCAAATTTAAGAATAGAAAACATAAATGATGTTTTAATCCACTTTTTATTTGTTTATTTCATTTTTTTATGTACCTTTGCAAACGATAATCACAATCTACTATAACGATGAATTATAGATCATTACGCATACTATTCTATTTTCTTTTGACAGCCCTCCCCATCTGTGCGCAGTATGTACAGAAAACCGACCTGCCTATCATCTACATTGAAACCTTCGATGGTAACGGTATTTACAGTAAGGACGTTTATGAATACTGCAGATTGCACTATGTGGACGAAGTGGGCACTGTGACTTCCTATGACTCGGTGTCTATTCGCGGTCGAGGCAACTCCACATGGAACTTGTCAAAGAAGCCTTATAAGCTCAAGTTCCTCAATAAGGAAAAATTCCTGGGTAAGGGCTATGCGAAGGCAAAAAAATGGACATTGCTGGCCAATGCTGGCGACAAGACCATGATACGTAATGCCGTCACTTCCGCTCTTGGTGAATTCACTTCACTGAAGTTCAACCCTGCCTACAAATTCGTGGACATGGTTCTCAATAATGAATATATAGGTACTTATCAGATTAGCGATCAGGTAGATGTGCGCCCTCACCGCGTCAACATTACTGAACAACCCTACCCCATCAGTGATACCACCGATATCACGGGCGGCTACTTGTTGGAGGTTGACGGATTCAAGGATGGCAACTATTTCATCAGTAATAACAAAGCACCTATTACCATTCATTATCCTGAACAGGATGAAATAGACAGTAAACAGACTGCCTATATCAGAAACTATATCAATAACACGTTTGAACCGTCGCTTTTCTCAGAGGATTTTACCGATGCAGAGACTGGCTACAGGGCTTTCGTTGATACCACATCACTCATCGACTGGTATCTCTGTACTGAAATCAGTGCTAATATTGATGGATTCTGGAGTACCTATTGCTATAAGGAGCAAGGTGACCTGCGCCTCTTCTGGGGACCACTTTGGGACTATGACATTGCCTACAACAACGACCATCGTGTACAGAATGATATGCGCCTTCAAAGCAGCGTCAATTCCCTGATGGCTGATATTGCCTACAGCGGTTCAAAAGTATGGGTGACCCGTATGTGGGAAGACCCTTGGTTTCAGAAGACTGTCTATACGCGCTATAAGGAATTATTGGATAGCGGACTGGTAAACTATATGCAATTACAGGTTGACAGTTTAAGTGATTTACTCAGTCAGTCGCAGCAACTGAACTATGTAAAATGGGGTATCAACCGCAAGATGTATCACGAGGTGGTTCTGTACTCGTCTTACGACCAGTATATATCTGACCTTAAGAACTTTATAACAGAACACTGCGAGTATTTGTTAAACACCTTTGCAAGCAAGAAACCAGCAGAACCAACGCCTCCCTTTGAACCAGAGGATTTCTATTATCGCATCGTGAATGCCAAGACCCGCAAGGTGATGGATGTGGACAATAATAACGTCATACAATACACCAACACGGCGAGTCGTGAGAGTCAGGATTGGTGGATTCGTAAGAGTGGCGATCACTATGTGCTTGTCAACCGTGAAACGGGACTGGCACTTAATGACCCTACCGTTGGCAATACGACAGCCACAACGAATGTAGGTACCCAATTGAATGTAACCGAGTTAAACGAGCTCAGTCAGGCACAGCAATGGGACTTCATACCTCAAGGTACTGAGGGCTATTATAACCTGCTCAACGTACAAACACAGCATATTGCCAACCTCAACGGTGGCAACAGCAATGACTATACCCAGATCCTGAGCTACACGAACGATGCCAAAAACGGCACAAGTACTAACCGCATGTGGATTTTGGAGCCCAGCAGTGCCCTACCCGCCGAGATTACTGGCGTAGAGTATTTTACGGAACCTGAAGAATATGCATTAGCTTATAATCAGCAAACAAGAACACTGCATTTCGGCTCAGAAACACCTGCTGAACTCAAATTCCCCGTTCGTGTCTATAACGCATCTGGCCGACTGATGGGCACCTTCCTTGCTAATGAACAATTCTCTATGGCAGCCTATCCTCAGGGCATCTATATTGCCACATGGAACGTCAGCGGTAAGACGCGTAGCGTCAAATTCCAGAGGTAAAAGTACTCTCGTTCGGAAAAACCCAAATATATTTGGTTTTTCGCTCACTTATTCGTACCTTTGCACCCGCTTAGAAAATAAAGACGAAAAATACGAGATGATTACAGTAACGAATCTGGCGATTCAATTTGGAAAAAAGGTTCTCTATAAGGATGTGAACCTGAAGTTTACTAGTGGAAACATTTATGGTATCATCGGCGCTAACGGTGCCGGTAAATCTACTCTGCTCCGTGCTATCAGCGGAGAACTGGAACCCAACAAAGGAACAGTGGAAATGCTGCCAGGCGAGCGTATGAGCGTGCTGGAACAGGACCACTTCAAATACGATGAATTTTCAGTAATGAACACAGTACTGATGGGACATCAGCCTCTGTGGCAGAATATGAAGGAGCGCGAGGCCCTCTATGCTAAGCCTGAGATGACTGAGGAGGATGGCGTACGTGCTGCCGAACTGGAGATGGCTTTCGCCGAGATGAACGGTTGGGAAGCTGAGAGCGAGGCTGCACAGCTGCTGCAGAACCTAGGCATCAAAGAAGATGTGCACTACAGTCAGATGTCTGACATCTCAAACAACGAGAAGGTGCGCGTTATGCTGGCCAAAGCTCTCTTCGGACATCCCGATAACCTGCTCCTCGACGAGCCGACCAATGACCTTGACCTCGACACCGTACAGTGGTTGGAGGAATACCTCAGCGGACTGGAGCAATGCGTGCTCGTGGTATCTCACGACCGTCACTTCCTCGATGCCGTATCAACTCAGACCGTTGATATTGACTTCGGTAAGGTAACCCTCTTCTCTGGTAACTACTCTTTCTGGTACGAGTCATCACAGTTGGCTCTGCGTCAGGCTCAGAACCAGAAGATGAAGGCCGAGGAAAAGAAGAAGCAGTTGGAGGAATTCATCCGTCGCTTCTCAGCTAACGTAGCCAAGTCAAAGCAGACAACCTCTCGTAAGAAGATGCTGGAGAAGCTGAACGTAGAGGAAATCACTCCTTCTACACGTAAATATCCAGGTATCATCTTCCAGATGGAGCGTGAGCCAGGACAGCAGATCCTTGAGGTAGAAGGCTTGAAGGCTGTCGATGCTGACGGAACCGTGCTCTTCGACAACGTAAACTTCACTATTGAGAAGGGACAGAAGACAGTATTCCTTTCTCATAACCCCAAGGCTATGACAGCCCTCTTCGAGATTATCAACGGCAACCGCGAGGCACAGGCTGGTACCTACAAGTGGGGTGTCACTATCACCACCGCCTACCTGCCACTTGATAACACCAATTTCTTCCAGAGCGAGATGAACCTCGTTGACTGGCTCTCACAGTGGGGTCCCGGTAATGAAGTAACGATGAAGTCATTCCTGGGTCGTATGTTGTTCAAGGAAGAGGATGTGTTGAAGCATGTAAATGTACTCTCAGGAGGTGAGAAGATGCGTTGTATGATTGCACGTATGCAGTTGAAGAATGCCAACTGTCTGATTCTCGACACGCCTACCAACCACCTCGATCTGGAGTCTATTCAGGCTTTCAACAACAACCTGATTCAGTTCAAGGGCAACATCCTCTTTGCTTCTCACGACCATGAGTTCATCAACACCGTGGCCGACCGCATCATTGAGCTGACACCTAAGGGCACTATCGACAAGCTCATGAGCTATGATGACTACATCTACGATGAAGCCATCAAGGAACAGAAAGCTAAGATGTACGAATAAAATAAACAAGGGCTCCCGATTATCTCGAGAGCCCTTGATTCTTTCTTGTGAGTTTTCTCACCCCATCTTTACCAGCGGCGCGACTCAGCCTCACTTGGATCCTTCGTCTCGTCATTCACCTCAATAAAACCACCCTTTACGGTAAAACTTAAACTATCTGCTACAGATGGTTCATCGAGTGATGTAAGCGTGATGGTTACGTCGCCATTATTTAGCAACGTAAGCAACCCTTCCTCATTTATAACTGCCACCGTAGAATCGCTCGTTGACCATGCAACATCAGTATTTGTAGTATAGCTGGGCGTATAGACAGGTTTCAGCAAGAAGGAGTTTCCAGCCACTTTCTCTATCTCTTCAAACACCCTGCCATCGACCATGCTGATAGCCAATGCTGTGGGATGTGTAATTACACGTATAGACGTATAGGTTGTGCGATAGGTGATATCGGGTGCCTTGTACTCCATAGCAAAATAATAATCCCTATTGCCATAGAAATAGCCATTAGGCGTGGCCGTTACCGTCAGTAGTCCCGTCTCTGCATCACCCTTCACCGCTGTCACGTTGAGCGCGGCCGGTATACTGTCCTGAAGACCGGCTGCCTGCAACATCTCACCAAAGAACGCTAATCGTTCCGGATAACGGGCAATACTGTCGGCCTGCGCCTTGGGTTCTACCTGGAATACGATATCAACAGGCGTTGTCCTGTCCACCACAATCTGATCACCCAGATGTGCTGGCTTATAAACGATGGACTTCAGCTGACGCTCTACCGCTGTCGTACGGTCCAACAGTGAGTCCACCCGTTTCTCCAGCTGGTTAATCTCATCATGGTAATCCTCATTACACGAGGTAAAGGTAGTAGTAAACGGCAAAACTGCCAGTACTGCTATGATGATATTCTGTTTCTTCATTGTTGCTATATTTGAGTTCCACATTATCTATAATTATCTGATTTCCACTTTCCTTGCCTCTCCATCTGCGTTACGCATGATATAGAGTCCCTTACCCACTGGCTTTGAAATACGCTTACCGCTCATATCAAACCACTGTGTCTGGCTATCACCCATCAACTGTTCTACAGCCTCAACGCCAGTAGTCTCGTTCACAACGATAGTCAGTTTGCGTGCTCTCTCATACTCAGGCAT
>Ga0265298_10002141_pt1 | contig 28068 bp, 21 predicted proteins | sample AusTroGonzalo_MG_3_FD_193486 | JGI IMG/M metagenome (GOLD analysis project Ga0265298, IMG submission 193486) | Bovine rumen microbial communities from tropical cattle in Woodstock, Queensland, Australia - Gonzalo_01 | ecosystem: Host-associated > Mammals > Digestive system > Stomach > Rumen ...
TCATCAACACCATTCCAAGCATTATTTCCTCCACGTGGAAGGCAACCTCAAGGGACGTGACATCGCCGTTTACAAATGGATGAACCGCATCGGAGGCCATCGCTTGGTGACTATCGGGAAATCGGAGCTGTGCTACATCGACATGGAATGGGATCAAAGTGATGACATCGACGGCGTGCAGGCTGAAGTGTATGTTGAGAACGATATCCCATATTACAAGATGCTGAAAACCAATCAGGTGAATAGGCTTTCACACGGTACCTCATTCCAAATCGGAACTACCACTTTCACTTATCTCGAAAAAGACCGTATCTGATGGGCAACGATGGAATCAAAGCGGAAACCTGGTTAACAGTGCATTATCCTTTTCAGAAGGAATGGATTGTGCGCCAAAAGGGCATCTTTTCCAGAAACTACGCCGAAGATCTCCGCTCGTGTCACCCTGATGAACCTTCCGTAGAACTCTCACGTGACGGCATGTATGAGATTCTTCCCAATGCACTCTTCTTCACGGGAAGGGAACTTTTGGGAAAGGATGACAGCGATTTCGGATGGACCGAGAGGATTTTGAAGCAGCGCCTCGACCGCATCAAGACGGTGATGCTACCGTTCGACTCATCCTTCTTTAACCACTCGCTTGAGCTGGAGAAGACGGTCAATGAGACCCTGACAGATAAAACCAGCATCGTATTGGAGACGTTCTTTGGATATGATATTTCCAAAGATTCGAATCCATACATCCGTAAGATGGCGCCCTTGGTGGCTCAAGCCGCCCGCCTCAGGGGCGACTATGGCACTTTGTGCAAGGCCATCAGTTGTATCCTGGGCTATAAGACGAACTATAAAAGGCTGCGCAACCGTGTGCGTTTCATCGTCAACAGGCCTGACCTCGAACGCACGGCTTTCCTGGACTACTTGCAAGAGTTAGAACCGTTCTTCCGCTTTGTGGAGGAGTGGTTCGTCCCTTTCGAGCTGCAATGTGAATTCAAGGTGAGGGATTACCAACGCGACGACCGCTTCGAAGGCTCCAACAAGCTTCTGCTCGACTATAATGCCACACTCGGCAACAAACCGCATAAAACATTGAACAAACAATGAACAAAGATATCAGAATCAACTGGAATGTAGGGATGGAACTCACTCCCGAGGCATTCATCCATTTGGAGAACCAATTGGCCGAATACAGGCTGTTGTTGCGTAAAGTACAGGCATCCAAGCAGTTTGGAAGAATTCCCGATACGGCTTTCAAGGCGCAGGTGTCGCTCGTCGGCGACACCCTTAGTCTGGCGGGGATAGAATGCCATGCCTTGTTGCAACATGGGCAGTTGGTCCATCTCAAGAGGGAAGACGGCATGACGATGAAGATACAATGCTCGTCAGATCGATGCTATCTTGCCGTCTGGCCTGCGGACAAGGAACGCCGATATGAACGCGACGACGTTCCCTTCATTGAGAACGAATACCAATTCGGATTCCTTGCCTTGGAAGAACTCCCTGGAACCATGCCTTTGGCCAAACTGGTGCGAGAGGACAGCACGTGGAAGCAACAAGAAGATTATGTCATTCCTGTCATGACCACGGACGACTCACCAATCCTTACGGAGACAATGGAGGCCATCTGTCGTTTGGCCACACAAATCACTGAGCACGAGAAGTTCGAGTATTTCCGTAATCGCGATATGATGAAGCTGTTGGTGGAAGAGATGGGCAGCCTCGAAGGCAACCAGCATCCCAAGGACTTTGTGGTGCTTTGTCGCAGGCTTGCCCGACTACTTTCCTATGCGATTTCTGAAGTGCCACTCGTTTTGGTGGACTACAACCCATACGACATCCAACTCTTCCTCAACAGTGTTTGCGGTTTTCTCATCAAAGTGTTCGAAATCCTTCCCACACTTGAGTTTGGCGAAATCCAACCTGTTCAAAATGAGCAGGAGGAAGTTGATGAAGTTGTCGATGAATGTCCCATCCTTTAATTGAAAAGCCATGTACGTCCGACGCCCGCTCATCATGAAGTATCCAGTGACCCTCCCCGAAAAGGACGGCATGAAGACTTCCATCGACGCGTTCCTCGACTTGTTGCTCACCTCCAACAAAGACTCCTTCAGAGCCGACGATGACTTTGGGTTCTCGTTGGAGGACTACCGTTTCGAGATTTACAACCCTGATATCGGTTTGTTCCATGGTAAGGGCAATACGGGCAAAAAAGACCTCATTGATTCCATTGAAGACCCCATGTACAAATATTCGATTACGGGTTCAAGTATCAATACGGGCAATTTCGCCAACGATTTGAGGGAAACCATCGTCAAGTATGAGCAGAGGCTTAAGAATGTTGAAGTAAACATGGGTTTTCTATCGAATGGCAGCATCTTGTTGGTTTCGGTCAACGGCATCATCAACGATGGCTACGATACTCCCTATACGTTTTTCAGAAAAATCAGAATTTGGTAACGATCATGAATTACGACAACGAAATCATACAAAACAGGGTCGCAGAGTTGAGCAACAAGGTACTCTCACTTTGGGCTACAGAAGGAAAATGGGAGAGGGGCAATCCCAACTCACCGCTTTATGGGATGGAGAGTGACCCCTTGGTGAATATGTTGATCACAGCTTTGGCGTACCAAGAGCTGCAAATTGAGGCCGACATCAATCGTTTCCGAAGCGGCATGGTGGACGAACTCGAAGAGGCGATGTTACCCTATCATCTGACCAAGGCCGCTCCTTCCATCGTCATGATGAGTACAGCCAAAGCCAAAGGTAACATGGCGCATTGCACCGTGGGCGATGAGACGAGATTCACCTTGAGGAAAGACACTTTCCGCGAACGAACCACCTTCAATTTCTGCCCTCTGTTTGAATCCAACATCATTGGCGCTACCGTCACGGGACTCAGTCAGATGCCCGATGGGAAATGGAAACTGACCCTTGCCGTGGAAGACGAGAAGGCCGAACTTGGAGGCGTGGGTTTCTTTTTCAGGGACATGACGTTCGACAACCTTGTCATGTGTTATGGCGACAAGGAAATCAACCTGATTAAACCTTGGGAATATGACCGCTTCCCGATGAATCCCGACTTCTCGTTCTGGAATATGTTCTACAACAAGTCGTTGCTGTTTGGGACGAACGCGCAATGGCTCGACCTTTGGGCCGAGCTGCAGGTGCAGTATTATATGGTTGAGCCCTATGATTCCATTGTTTTGCCCCAAGGAACGGTGGAGTTGACCCTTGATTTCGTGGGTTTGAAAACCACGAACACAGAAGCCAGTAACGTGTGCATCAACAGTTTCCCGGCGGTGAACGTGAACAAGCGGAGCTTTGCGCTGACACCTTCGGAGCCTATTGTGAAGATTGCAGACGACAATGATTACTTCATGAATTTGGTTGGGTTGCCCGACACCGTCAATGAAGCCGAAAAGTTTATTCTTCGTCGCTATGGTTGTGAGCGCTTTGGGTTTTCCGAATTGCTTCGTTTGGCGGATACCCTCCAAAAAAGGAGCAATACCGACTTCTATGCCTACCAAGAAATCAGCTCGCTGAAAGATGATGAGAAGATGCGCAAACTAAAGGTGCTGCTCAAAGACATCATTAGTGCAATCAACAGCGAAAAGACACCTAAAACTGGAGTGTATGCCTTGCTGAAAGCTGATGCCAACATTGATGTTTCCATCCCTCTGAAGGCGCTATATACGGACGGTGCGCGAGCCAACGGCATCGAGGCTGGTTCGGCAGTGATGGAGGCTCCGTCCGATTTCGACCTTGGTCAGACTTGTGTGCTGACGACATCTATGGGCGGGCGCGACGAGGTGGTCGACACCGAGGAGCGAAAAATGCTTTCCCATTATTATGCGCTGACCAATGACAAACTGGTGACACGTTCTGATTTGAAATCGTTCTGTTTCGTGGAATTGAACAAATGTAAGGTCGGCAAGGTGAACCGTATGGAGGTGCTCACGAAAACTGATGGGAGTCGCGACCTCGTGGCCTACGTCTCGGAAGTCAATCCTGACTTGGATTTGGATGCCATAGCACGGCGCATACAGCATCTCATCGAAGTGCGCAGCTCAGGTCTCACACCTGTCACTGTGACCATCCAGAATTCATGATGGGATTACCCACTGATAACTCTTATCTTTCCTCAACCACGTCATCTGCCGCTTGGCATATTGCCGTGTGTGGATTTTGATTTGTTCCACGGCCTCGGCGAGCGTGAATTGCCCATCGAAATAGGCAAATATTTCTTTGTAACCTACCGTGTTCAGTGCGTTCAAATGCCGTTTGGGATAGAGGGAACGAGCCTCTTCCAATAGTCCTTGCTCCATCATCATGTCTACACGGCGGTCGATGCGCTCGATGAGGGTTTCACGGTTCCATAATAAAGCGTGTTTCTTGATGTTGAAATCGCGTTGGACAGCATTGCCGCTACGAAATGAGGTGAAGGTCTGACCAGTTTGGTAGCAGACCTCCAAGGCGCGTTGCAGTCTCCGTGGGTTCTGTTGGTCGACAATGGCATAATACTCTGGGTCGAGGTGCTGGACTTGTTCTTGAAGAGCTTTAAGGCCGCCATCATCATTGAGTTTTTGCACCTTTTCCCTAATCCCAGGCTGCACATCGGGCATGGCGTCAATACCATTGCATACGGCATCGATGAAAAGTCCGGAGCCGCCCGTCATGATAACGCTGTCGTGGGTCTTGAAGAGTTCGTCCAACAACTGCAAGGCATCGTGTTCATAGTCGGCGACGTCGTATTTGTCCTCAATGCTGATGTGATGCACGAAATAATGCTTGACTTGGCTCAATTCCTCTTCATTGGGCGCAGCGGTACCGATGCTCATTTCCTTGTAGAATTGGCGGCTGTCGGCGGAGAGAATGACAGTATTCAATTGTTTTGCCAATTCAATGGAGTAGGCGGTTTTTCCCGAAGCGGTGGGGCCTGCGATTACTATTAAGGTCTTGTTTTTTAATGCTGAATGCTGAATGCTGAATGTGGAATGGGGGCGAAGCCCAGCATCGCTTTGCGCCATTCCGCATTCCTCATTCCTCATTCCGCATTCCTCATTCCTCATTCCTCATTCAGATTTTATTGGGTACTGGTCCATTATTTGCAACAACAATCGGTTCGCTGATTTCCTTCACCACGTTGAGGCCAAGTTTCTTTCCTTCTTCTTTCATGAAGGCATAGGCCTCGGTAAAGTTGTTCCCGATGACGCCGTCCAAAATAGCCTCGCGGATGGCGTTTTTGATGACACCGACCTCGCGTCCCTCGGGAATGCCGAAAGTTTCCATGATGGCGATGCCGTCGATGGGAGGCTGCCAGTTGCGGAGGTGGTCCTTGGCCTCGATTTCCTTCAGTTTCTCCTGAACGATCTCAAAGTTGTGGTGGAACTTCTTCACCTTTTCCTCGTTCTTCGAGGTGATGTCGGCATGGCAGAGTAGCATGAGGTCGTCGATGTCGTCGCCTGCGTCAAACAGCAGTCTTCTTACTGCGGAGTCAGTGACGATGTCCTCAGCCAACACAATGGGACGGAGGTGGAGCAGCACCAGCTTCTCCACATATTTCATCTTCTCGTTCAAAGGCAGCTTCATGGCGGCGAAGATCTTAGGCACCATCTTGGAGCCTTTGAACTCGTGGCCATGGAAGGTCCAGCCTATGCCGTCTTCCCAACGTTTAGTCTGAGGCTTGGCGATGTCGTGCAGCAATGCCGCCCAACGCAGCCAGAGGTCATCACTCTTCTCAGCCACTTGGTCGAGCACTTGCAAAGTGTGCAGGAAATTGTCTTTATGACCACGGCCTTGTACGATTTCCACGCCTTTCAACTGAGATAGTTGCGGGAAGATGAGTTTCAGCAGACCGCTTTCATCCAACAGCTTGAAGCCAATGGAAGGTTTGGGCGAGAGGATGATTTTGTTCAATTCCTCAGTGACGCGTTCCATCGAGACAATCTTGATGCGATGGGCATTCCGTTTGATGGCTTCGAATGACTCAGGCTCGATGTAGAACTTAAGCTGAGAGGCAAAACGAACGGCGCGCATCATACGCAATGGGTCGTCGGAGTAGGTGATGTCAGGGTCTAGAGGCGTTCGCAACAGTAGTTCCTCCATGTCGGCCATGCCACCGTAGAGGTCGATGAGCGTGCCGAAGTCCTCGGCATTGAGGCTGAGGGCCATGGCGTTGATGGTGAAGTCGCGGCGGCTGATATCGTCTTCCAACGTGCCGTTCTCCACCACGGGTTTGCGGCTGTTGCGGTCGTAAGACTCCTTTCTGGCGCCCACAAACTCGACCTCCATGCCGTCGAAGCGGATCATGGCAGTGCCGAAGGCACCGTAGTATTTGGCTTCTTTATGACCGGGCAGGAGGGAGGCGACTTTCTTGGCCAAGGTGATGCCGCTGCCTACGGTGACCACGTCGATATCGTTCGAGGGGCGGTTCAACAGGATGTCGCGCACATAGCCGCCGATGACATAGCTCTTGTAGCCTAACTGCTCACTGGCATAGGCAATCACCTTAAAGATTTTACTGCTGATATGTTTTTTGAAGTCGTAATTCATCAAACTTTGGCTTCTTCAAGGACTTTCTTTTCGCTCGGAATGACGTTGACGACGGTCTCTTCGCCGCTTTCAGCCAAGTCGATGCTAATGGTGTCGCCGATGTGGAGGTTGGCAGAGATGATGGCCTCGGCCAGCACGTCTTCCACATACTTCTGGACGGCACGCTTCAGCGGACGGGCGCCATACTGCTCGTCCCAGCCCTTCTCTGCGAGGAAGTCCATGGCCTTCTCGGTGATTTCAATCTTGTAGCCCATCTCTTCGACACGTTTTACCACCTCGCGGATTTCAATCTCGATGATCTTGTGGATGTCGTTCTTGTCAAGACTGTTGAACATGACAACATCGTCGACGCGGTTGAGGAACTCGGGGGCAAAAGTGCGCTTCAAAGCGTTGTCGATGACGCTCTGCGAGTATTCGTTCTTGGCGTTGAGCTTAGCCTGCGTGCCGAAGCCGACGCCCATGCCGAAGTCCTTCAATTGGCGCGAGCCAATGTTGGAGGTCATGATGATGATGGTGTTCTTGAAGTCGACCTTACGACCTAAGCTGTCGGTCAACTGACCATCGTCAAGGACTTGCAAAAGCAAATTGAACACATCGGGGTGGGCCTTCTCGATTTCATCCAAAAGGACGATGGAGTAGGGTTTGCGGCGCACTTTCTCAGTGAGCTGACCACCTTCTTCGTAACCCACATAGCCGGGAGGCGCTCCAACGAGGCGCGACACAGCAAATTTCTCCATGTATTCGCTCATATCGATGCGGATGAGGGCGTCTTCGCTGTCGAAGAGGAACTTGGCCAACACCTTGGCAAGATAGGTCTTACCAACACCCGTGGGGCCGAGGAAGATGAACGAGCCGATGGGCTTGTTCGGGTCTTTTAGTCCGGCGCGGTTGCGGCGGATGGCACGCGTCACCTTCTTGATGGCATCGTCCTGACCGATGACGGTGCCTGCCAGCTCAGTCTCCATGTGCATCAGGCGGTCGCCTTCGTTCTTGGCGATGCGCTGCACGGGCACTCCAGTCATCATGGCCACCACCTCGGCGACATTCTGCTCCGTGACCTCTTGACGATGGGCCACGGCATCGCTTTCCCACGCTTTCTTGGCATCTTCAAGTTTCGCCAAAATCTTCACTTCCTCGTTACGGTACATGCCGGCCTCTTCGAACTTCTGCTCGGAGATGGCGGCTTTCTTGTCCTTGCGCACGACTTCGAGTCGTCCTTCAAGCTCAGGGATTTCACTCGGCACATCGATATTCTTGATGTGAACACGCGCACCAGCCTCGTCCAAGGCATCGATGGCCTTGTCGGGCAGGTGACGGTCGCTAAGGTAACGGTCAGTGAGTTTCACACAGGCTTCAATAGCCTCGGGCGTGTATGTGACCAAGTGATGGTCTTCGTATCTCGGTTTGATGTTGTTCAGTATCTCGATGGTCTCTGCTGGCGTGGTGGGCTCGACGAGAATCTTCTGGAAACGGCGTTCCAAGGCGCCGTCTTTTTCGATGTATTGGCGGTATTCGTCCAAGGTGGTGGAGCCGATGCACTGCAACTCGCCTCGTGCCAGAGCAGGCTTGAACATGTTGCTGGCATCCAAGGAGCCGTTGGCATTACCCGCACCAACCAAGGTGTGGATTTCGTCTACAAACAAAATGATGTCGCGGTTGTTCTCTAACTCATGGAGAATAGCCTTGATGCGTTCCTCGAACTGACCGCGGTATTTGGTGCCGGCCACGATGGAACCGATGTCAAGCATGACGACGCGCTTATTGAATAAGGTACGCGGCACACGGTGCTGCACGATGCGGATGGCCAATCCCTCGGCGATGGCTGACTTGCCCACGCCGGGCTCACCAATCAGAATTGGGTTGTTCTTCTTGCGGCGGCTGAGGATCTGGGCGATGCGCTCCAGCTCGCGTTCACGGCCCACAATGGGGTCGAGGCGATTCTCTTCGGCAGCCTTGGTGAGATCGCGGCCAAAATTGTCCAGCACAGGCGTCTTGCTCTTGATATTACTGGTTTTTTTTGGCTTCTCCTGCTGCGGCCGGATGTCGTTCATCAAGTCATCGTCTTCTTCATCGTCATCATCGTCATTGAAGATGTTGGAAGCATAGCCTTGTTGCTCATCGGGCGCCGATTCTTGCGGGTCGGCGTTTTCTGCAGTGAAGCGCAACAGCTCCTGTTTGAAGTTGTCGTAGTTAATGCCTTCAAATTCAAGGTTTTGCGATATGATGTTGTTCTTCTCGTGCAGGATGGCCAGCATGAGGTGCTCAGAGCGGACGATTTCCGAATGGAACTCCTTGGCGATGATATAGGTGAACTTCAGCACGCGCTCGGCCTGCTTGGTCAAAGGCAAGGCCAACACGGTGTTTTGGTTAGTGTTGGCTGTACGCACCGACGCTTCCAGCTTTTTAGAGAAAACTTCAATGTTCAGGTTGAGGTTTTCCAAAATACGGATGGCAGCACTGCCGCCTTCCTTCAACATGCCTAAAAAAAGGTGCTCCAACCCGACGTATGCGTTCCCCAAACGTTGTGCCTCCTGATGGCTGAGTGACAAAATGGCACGTACACGGGGAGAGAATTTAGCGTCCATATAATTACAATTCGTTTATTATCAATAATTTAATTCAAAACACGACTTTTCCCTTGTCTGATTCTTTCAAAGTGCAAAGGTACAAACAAAAACCGCGCCGCGCCACTCCAAAGTGAGATTCTTTAAAAATGAACAAAATCCGTTTTTTTGACAATACCTAACAAAAAATTCTTATTTTTGCAGCCTTGAAGAAAGTGATAAGCTTGACACGTTAATGTAAAACTTTGGTTTTATGGTATTTAGAAGGCTTATAAACATAGTGCTCCTTTGTATGTTATTGTTGTTTTGCGGTTGTACAACAACTGCAATAGGAGAGTTTAAAGGCGGCTATTTTAAAGTTACCCCAACATTCATCAGATTGGTGGACCAGAACTATTTTTGGGCACTGAAGCAGCATTATTTGGAAGGGACAGGCTTGGATGTGTTCTTGACCAGGGATCAATTCGACAATTTGATGCAGCACGGTGAAATCGATTTTTCCACCGCCGAGCTGATTGACGACGACTTCTTTATTGCCAACGTCAGCTTTTATGAATCCGATTTGGACTTGCATCTGTCGTTTGGCACGGCTACAGTAAAATTCAAAATGGAGAATAATAGAATTGAACTCTATGCCTTTAGGGACACTTATAATTTTGACCCCAAGCCCTGGGGCGAGCGAGGTCCTGTGAATGAGCTGTTAGTCAGAACATACAATAAATTGTCGAATGGGACGCAATTCGGTATCTATTACAACAAAACACTGTTCTGAACCAAAAACGGAAAACTTTCTTTTTTTGAAAAAATGGAATGAATAAAAACGAACCTTTTATAAAAGGTATCGAAAAAATTCCTATCTTTGCACCCTTATTTGTGAATTCGAAAACTAGAACCCAAAAATGGACGAAAACAATATCATAAATCCTGAGAACCAGGAAGATAACATCCCTGAGAACACTGGGGAAAAGATTATAAAGGTTAACCTTGAAAACCAGATGAAGTCGGCCTACATCGACTATTCGATGTCGGTCATTATATCTCGTGCCTTGCCTGACGTCCGCGACGGCCTCAAACCCGTGCACCGTCGTGTGCTCTACGGCATGAAGGAACTCGGCGTCACCTCGCGCAGCGGCTATAAGAAGTCGGCCCGTATCGTCGGTGAGGTGCTCGGTAAGTATCACCCGCACGGCGACTCGTCAGTCTACGACGCCATGGTGCGTATGGCCCAGCCGTGGTCACTGCGTTATCCCTTGGTTGACGGCCAAGGTAACTTCGGCTCGGTCGACGGCGACAGCCCCGCTGCCATGCGTTACACCGAGGCACGCCTTCAGAAGATTGCAGAAGAGATGCTCGACGACCTCGACAAGGACACCGTCGATTTCCAGAACAACTTCGACGACTCGCTGCAGGAGCCTACCGTGCTGCCCACACAGATTCCCACCTTGTTGGTGAATGGCACCAACGGTATCGCCGTGGGTATGGCCACCAATATGGCTCCCCACAACCTCAGCGAATGCGTGGACGGCATCATCGCCTATATCGACAACCGCGAAATCACCACACAGGAGCTGATGCAATACATCAAGGCTCCCGATTTCCCGACTGCTGGTGTTATTTACGGCTACGAAGGTGTGCGCGAGGCGTTTGAGACGGGTAAAGGCCGTATCGTCCTTCGTGGTGAGACCCACTTTGAGGAACACAATGGCCATGAGCGCATTATCGCCACATCGATACCTTATCAAGTCAACAAGGCCGAGATGATTAAGAAGACCGCCGACCTGGTCAACGAGAAGAAGCTGGAAGGTCTGGCCGACATCCGCGACGAGAGCGACCGCAAGGGCATCCGTGTGGTTTACGAACTGAAGCGCGACGCTAACCCCGATGTGGTGCTGAACAAGCTGTTCATGATGACCCCGCTCCAAAGTTCCTTCAATGTGAACAACGTGGCTCTGGTCAACGGTCGTCCCTATACCTTGAATCTCAAGCAGTTGATTGAACACTTCGTAGCGCACCGTCACGAGGTCATCCTGCGCCGCACGCGCTTCGAGCTGAAGAAAGCCGAAGACCGTGCCCATATCTTGGAAGGTCTTGCCCGCGCCATTGACATCGTCGATGAAATCATCGCCACCATCCGTGCCTGTAAGGGCGGCACGCCTGAGGCCAAGCAGGCCATCATGGACAAGTTCGGCTTCGACGACCCGCAAGCCAGCGCCATCGTAGCCTACCGCCTTGGTCAGTTGGCCGGTCTCGAGATCAAGAAGATCTTGGATGAGTTGGACGAAATCCACGAACGCATCAAACATTTCCACGATATTCTACAAAATGAGGAATTGCAGTTCCAGATCATCAAGGACGAACTGCTGGTCATCAAAGAAAAATATGGCGACGCCCGCCGCACCCAAATCGTGCCCGCCGCCGGTGAGTTCCGCATGGAAGACATCATCGCCGACGACGCCGTGGTCATCACCATCTCGCACCTCGGTTACATCAAGCGTACCCCGCTGACCGAATACCGCGTGCAGAGCCGTGGCGGCAAGGGCTCGAAGGGCTCCGCCACACGCGACACCGACTTCATCGAGCACATCTTTACGGCCACCAACCACAACCATCTGCTGTTCTTCACCGAACAGGGCAAGTGCTACAAGCTGCGTGCCTTCGAGATTCCTGAAGAGGGTAAGAACAGCAAGGGCCGCGCCATCCAGAACCTGCTGCCGCTTGACAAGGATAACAAGGTGATGGCCTACCTCAACGTGAAGAGCATGAGCGATGAGGACTACCTTGAAAACAACTATATCATTCTCTGCACCAAGAAGGGTATCATTAAGAAGACCAACTTGGCTGCCTATAAGAATGTCCGCCAAAATGGCATCATCGCTGTCAATATCCGCGAGGACGACCAACTGCTGGAGGCTTGCCTCACCAGCGGTAACGACGAGGTGCTGATGGCTGTGCGTTCGGGTAAGGCCGTCCGCTTCAATGAACAGACCGTCCGTCCGATGGGTCGTACCGCTACGGGTGTGAAAGCCATCACCCTGGGCTCGCCTGAAGATGAAGTCATCGGTATGGTGTGCATCAACGACCCGCAACAGACCGTCTTGGTGGTTTCGGAGAAGGGCTTCGGCAAGCGCTCCGACATCGACGACTACCGCATCACCAACCGTGGTGCCAAGGGCGTGAAGACCTTGAATATCACCGACAAGACGGGCGACCTCATCGCTATCAAGGGCGTAACTGATGATGAAGACCTGATGATTATCAACAAATCAGGCATCGTGATCAGAATGGCGGTCAGCAAACTGCGTGTGATGGGTCGTGCTACACAAGGCGTGAAGCTCATCGACCTGCGCGGCACCGACGAGATTGCCGCTGTCACCAAGACTGAGCATGAGGACGAGCCCGAAGAAACAGAGGTCGTTGAGCCTGTCGAAACGCCGACTGACGGTGTGACTGAGCCTGTCGAAGGGCCGACTCCAGAAGGCGAAACTACTTTGGAACAATAATTGTACATAGAAAACATAACCAACTAAGAATTGTCAAACTTTAAATAATTGAGAAAATGAAAAAAGTAATGATTTTGCTGGCTGTCCTGTTCACGGTCAACGTGATGATGGCCCAAGAAAGAGACTATCAAGATGCCATTATCTATCTCAGGCAAAACAACTTGCCCAAAGCAATGACATCCATTGAGAAAAGCGTTAATCATAAGGATTTCTTAGGAATGAAAGCCAACAAGCAAGCCAAGGCTTGGTTGTGCCGTGCTACCATTTACCAGAACATTCTCCAATCCAATGACGAAGCACTGATTGCCCAAGCCCCCAATGCTTTGGAAATGACTTATGAATCTTTGATGAACTGCATGAAGAACGAGGAGTTCCTTGAGGAAAACAAACAGGAAATCTATCAACGTGTAGGAGCCGTGATGAGCATTTATTATAATAAAGGTTTCGACCTGTACAATGCCCATAATTTTGCTGAAGCATCGCCCATGTTCAAAAAGGCTTACGACATCTGTAAGTCGTTAGGTAGCACAGAAGCCAAGGATATGCTGAACGCTGCTGCCCAATCAAGCCTCTTCGCGAAAGACTACAATACCGCTCTTGAGTATTTCACAGAGCTTAAGAATGAAGGAATGGAAACGGCTGAAGTGTATAGACACCTTGCTGCCTGCTATAACGGATTGGGCAACGAAGAACAGGCTATGGCCATGATCAATGCCGGTTTGGAAAAGGATCCCAGCGATGCCAACCTCATCCTTGACAAGGTGAACGCTTACCTGAAAGACGGCAAAGCCGCTGAAGCTGTTGAGGACCTCAACAAACTTCTTGAACTCGATCCCGAAAACCCGCAACTGCTCTTCGCACTTGGCACTATTTACGGTAATGAGGAAAACAAGGAACTGTTTGATGCCGACAAGGCGCGTCAGTTCTATGAAAATGCCCTCAAGATTAAGCCCGACTATTACGATGCCACATACAACATCGGTGTGCTATACACGGGTATGGCCAACAAATATATCGAGCAAGCCAGAGAGATCACTGGTATCTCGAAAAAGGAAATGGAGCAATATAACAGCTTGATTGAGCAGGCCAACGAACTCCTGCGCACAGGCCTTCCTTACCTGAAAAAAGCATACGAGGCTCAACCTTCTGACGATGTGAAGAGCGTGCTGCGCCAAATCTATGTTCAACTGAACATGATGGAAGAGGTGAAAGCTTTAATGGCCGAGTAATATATTCAAGCCATTCATACTAAAACGAGCCCCGAATTTTTTCGGGGCTTTTTTTGTGTTTTGTTTGGTGATTCAAGGAAAGTTTCCTAATTTTGCCCTCATCAAACAAAAACCGACCATGACGAAGAACATAAAAATGGGGCATATCATCAACTTGATGTCCATTGCATTTGCCGACGGTGCCATTACCGACGAGGAGAAAAACCTTATCTATGAGATAGCCGAAGACTTGGGACTTACTGAAGAAGAGTTCAACCATTGCCTGGCGACTTGGCAGGAAACTGACGAGAACATCCTGCAAGTGTCGATGCCTGAGACCGAGGACGAAAGGATTGCCTTCCTGAAAAACATGACCCTGCTGATGATGATTGACGGCGAAATCGACGAGAACGAACGCCAATACATCGCCAACGCCGCCGAACAATATGGCTTCAACGGCGAGGAAGCCGTGGATGCCCTGATTGAGATGATTCATGACGAATATGGCGGTGAACAAGGTGATAATGAGGAAGAAGAGGAAGAAGAGGAAGACTTGTTCGAATATGTTGACGAGGAAATCAATCTTGATGCAGGGAAGGCCTATCTCGAATCAAAAGAGGTGGAGGAAGCCTTCGATAAGCTGTTTTTGCCTGCCTTGCGCAACGAAGAAGCGGAACGTTATTTCATGATTATCCCTAATACTGACACTCGTCTGTTCCGTCTCTCTCAGGAGCAAATCGAATTGGTGCAGAAGGCAGCCGACCGAGGCTATCCTTTGGCAAAATATGTGTTGGGTCGTTACCACCAAGTGGTTAGCCCTGATGATGACTCGATCCACAAAGCTGCGGAACTGCTTCAGGATGCTGCCGATAACGGCATCGCTGATGCTTATTGCGCCTTGGCCACCATGCATTGGTATGGTTATTATGGCCCCGTTGTACTTCAGGACTATTATCAACTGATTGACAAAGCCTTGGACGGTGGCAGCATGATGGCTATCCGGAATCGCTTGCAGGATATGGTCGATGGCGGCCATGGCTTGAAGGTCAACCTGAAGAAAGTCATCGATACCATCACCAACAAGATTCTTACCGACGAGGACTCGGAAAAGTCCTATCCCTTCCTCTATGCCGTGTTGGGCAATGCCTACAGGGCGATGGACAATACTGCTAAGGCTGACGAATGCTATGAGAAAGCCATCGACTTGGGGTATTTCGAGGCCTACGCACCGAGGTTTTTCAACAAGATTGCAGGTCCTGACATCGAATTCTATAGGGAAACCTTGAGCATGTTCCTCGATTTCGGCTGCGACGACAAAGACCCCGATTGCTTCATGTCAAGAGCCTTGGAGACCATTCATTTCTACGACAAGAAAAAAGACGACCAGAAAGCTGCTGCCACGGCGAAAATCAAGGAAGACCTTGAAGAGGCGGTGGCCTTGGGACAAGGCAAGGCAGCCTATTATTTGGGTCTATGCTATTACCATAAACTCTACGGCTTTGAAGAGGACAATAACCAGGCTTGGCAATGGTTCCGTAAAGGCGTACAACTGGAGGACGGTTACTCTTATGGTGGCATGGCCAAGATGGTGGACGACGGCATCTGCCCCGACGGCTTGCCCGAGGATTTCAGCGACACCTGCAAACTCAACGGTTTGCGCCGAGGCAACTACGACTTGTTGGAGGACGTGTTAAAGGCCAGCCAAGCAGGAAGGCTGAAAGACTTTGCTGAGGAAATAGAATGCATTAATGATTTGCTCCAAGATGATGAAGAGACTTCTCCTGTCTCCACCTTGGTGGTCGTCAACACGGAGGGTCAAGCCTTGATTTGTCATGTCGAGAAGAACGAATGGCACGGCGTGCCTGCCCTCATTGATGCAAAACGTCTGGCTCCCATACGTGTGGATGGACTCGACGAGATAGGGAAGAAGGCTGGCCTGACAGAGCGTCTTACTGCTTGGATCGACCTTGAAGCACCAAGAAAGGGATTGCCTGCCAACAAGGTTGCGGCGCAATTCTACCCGGGTTACATTGCCGGCGACATCGTTTTCACTTTGGCCGACAACCTCTATGACCCCGTGCTTTTCTATGGCACCGACGAAGCCGAAGCATTGATTCATGCCATGGGTGTTCAATTGGTGAATCCCGATGTGCAGGAACTGAATGTCATGGTCAAGGAAAGGACACATATCGAGCCAAAGCGCAATATGCTGATTAACGAAGGCTATCTTGCAAGGATCCAACCCGACAACACGGCGCATATTTTGCCTTGTGGCAAGAATTTCTTCACGTTGTTTGAGGAGGAGATTTACGACCCGGCAAGACTTCAAAACCTGTACGAGCTTGGGCAAAAATTGGGATTGCCTGGTCGCCTCACCGTTTGGACCGACAACTCGGCTTTGCGCAAGCAAATAGTGATGATGAACACCATTCAGGACAACCGGATTGGCATGAACTTCTATCCCGGCAAAGTGGCCGACAACATCTTCGTGGGCATCGAGGACGAAAACTACAACGTCATGATGTTCAGTGATGTTGAACAGCTGAAACAGGTGTGTGTTGCTTTGGGATTGAGACCTGATGATGTGGTGATAGAAGCACAACAATAATATAAATAGAAACTAACTCATTATTACATAATTATGTTCGAGATTTTACACAAAGAAACCTTCGCGGCCGAGACCTATCTCATGGACGTCTATGCGCCGCGTATCGCTCATTCGGCTCTGCCGGGTCAGTTCCTCATCGTCAAGATGGAGGAGAACTCTGAGCGTATCCCGTTGACCATCAGCGACTATCATCGTGTCAGGGGTACAGTGACCCTCGTTTTCAAGGCCATCGGTGAATCGACCAAGAAAATGGCCGAGTTCAAGGAAGGCGACCGTTTTGCCGACATCGTCGGCCCTTTGGGCAAGCCTTCGGAGTTTGCCACGATGACGGCTGAGGAACTGCGTAAGCGCTCTTTCGTCTTCATCGGTGGCGGCGTGGGCATCGCCCCAATCTATCCCCAGGTAAAGTGGTTGAACGACCATGGCGCCACAGCCGACTGCATCATCGGCGCCCGTACCAAGGACTTGCTTATCTTTGAAAAGGAATTGGCTGAGGTCAGTAACTTGTATGTCACTTCCGACGACGGCTCCACTGGCCGTAAGGGTTTGGTGACCGATGTGTTGCGCCAACTCGTGGCCAGCGGCAAGCAGTATGACGAAGCTGTCGCCATTGGCCCGATGATTATGATGAAGTTCGCCACCAAGACCTGCGAGGAATTAGGAATCCGCTGCACGGTGTCGCTCAACTCAATCATGGTCGACGGCACGGGCATGTGCGGTGCCTGCCGCGTGAGCATCGGCGGCAAGACCAAGTTCACCTGCATTGATGGTCCAGAGTTCCTTGGTCGCGACGTAGACTTCGACGGCGCCATGAAACGTCAGGCCATGTACAATAACGTGGTGACGCGCAAGCAGTTGGAAGCCGAGGAGAAAGCCGAAGGTCACAAGTGCCACATTGGCGGTATCTCTGAAGAGACCTTCGACAAGAAAAAACGTGTGCCTTGTCCGGAACAGAAGCCCGAAATCCGCGCTCACAACTTCGACGAGGTGTGCTTGGGTTATTCAGCCGACATGGCTATCATGGAGGCCCAGCGTTGCCTCAACTGCAAGAACCCGCAGTGTGTGGCACATTGCCCCGTCAACGTGAACATCCCTGGCTTCATCGCCCGTGTCGCACAAGGCGACTTTGAGGGTGCTGCCGGCGTCATCAGTTGCGACTCGGCGTTGCCTGCCGTCTGCGGCCGTGTTTGCCCGCAGGAGACCCAATGTGAAGGCAGTTGTGTGATGGGCAAGAAGTTCGAACCTATTGCTATCGGTAAGCTGGAGCGTTTTGTCGGTGACTATGCCATTGAGCATGACCTGCATTTCAGCAGCCAGAGCATCCCGAATGGTCACAAGGTGGCCATCATCGGTAGTGGTCCTTCCGGCTTGACCTGCGCCAAGGATTTGCTCTCGATGGGTTACGATGTTACCATCTTCGAGGCTTTGCACGAGATGGGCGGCGTGTTGGTGTATGGCATCCCGTCGTTCCGTCTGCCTAAGGACACCGTCGTGAAGAAAGAGGTGGAGAGTGTGCGCAAGCTTGGCGCCAAGTTCGAAAAAGATGTGGTCGTCGGTCGCACCATCACCATCGATGAGTTGATGCACCGCGAGGGCTTCGAGGCGGTCTTCGTAGGCTCGGGTGCCGGCTTCCCGATGATGCTCAACGTGCCTGGCGAGAACCTCTGTGGCGTGGTCTCAGCTAATGAGTTCCTGACCCGTAACAACCTGCTCTTCGCCTATAAGGAAGGCTATGAGACCCCGAATTTCGTGGGTAAGAAAGTTGCTGTGGTCGGAGGCGGCAACGTGGCCATGGATGCTGCTCGTACCGCCTTGCGTCTTGGCGCCGAGGTGCATATCGTCTACCGTCGTTCGGAGGCCGAATTGCCTGCGAGAGTGGAGGAGGTGCATCATGCCAAGGAAGAAGGCGTGCTCTTTGACCTGCTGACGGCTCCCGTCGAGGTGCTGGGCGATGAAAACGGCTGGGTGAAAGGCTTCAAGTGCGTGAAATGCGAACTTGGCGAGCCCGATGCCTCTGGTCGTAGAAGCCCCGTCCCGATTAAGGATTCGGAGTTCATCCTTGATGTCGACATGATCATCATGGCTCTTGGTACTTCGCCCAATCCGCTCATTGGCAGCACAACGCGCAACCTCGACTTGAACAAGAAGGGTTGTATCGTTGCTGACGAAGTGGGTACAACCTCTCGTCCTGGCATTTTCGCCGGTGGCGATGCAGTGAGTGGCGCTGCCACGGTCATCCTCGCCATGGGAGCCGGTAAGAAGGCCGCCAAAGCGATAGATGAATATATTAAATCATTGCATTGATTATATGCATTGATAACAGACTGTAGGGCTGTCGTATTACGGCAGCCCTACATTTGTTATTCCTTGATTTCAACATAGAACACCGTAGGATCATCGTCCTCGTCGAACGATTCGTCGGTGTAGTATTGTCCAGGCTTGCCATCGTCTTGGAAGAGGATGAGCGTCACCTTTTTAAAAGGAATGGGTTGTCCGTTTTTGCTGTACCGCTCAATGTCGGCTTCGGTGAGGCCTTCCATGCGCATCATTTTGAGCATCAGGGCGAGGTCAAGATTGACATTGAGCAACTCTTGTTTCCACTCAATACTGATGACCGCAGTGGTGTAGAGCTTAAAGTTCTTTACTTCGATTTTCTTCATAGAACATGAAATTTTCTGCAAAAATGAGAATTTTGCAAGAAAAATGCATCCATTTGCCGTGAATTTTATAATTTTGTACAATCTTTAAAAGTATATGACAATGCGTAAAACTTTGATTATCATTGCAATGGCATTATTTTCCATGCCAATGTTTGCACAAACTATTGAAAGCGTTGATGTATCGAAAGCCGTTAACGGGAAATTCACGACCAACGCAAATGACTACACCATTGAAGGCAACGTCATGAACGGGAAAAAAGAAGGCATCTGGATTGAGTATTTCAACAACAACAGCTATCTGCCCAAAAAGATAGTAAACTACGTAAATGGCAAGCGAAATGGCATTTTTGTCGAAATAGACAAGACTGGCGCTATTACAAAGAAGGCTGAATATAAAAATGATGTGCTTGATGGACAATACAGCGAATGGTACCGTGGGGGACGTCTCTCAAAGATGCATACTTATAAAAATGGTGTCATGGACGGAAAGCAAATCCTTTGCTATGAGAAGGGTGGCAATCTTGAGGTATCGGAATACAAGAATGGATATCGCAATGGCTTGACCACTTGGTATTACGAGAGCGGTGCCAAGAAGATGACCATCGAATATAAGGACGGCCAGTTCAACGGTCTTCAGCAGTCTTTTAATGAGGACGGATCTCTCAAGAAAGAAGCCACATACAAAAATGGCAAGTTGCAGGGCAATGTGAAGACTTATGCCACGCCTAAAGCACAGAAAATAGAGGAAAAGAAGCGTTGAAACGCGGTTTTTATATCCTGATTCTGTTACTGTTGGGCTTGTTGCCACGGCTTCAGGCACAAGATACTATTTTGCTGCAATCTGTAGAGATTACGGCAGAAAGGAACGACATCGAGGCATTAAAACCTTTGGTAGCAAAGAAAATGGATACCTTGGTGTTGCAATCCAAGAGCACGTCCAGCCTGTCGGATTTGCTCATCCAGCATAGTCCTGTCTTTATCAAAACATACGGTCCTGGTGGCGTTTCCACGGCTTCGTTCCGTGGCACGACAGCCAGCCATACTCTGGTGCTTTGGAACGGTTTTCAACTCAACGCCCCAAGCCTAGGACAAGTGGATTTCAGCACCATACCCGTGTTTTTGGCTGATGATGTCAGTCTTAACTGGGGTAGCGGCACTTCTAACAACAGCGGTGGCTTGGGCGGCGCGGTCAACATCGATAATACGCACCATTTCGGTGACGGCTTTTTGCTTGATTTGAAACAGACCTACGGCAGTTTCAACACTTTGGGAAGCTTTGTCACTGTGGGCAATTATGGCAAGCGGTTTTCTTTCCGTGTGAAAGCCTACCGCAACTCGTCCGACAACGATTTTGAATACGAAAACCTCGCCACCATCCCGCATCAGAAGATGAAGCAACGCAACGCGGATTTTGTTGATTACGGTGTGATGCCCGAGATGAGTGTACTGTTGGGCAAGAGCATCATCTCTGTCTCATCGTGGAATCAGTGGAACAACCGCAACTTGCCGCCCATCATGCCCAACGTGTTCAACGTGAATTCAGAGGAATTGACACGCGACAACTTCTCCCGTAACTTTGTCTCTTTCAAGACTTTTTGGGAAACAGGTAATTTGCAGTTGAAGTCGGCGGCTTTCGTCGAGAGCCAACGCTATTTCCTCTTGACGCGCAACCCTGTTACGGATGACACTGTCACCTTTATTAATTCAGAAAACCATACCTTGATTCTCCATCAGATTGCTAATCTGGAGCAGCATCTCTACAAAAGCTGGACATTGAAGGCCAAGCTGCAATGGGACAACGAGCGGGTGAGGAGCAATAATTATGTAGGGGAGAAGCGGCGCAATCTGGTGTCGGCCTACACGGCACTCAGCGGCGAGCCTTTCGACTGTGCTCAACTCAATCTCACGGCGCGTTACGACTGGACGGACGGCAAAGGCATGGGTCTGTTCCCAACAGCCACTTTCTCGTATCAGTTGCCGTTCTATAAAGCCATGAGCTTCACCTTGGGCTATAGCCACAACTACAGGAATCCTTCTCTAAATGACCTCTATTGGTATCCTGGTGGCAACCCCGACCTCTTGCCTGAAAACGGTCGCACCGTAGATTTGGCCCTGAAATATGGCTTGCAAAAAGGCCCCTTCAAATTTGATTTGCGCACCGGTGGTTATTTCTCCAATGTGAAGAACTGGATACAGTGGATGCCGACTTCGTACCGTTTCTGGGTGCCTGAGAACGTGGCTAAGGTCTTCGCCCGGGGCATAGAGAACCATGTCGACGCGGCTTTTGTCAAAGAGAACTGGAAAGTCACGCTCTCGGGCAACTATGTCTTTACCATCACCACCGACGAGAGCGAGAAGGCATACGCCCAAGGCACCAACGGCAAGCAGCTCATCTATATTCCGCGTCACCATGCCAACCTATTCCTTAATACACAATGGAAGACATGGAACATAAGCTACACAATGGAATATACGGGGCGTCGAAGCACTTCTTATAACGAACAAGAATTCTTCGCCTACGACCTACCGCCATACACCTTGCACCACATCGCCCTTGGCAAACAACTCAAGAAATTCCGCATTGAGCTGCGCTGCAACAACCTCTTCGACACGGACTATCAGAATGTCATTTGGCGCGCCATGCCGGGAAGGAGTTTCGAGGTGATGGGAGAGTTTAGGTATTAGTTTTATAGTCTGGTACGATTGTTGCAAGAACAAAAACGGACTTAAAAAACAATTAAGCGTTATGTGGATCATCATTGCATCAGTATTAGTCGCATTGGGCATTATCGCCATCATGGTGATAAAAGCCATTGGGCGGCCTATCATGAACAAGCCCACCTGGAAAGGTGGTATCATCTCCTTTATTATTGGAATGCTTCCGCTTTATCTCCTGCTTTGCCTCTTCGGCGTCATGGGGGTGGAACGCGAAGAGGTGTTCTGACACTTACTTCAAATCGATGAAAGGCACTGAGTTGCCTAGCATGTACTGCGGCATCTTGCCGTCCCATTTCTGCACGGCTTCGTAGTTCACCAGTTTGGGGTTGCTCTCCAAAGCGTTAGCTTTGATGCGCATGGCTTCGGCATCAGCCTCGGCCTTGATTTTGGTCTGCTTGGCGAGTTCCTCCACTTGTATGGTGACGTTCTTTGCCTTCAGGGCGTTTTGCTCTGCCACTTGTTTCTCCTTAATGGCTTTCTCGAAATCGTCATCGAAGTCGATGTTCACCAATTGGAACTGCACATTCATGAAGTAGTTGCTGTCTAAAGACTGCCGCAGTTGTGTCTCAATCTGCTTGCGCACGGCATCACGGTTCTCCACAATCTCGGTGGCGGCGAAGTTACCGAAAGACTCTTTCATGGCCGAGCGGATGAAAGGCACCACAATGCGGTTGTGGTAGTCGTCACCGACGTTTTTCATCAGTTTGCTGACATTCTCTCGCACCAGGTCATAGTTGATGGTGTACTCGACGTCCGAGGTCTGAACGTCGCGCGTGTAGCTCTCTTCCTTGCCATCAAACTTTTTCTGTTGAACGTTTACTCGCTTGATAGTCTGGATGAATGGAATCTTCATGTGCAGGCCGTCTCCAATCACTTCGTCGCTCATCTTGCCGAAGGTGGCTAGTACACCGCGCTCCGTTGAACGGATGGTATAGAACGAGGAGAAGAACACGAGGATGGCGAAGAGTGCCACAATGCCCCAAAGGATATAGCGTCCGATTTTCTTTTTGTTGGGGTTGATGTTGATGTTGGTGTAAGGTTGATTCATTGTAGTATTGTTTTGAATTGTTTTTGTTGGGCAAAAGTACACAATAATTTGAAATGTTGGCCATTTTCTATTTGTTTCGGATTTTTGTTTATCTTTGCCTTTTCTAACTAATACGAAAACAAAATACATAAATCAATGGATAACAGATTATTAGACAACAAATTGCCCTATTTGGTGGCCGACATGGACTTGGCCGCATGGGGACGCAAGGAAATTGAAGTATCAGAACACGAAATGCCCGGCCTGATGTCGCTGCGCAAGAAATACGGCGACACGAAGCCGCTGAAGGGCGCCAAAATCATGGGCTCGCTGCACATGACCATCCAAACGGCCTGCCTCATTGAGACTTTGGTCAAATTGGGTGCCACAGTACGCTGGTGCAGCTGCAACATCTATTCCACGCAGGACCACGCTGCGGCTGCCATCGCAGAGACGGGAACCGCTGTTTTCGCATGGAAAGGCGAGACCCTTGAAGACTACTGGTGGTGCACCAAACGTGCCATCACCTTCCCTGATGGTACAGGTCCGGATCTCATCGTGGACGACGGCGGCGATGCCACCTTGCTGATTCACAAGGGCTATGCCTGCGAGAACGATCCCAAGCTCCTTGATGCACCCACGGGCAGCGAAGAGGAACGTGCTTTGATGAGCGTCATCAAGGCGACCTATAAAGAGAATCCTACTTTCTGGCATACTGTAGTGGCTAACTGGAAAGGTGTCTCGGAAGAGACCACCACGGGCGTGCATCGTCTGTATCAAATGCACGAGCGCGGCGAGTTGTTGGTGCCTGCTATCAACGTAAACGACTCGGTGACCAAGTCAAAGTTCGACAACCTCTACGGCTGCCGCGAGTCATTGGCCGACGGCATCAAGCGTGCCACCGATGTGATGATTGCCGGTAAGGTCGTCGTCGTGTGCGGCTATGGCGAAGTGGGCAAGGGCTGCTCGCACTCCATGAAGAGCTACGGTGCCCGCGTGCTCGTCACCGAAATCGACCCCATCTGCGCCCTGCAAGCCGCTATGGAAGGCTTCGAGGTCACGACGATGGAAGAGGCCGTCAAGGAAGGCAACATCTTTGTCACCACTACGGGTAACTGCGATGTCATCACGTTGGAACATATCCTGAAGATGAAAGACCAGGCTATCGTGTGCAACATCGGCCACTTTGACAATGAAATCCAGGTGGATCGCCTCGAGAAGACCGAGCATCTGAAAGAGAAGATCAACATCAAACCGCAGGTTGACAAGTACGTCTTCGACGACGGTCACTGCATCTTCCTGTTGGCTTCGGGCCGTTTGGTCAACCTTGGTTGCGCCACGGGTCACGCCAGTTTCGTGATGAGCAACTCATTCACCAACCAAACCCTGGCTCAGATGGATCTCTGGGAGAAGCGCGGACAATATAAAGTAGGTGTCTACTGTCTGCCTAAGTATTTGGACGAGGAAGTGGCTCGCCTGCACCTTGAAAAGATCGGTGTGAAGCTGACCAAGCTCACGCAGAAACAGGCCGACTACATCGGCGTGCCCGTTGAGGGACCTTACAAGTCCGACATCTACCGCTATTAAGCTGCCGCTATGAAAATTGCGGTAAATACACGCTTGTTGCTGAAAGACAAGCTGGAAGGCATCGGTTGGGTGGCCTACGAGACCCTGCGTCGCATGGTGAAAGACCACCCAGAGGTGGAGTTTTATTTCCTCTTCGACCGCGAGCCTGATCCTATGTTCCTTTTCGGCGACAACGTGAAACCCGTAGTGCTGTTCCCACAAGCCAGGCATCCTTTCCTCTTCATCTGGTTCTTCGAGTTCTCAGTGAAGAAAGCCTTGAAAAAAATCCAGCCCGACTTGTTTTTCTCGCCTGACGGATATTTGAGCCTCCGCTCCGATGTGCCGCAAGTGGCGCAGTTCCACGACTTGAACTTCGAGCATTTTCCGAAGGACATGCCAAAGATACATCTATGGCACTACAAGAAGTACTTCCCGAAGTTTGCCCGCAAGGCCAAACGCATCGTGACGGTGTCGGAGTTCTCGAAGAAGGACATTGTGGAATGCTATGGTATTGAGCCGGAGAAGATAGATGTGGCCTATAATGGTGTGAATGAGAAGTTTGCTCCGATTTCCGATGAAGAGCAGGAAGCTATCAGGGCAAGATACACTGACGGCAATCCATATTTCATGTTCGTTGGCTCGCTGCATCCGCGCAAAAACTTGGCTAGGTTGTTTACGGCTTTTGACTTGTTTAAGAGCCAGACGCCTTCCAACGTCAAGTTGCTGATTGTAGGGGAGAAGCGTTGGTGGTCGGAGCCTATTGAGCAGGCCTACAGCCAGATGCGCTTCAAGGACGAGGTGGTTTTTGCCGGTCGTTTGAGTGCTGAAGACCTGCATTTGGTGACGGCGGCGGCTTTGGCATCGGTGTATGTATCGTATTTCGAAGGCTTCGGCATCCCGATTTTGGAGGCTTTCCGTTGCGACACGCCTGTCATCACCTCTAATGTGACCTCCATGCCTGAGGTGGCCGATGACGCGGCTTTGCTCGTTGACCCGTTCAGCGAGGCGTCCATTGCCGAAGGCATGACGGAGATGCTGGACGAGAATGTACGTGAGACCTTGATAGAAAAGGGCAGGGAGCGCGCCAATGACTTCTCATGGGACAAGGCCGCCGATGACATCTGGAATTCATTAATGAAAGCAATAAACGAATAAGCTATGGCAAAAATCATCATGTACCCTGGTGAAGCCAGAAAAGACACCGTGGATTGGAAAGCCGTCCAAGGGCAACATATCACCGCAATAAGACGCAACATTTTGGTGTTGGGCTCGGGTGGCCGTGAACATGCTTTGGCGTGGAAGTTGGCCCAAAGCGAAGGTGCACATGTCTTCATCGCTCCTGGCAATGCGGGAACGGCTCAGGTAGGTGTAAATGTCGATATTAAAGTGTCTGATTTTAAAGCGATAAAAGACTTTTGCTTAAACCAAAACATTAACCTTGTTGTGGTGGGTCCTGAGCAGCCTTTGGTGGATGGTATCGTTGATTTCTTCAAGGGTGATGCCGAGTTGAAAGGGATAAAGATCATCGGTCCTGACCAGCGCGGTGCACAACTCGAAGGCAGCAAAGCTTTTGCCAAGGACTTCATGGCCAAGTACGGCGTGCCTACTGCGAAGAGCTTCAAAGTCAACAAAGATAATCTGGAGGAGGGCTGCAAGTTCCTCGAAAGCGTGAAATCACCCTATGTGCTGAAGGCCGACGGCTTGGCTGCTGGCAAGGGTGTGTTGATTCTCAATGACTTGCAAGAGGCTAAGGATGAATTGGCCAAGATGCTTGACGGCAAGTTCGGCGCGGCATCGGCTACCGTGGTCATCGAGGAGTTCTTGAAAGGCATTGAAGTCTCCGTTTTCTTGCTGACCGACGGTGAACATTACGTTTTATTGCCCGAGGCCAAGGACTACAAGCGTATCGGTGACGGCGACCAGGGTCTGAACACAGGTGGCATGGGTGCTGTCTCACCTGTGCCGTTCAGCACGCCCGAGTTCCTGAACAGGGTGGAGGAACGAATTGTGAAACCGACCCTCAAAGGCTTGAAAGCTGAAGGTATCGATTATAAAGGCTTCATTTTCTTGGGTTTGATGAACGATGGTGGCAATCCCTACGTGATCGAATACAACGTCCGTATGGGTGACCCCGAGACCGAGGTTGTGATGACCCGCATTGAGGGCGACTTTGCAGACATGCTTTTTGCTTGTGCCGACGGTCGCCTGAACGAGGTGCATTACGCCAAGAGCGACAAGACCGCCGTGACTGTGATGATGGTCTCGGGCGGCTATCCCGAAGCTTACAAGAAAGGCATGATAATGAGTGGGGTGGACGCTTTAAAAGACGTCGTCGCCTTCCATGCAGGCACGGCGTTTGATGCTGATAATAATGTGATTACAGCGGGTGGGCGCGTCATCGCGGTGACGGCGCATGGCAACTCGATTGAAGAGGCGAGGGGCATCGCTTATCGCGAGGTGGAGAAGATTCATTTTGAAGGTGCCAACTACCGCCATGACATTGGAATTGACTTGATGAGAATGCAATGATAAAGTTTTTCAGACAGAGCTATGCCATTCAGTATGTGGTGCTTGCCTTGATGGCGATTGCCCTTTGGATCCCTGCGTTCATCTCAGGAAAGGCCACCATGGGCTTGGATGAGCCGGTCACGCCGCTCTTCAACCTTATGGACAGGCTGCTCGGTTTTTCGCCTATCGCCCAACATGCTGTGGCTTTTGTGCTGTTGGTGCTTGAAACTTTGGTTTTCAATGCCATCATGGTGAAACACCAGATTGTTGGTAAAGTCAGTACGATGGGGGCTTTCGTCTTCCTTTTATTGATGAGTCTCACGATGACGCAGACCAATTTCTATCCTTTTGCTTTCTCTGTATTTTTTATTTTGCTAACTATCAGTAACTTGTTTGACACTTACATGCTGCCCAATCCGGAGATGAATCTACTGAAGGCGGGCGTATTTGTGGCTTTGGCATCGTTGTGTTGTTTTCCGGCTATCTTGCTGATAGTGTGGGTTATCGTCGTCTTGCCCGTGGCCAAGAAAGGCTCCTTGAGATGGGAGTTGATACCAGTTTTCGGCTTCCTGTTCGTCTACTTCATGTATTTCGTCTGCATCTTCCTCTTTGGCGACTTCCAGGCCTTGCTGCTGGGTTATAAGGACTATTTCACCGCGTTTCATTTATCAATAAGCGGGTTTAATTTATGGAGTATCATTTTGTTAGCTCTTTTGATCGTACCGACAGTGCTCATGCTTTTTGGTGGCAACAACGCGGGTCTCGAGAAGACGGTGGCCGTGCGCACCAAGATATCCATGACACTGATACTCACCGCTTTTGCCGTGCTGACTTTGTTCATGGGCTCTAATGTGCTGATGAACGGCTTGCTCTTCATTGTGCTTTCTATCCTAATGTCATACGCTTTTTCTTATATGAACAACACGGGTTGGGCTAATTTGTTCCTAACCATCTTTATTCTGTTGGTCTTAGCTAACAAGTATTATTTTAAACTGCTGTAATTCATGGGTTTGCTGACGCATTATTCGGATTTGATCGAGGCGGGCTGTGACGAGGCTGGACGCGGTTGTCTCGCGGGTCCCGTTGTAGCCGCTGCCGTGGTACTGAAGAAAGGCGTTGATTATCCAGAACTCAATGATTCCAAGCAACTTACGGAGAGA